>Ga0189290_100011_pt1 | contig 340610 bp, 348 predicted proteins | sample UW140minimetaG_FD_130318 | JGI IMG/M metagenome (GOLD analysis project Ga0189290, IMG submission 130318) | Marine microbial communities from the Costa Rica Dome - UW140 mini metaG | ecosystem: Environmental > Aquatic > Marine > Oceanic > Photic zone | place: Costa Rica: the Eastern Pacific... | reverse complement strand
CGTTGCCGAAGCCTACATCCTGACGAAGGAAGAGGGTGGCCGTCACACGCCGTTCTTCACCAACTACCGTCCGCAGTTCTACTTCCGTACGACGGACGTGACGGGTGTTGTTACGCTGAACGCTGGCACCGAGATGGTTATGCCGGGCGACAACGTTGAAATGAACGTCGAGCTGATCACCCCGATCGCGATGGACCAGGGCCTGCGCTTCGCCATCCGCGAAGGTGGCCGCACCGTCGGCGCCGGCGTCGTCTCCAAAATCGTCGAGTAATTTAGTCATCCAGGTCGGGGCGGCTTTCGGGCAGCCCCGACCTTGCTCTTTTTGAAACTTTAGACAACGGGATTGGTTTGATGGAACGTCAAAACATCCGAATTCGTCTCAAGGCGTTTGATCACCGCGTGCTGGATAACTCCACCCGCGAGATCGTTTCGACAGCCAAGCGTACGGGGGCGAATGTTCGCGGCCCGATCCCGCTGCCGACGCGTATTGAGAAATTCACGGTGCTGCGGTCCCCGCACATCGACAAGAAGTCGCGCGAGCAGTTCGAAATCCGGACTCACAAGCGTCTTCTCGACATTGTCGACCCGACCCCGCAAACGGTTGATGCTCTGATGAAGCTCGACCTGTCTGCTGGTGTCGACGTCGAGATTAAACTAGGAGCGTAAACCATGCGCACGGGTGTAATTGCCAAGAAGCTGGGCATGACTCGCGTGTTCTCCGATGAAGGAGCTCACGTACCGGTCACGGTCCTGCATCTGGACAACTGCCAAGTCGTCTCTCACAAGACGGCCGATCGCGACGGTTATACCGCCCTCCAGCTTGGTGCTGGTGAGGCGAAAGCTAAGCGGACCAACAAGGCTCAGCGCGGTCACTTCGCGAAAGCGAACGTCGCGCCGAAGCGCAAGTTGGTGGAATTCCGCGTCAATGATGACGCGATGATCGAGGTTGGCGCTGAGCTGACGGCTGATCACTTCGTTCCCGGCCAGAAGGTAGATGTCGCTGGCATCTCTATCGGTAAAGGTTTTGCCGGCGCCATGAAGCGCCACAATTTTGGCGGTCTGCGGGCCTCGCACGGTGTGTCTATCTCACACCGTTCGCATGGTTCCACGGGTCAGTGCCAGGATCCGGGCAAGGTCTTCAAAGGCAAGAAAATGGCCGGCCACATGGGTGCCGCGCGCGTTACCACGCAGAATATCGAAGTTGTTCGCGTTGACGCCGATCGCGGTCTCGTCTGGCTCAAGGGTGCAGTACCGGGTTCCGCCGGTGGCTGGGTTGAGCTGCGTGACGCTGTCAAAGGCGTGAAAGCAGACGATCTGCCGCTGCCGGGCGCGTTCCGTACGCTCGATGAGCTCAATGCTCCGGTCCAGGAAGAAGCGCCGGCTGAAGGCGATGCAGCTCCGGAAGCTCCGGCTGCTGAAGCCAAGGCTGACGGCGAAGAAGGAACTGAAGCATGAAGCTCGAGGTAAAAACCCTCGCGGCCAAGGATGCCGGTGCGATTGATCTCGATGATGCTGTTTTCGGCATCGAGGAGATCCGCGCAGACCTGCTCCAGCGCTGTGTGAAGTGGCAGCTCGCTGCTCGCCAGCAGGGTACGCACAAAACCAAGGGTCGCTCCGAGATCGCTCGGACGAAGAAGAAGTTTGGTCGCCAGAAGGGCGGCGGCGGCGCGCGTCACGGCGCTCGTTCCGCGCCGATCTTCGTCGGTGGTGGTCGCGCTCACGGTCCGCGTGTTCGCTCTCACGCCCACGACCTGCCGAAAAAGGTCCGCGCTCTGGCTCTGCGCCACGCGCTGTCCTCCAAGGCTGGCTCTTCCAACCTGATCATCATCGATGATGCCGCTCTGAAAGCTCCGAAGACGAAGGACCTGCGTTCTTCCTTCGCGAACTTGGGTGTCCAGAACGCTCTGGTCATTTCCGGTGAGACGGTGGACGAGAACTTCGCTCTTGCTGCACGCAATATTCCGTGCGTCGACGTCCTGCCGGCTCAGGGCCTGAATGTTTACGACGTTCTGCGCCGTGACACGCTGGTGCTGACCAAGGCTGCCGTGGAGAAGATCCACGCACGCCTGAGCGCGAAGGAGGCGTAAGATGTCAGTTGCTGCACGTCATTACGATGTAATCCTGTCGCCGGTCTTCACCGAGAAGTCCACGCTGCTGGAAGAGGGCAAGAATGCTTTCTACGTTCCGGTTTCCGCCACCAAGAAGGAAATCAAGGAAGCTGTAGAAGCGATCTGGGCTCACGAAAAGAAAACCGTTGTTGCTGTCAACACGATCAAGATCCACGGCAAGGTCAAGCGCTTCCGTGGCATGCTCGGCAAGCGCAACGACCAGAAAAAAGCGATCGTCACGTTTGAAGACGGCAAGTCGCTTGATCTGACGGGAGACTTCTAAGATGGCTTTGAAGACTTTCAAACCGACGTCTCCGGGCCGTCGCGCACTGGTCCTGGTTGACCGCTCTGCGCTGCACAAAGGTCGTCCGGAAAAGACCCTTGTTGAAGGTAAGTCCAAGTCCGGTGGTCGTAACAACACCGGTCGTATCACCTCCCGCCGTCGCGGTGGTGGTGCGAAGAACCTGTATCGCTTGGTCGATTTCAAGCGTCGCAAGTGGGACGTTCCGGCAACGGTCGAGCGCCTGGAATACGATCCGAACCGGACCGCATTCATCGCGCTGATCAAGTATGAAGATGGCGAACTCTCCTACATCCTGGCGCCGCAGCGCCTGGCTGAAGGTGACACGGTCATCGCGTCTGCAAAGGCAGACGTGAAGCCGGGCAATGCAATGCCTCTGAAGGCCATCCCGGTCGGCACGATCATTCACAATGTCGAGCTGAAGCCGGAGAAGGGTGGTCAGATCGCCCGTTCCGCTGGTGCCTATGTTCAGCTGGTCGGTCGTGACGGTGGCTACGCTCAGATCCGTCTCGCTTCTGGTGAACTGCGCATGGTGTCCGACAAGTGCATGGCGACCGTCGGTGCCGTGTCCAACCCGGACCACCTGAACGTCAACCTCGGCAAGGCAGGCCGCAACCGTCACCTCGGTCGTCGCCCGTCTGTTCGTGGTGTGGTTATGAACCCGGTTGATCACCCGCACGGTGGTGGTGAAGGCCGGACCTCTGGTGGTCGTCACCCGGTGACGCCGTGGGGTAAGCCGACCAAGGGTGCCAAGACGCGCAAGAACAAGTCTACGGACAAGTTCATCATCCGCTCGCGCCACGAGCGCAAGAAGCGATAAGGAGACGACGATGCCTCGTTCTGTATGGAAAGGTCCGTTCGTCGACGGTTATCTGCTGAAAAAAGCGGAAAAGTCGCACGAAGGCGGACGTAAGCAAGCGATCAAGACCTGGTCGCGCCGTTCAACCATTCTGCCGCAATTTGTCGGCCTGACCTTCCAGGTCCACAACGGGAACAAGTTTGTTCCGGTTCTGGTCACTGAAGACATGGTCGGTCACAAGCTCGGCGAATTTGCTCCGACCCGGACCTATTACGGTCACGCGGCGGACAAAAAAGCGAAGCGGAGATAAGCGATGGGACAGACTGCTAATCCGCGTCGCGTCGCCGACAATGAAGCACGTGCGAAACTGCGCATGATCCGTATCAGCCCGCAGAAGCTCAACCTGGTCGCCGCCCTTATCCGCGGCAAAAAGGTCGAGAAAGCGCGCAACGATCTCCAGTTCTCGCGCAAGCGTATCGCTGGCGATGTTCTCAAGGTGCTCGACAGTGCGATCGCCAATGCCGAGAACAATCACGGCCTCGACATCGACAGCCTTGTCGTTGCTGAAGCCTATGTCGGCAAAAACCTGGTTATGAAGCGTTTCCGTGCCCGTGCCCGCGGCCGTGGAGCGAAAATCCTGAAGCCGTTTTCCGAGCTCACAATTGTGGTTCGTGAAGTTGAGGAGGCTGCCTGATGGGACAGAAGGTAAATCCGATCGGTCTGCGCCTCGGCGTCAACCGCACGTGGGAATCCCGCTGGTATGCCGGCGCGGGTGAGTACGCGAAGCTGCTGCACGAAGATCTCAAGATCCGTGACATGCTGAAAAAGCGTCTCAAGAACGCCAGCGTATCCAAGATCGTGATCGAGCGTCCGCACAAGAAGTGTCGCGTTACGATCCACACCGCTCGTCCGGGCGTGGTGATCGGCAAGAAGGGCTCCGATATCGAAGTCCTGCGCCGTGAACTCTCCCGCATGGTTGATGGTGAAGTCTTCCTGAACCTCGTCGAGGTTCGCAAGCCGGAAGTCGACGCCAACCTGGTTGCGGAATCAATCGCTCAGCAGCTGGAACGCCGTGTGGCTTTCCGCCGTGCGATGAAGCGTTCGCTCCAGTCTGCCATGCGCATGGGCGCCAAGGGCTGCAAAATTCTCTGTGGTGGCCGCCTCGGTGGCGCAGAGATTGCACGCTCCGAGCAGTACCAGGAAGGCTCCGTGCCGCTGCACACGCTGCGCGCGGATATCGATTATGGAACCGCCGAAGCCAAGACCGCGATGGGTATCATCGGTATTAAGGTCTGGATCTACAAAGGCGAGATCATGGAACATGACCCGATGGCCCAGGAGCGTCGCCTCCAGGAGTCGGGTGAGCAGCGCGCCCGTTCGGGTCGCCAAGCCGCGTAAGGAATTGGAGCAATGCTGCAACCGAAACGCACAAAATTCCGTAAGGCGCACAAGGGCCGCATCAAAGGAGCTGCGAAGGGTGGTTACTCCCTGAACTTCGGTTCCTATGGTCTCAAGGCGCTTCAGCCGGAACGCGTAACTGCACGCCAGATCGAGGCAACTCGCCGTGCGATCACCCGTCACATGAAACGTGCCGGTCGTGTGTGGATCCGTATCTTCCCGGACGTGCCGGTCACCAACAAGCCGACCGAGGTCCGGATGGGTAAAGGTAAGGGTTCAGTTGAATACTGGGCCTGCAAGGTCAAGCCGGGCCGGATCATGTTCGAGATCGACGGTGTGCCTGAGGACGTTGCGCGTGAAGCGCTCTCCCTCGGTGCTGCGAAACTGCCGATCAAGTGCAAGATCGTCACCCGTCTGGGCGAATAAGGAGCGTCGAAAATGGCTAAAAAAGCCTCAGAACTCAAAGGTTCCGACGTTCGGGCCCTCTCAGATGACGAGCTTCAGGACAAAATCCTCAAGCTCAAGGAAGAACAGTTCAAGCTGCGCTTCCAGCAGGCCCGCGGCCTGATGGAAGACACGGCCCGCTTCGGCAAGATCCGCCGCGATGTCGCGCGTATCCGTACCGAGCTGGCTTCGCGCAAAGCGCAGCAAACGCAAGGAAGCTAACCGATGCCAAGACGTATTCTGCAAGGCACTGTGGTCAGCGATAAAGGCGCCAAAACCGTTGTAGTTCGTGTGGAACGTACGTTCCTGCACCCGCTGCTTCGCAAGACGGTTCGTCGCTCCAAGCGCTATCACGCGCATGATGAAAATCAGGCACACAAGGTGGGCGACAAGGTCCAGATCCAGGAATGTGCGCCGAAGTCGAAACTCAAGCGGTGGGAGATCGTGTCCCAGGCATAAGCCCGGGCCGATCTGCTCTTAAGGAGGATCAGCCATGATCCAGATGCAAACCAATCTGGACGTAGCCGACAATTCCGGCGCCCGCCGTGTGCAGTGCATCAAGGTGCTGGGCGGCGCGAAGCGTCGTTACGCCCACGTGGGTGACATTATTGTCGTCTCCGTCAAGGAAGCGATTCCGCGCGGTCGCGTGAAGAAGGGTGACGTCCGCAAGGCCGTCGTCGTTCGCGTGGCCAAGGACATCAAGCGTGCTGACGGTTCTGTCATCCGCTTCGATTCCAACGCAGCGGTCATCATCAACAACAACAATGAACCAGTGGGTACGCGTATCTTCGGCCCGGTTCCGCGCGAACTTCGCGGCAAGAACCACATGAAGATCGTCTCCCTGGCTCCGGAGGTGCTGTAATGGCTGCCAAGATCAAGAAGGGCGACAAAGTCGTCATTCTCGCCGGCCGCGATAAAGGCAAGACCGGTGAGGTTCTCAACGTGCTGCCGGAAGACAACAAGGTCGTTGTTTCCGGGATCAATGTCGTCAAGCGCCACCAGCGCCCGACGCAACAGGATCCGGGTGGCATCAAGGAAAAAGAAGCCGCAATCCACGTTTCCAACGTAGCGATTGCAGATCCGAAAACCGGCGAGGCGACCCGTGTCGGCTTCAAGATGAATGAAGACGGCAAGAAAGTCCGCATCGCCAAATCTTCGGGTGAGGTTATCGATGTCTGATACGTATACACCGCGCCTTCGCACCAAGTATCGCGACGAAATTCGCGATACGATGAAGGACAAGTTCAGCTACGCCAATCCGATGCAGATCCCGCGTATCGAAAAGATCGTGATCAACATGGGTGTCGGGGAAGCGGCTCAGGACTCCAAGAAAATCAAGGGCGCCCTTGAGGATCTCGAAGCAATCGCCGGCCAGAAGCCGGTCAAGACGGTTGCCAAGAAATCCATCGCTGGTTTCAAGCTCCGCGAGGAGCAGGTTATCGGTGCCAAGGTGACCCTGCGCCAGGATCGTATGTATGAATTCCTGGACCGACTGATCACAATCGCGCTACCGCGCGTACGTGACTTCCGCGGTCTGAACGGCAAATCGTTCGACGGCCGCGGAAATTACGCGATGGGCTTGAAAGAGCACATCGTTTTCCCGGAGATCGACTACGACAAGGTAGAGAAGATCCGGGGTATGGATATCGTGGTGTGCACCACCGCGAGTAATGATGAAGAAGCGAAGGCCCTGCTGGCCGAGTTCGATTTCCCGTTTTCGAACTAACGCAGCAGGAGAGCAGAGCCACACCGGCTCCGCACGCAGGAGAACTTAAATGGCGAAAAAAGCCTCAGTTGAACGCAATCGCAAGCGCGAGCGCCTGGCCCAGCGTTATGCTGCCAAGCGTGAGCAGCTCAAAGCGATCGCGCGTGACCAGGAACTGCCGGTTGAGGAGCGTTTTGCTGCTCAGCTGAAACTGGCAGCACTGCCGCGTAATTCGGCAGTCACCCGTGTACGCAACCGTTGTGAAATCACCGGTCGCCCGCGCGGTTTCTATCGCAAGCTGCGCATGTCGCGCATCGCACTGCGCGAGTTGGCTAGCCAGGGCATGGTCCCGGGCATGGTCAAGTCGAGCTGGTAAGAGAGGAGATCCGATATGTCTGTGAATGATCCTCTCGGCGATATGCTGACACGCATCCGCAACGCACTGATGCGCAACAAGCGCAACGTGTCCACGCCGGCATCGGCCCTTCGCCGTCGCGTCCTCGACGTGCTCAAGAGCGAAGGCTACATCCGCGACTATGCGGAAGTGGACCATGCCAGCGGCATGAAAGAGTTCGAAATCGAGCTCAAGTATTTCGAAGGCGATTCCGTAATCTCCGAGATCAAGCGTATCTCGAAGCCGGGCCGCCGTGTTTATTCGGGCGTCAAGGATCTGCCGCTCGTCCAGAATGGTCTGGGTATTGCCATCCTCTCCACGCCGAAGGGCGTGATGTCGGACGCCAATGCTCGCGAGGCCAATGTGGGCGGCGAGATCCTTTGCCACGTCAGCTAAGGGAGACAATCGATGTCACGTATTGGTAAGCTCCCCGTTGCCGTTCCGGCTGGTGTCACCGCGACGCTGACCGAGACGAGCCTGACGGTCAAAGGTCCCAAGGGCGAACTGTCCATGGACTTTGTCGAAGATGTCACCGTGTCTCAGGGTGAAGAAGGTATCCAGGTCAAGCCGCGCGACGAAAGCAAGCGCTCCCGCGCCATGTGGGGCATGCAGCGTGCACTGGTCGCCAACCTCGTCCAGGGTGTCACCGCTGGTTACGAAAAAGATCTCGAACTCGTCGGCGTTGGTTACCGCGCACAGATGCAGGGCACGTCCCTGAAACTGTCGCTCGGTCTCTCGCACGACGTCATCTACACCCCGCCGGCTGGCGTCACGATTTCCTGTGGCAAGCCGACCGAGGTCAAGGTTGCAGGTGCCGACAAGCAAAAAGTTGGTCAGGTCGCCGCCGAGATCCGTCGTTTCCGTCCGCCGGAGCCGTATAAAGGCAAAGGTATCAAGTATGTCGGCGAATACATTCGCCGCAAAGAAGGCAAGAAGAAGTAGGGCGAGCGATGAAAACTCAACGCGAAAAATCCGTCCGTCGCGCTCAGCGCAACCGGATCCGGCTTCGGAAACTGGCCAATGGCCGTCCGCGCCTCTCAGTCTTCCGTTCTTCGAAGAACATTTCTGCTCAGATCATCGACGATGTTGCTGGCAAGACGATCGTATCCGCTTCTTCCCTGGAAGAAGTCGCTCGCAAAGAGCACTCCAAGGGTTGCGACGTCACGGCTGCTGCACTCGTTGGCAAGCTGATCGCCGAGCGTGCTGCCAAGGAAGGCGTCAAGACTGTCGTCTTCGATCGTGGCGGTTATATCTACCACGGGCGTGTCAAAGCGCTCGCAGAGGCGGCCCGCGAGGGCGGCCTGGACTTCTAAGGGAGCGGACACCATGGCTCATAATAATGACCAGGAACGTGGCCGCGGACGCGGCCGGGGTCGTAACAAAGACCGTCAGGAAGAGCGCGAAGACGAACTCGTCGACAAGCTCGTACACATCAACCGCGTTGCGAAGACCGTTAAAGGTGGTCGTAACTTCCAATTCGCCGCTCTGGTTGTCGTAGGTGACCAGAAGGGCCGCGTTGGCTTCGGCCAGGGCAAGGCCCGCGAGGTTCCGGAAGCAATTCGCAAGGCGACGGACGAAGCGAAGAAGAACATGATCCGTGTTCCGCTGCGCGAAGGCCGTACGCTGCACCATGATGGCCGTGGCCGTCACGGAGCGGGCAAGGTTGTACTGCGTGCTGCACCTCCGGGTACCGGTGTTATCGCCGGTGGTCCGATGCGTGCGGTTCTGGAAACCCTGGGCGTTGGCGACGTTGTTGCCAAGTCCCTTGGCACCTCCAACCCGTACAACATGATCCGTGCAACCTTCGACGCCCTGAAGCGCCAGAATTCGCCGCGTTCCGTCGCTGCGAAGCGTGGCCTGAAGGTCGGTGATCTGGTGAACCGCCGTAGTGACGGCGCGTCTTCGCCGGAAGCGATTGAATCGTAAGGACTGCGATCATGGCTAAGAAAACCATCAAAGTACGTCAGACGGGCAGCCCGATTCGCCGCCCCGAAGATCAGCGCGCTACGCTGGTCGGTCTCGGTCTCAACAAGATCGGCCGCGTTCGTGAACTGGAAGACACCCCGGCTGTCCGCGGCATGATCCGCAAAGTCAGCCACATGGTGGAAATTATCGAAGAGTAGGTCCCCTGGGGAAACCACTCGTTCGAATGGAGAACGATATGCGTCTCAATGAATTGCGCGACAACGACGGCGCCGCCAAGCTCCGCACCCGTATCGGCCGTGGTATCGGTTCGGGCAAGGGCAAGACCGGTGGCCGTGGTGTGAAGGGTCAGAAGTCCCGTTCCGGCGTAGCCATCAAAGGCTTCGAGGGCGGTCAGATGCCGCTTCACATGCGTCTTCCCAAGCGTGGCTTTAACAAGCCGAACCGCAAGCAGTGGGCAGAGATCAATCTCGGCCGTCTGCAGAAGGCGATCGACGAAGGTAAGCTGGACGCCAAGAAGGCTATCGACGCTGAAGCGCTCATCGCGGCCGGTCTGGTCCGCCGTGAGCTCGATGGCATCCGCCTCCTTGCGAAAGGCGACCTGAAGGCCAAAGTAGAGATCACCGTAGCCGGTGCTTCCAAGACTGCCATTGCGGCTGTTGAGAAAGCAGGTGGCAAAGTGAATCTGCCTGCTGCGGACGACGCAGCGGCCTAATCGGCAACCGCCGACCGCTTGAGGACGACTAAATGGCTTCAGCTGCTGAACAGCTTGCTGCGAACATGAATTTCAGCTCCTTCGCCAAGGCGAAGGAGCTGCAACAACGTATCCTGTTCACGATCGGGATCCTGATCCTGTATCGCGTGGGTACCTATGTTCCAATCCCGGGTATCGATCCGGGCCGTTATGCGGCCATGTTCGATCAGAACTCCCAGGGCATCCTGTCGATGTTCAACGTGCTGGGCGGCGGTGCCGTCGAGCGCATGGCGATTTTCGCCCTGAACGTCATGCCGTATATTTCGGCATCAATCATCATGCAGCTGATGTCGGCCACCATCCCTACGCTTGAGAAACTCAAGAAAGAGGGCGGTGAAGCCGGCCGCAAGCAAATCAACCAATACACGCGATACCTGACTGTGGTTCTGGCCACCGGTCAGGCGCTCGCGATCGCTGTTGGCATGAACTCCATTGACCCCAATACGGGTAATGCCCTGGCTGTGAATCCTGGTCTGTTCTTCCTGGTTTCGACCGTCACGACCCTTGTTGGTGGCACGATGCTGCTGCTGTGGCTGGGTGAGCAAATCACCGCGCGCGGCATCGGCAATGGCGTATCACTGATCATTTTCGCGGGCATTGTGGCCGCAGTGCCGAGCCTGATCGGTGGCGCATTCGCTGCTGCAGAGAGTGGCACGCTCTCCGGCACGGTTTTCCTGGGCAGTGTGGCTCTGGTTCTGGCGGGGCTGACCCTGGTCGTCTTCGTCGAGCGCTCGCAGCGCCGGCTTCTGGTGCAGTACCCGAAGCGCCAGCAGGGTAACCGGATGATGGGCGGGGAAAGTTCTTTCCTGCCGCTCAAGCTGAATACGGCTGGCGTTATCCCGCCGATCTTCGCGTCGTCATTGCTGTTCATGCCGCAAACGCTGGCCAGCTTTAACACACAGACGACTGGCGGCGTGCTGGGCACTCTCATCGCTTACATGCAGGTGGGCTCTCTGCCCTTCCTGATCGTGTACGCAGCGATGATCATTTTCTTCTGTTTCTTCTACACCTCCGTGGTGTTCAACCCGGAAGACACTGCGGACAACCTCCGCAAATACGGTGGCTTCCTGCCGGGTATTCGCCCCGGCAAGCGTACGGCGGAATACCTGGACTATGTCCTGTCCCGCCTGACTCTGATTGGCGCGCTGTATCTGACGCTGATCTGTGTGGTTCCGATGGTGCTCTCGCCGAACACGGCGCTGGGTGGCACCTCGATCCTGATCATCGTCTCGGTGACGATGGACACGATCTCTCAGGTTCAGTCACATCTGCTGGCCCACCAGTATGAAGGCCTGATCAAGAAGTCGAAGCTGCGGGGGCGCAAGCGATGAACATCATTCTTTTCGGACCGCCGGGAAGCGGCAAGGGCACCCAGGCCAAACGACTCGTTTCCGAGCGTGGCTGGGTTCAGCTCTCCACCGGTGACATGCTCCGCGCAGCCAAGGCTGCGGGCTCCGATCTCGGTAAGCGCATTGCTGCGATTATCGACGCTGGCGAGCTGGTGTCCGACGAGATTGTAATTGAATTGATTGCCGAGCGTCTTCCGGAAGCGGAAGCCGCAGGCGGAGCCATCTTTGATGGTTTCCCGCGAACGGTGGCCCAGGCGGAAGCCCTGGACCAGTTGCTCGCGGATCGTGGCACTCAGGTCGACACGGTTGTCGAGCTGAAGGTTGTTGACGAAGCGCTCGTCCAGCGCCTGGTCAAGCGAGCCGAGGAAGAGGGACGTCCGGATGACACTGAAGAAGTCATCCGTAACCGTCTCAAAGTCTATTACGACCAGACCGCACCGCTGATCCCTTTCTTTGCCAAGCAGGGCAAGCTGAAAGAGGTCGACGGGATGGGCTCAATGGACGCTGTAGCTGCATCAATTGCAGTTGCTTTGGACGAGAAGTGAATAAAGCGTGTTGCAACCCCATTGACGGGGGCGCAACACAGACTGTAGATAGCGCCCTTCGCAAAAGCGGGCGAACATTCGAGGCAACCGAAAGGTGGCCCAATGTTTCGTCCCTGAATGGCGTTCTGAATTAGGAGATGGATCGTGGCCCGTATTGCCGGCGTCAACATTCCGACGAACAAGCGCGTAATGATCGCGCTTCGCTATATCCACGGCATTGGCCCGGCCAAGGCGAAGGACATCTGTGAGCAGGTGTCCATCACCGCCGAGCGCCGTGTCAGTGACCTGACCGATGCAGAGATCCTGCAAATCCGCGAGGTGATCGACCGTGATCACACCGTGGAAGGTGATCTGCGCCGTGAAGTCGCCGTAAACATCAAACGTCTTATGGACCTCGGTAACTACCGCGGCCTGCGCCACCGTCGTGGTCTGCCGGTTCGTGGTCAGCGCACGCATACCAATGCGCGCACCCGTAAAGGTCCGGCCAAGCCGATTGCCGGCAAGAAGAAGTAGGGCCTGAACCATGGCTAAAGATACCGGCCGCGTTAAACGCCGCGAGCGCAAGAATATCACGTCGGGTGTTGCCCACGTGAATTCCAGCTTCAACAACACCATGGTGACCATCACCGATGCCCAGGGAAATGCCATTTCCTGGTCGTCTGCTGGTCACATGGGTTTCAAGGGCTCTCGTAAGTCCACGCCTTATGCTGCACAGATGGCAGCTGAGGATGCGGGCAAGAAAGCGCTTGAGCACGGCATGAAGACGCTGGAAGTCAAGGTCTCTGGTCCGGGTTCGGGTCGTGAGTCGGCACTGCGCGCTCTGCAAGCTGTTGGTTTCACAATCACCACCATCCAGGACGTGACGCCCATTCCGCACAATGGTTGCCGTCCGCCGAAGCGTCGTCGCGTATAAGACGCCGCATTGGTTTTCGCCTGTATGTACGCGCCGGCGCTCCGCCGCCGGCTGATGAAGGGGCAGTAAGAACGTGATCGAAAAGAACTGGCAAGAACTCATTCGTCCGATGAAGCCGGAGATCAAACCGGGTCATGATCCGGAGCGTCAGGCCAAGATTGTCGCCGAGCCGCTGGAGCGTGGCTTTGGCATGACACTGGGCAATGCTCTGCGTCGTGTGCTGCTGTCCTCTCTTCAGGGCGCGGCGATTACGAATGTTCACATCGATGGTGTGGTGCACGAGTTCTCCTCGATCGATGGTGTTCGTGAGGACGTCACCGACATCATCCTGAACATCAAGCAGATCGCTCTGCGTATGCATGGTGAAGGGCCCAAGCGCGTTGTTCTGACCAAGACCGGTCCGGGCATCGTTACGGCGGGTGATATCGAGGAAACCGCAGACGTCGAGATCGTCAACAAGGACCTGGTCCTGTGCACGCTCGATGAAGGCGCTGAAATCCGTATGGAATTCACCGTCAACACCGGCAAGGGCTATGTTCCGTCCGACCGCAATCGTCCGGAAGACGCTCCGATCGGCCTGATCGGCGTGGACAGCCTGTACAGCCCGGTCAAGCGCGTGTCCTACAATGTTGAGAACACCCGTGAGGGCCAGGTTCTGGACTATGACAAACTGAATCTTGAAGTTGAGACGGATGGTACGGTCTCGCCGGAAGACGCTGTCGCTTTTGCTGCGCGCATCCTGCAGGACCAGTTCCAGATCTTCATCAACTTTGAAGAGGCTGTCGAAAGCCGCCCGGCGGAAGACGACAAGCCGGAGCTCGACTTCAACCCGGCGCTGCTGCGCAAGGTCGACGAGCTGGAGCTGTCTGTTCGTTCGGCAAACTGCCTGAAGAACGACAATATTGTTTACATCGGCGATCTGATCCAGAAGTCCGAGGCGGAAATGCTCCGTACCCCGAACTTCGGCCGCAAGTCGCTCAATGAGATCAAGGAAGTTCTCGCCCAGATGGGTCTGCACCTGGGTATGGAAGCGCCGAACTGGCCGCCGGAGAACATCGAAGATCTCGCCAAACGTTTTGAGGATCACGTCTAGGCAGCCGCCGAGAGGCGCCTGAACCGGACCTGAGGAGATAAAGCCATGCGTCACGGCATCGCACACCGCAAGCTCAACCGTACGACCTCGCACCGTAAGGCCATGCTGGCCAATATGGCTGCGTCGCTGATCGAGCACGAGCAAATCGTCACCACGCTCCCGAAAGCCAAGGAGCTGGCCCCGTTCATGGACAAGCTGATCACGCTGGCAAAGCGTGGCGACCTGCACGGTCGTCGTCTGGCGATGTCCAAGGTCCGCAATGAAGAACAGGTCAAGAAGCTGTTCGACACGCTGGGCGGCCGCTACACCGAGCGCGCTGGTGGTTACACCCGCGTCCTCAAGGCTGGCTTCCGTCACGGCGACAATGCGCCGATGGCTGTCATCGAGCTAGTTGACCGCGACCCGGCAGCCAAGGGCGCTGCTGACCGTGCGCGCGTCGAAGCCGAAGGCGACATGAACGACGAGTAAGTCGTTCGTCATTACAGGTTCAGGAGAAGGCGGCTTAGCATTTGCGAGCCGCCTTTTTCATGTCCGAAAGTGTGCCTATATGAACCCCATGATCAGATCATTTCTCATTCTTTCCTCGCTTGCCCTGACAACGCCGTCCCTGGCGCAGGACATTCCCTTTGCGACCGATCGCGCGGTGCCCGAGAGCCAGGCGCAGATCCAACTGTCTTTCGCGCCCATCGTGCGTGAGGCCGCTCCGGCTGTCGTCAACGTCTATTCCAGCCGTACGGTCCAGCAGCGGGTGTCCTTCTTCTCGCGCCGGACGCGTGAACGCGAACAGAACTCGCTGGGATCCGGTGTGATCGTTGATGCCTCCGGTGTGATCGTGACCAATAATCACGTCGTCCAGGGCGCAGACGAGTTGCGCGTGGTCCTGGCCGACCGGCGCGAGTATGAAGCGGTGATCCTGTTGACGGACGAGGCGTCGGACCTCGCCATCCTGAAGGTAGAGACGGACGAACCACTGCCGGTCCTGCCCTTCGACATGGGCGGTGAAGGCGAGGTCGGTGATCTGGTCCTGGCCATTGGCAATCCGTTTGGTGTGGGCCAGACCGTCACCAGCGGCATTATTTCCGCTCTGGCGCGCACCGATGTGGGCGACACGGATTTTGCCTCCTTCATCCAGACCGATGCCGCCATCAATCCGGGTAATTCCGGGGGGGCGCTGGTCAATATGGATGGCGAGCTGATTGGCGTGAACACGATGATCTTCTCGCGCTCGGGTGGGTCGAACGGCATCGGGTTTGCCATTCCGGTCGATCTGGTCAGCCGCATTGTCGATACGGCGATGAGTGAAGGCGAGCTGATCCGGCCCTGGCTGGGCGCACGCCTGCAGCCAGTCACCAGTGACCTGGCCGCGGCCTTCGGCCTGGACCGTCCGCGCGGCGCGCTGATCAACGAGATCTATCCCAATGCGGCGGCGGATGATGCCGGTTTGCGCCAGGGAGACATCGTGCTCGCGGTGGACGGGCATGAGGTTAATAACGACAGCGGCACGCGCTTCCGCCTTGCCACCCATGCGACCGGCGATGATGCGGGCTTCACCGTCCTGCGCGATGGTCGCGAGATTTCCCTGGATGTCCCGGTCCTGCCGGCTCCGGGCATCGCCGATCCGGTGCCTTATGAACCCCAGGGGGCCAACCCCTTTGTCGGTACCGCACTGCTGGAACTTTCACCGGCCTTCAACGAGAGCGTCGGGATCGATTCCTTTGAAGAGGGGCTGGTGGTTCGCAATGTCGTACGCCGCTCCGTCGCGGCACGCTTCGGGTTCCGACCGGGCGACCGTATCGTCGAACTCGACGGACGCCGTATCGCTGACCTTGATGATTTCGAGGACGGGCTGGCCGTACTCGATGGCGAGGAAGTCTGGCCCATCGCGGTCATCCGCCGGGGCCAGCGGATCGAGGCCAATATCCGACTGTATTGATGCGATTGGGCGGCGGGCGGAGTTTCCCGTCCGCTCGCCAAGACCTAGTCTGGGCGTATGACGGATCTCTTCGAATCAGCCGGCCTGGAGGCCGCCGCGCCGCGGCCTCTCGCCGAGCGCCTGCGGCCGCAGGCGCTGGACGAGGTCATCGGCCAGGATCACCTGTTGCAGGGTGACGGCCCGATCGCGCGCATGCGTCGACAGGGGCGTCTGGCTTCGCTGATCCTGTGGGGCCCGCCCGGTGTCGGCAAGACGACAATCGCGCGCCTGCTGGCCGAGGATAGCGGGCTGGAGTTTGAACCGCTCTCGGCCGTCTTCTCCGGCGTTGCCGATCTCAAGAAAGTTTTCGAGCGTGCGCGGGCCCGGCGGCAAACCGGCCGCGGAACCCTGCTGTTTGTCGACGAAATCCACCGGTTCAATCGCGCCCAGCAGGACGGCTTTCTGCCGGTTGTGGAGGAGGGGACGGTGACCCTGGTCGGGGCGACCACCGAGAACCCGTCCTTCGAGCTCAATTCGGCGCTCCTGTCCCGCTGCCAGGTGCTTGTGCTCAAGGCGTTGGATGACGCAGCGCTGGAGGATTTGCTCAAGCGCGCCGAGGCCGAGACGGGCAAGCCGCTGCCGCTGGATGAAGGCGCGCGGACGGTTCTGCGTGGCATGGCGGACGGGGATGGGCGCTATCTGCTCAACCTGGTCGAGGAATTGATCAGCCTGGAGCTGGCCGATCCGCTTGATGCCCAGGCCCTCGCTGTCCATCTCAACAAGCGCGCGCCCGCCTATGACAAGGATCGTGACGAGCACTACAATCTCATCTCCGCCTTGCACAAATCGGTGCGCGGGAGTGACCCCGACGCGGCGCTCTACTGGTTCGCACGCATGCTGGAGGGCGGAGAGGATCCGCTTTTTCTCGCGCGGCGCCTGGTGCGCATGGCATCCGAGGATATCGGCCTGGCTGATCCGACCGGGCTGATGATCGCCAATGAGGCTGCCCGGACCTATGAGCGTCTGGGATCGCCGGAAGGTGAGCTTGCGCTGGCCCATGCCATTGTGCACCTGGCGACAGCGCCCAAGTCGAACGCCGTTTATGTTGCCTTCAAGCGGGCGCAGCGGGCCGCCAAACAGACCGGATCGCTCATGCCTCCGGCGCATATCCTAAATGCACCGACGCAAATGATGAAAGAACAGGGATATGGCGCGGGGTATGAATATGACCACGATGCCGAGGATGGTATTTCCGGCCAGGATTATTTCCCGGACGATATGCCCGAACGCCCTGTTTTTTATGAGCCTTTGGACCGCGGCCGAGAAGCCGCCATTGGCGAACGCCTGCGTGCATGGCGACAAAAACGCAACGCCAGGCGAAAAAAGACCTGAAGCATGACCTGCGTCACACTTCGGCCACGCCAACCCGGTATACAAGCCTCTCTGATCCCGCTAGGCGGACATCCGGTCCTGCGCCAGACTTGCAGGCAAGATGCCGGATACCTATCTGGGGTCCGGATAAAAAGGGGCCTTTCCGGGACGAGAGGTTGGTTCGGTGAAGTTATCGACGCGTACATTGCTGGCGAGCATCGCAATGGCCCTGGCCGTTGCGCCGATGGCGTCTGCGCAGGACCGGCCAGCCAATGGCTTGTTCGCCGCGCAGGAAGTGCCTGTTCGCATTGGCGGCGATGACGGTGGCGCCTGCCTGACGGGGCGTATCGAACAGCGTGTGTCGCGGGGTGATGAGCGTGGTTTTGGTATCCTGGTGGTCCATACCGGACCAGGTGAGGATTACGCCCCGGTGGATACCGTCAGGTCCGGCGAGGTCGTCTATGGCTGCCAGGTGAGCTCGGACAGCGAAATGCCTGTGCAGTGGATTGGCGTTATCTACGGTCCGAACCTCGAGGCCTGTGGCGTGGACCCGCAGCCGGGTCGCGCGCGCAATTATTCCGGAACCTGCCGCAATGGCTGGATCAATGCCGAGGGTTTCTCTGCGTTTCAGTCGGGAAACATGATGCTGGTCGGATCCGCCGACGATAATAACGACTAGCGTCCGGACGGCCAGAACCGGCCCAGAACAACGCCCAGAATCGCTGCGTAAAAGCCGAGGCCAGCCATCAGGCCCGCTTCACCCTCTGTCAGCATCGCGAGACCTGCCAGCGCCGCGATCAGGATGCCACCACGCACACGCAGTCCGGAGAGCGGCTCTCCTGTGGCGTCACCGACGCTGTGGACACGCCCCAGCAGCAGCGCGTGCAGGACACCCAGCACCAGCACGGCCAGAGCAGAATACAGCGCCATTTGCGGCATGACCTCGACCGCGGACAGGAGCAGGGCCCGCAGATCGCCTTCCAGCTCGATCAGATTCCACATCGAAAACGCCACAGCGATCATGGCACCGACGAGGTTGAGGGTTCGCTTGCGGTCCAGAAACGCGTCGAGGGCGAGGGCAAGGCCGGCCACATAACCCATCTCGGAATAGCCGTCGCGGAAGACGGCGAGCGCGGCGAGGGCCAGGACCACGGCCATATCGCCGAGCCGGACCGGATTGCCGACCGTCCGGTTGACCACGCGCGTGGCCATCAACACAAACGCCAGCGTCCACAGCGACAGTTCATAATCCAGATAAACCAGGGGCAGGATGGCCGCCATGGCGATGAAGGCGCCGGGATTGCGATCCGGGTCCAGTTCCCTGCCGATGGCCCAGATCAGGAAGGCTCCGAACATCGCCTCGAGCCCGCCAAAGGCCGCCGTCATCAACGAAGTCTCTGCCTGGCTCATCCGCAGCGCCGCCGTGGCCAGCAGGATTACCGGCAGCAGAATCAGCACGGCCCGATTGGAGGGATATTTCGCTTCCAGCGGGCGTGAAATCGATGATACGCGATAGATCGGCTTGCTCATTTTATCCCCCAAACGGATTGCCTGCGGTGCGCGGGCGCTTGCTTTGCCGGGACAAGTGCGGCAGTCGTCGGGTCTGACCACAGCTTGCCCCAGGGGCCTAGAATGATCGCCGCGCTGCTTGTTTCAAGTCTTATGGCCGTTTCCACCGTCGCCATTCACATGGTCGGCCTGGTCTTCCTGACGGAAGTTATGCGCAAGCGCTCGCCCAAACTGCGCCCGCACACAAGCCCGCTGCGGCAGATGATCTTTATCCTGCTGGTCGTGCTGGGACTGTTTTTGATCCATGCCGTGGAAATCTGGGCCTATGCCGGTGTCTACATGCTGTTGGGCGCTTTCGAGGATTTCGAAACGGCGCTCTATTTCTCCACCTCGACGTTCACGACGCTGGGCTATGGGGATGTCATCATCGACAACAAATGGCGCCTGGTGGGCGCGATAGAGGGCTTTAACGGCTTTTTGCTGATCGGCTGGTCCACCGCCTTCCTGGTCTCGGTGATTGCACGCCTGAGAAGCACGGAAACGGATTGGCTGGACCATCTGGGTCAGGATGATTAAGCCTCGCGCATCTCTGCGCTTGATGCTGATGCCCAAGCCACGCTAAACCCCTCGGGAACCCGGGCATTCGCCTGTTTCAGTTTGGGGGCTCCATGTTCAAGAAAATCCTCATCGCCAATCGCGGCGAGATCGCTGTTCGTGTCATCAAGACGTGCCGCAAGCTGGGCATTGCCACAGTGGCCGTCTACTCAGAGGCGGATGCCGACAGCCTGGCGGTCGAGATGGCGGATGAGGCTGTGTTCATCGGGCCGCCGCCGCCGGGTGAGAGCTATCTGCGCATGGATGCGATTCTGGACGCCATCAAGCAGACGGGGGCGGACGCGGTTCATCCGGGCTTTGGCTTCCTGTCAGAGAACGCGGCCTTCCCCAAGGCGCTGGAAGAGATCGGTGTGGCCTGGATTGGGCCGAATGTGAACGCCATCGATGCGATGGGCGACAAGATCCGTTCCAAACAGCTCGCGGCCAAGGCCGGTGTCTCGACAATCCCCGGAGCGGATGGCGAGATCTCTGACGCCGAAACGGCTGTCGCCGCAGCCAATGCCATTGGTTATCCGGTGATGCTGAAAGCCTCCGCCGGTGGCGGCGGCAAGGGCATGCGCATCGCGCATAATGAAACCGAAGCCCGTGAAGGTTTCACGGCTGCGCGCAACGAGGCGAAGACCTCGTTCGGCGACGACCGCATCCTGATCGAGAAATTCATCGAGGAACCGCGCCATATCGAGATCCAGGTGCTCGGCGACAAACACGGCAATGTCGTCTACCTCAATGAGCGCGAATGTTCCGTTCAGCGCCGCAACCAGAAAGTCCTGGAAGAAGCCCCGTCGCCCTTTCTCGACAAGAAGACCCGCGAAGCCATGGGCGCGCAGGCGGTCTCCCTGTCGGCAGCTGTGGACTATGACAGCGCGGGTACGGTTGAGTTCATCGTCGACAAGAACCGCAATTTCTACTTCCTGGAAATGAATACCCGCCTGCAGGTGGAACACCCGGTCACCGAGCTGATCTGTGGCCTCGACCTGGTTGAACAGATGATCCTGTCGGCCGCTGGCGAGAAGCTTTCGATCTCCCAGCGTGATGTCGGTATCGATGGCTGGGCTGTCGAGGCCCGTCTTTATGCCGAGGACCCGTATCGCGGCTTCCTGCCGTCTATTGGTCGCCTCAAGCGCTTTATCGAACCGGCGGAAGGGCCGCTGGGCAAGGGCGAGCTGCGCATCGACAGCGGTGTGCGCGAAGGCGACGAGATCTCGCTCTTCTATGACCCGATGATCGCCAAGGTCATCGGTTACGGCAAAACCCGCGAAGACGCGATCGATACGCTGGCAGCGGCCATGGACCGTCTGCATGTGGAAGGGCTGCAGTCCAACGCACCCTTCCTGTCCGCGGTTCTGGACGAGGCGGATTTCCGCTCCGGACGTATTCATACCGGCTACATCCCGGAACACTTCCCCGAAGGCTTCAACGGCACGCGTCCGCGCGATGAACAGTTGATCTACATGGCCAGCGCCGCGGCCTACATGCACGAAATGCTGACACGCCGGGCCGGCCAGACCTCTGGACGGGTGGCCGAGATTGCACAGCCGGAAACGCGCGAATGGATCGTGCTGATGGATGAGCGCCGGGTGCCGGTGGAAATTACCATGACGGGTGAGGGCGAAGCCCAGATCTGGTCGCCGGGCCTGACCCAGGAACGCCAGACACTGACGACGGCCTGGACGCCGGGTTGCAGCCTGTTCGAAGCCAGTCTGAACGGTCAGGATTTCTCGCTGGAAGCCTCAACCCGTACGGAGGGTTTTGCCCTGCGTCACCGGGGCTATGCCGCGACAGCGGTGGTCTGCACGCCGCGTGCGGCCGAGCTGCACGCCTTGCTGCCGGTCAAGGAAAAGGCGGACACGGCCAAGCTGGTCATCTCTCCGATGCCGGGGCTCATCGTGAGCGTCGACGTGGAGACCGGACAGGAGGTCAAGGCCGGCGAGGCGCTGCTCGTGGTGGAAGCCATGAAGATGGAGAACGTCATCCGGGCCGAGAAGGACGGGCTGATCAAGTCCATCAATGTCGAGGCGGGCGCATCCGTTGCCGCTGACGAGCTGATGATCGAGTTCGAATAGACCCGATACCGGGGGAGGATGAGGCATGGATTGGCAATATCTGCTGTTCAACCCGAATGGACGCATCGGCCAGGGCGATTTCTGGCGCGGCGTGGCTGTTCTTGTGCTGGCCAATCTGCTCGTGCACGTCATTCCGCTGCTCGGCGGGCTGATCTGGCTGGTCCTCATCTGGGTTGGCATCGCGGTTTACGGCAAGCGCCTGCATGATGCCGGCCGCTCTGCGCTCTGGCATGCTGTGCCGTGGCTGGTCGGCCTTGTCGCCTGGGGTTTTGCCATGGTCGTGCTCGGTGGCGCGATCCTGACAGCGGTGTTCTCGGACGGAGATGTCAGCCCCTGGGCGATGATCTCGGCCGGCGGCAGCCTGCTGGGCGTTCTGGGTCTGACCAATCTGGTCTGGCTGGTCTATACGCTCTGGGTCGGTCTGGCTGTCGGTGACAGCGGCGACAATGTCTATGGCGCAGCGCCGGCGATCAATGCCAGTGCGGTCGAGCGCGAATAATTCGCCGTCTGCGCGAATGCGTGTTCCATGTTTCGCCTGATCGGCTAAGCTCGCCTTCCACACAGGGAGAATGTCATGGACTTCAAGGCCTTCATTATCGATCCGAATGATATCACGCGCATCCTGTTCGGCGCGGGCGGCAAGCTGTCACCGATGGAGTTCGCGCAAGGGCTGGTCTTCATTGTGCTGGCGGGGATTGCGGTCAATTTCCTGTCCTTGGTGCCCGGGCTGGGCCTGATCATGGGCATCATCGGTCTGGTTGTCGGACTTGTCTTGATGTTCGGTTGGATCTGCATCTTCTCCGAGCGTTTCCATGATGCCGGCAAATCCGGATGGATGACGTTGCTGGCCATACTCGCCGCGATCGTCATTGGCATTCTAACCGGCTTGATTCTCGGACCGTTGTTCGGGCTACAGCTGAGCGCGGAAGCGGGTTATGCCTCCTATCTGTCGATGTCGCCGGGGCGGATGTTCCAGAACGTGCTTCAGTCGGTGATCGTCAATGGCGCGCTGGGCTATTACATGTTCAATCTCAAGCCTGTCGCGGCGGACTGAGACGCGTCCGCGATTTCGGATTGACGGCTCCCGGCTCTTGGCGGACAAAGCGTTCAAGTGATTTCGCCAAAGGGGCTGAGCGATGAATCCCGGAGTACTTTTCCTTCCCGTCTACCGCGCTTCGACGACCGCATTCCTGTTGGGATTGCTGGTTCTGGCGGTAATCGATTTCGCACGCATTTCGTCTGGCGTGCCGTTCCTGTCCGGCTGGCTCGGTTTGCTCGCGATGGCGTTCTTTGTCTACTCGCTGCACGCCAATCGCCTGCGTTATGCAGACCGGGGAACGGGCCTGGCCGCTCTGCCGCTGGGCATCGCCATTGTCATCAAGGGCATTGGCGCGGTGGTCGGTATTTTGCCTGGGGCGATCCAGAGCATGACCGATTTCGCAGCCTCGCGCGGTGTAAATACCGAGGACCAGCAGGCCCTCGCTGAAGCGATGCAGGATCCGGCCTTTGCGGAATCCTGGATGACGGCACTGGAAACCGACGAGGCGCTGCAGGCCAGCCTGCAGGCGGCGTCGGGCACAAGCTCCTTCATCGGTTTCTGGCTGGTCATTGCCCTGTTCGCGATCTGGTTCGCCCAGATGAAGCGCCTGGGCGGTTCGCTGGAAAGCGTACGCGACACGACCCCCTCCATGATGAATCCGGAGCCGCTGACACCGTCTGAGCCGACGGCGGCACCGGCCGAGGAAACCGCGCCGGAAGCGGCTGAAGCAGCGCCGGCTGAGGAAGCTCCCGCTGAAGACGCCCCCGCCGAAGACACACCGGCTGAGGACACGACCCCGGACGACAAGTCGAAAGACTAGTTCGAACGCCTAGGCGGCGGTCTGATAGGCGCTGAGATCCGGTGCCTCGACGCGTTTTGCGTCGCCGAAAATCTCGACAAAACTCAGGTGGAGGGCTGTATCAAAGTCCTCCATCGTCGTTTTCAGGCCCAGATCATCCAGGCTGGTGACGCCGTAAAGCGGATTTGAGATGCCGCAGGGCGTGATTCCGCCGAAATGCGTCAGATCGGGTGCCACATTGAAGGCGATGCCGTGAAAGCTCACCCAGCGGCGCAGGCGCACGCCGATGGCGGCGATCTTGTCCTCGCGGCCCCGACCCCGATCCACCCAGACCCCGACCCGGCCGTCACGCGGACCAGCCTCGACGCCAAAGGCAGCGGCCGTACCGATCAGCCAGCGTTCCAGGTTCTGGATAAACTTGCGCACATCCTTGTCGCGGCGCGTCAGGTCCAGCATCACATAGGCCACACGCTGGCCGGGCCCGTGATAGGTGTATTCACCCCCGCGTCCGGTCTCGAAAACCGGGAAGCGGTCCGGCGTCAGCAGGTCTTCCGGTTTGGAACTGGTGCCGGCGGTATAGAGCGGATCATGTTCCAGGAGCCAGACAAGCTCGTCTGCCTCGCCACGCGCGATCGCGGCAGCCCTGTCCTCCATGAAGGCGACAGCGGCCTCATAGGGGATTTTTTCACTGGAAATGGCCCAATTCACGCTCGGTAATGTCATATCGCGTTGTCTTAACTCTCGTGAAACCGTATCGCGCAAACATCGTGATGATTATCTGTCAGGGCAAGTCCGGGAGTGATGTGTGAGTCAGATCAGCGCTGTCGAAGTGGAAATTGCTGTGCTGTTGGGCCGGTCCAAGATGCCGATCCAGCAATTTCTGCGCATGGGCCGCGGTGCGGTGATTCCCCTCGACTCAGGTGAGGAAGAGGAAGTCTGGATCCTGGCCAACAACCATCCCATCGCCCGGGGCGAGGTCGTCATCCAGGGCGACCGCATCGCTGTGTCCATTACCGGGCCAGCGGATGCGAACGAATTCTTTGCAGCTGCATAAGCTACCGCATTTTTCGCTTCACAAGCCGCGTCGTAGTTGTTATTCCCCGCGCCTCCAACACGGGCGGTCGTGGCGGAATTGGTAGACGCGCAGCGTTGAGGTCGCTGTGGGGTAAAACCCGTGGAAGTTCGAGTCTTCTCGACCGCACCATTTTCTCAAGAAAATGAATTGATGAAACCGGATGCCGGTGTGTTCGTAGCGAACGCACTGGGCGGGGCTGGTGTGTTCGGGGTTCTTTTGTGGATACCCTCGAGTTGTTCCGTTACCCTGTTTCTTACTAACGAGCTTTGTCTCGCCCGGTATTTGTTTGCCTGAGTTGCGTTGAGTAGAGATAGGCTTGGGACACACAGCCGATGCTGATCAGTGCGTGCATGACGACCAGCGGGATGGTGAGGATGGTGTCGCGCCAGTCTTGGAAAACCTGATATAGCGCGATGCCGAGTGCGAGAGAGATCAGCCCGACAATCCACAATGCGCCGGTCAGCGAGTACTTGACGGGAGTTGAGCGTTTCCAAGCCGTCACGAGCCAGGACAAATCGCCAAGTATCGCTGCGGGGAAGATCAGGCAGGCTGCCGCGAGGGGCAAGGTAAGCAGAACTCCGGTCACCGTCGCGAGGCCCACGCTTAGGGCCAAATTTTGTGTGGTTTGGAACGCGACCCAATAGACGCCTAGGGTGACGATAAAGAACAGTAACGACAGAAGAAAGTATGCGAACACCCTGAGGAAGATGGACGTAATGGGCGTGCGCTCATCTCCGGTCAGTGGGCCATCTGTCAGAAAAAGACGGTGTCCGATGACTATCGTGCAGAATTGAAGGCCGATTGCAGTGCCGGTCGTGACGCCTGAGCCCAGCCAAAGGCCTGCGATCTCCAGAGCGATATTGAGGCCGCCTAAAATGAGTACTGCGCGGCTCGCCCGTGCTTGGCGTTGATGAAAGCCCTTCAGGCTTTGCCAGATTAATGAGAAAGCTCCGGGCTCATCCGGATCATGGTCGGCCATGCTGGCTATTGAGAGGAGCAGGAAGCCACCAAGCCCACCAATGGCCACGGCGGTCAGGACGTTGATGTGCATCATATTTACCTCTGTAGACACCTGCTCGGAGTAGGGGAGGCGGGAGTTTTCGGCAACGGTGGTGTGAAGAACCGAAGACGCGCCGACGAATTTGGGAAGTATACATATTTCGAGCCACAAACTAGCGCCCTGCTGCTGATCGACAGCGCAGAAAAATCGGAAAAAGCGTGACGGTCCCATTTCTTTCCGCCCCACGCCCAACCCGCTGAGTTTTCTCCCTCACCCCCCCATTCTCCCACTCGCCACGAATCGGGCCACCGCCTAGGCTGCGCGCAACATCACTGAAACCCGTCAAATCGAGACCGTAAGGAGAGCCGCATGAGCGATACCGCTTTTGAAGACGAACTCCTTGCCGATACGTCCGGCCGGCAGAAAACAGGGACACACACTTATAGAAAACAGGGACACGCACTTATAATCTAGTTCAAATGCCGGCCCTCGCGCTGCCTTTAGCGCAATGGCTTGGACGTACAGGTGTCAGGTGGTGTGCATATCTGTTTTTTCGGTCCGTTGCCCTTCGGTTTCGATCTTGCTGAGGACCACCTGGTCGTAGGCCGCAGAGACGCAGGCGATGCTGACCAGAGAATAGGCGCTGAGAAGGCTCATGAGCACGAACTGAGTGCCCAGGAAGAGTGTAATGCCGCTGCTCATCGCACCTAGTAAAACAGGGACAACACCATTTTTCCGGAGTTGCCAGGCTAAAGGGCGGGGGCGTAGCTGGGCAGGGGCGAACGGGTTTATACTGTTTGCCCAGACGGAGATTTGTCTATGGTATACAATCGAGAAGAGTTGGTGAGACTTCTTGAGGCCGTTCTGGCAGGCGATGATATCGGCGTCGACTGGGATGACTTGGCGATCTATTTGAACAGCAAAGACGATTTTACCCGGTACTGGGCGAGAAAAATCATCGCTGTCGAGGATCTCTATCCACCATCCAAGCGCACTGAGCTGTTTAATCGGGAAGGGGATCAGTATTTGCAAGCTCTTCTCGATGAGCTTTTGTCGCTTGGGTTGAAGGTGAAATTTGGCAGCGGCGTTATTCCGAAGGTCCTGCCAGATTAGGAAACGTATCGAGCGTGACACCCAAAAATCAGCGTCACCCTCCTTCGCCCTTCCACCCCGTACTCGATCACAGGCATCATGAAATCCACCACGCACCAAGTCGCGATCTTCCCCGGTTGCTGCGTTGATTGATCGGCACGGGCTGTGCGCTACTTCCTCGATTGCAGTGGAGGAGTTGAGCATGCGCAAGACGGCGGCGGATTTTGATCCGCGTATCCTGGATCTGTTTGACGGCTATGTGCATGGCCGCATTTCCAAGCGAGACTTCCTGAAGATGGCCGGGGCAGGGGGCGCGGTCGCGCTTGCCGCCCTTTCGCCGGATTATGCCCTGGCGCAGCAGGTATCGCCCGATGACCCCGCGATCCGTCACCAGCGGGTGCGTTATGCCTCTCCGGAGGGTCATGGCGAGGTCGAGGGGCTGATGGCGTGGCCAGTCGAGCCAGCCGGGCCGCTGGGCGCCGTCCTGGTCGTGCACGAAAACCGTGGACTGAACCCCTATGTCGAAGACGTCGTCCGCCGCGTGGCCAAGGCGGGTTATCTGGCGCTGGGACCGGATGGGCTGAGTTCGCTGGGCGGTTATCCCGGCAATGATGATGAGGGGCGGGTCATGCAACGCTCCCTCGAGCCCCAGCGCCTGCTTGCGGACTTTTTCGCCGGTTTTGAATTCCTGCGCGACCATGAGCAGAGCTCGGGCCGCGTGGGCGCGGTCGGGTTCTGCTATGGCGGCGGGGTCTGCAATGCCCTCGCGGTGGCCTATCCGGAGATGGCCTGTTCTGTGCCCTATTATGGGCGCCAGGCGCCGGCGTCCGATGTCGCGCTGATCCGCGCGCCACTCCTGTTGCACTATGCGGGCAATGATCAGCGCATCAATGCAGGTTGGCCGGCCTATGAGGCTGCGCTGGACGCCGCGGACAAATCGTTCGAGGCGCATTTCTATGACGGCGCCAATCACGGTTTCCACAATGACAGCACGCCGCGTTTCGATGCCGATGCGGCGGCATTGTCCTGGTCACGTACGCTGCGTTGGTTTGAGCGGTATCTGACCTGATTTTTCAGTCAAAATGAGGACTTTACCCCTCGCTATCGAGGCGAGGGGCGCATAAAGTGCGCGCCACATCCAGAGCGAATCTGCCCCCAATTCGAGACCGCAAGGAGAGCCCCATGAGCGATACCGCTTTTGAAGATGAACTCCTTGCTGACACGTCCGGCCGTGTAAACACCGATCCGGAATTTGTCGCCGAACTGGTCGAGGCGATCCTGAATGGCGATGCGGACCTTGTTCGCCGCCTGCTGACGCCGCTGCACGAAGCGGATATCGCCGATGTCATCGAACAATTGTCCTCCTCCAAACAGGAGGCGCTGGCCGAGCTGACGCCGGATATCCTTACCGGTGATGTGCTGGCCGAGCTGGAGCCGGATACGCGTGAAGCGGTGATGGAGCATCTTGATGCCTCTCACCTGGCCGCCGCGATCTCCGATCTGGACAGTGATGACGCCACCGAGGTTCTTGAAGAGCTCGACGAGGAGGTGCGTGAAGCCGTCCTGGCCGAAGTGCCGGATGCGGATCGTGAAGCAGTTGAACAGAGCCTGGCCTTTGACGAGGAGACCGCCGGTCGCCTCATGCAGCGTGAATTTGTGGCGGCGCCGGACTTCTGGACGGTGGGCCATGCGCTGGACCATATGCACGACAGTGCGGAGGAGATGCCGGACAAGTTCTTCGACCTGTTTGTGGTCGATGCCGGTTTCCGTCCCGTGGGTGAGATCCCGGTCTGTCGCCTGCTGGGCGCGCCGCGCGACCTTCAACTCACCGAGATCATGGAAAAGCCGCGCATTCTCGTCGCGCCGGAAACCGACCAGGAAGAGGTCGCCTATGTCTTCCACAAATACCACCTGGTCTCGACGCCGGTGGTGGATGGGGCTGGCCGGCTAACCGGCATGCTGACGCTGGATGATATCGTCGATGTCATCCAGGAAGAGAACAAGGAAGACATGCTGGCCCTGGCCGGTGTGAATGATGCGGGCTTGTCCGATACGGTCGTCCAGTCCGTGCGCTCGCGCGCGCCCTGGTTGCTGGTCAACCTGGCCACCGCGGTCCTGGCCTCCGGGGTGATTGCCCTGTTCGAGGGCGCCATCAATGAATATGTCGCCCTGGCCGTGCTGATGCCCATCGTGGCGTCGATGGGCGGTAATGCCGGAACGCAATCGCTCGCCGTCGCCGTTCGAGCCATCGCCGAGCGCGATCTGACGGCGGCCAACTCGCTGCGGGTGATCTGGCGCGAGCTGGCCACGGGCACGCTTAACGGTCTTATTTTCGCCGTCGTGATGGGCTTGGTGACCATGCTCTGGTTCCAGGACTTGCAGCTAGCCGGCGTGATCGCGCTGGCGATGGTGCTCAATCTCGCCTGTGCGGGGTTGTCCGGCATTCTGATTCCCCTGGGGCTTGTGCGCGCCGGTGCAGACCCGGCCGTTGCCTCCTCTGTATTCGTGACCACGGTGACGGATGTGGTGGGATTTCTTGCATTCCTGGGGTTGGCGACACTCGTGCTTCTGTGATGATATCCCGAGGGCTGGGGAGCTAAGGGTGGTAGAAAACGTGCGACAGAGTGTGCTTTCGCTTGCGTGTATGATGGCAATGATCACTCCTGCGGCCTGGGCCGAGGGGGAGTGGCAACCTGCTGCGCGCCTGGACGCGCCCCGCGCCGGCCTGTCTGTGGTCGTGCTGGACGGACGCCTGTATGCCGCGGGCGGTGCCGGCCTGACGGACCCCCGGTCCGAATTTGAATCCTATGACCTCGAATTTGACCGCTGGATGCCGGAACAGCCGCTGCCGCGCGGGCTGGAACGGTTTGGCATGGCAGTGGCCGACGGACGTATCTATGCCGCAGGCGGTTATGCGCCCGGCGAACTGGGTGTTGGCCCGTCGGCCTCGATGTGGTCCTGGGGCGCTGAGCACGCCGTCTGGCAGAGCGAATCCGCCATGCCCGGCGCCAAGGCGGATTTCAGCCTGACCGAAGTGGGCGGACAGCTCTACGCCATTGGCGGCAATCGCGATGATGGCCAGATTTTTGTGTTCGATCCTGAAACCCGTGAATGGGACAGCCGGGATGCGCCTGAGGGCGTGACGCGCGCTGCCGCGGCCGCAGTCGCTCTGGACGGTGAAATCCTGATCGTGGGCGGATTTTACGAGGGGCGTCCGACGGCCCGGACCGATCTCTACAATCCCGAGACCGGCGAATGGCGGTCGGGGCCGGATCTGCCGTCACCGCGCAGTGGTGTAGCCATCGCGTTTGACGGGGAAAGCGTACATGTCTTTGGCGGTCAGGGCGGCGAGGGCAATACCACGCTGGACGAGCACCTGGTGTGGACGCCGGGACGCGAGACCTGGGTGCAGGCCGAAGACCTGCCATCGCCGCGCACCAATGCTGCAGCGGCGATCCTGCAAGACGGTATCTATATCGTTGGCGGCGGCAGTGGGGGCGGGTTTTTCGCGCCGTTCACCGCGCTCGATGTCACTGATGTTTACGTGGAAAGCGAGGGCTGACGCCCGCGCGGCGCCGGACTTGCAGTAGGGGACAGGACCCCTGTGTGCCGTGTCAGAATTGAACAAGATGAAACCGCAACTCAAATCCTCCGCCGCCGCCCGCGCTCTCATCAAGCGGTTCGAGCCGTTCAATGGAACGTCTGTTCGCGCGGCAGATGGACGTTGGGTGATTGGCTATGGCCACCGTGCTGCTGCCAAGCCGGGCGCCGAGGTGACGCCGGAAGAAGCGGATCTCTTGCTGATCTACGACGTGCTCAATGCCGAAACGGCGATTGATGATGTCGTCAACACACCTCTGAAAACACCGCAACGCGATGCCCTTGTCTCCTTCGTGCACGACATCGGCGGGGATGCCTTCAAACGGTCTGACGTGGCGCGATACCTGTTCGAGGGGCGCGCGATGGCTGCCGGCGAGGCACTGGCCATATATGGTGATACGCAGCTGGACCGGCGCGAGGCCGAGAATGCGCTGTTCATGACGGCGTTTGCGCCGCCGGCATCCAAGCGCGCCGAAGAGCGCGAGCAATCCACCGTCGAGCTGGTCATCAAGGTCGAGCATCCTGATCAGGACGTGGTCGAAACACCGGCCCAGGAGCCTGCGCTTGCCGAGACGTCGGGCGATGATGCACTGCCACCGCCGCCACCGTCGGCGCGGGATATTGCGGCCCGTCGCGCGGCCGAGGACGAGATTTCGCGCATTCTGGTCGCTGTTGGCGAAATGCCGCTCGAGGCTCTGCAGCCCGTAGCGGACCCGGAGCAGGTTGAGGAGCCGATTGAAGCGACTCCGCCGGTTATGCCCGTGACCGAGCATGATCATTCAGCCTCGGACGATACGCCGGACATCATCGCGGAGATCGAGGTCGTTGAAGCCCTGGTCGAGCCGGAGCCTGCATCTGATCCGGCTGCTGACGATACGCCGGATGATGCACCGAGCAGCGAAACTGAAACCGCTGTCGAGGAGGTGGGCGACCGGTCAGATGACGACAGCGCTGCGGATAACCCAGCTAGCGAAGAGCAGGCGCCTGCCGAGGCCTATGACCGGTCCGCAGACGTACCCTTTGACCTGCCGAGCACTGGCGCGCGTCGCTCTGTCTTCGACAGCTATGGCAGTTCGCCGCTCACTGCCTTGATGCCGTCGTCGCGCGTCACCACGATGCCAGATCCGGCCCCTGCACCCGATGCGCGGGATGAGGCTGACGAGCCGACCGCTGACAGTCCCGCTGTCAGCATTCCTCTCAGCGCTGTGCAGGATGCCGTGGACACGGATCCGGTCGACGAGGCGGTGCATGCCTTTGATGTGCCGGCTGAAGTGAGCGAGGACGCAGTGGCACAGACCGAGGAGGTGGACGGATCTGACCCGGCCGCGGCTCAGGTCATCGCCCGCATGTCCCAGGAAATCGCCGCCCAGGTCGAGCCTGTCGAACAACAACGCGGTCGTGCGAGTGTTCACAGCTATGATGAGAGCCTGCCGGAGGGCGCAACGCTCGGCTTTGTCATTGCCGGCGAGCTGGCTGCGCATTTCGATGATGAGCCGGACCTTGATGTTGCCCCAGATGCCACGACAGATGCCGCTCTCGAGGCCGAGGCGCCGGAGTCGACGGACGTTGACCCCAATGTCGAGCAGGAATTTGCCCGCCTGGCCGAAGTGATGACGGAGGAGGAAGCGTCCACCGAGCCGGAAACTGCGCCGGAGGAAGCCCCTGCGAACGAGCTTGAGGCAGCGGCTGAGCCAGAGGTCACGCCGGAGATGGACGATGAGCCACGCTTCATCGCCCCGGCCGAGAGCGCCGACATCAGTGCCGAGCCCAACGCCGAGGACACGTCCAAACAGGATGAGCCGGAAGAGGCCGCGGAGCCGCTCGCCGAAGCCGTCTCGGCGCAAGAGGATGCGCCTACCGCGGATGCAGATGAGCCATCCAAGCCTGAAACGGGTGAGGTCGAAGCTGCCGAGCCGGTGGCTGAAACGGCGGATACGCCGGATGCGATTGTGGCCCAGGTCCATGATGTGGTCGAACAGGCGATCGCCGTTGCCGGTCAGGACTCACCGCCGCCGCACCCGTCTTTCGAGGCGGCCGAAGCCAGCGGAGCTGTTGGCGAGATCGGCGCGGACGAAACGCTGAGCCGTGCACTGGTTCATATCGAGGATGAGCTGGTGGACTCGCGAGAGGTCGCTGAACTCGATGATGATTTTTCACCGGCTGACCTGGCGGGCGAGGATGATCTCTACACCGATACCCGCACCATCGAGCCACACAAGGATCGCAGCGCAGGCTGGTTCATCCTGGTGCTGCTGGCCGGACTGACCCTGTCGGTCTATGGCGGCTTTTTCACCTATCTGGAATGGGACCGGGTCTGGGGCGCGCGTGAGTTGACCTCCGGGGCCTGGGCGCTGATCGCTGGCAGCTTCTTCTCGGTCATGGCGCTCTGGCAGCTCCTTTCCATCTGGGCCGAGAAGCGGAAAGAAAAAGCCCCGATTTAGCGCTAACGCAGCAGCTCTTTCCGCTTGCGGCCGTCTTGCCGCTTGACCCATGCCGCGCGCGTGATACATCGCGCGGCATGATACCGAACCAATATCCCTCCCTCGACTTCAATCTCGGTGAAACTGCGGACATGATCCGCGACACCGTTCGTTCCTTTGCAGCCGACGAGATCGCGCCGCGTGCGGCCGAGATCGACGAGAGCGATGTCTTCCCGCCGGATCTCTGGCAGAAAATGGGTGAGCTCGGCCTTCTGGGCATTACCGTGTCGGAAGAAGACGGCGGCTCGGGCCTTGGATATCTGGAACATGTGATCGCCATGGAAGAAATCAGCCGGGCCTCGGCCTCGGTGGGCCTGTCCTATGGCGCGCATTCCAATCTCTGCGTGAACCAGATCCGTCGCTGGGCGACGCCGGAGCAAAAGGCAAAATACCTGCCCAAGCTGATGTCCGGTGAACATGTCGGTGCGCTGGCCATGTCCGAACCGGGCGCCGGTTCCGACGTCGTCGGCATGCGCCTCAAGGCTGAAAAGCGCGGCGATCGCTATGTGCTCAACGGTTCGAAGATGTGGATCACCAATGCGCCGGCCGCCGACACGCTGGTGGTTTATGCCAAGACGGATATGGATGCCCATTCCCGCGGCATCACGGCCTTCCTGATCGAGAAGGATTTCAAGGGATTCTCGGTCGCCCAGAAACTCGACAAGCTGGGCATGCGCGGTTCGGAAACCGGTGAGCTGGTGTTCGAAGACTGCGAAGTGCCGGAAGAAAACATCATGGGTCCGCTCAATGGCGGTGTGAAAGTCCTGATGTCCGGCCTCGATTACGAGCGTGCAGTCCTGTCCTCCGGTCCGGTCGGCATCATGCAGTCCTGTATGGACATCGTCATGCCGTACATTCGCGAGCGTCAGCAGTTCGGCAAGTCCATTGGCGAGTTTCAGCTGGTCCAGGGCAAGGTCGCGGACATGTATGTGCGCATGAACGCCACACGCGCCTATGTCTATGCCGTCGCCCAGGCGTGTGACCGCGGCGAGACCACCCGCAAGGACGCTGCAGGCGCCATTCTATACGCTGCGGAAAACGCAACGCAGATGGCGCTGGATGCGATCCAGCTGCTGGGCGGAAACGGCTATATCAATGAATACCCGACCGGCCGCCTGCTGCGGGACGCCAAGCTCTACGAGATCGGCGCCGGCACATCAGAAATCCGCCGCTGGCTGATCGGCCGCGAGCTGTTTGGCGAAACCGCCTGATCTGATCAATCGTCTGATGACGAACGCTCCCGGCTTGGATATCGTTTGCTTATCCAGCCCGGGAGTTCTCCATGATCAACCAGTCCTTGACCGCGCTTGCCAGCCTGGCGCTGCTGTGCGCCTGTGCCTCTGCGCAAAAACCGTCGACGGCGGGTCAGATGGATATCCTGTCTGCCCAGGACACGCTGGAGGTCTGCCTCAATCGCACCTCAAGTGCAGGTCCCGTCGAACAGCAAACCTGTATCGGTGAATATTCCCAGGCCTGCATGACGCTCCGTCCTGACGGGGAAACCACCGTCGGCATGGTCCAGTGTACGATCCAGGAGCTGGAAGCCTGGGATGTTGTGCTCAATGCCAGTTATATAGGTCTGCGCCAGCGCCATGAGGGCACAATGGCAGCCGATGCCTTGCGGGACGCGCAACGCGCCTGGATCACTTTCCGTGATGCAGACTGCCTGGCCGAGCGTGCCGTGTTTGAAGGCGGAACCATTGCCCAAATCATTCATGCCAGCTGTCAGATGGACCACACCGCCCGCCGGGCGCTGGTTCTGAGAGGGCGCCTCGACGACCTGCCGAACTGATCGGCGTCGCGAGGGGTTACATCATGGGGAGCGGCAGATGGAGCTTGCGGCGCATGCTCTCTGAAATCCCGGCAAGCATGCCCTGGGCAGCTTCATAACCGGCTTCGACGGATTCGTCGTAGCGGTCCCAGTCGCGCATATCCACGCGGGTCTCCGGCAGGATGAGCAGGTCTGCGGCGCTGCGACCGACATCCCGGTGATCAGCAACCCCCACTGTGGCGGCCCGCATCAGCAATGAGGCGATCGGGGGTGGAGATTTCAGGCCATTATCCTTGACCCAGCCGAGAAAGCTCGGCGGATCGATGAAATCGGCCGGGTTGAGGCCCTGGGCACGGGTGACATCCGCGCCTACGACGGCGCCGCGATGGAAGGCCCGCATCTGCTGGGCGGGGAAATTGGTGAAGACGGCACCATCGACCAGGATCTGGCCATTGTGCACGACCGGCGGCAACAGGCCGGGGATGGCGATCGAGGCGCGCAGTGCGTCCCTCAGCCGTCCGTCGCGGTGCACATAGGGCCGGCCATTGGCCAGGTTCGAGGACAGGCAGAAGAAGGGGCGTTTGAGATCGGCGATCTCGACATCCCCGAAATGATGTTTCAGCCGCGCATCAACCTTTTCGCCCTTAACGAGAGAGACAACGGGCAGGGCCCAGTCATCGAGCGGATGGCTGTCGACAAAGGCCTCGCGCACGCGTTCTTCCAGCTCGGTATCGCTCCATTCCAGGCCGACACCTGCCGCGATGATTGCCCCCATCGAGGCGCCGCCGACAAAATCGATTGGCATTCCCGCTTCGCGCAAGGCCCGAATGGCTCCGATATGGGCATAGGCACGGGCCCCGCCGCCGGACACGATCAGGCCAACCGATTTTCCGGCAATCGTTCGGGCGAGGCGGTCGGCGTCAGCGCGGGCATGATCCTGGCGCCAGTGGAAGAGGCGTGCCGCTTCGGCGGCCTCGATCCATTCCTGTGGGCGAGCGGCCTGTCTGATCCCGCCCAGATGCAGCAGAACGACATCGAGAAGTTTCAGCTTGGCCGCGGGCGAGGGGTCGTCCGGCAGGAGCGGGCTGGACGGCCGGGCATCAGCGCGCGCGAACACCCACATGCGATCGGCCCGCCCCATGGCGCGGCGGGCCCAGGACGGGTTGGCCAGGCGCGCGGTCAGCAGGACGATGTCATGCTCGGCCTCGATCGCGTCCAGTTTCTGCCCGCTCCATTCAGCGCAGGCCTCATCGCCGATATAGCAGCTCAGTCCGAGGCGTTTCAGCGCGTCGCGGAGCTCGTTGGCGCGATAGTCCAGGTCGATCGTCGGCGAGGTCGAGACCATTGCGAAGACCTTGGGTTCAGAACCGGTCGAGCGATCCGAGCTGCGCAGCCGCGCCAGCATCATGCGGGCAAGCTCGCGCATCAGGCTGGCATGTTTGCGGGTCAGGCGTTCAAAACTGGCCTTGGGCAGGCGCACCAGCTCACTGTCGCGCAGGGCATAGACGCTGGCGCTGTGCGGGGTTTCGTCCAAGAGGGACATCTCGCCCACCGGCTCGCCGGCGCGGATATAACCGATCAGGTCCGGCCGACCGAGCGCGCCGTTTCGAAAGGCGGCCAGCGCACCGGAACGCACCAGATAGAAGGCGTCTGCGTCATCGCCCTCGCGAAACAACATCTGCCCGGCCGGCAGGCAGAACCATTCAACCTCGTGTTCGACCGCGTCCAGCGCAGTCTTCTCGACACGATTGAGGAAGGGCAGGAATGAGAGATTTAACGGCATGAATGACGCGAACCATTTGATTGCACGCCAACATTAGGCCGGTTCGCGAGTTGGGAGAAGGGGGAAGAGACGTGAGACAAGCCCGGTCGGTCTCGCCACTACTGAAGGCGCTACTCGTCGACCTCCTCCAGTTTCTGTTCGCAGATATCGACTATTTCAGGATCGTCGGAGTTTGAGCCTGCTTTCCGGTAGAGTTTCGCCGCCTGCTTTTTATCCTGTTTCAGTCCGCCTGTGCCGTCGCGATAACAATCGCCAAGGGCGATGGCTGATGCCTCATGAAACTCACCGCTTCTGACGGCCCGCAAGCGAATGGCCGTGGCCAGTGCTTTGTCTTCAACTCCAAACTCGCCCGTCCAGAAGGCTTCGGCAAACACCTCAGCATCAATGCCAAGGCTGACTTTTTTGTTTTCGAGTTCAGTGATGATCGTGATGGCCCGCTGGCCGTCTGTGTCATCTGCCAGTCCATCCAGGCATGCCCAGGCGAGCTCGATGGATGCATCATAATCTCCCTGTGTGTGAGCTCGCTCGAGATAAAAACCTGCTTTCTCCGCATTCACCGCCATGGCGGGATGGAAGCGTTTGGACAGCCCGAACATGGAGAGGAGGCCCTGTGCGAAGGAAAGGTTCGAGCTGGGGCGTGGGGACGCTTCTTCTCCACGGTAAATCCTGACCAGGGCCCGGCTGGCCTGGGAGCTACCCGCCTCGGACGCGATTTCGAGAATCTCTCTTTGCCGGATATGATCTTCGACGCTTGTGATGTTCATACGCATCGCTGCATTTGCGCGCTGTGCCGGATTATCCGATATCAGAGCCATCGCCTGAGCAAACTCGGGCGCGCGCAGCCGCCGACAGCTCTCAGGTGCCTCAGCACGTTTCAAACCGTTCGTCAGCCGGGTGCGTAGGGCACTCCACTGGCGACGCGTCAGGAGCAGGTCTTTGGGCGATGACGTGGCGTCGGCCAGGCTCTCAAGGTGGCTCAAAAGCGCCGCCGGCCCTAGTTCGCGTGCCGTGTTGAATTCTTGCCCCAGTCGCTGCCAGATCTGGGCGTTTTTTGTCCAGTCGGCAAGCGACAACTCGAGGTCAACCAACCCAGTCGGACTGGTGGTTAGTGTTTGAAGTGTCTGTATCAACAGTACGTTGGCTCGTCTTGCGAGATTGCCGACGGAGGGTGACAGCTTCAGCGCCTCTTTGAGCTCTTGTCCTGCTTGCTGTGCAGCGACCACCCGGACATTTTCTTCTTCAGCGAGAGTCAGTCTCCAGGAGCGCTGGCGAAGGCGGGATTGCAAGTCGGGGACGACGGCGATCAGGTTTTCGATGAGTTTCAACCTGGCAGTCAGATGGCCAATCAGGGCCGGTTCATCGACCAGTTCTGGTGATGAGAGATCGATCGGTCGTTCTTCGAAAAGTAATTGGTGAAGCGGACCTGCGCCAACTCTTGTCTGCGAGTGCAATGATTGGGGTGTGGCCGTTGAACGGGCTTGCGATATCCGGTGCCCGACCGCGTCTACTTCGAGATCAAGATAAAGCGGATGCTGGCTGGTCTGTGATTGGAAATCCGCATCTTCCAGAGCTGCCTCACTCCACAGGAAGAGACAGATCGATGCGGCATCTTGCGGTGCGCTGACCGGGTAGCCGGCCTGGCTCAGAATACCTTTCAGTCTTTCTGCCACCGCTTCATCATCGCGGGTGAAACAAAGTTGGACTTGTGTGGACATGGCGGAGGAGCTCTCGCTGGAGTTTGTGGCACCGTAAGGCGCTCATCCGCTGGAGCAAGTTCAGAATATCGACGACCTGGCCTAGAACCGTCGCCGCAGGACGAAGTGTCCGACCGGGCGGACCGAGCGGGCGTGGGTGTCGCCGATGGCTTCGCGGTCGACCTTGTCCAGATCATCGAGCAGGACCTGCGTCTCGCCCGTTTCCGGATCGTAGATCTGCATCTGGTCGGCACGATTGTCGCCAAAATAGGCGCCGCCTTCCAGTGTGAGGTCCCAGGCATTGATGGTGCGCACTGTGACGCCAGCGCCGAAATAGCGTGTCATCTCGGCCAGTCGGTTGGAGCCTTCGATTTCAGAGAGCTGGGAGAGGGGGATGAGATCGTACTGATATTCGCTTTCCGACAGCGCCCAGTCCGGCGCATCGGTCTCGAAACTCTGCCGGGCTCCCGCGGACAGGTAGAATTCATCGCCGAACGGGTGGATCTCGATCTCGCCGGTCAGCGCAGAGATTTCCGCTGTCTCGCCAAAATCGCCCGTCAGCGCATTGCCGGACAGGTCGATCTGTTCCGTAGCAAAGCGCCAGCGCACATTCTCGTCGTTTTCCTGGATGCTCAGGCCGGTCTGCCAGGCAAGCGAATCGCTGGATTGCGCCATCGCCGGCGACGCCGAAACTGCCAAAATGGCAAGTGTGGCCAGAGATATACTCTTACGCATAAACACCTCCCAACTGGCCCAGTCCTCTGTGGGCGTTCCCCTGTACGAAAAGCGTGAGCGTCAGCTCTGAATCAGTCGTTAAAACGGGTTTTGCAATTCTCTCGATTAGACAGGCTTTGGACCGTAACGCGACGAATATCGAATCAAAGCCCTTCCTCCAAATGATCTGGGGAGAATGTGACCGGCGCCTTGTCCTGCAAGGACTAAGCGCCGGTCTGATCCGCGCCCGGCTGGGGTGTGGGAGGCGCGAAATATTTTATTTACTCTGTTGGCACGGGAGGGAGGGGCGCCCGGTCAACACAAGTGTGATGCGCCTGCGACCGCATTTGGATGCATGCGAGATGGATTTTCTTCATTGGGCGGGTTAAGCAGCGCCCCAACCACCCGCCACTTCTAGGTTTTCCATGACCCAGCTTGTTTCCGCGATCGATACGAATTCCGAGAGCTTTAACGCCAACCAGGCCGCGATGGATGCGCTTCTGAGCGAACTCCAGAGCAAGACGGCCGAGGCCGCCCTGGGCGGATCGGAGCGCTCTCGCGAGAAACACCTGTCGCGCGGCAAGCTGTTGCCGCGTGAACGTGTCGAGCGCCTGCTGGATCCGGGTTCGGCCTTCATGGAGATCGGGGCCCTGGCGGCCAATGGAATGTATGAGGGCAATGTCCACGGTGCGGGCATGATCGCCGGTATCGGTCGTGTCTCCGGCCGTGAAGTCATGGTCGTCTGCAATGACCCGACCATCAAGGGCGGCGCCTATTATCCGATGACGGTGAAGAAGCATCTGCGGGCGCAGGAAATCGCCATGCAGAACCGTCTGCCCTGTGTGTATCTGGTCGATAGTGGCGGCGCGAACCTGCCGCACCAGGCGGACGTTTTCCCGGATCGCGAGCATTTCGGTCGCATCTTCTACAACCAGGCCAACATGTCCGCGCAGGGTATTCCGCAGATCGCCGTGGTCATGGGCTCTTGTACGGCTGGCGGTGCCTATGTGCCGGCCATGTCCGACGAGACCATTATCGTGCGCAAGCAGGGCACCATCTTCCTGGGCGGCCCGCCGCTGGTGAAGGCGGCCACGGGCGAGATCATCTCGGCTGAGGATCTGGGCGGTGCCGACGTGCATGCGCGCACGTCCGGCGTGGCCGACCATTACGCCGCCAATGACGAACACGCCCTGCACATGGCGCGTCGCATCGTGGCCAATCTCAACACGGTGAAAAACGTCGATCTCGACGTCACGGCCAGCATTGAGCCGAAATACGATCCGAGCGAGCTGGGCGGGGTGATCCCGGCCGATATCCGCGCGCCCTATGATGTGCGCGAAGTGATTGCCCGCATCGTCGACAATTCCGAATTCGACGAATTCAAGAAACTCTATGGCGAGACGCTGGTCACCGGTTTTGCGCGTCTTTACGGCATGCCGATCGGCATTATCGCTAATAACGGCATCCTGTTCTCGGAGAGCGCCCAGAAGGGTGCGCACTTCATCGAGTTGTGCGCCCAGCGCGGTATCCCGCTGGTTTTCCTGCAGAATATCACCGGTTTCATGGTCGGCTCGAAATACGAGGCCGGCGGTATTGCCAAGGACGGCGCCAAGCTGGTGACGGCGGTCTCGACCTATGCCGGTCCGAAATTCACCGTCATTATTGGCGGCTCCTACGGCGCGGGCAATTACGGCATGTGTGGCCGGGCCTATTCGCCGCGTTTCCTGTTCATGTGGCCCAATGCCCGTATCTCCGTCATGGGCGGCGAGCAGGCAGCGTCCGTCCTGGCCACCGTCAAGCGCGATGCCATGGAGCATCGCGGCGAGGACTGGTCGGCGGAAGAAGAAGCCAGTTTCAAGGAACCGATCCGCGAAGCCTATGAAGCCGAAGGCAATCCCTATTACTCCACGGCCCGCCTGTGGGATGACGGCATTATCGCCCCGGGTGATACCCGTCGTGTGCTGGGCCTCAGCCTTTCAGCCTCGCTGAACGCACCGATCGAGAAGACCAAGTTTGGCGTCTTCCGGATGTAGGTCATGAGCAGGCCGCGCATCACCATCGAGATTCAGCCGGGCGAAAACGGTGGAGTGTGCGAGTTGCTCGTGCATTTCAATGCAGCTGGTAGAGATGTGTTGCTAAGCCAGCTTTCACGGCTGGACGAGAATTGGGACCACGAGCATTTTGATGCGGTGACCATATCGCCGGACGCCAAGCTGGATGAAGTCGCGTATCGACCAGACAGCGAGATCGTGCGGCGGGCGACGTTTACCTTGCGCAGTGACGAGATGGACGCGGAGCATTGTCCGCACGTTCTGTCTGACCAGCCTGCCTCTCCCTACGACTAGATTCTAATCCAGCCGGGTCATCGCAACGTATACGGGATATGCAACCTGGAGCTTTCCATGACCCGTCTTTTCGCATTCCTGGCTTTTTTCAGCCTGTCCACTGCCGCCATGGCGGAGGATGAACCCGCCCACACAGTCGTTCTGCGCGCCGGCGCGTTCGAGATTCGCGACTATGACGCCATGCTGATGGCCGAGGTTGAAGTTGGCACGACCCAGATGTCGCGCGCCGGCAATGCCGGCTTCCGCCCGCTCGCGGACTTCATTTTCGGCAATAATACAGCGCCGCAGGGCGGATCCGGTGAAATCGCCATGACCACCCCGGTGGTCCAGCAGCGCTCTGAAGAGATCGCCATGACCACGCCCGTTGTCCAGGGGCGCGAAGGCGATACCTGGCGCGTGGGATTCGTCATGCCGGCTGAATACACAATGGACACCTTGCCCCGGCCCAATAATCCCAATGTCCAGATTCGAGAACAGGAAGCGCGCCGCATGGCGATTGTCCGTTTCAGCGGTGGCGCTCGGGAATCGCGTTTCATGACGTATGAAACGGAGCTGCGCGCCTGGTTGAGCGAGCAGGGTTATGAAGTGCGCGGGGAGGCCGTCTATGCACGTTATGATCCCCCCTGGGTGCCCACACCCTTCCGACGCAATGAAGTGATGCTGGAAATCGCCCGATAGTTGCAAATCGAGCGATAAAGACGGCGGTCCCGTAACCGTGCCGTCGTGGGCATCGATTTCAGCCGGTGACAAAGTCTAAACTTTGGTTAATACTTTTCCTGACGCCCAGCGAGTAAGGCGGGTTCAGGGGGAGTGGATGCCAGAGTTTGTACAAGACGTTTTGACGTTTGCGCGCGAAGGTTTCGCCGAAGTCAATGCCGTTCAGGGTCTGGTCATCGCCGTTATAGCAGCCTTGGCGCTATCGAACTGGTCCCGGCTTTTTGTCGTCGCAGTGACGGCAGTGCTTGCACACATCGGGCTGGATGCCTTGGTTCCAGTACTTGCGGAGATCGGACCCTTCCGTATCCCCGAGGTTCTTGAGCCCTGGTTCTGGCGGTATGTGGGACTGTTGTTTGTTGGATACCTGATTGCAGTGGGAATTCTCTTCGCTGTGAAAAGGGTTGTGATTAAAGGCTAGGAAAATTCCCCTGAGAGGAGAACTCGCTTTTCTGATGGGAATTTTCAATGAATCGTTAACCTCAGGAGCGCGTCTTGGGGTAAGATGTGTTCAGCTTGGTTAGGCGGGAGGGGACCGCGACATGGAATTCTTGGATCAAATCATGGGCTATCTTCAGCCCGTAATCGACTTCTTCATGCCGGGGCTGGTTGCTCACGCCGGTGATCAGGTGTCGACTGTAAACTGGATGCCGCTTGGTATTCAGCTCGGCGTGATTGCTCTCGTCCTGGCGCTCTTGATGCGCGAGTTCGGTGCTATCCTGATCTTCACCGTTGTGGGTGTGATCATTCACGTCATCGTCGACATTGTCATGCCGATGGTACGTGGCGGTGAAAGCGCTGCAGATTTCGACTTTGCAGCGTTTGGCGCCCAGTTCACCCAGACAGATTATCTGCTGTATCTCGGCGCGCTGGCGACAGGTTATTTCCTGTCCATCATCGTGCTGTCGATCGTCAAGGGCATCTTCTTCCGCGGCGAATAAGCCCGGTCATTTGCTCTGACACAATTACCGTTGACTTCGGGCCGCTGGCGTTTGCCGGCGGCCTTTTTTCTGTTCGCTGCGGCAATCGCGCTCTTGGCGCATGGCCCGGGCGGCTTTAACTAGGAGCAGGTTTCCACGCGCATAGAAGGAAATGGCCCATGTCGGATGCCCCCGTTCTGCTCGATGTCTCTCCCGCCGGTGTTGCTGTCATCACGCTTAACCGGCCGGATAAACACAATGCGTTCAATGCCGAGGTGATCGAGCGCCTGTCCGATATCTTCGAGACCCTGCGAGCCAATACCGATGAGGCCCGCGTGGTTTTCCTGCGTGGCAATGGGCCGAGTTTTTCCGCCGGTGCTGACCTGGACTGGATGAAGGCGGCGGCGCACTACACCGAGACCGACAATATCGAGGACGCGATGGGCCTGGCGACCATGCTCAAGCGTCTTTACGACCTGCCCCAGATGACGGTCGCCCTGGTCCAGGGCGCGGCCATGGGCGGGGGCGCGGGCCTGCTGGCCGCCTGTGATGTTGGTGTGGTGATGAAGGACGCCAAGATCTCCTTCTCCGAGGTTCGCCTTGGTCTGACCCCGGCCACGATTTCTCCCTATGTTGTCCGCGCCATCGGCCCGAAATGGTCACGCGCGCTGTTCACCTCCGGAGAGCGCTTCGACGGCGCCTTTGCCGAGCAGATCGGCCTGGCCCAGTACGCGGTCGAAACCCTGGAGGAGATGACACAGATGGAAGAACACCTCGCAAAGCTGGCTTTCGGTGCCGCACCGGGCGCAGTCGCGGACGCCAAGGCGCTGGTCGATGATGTGGCGGGGCGCGCGATCGATCACGGCTTGCTGACACATACGGCCAAGGCCATTGCGCATCGCCGGTCCTCTGATGAGGGCCGGGAAGGCCTGGCAGCCTTCCTCGAACGCCGCAAGCCGAAATGGGCGGAGTAGTGGAACGCTCGTTATACAGATCCGGTATTGTGGCCATGCCCAGGGGCGGTGGCGAAAAACGCTCGGCGTCCATCGAAGTTGCTGCAAGCGGATACGGCGACTTCGTCGCTCTGGTGAATGACTGGCTCGACGAACAGTCGATGGAGCCGTGTAATCACGGCTCGATGACACGACTTCGCAAGGCGCGCAGACAGGAACCCGACGGCGTTGTCAGCGCCGAGTGGGCGGAGTAGGGCGCTGCTGAGCGGGTTTGATCCTCGCACAGTCCTGCATGAACGCCGCGAGGCGTTTCGCCGGGCCTTTGTCAGAGGGCCCTGGACCCTGGGGCTTTTCGAGTTTCTCGCCTTTGGCATCAAACAGGCCTGGGCCTGCCTTTTTGGCGGGTTGATGCTGGCGCTCTTGCTGGTGACCTTTCTCTGGTATCCGCAGGATGCACCCTTGCCCCGGTATGATTTCCTTACCATGGCCGCGCTGGCGATCCAGGTCGGGCTCATTGCGAGCAGGCTGGAGAGCTGGGAGGAGGCCAGGGTCATCGCCGTCTTTCACGTGGTCGGCACAGTGATGGAAATTTTCAAGACCTATGCCGGCAGCTGGATCTATCCGGAGGAGAGCTTTTTGCGCATTGCCGGTGTGCCGCTGTTTTCCGGCTTCATGTATGCCGCCGTGGGGTCCTATCTCGCGCGGGTCTGGCGGATATTCGACTTCCGGTATGACCGGTTTCCGCCGCTCTGGGTGCAGGGGCTGTTGGCGCTGGCAATCTATATCAATTTTTTCGCCCATCATTACCTGCCCGATATCCGGACGGGGCTCTTCATTGCAACCGTGTTGATTTATGGGCCCTGCATGGTCTGGTTTCGACCGGATGCGGCACACCGGCCCATGCCGCTGGTCATCGGCTTTGTCCTGGTCGCGTTGTTCATCTGGTTTGCCGAGAATATCGGCACCTTTGCCCGCGCCTGGTCCTATCCCGGGCAGGAGGTTGAATGGCACATGGTGTCGCTGGCCAAGCTCGGCTCGTGGTATCTTCTGATGATCATCAGTTTCGTCCTGGTCGCGGCTGTGCAATACAACGCTCCAAACCTGCCTGAGGACCGAGATTCTCCATGATCAATTCGCTGCTTATTGCCAATCGGGGCGAGATCGCTCGCCGTGTCATGAGAACCGCCCAGCGTATGGGCATTCGATGTATCGCTGTCTATTCGGAAGCCGACGCCCATGCACCGCATGTGCGTGAGGCCGACGAAGCCGTGCTGATCGGCCCTGCTGCTGCGTCTGAAAGCTATCTGCTCGGCGACAAGATCATCGAAGTGGCCAAGCAGACCGGCGCGGATGCCATCCACCCCGGTTATGGTTTCCTGTCCGAGAATGCGGAGTTTGCCGAGGCCTGTGCCGCCAATGACATCATCTTTGTCGGACCGTCAGCGGATGCGATCCGGGCGATGGGTCTGAAAGACCAGGCCAAAGCTTTGATGGAACGTGCAGAGGTTCCGGTAACGCCTGGATATCACGAAGAAAACCAGGACCCGGACGTGCTCAAGGCAGCGGCTGACAAGATCGGATATCCGGTCCTCATCAAGGCTGTGGCCGGCGGTGGCGGCAAGGGCATGCGCAAGGTCGACGCGGCTGAGGATTTCCTGTCCTCCCTGGAAAGCTGCAAGCGCGAAGCGAGCAAGAGCTTCAGCGATGATCGTGTCCTGATCGAAAAATTCATCATCAATCCGCGCCATATCGAGGTGCAGGTCTTTGGTGATAGTCGGGGGCGCGTCATTCACCTCTATGAGCGCGACTGTTCCCTGCAGCGCCGCCACCAGAAGGTCATCGAGGAAGCGCCTGCACCAGGCATGACGCCGGCCGTGCGCGCAGCCATGTGTTCTGCCGCGATCAATGCCGCCAAGGCCGTCAATTATGTCGGCGCCGGCACGGTGGAATTCATCGTCGACGGCTCCGGACCGCTTCGCGAAGATGGCTTTTATTTCATGGAGATGAATACACGCCTTCAAGTGGAGCATCCGGTGACCGAGCAAGTCACGGGCCTCGACCTGGTTGAGCTCCAGCTGCATGTTGCCTCCGGTGGCAGCGTTCCCGAGCAGGACGAGATCAGCCTGCAGGGCCATGCCATGGAAGCGCGTCTTTACGCCGAGGACCCGCAGTCGGGTTTCCTGCCATCGACGGGCCCGCTGAATATCCTGCGCCTGCCCGACGAGGATGACGGCGTGCGCGTGGATACCGGTGTTGAGGAGGGCGGAGAGGTCTCGCTCTACTACGACCCGATGATTGCCAAGATCATCACCTATGATCACGACCGCGTCTCCGCGGCCTATCTGATGGCCGAGGCCTTGGAAGAACTCGCGGTCTGGCCGGTCAAGACGAATGGTGGCTTCCTGCGCAATTGTGTCCTGCACCCGGATTTCCTGGACGAAAAGCTGACGACCGGTTTCATTGGAGAGCGCGAGGCCGATCTGGTCCCGCCGCGCGTTGACCTGGTGGCCGCCGGTTTCGCAGCGCTGACCTCCATCCTCGAGAATGGCGATGGCAGTGATTTTGCGGACCCGTTCGCGGTCGCAGACGGCTGGCGCATGAATGCGAGCGCGCGCCTGGGCGACCGCTTCGAGGTGGGTGAGGAGACCGTCTCGGTCGCGCTGAGCCTGCATGACGAGGATATGAGCGTGAGCATCGGCGATGAAACCCTGTCGCTCCAGGGTATCGATGGCAATGGCGGGGAGGAGGGTTATTTCTTCCAGGCCGCTGTGGACGATGCCGCAGTCAGCGCCGAAGTCGATTTCCTGGAAGAAGGCTATCTGGTCTCTTCCTGCGGGCATTCCGAACTCTACGCTTTCCCGCATCCCGATGCCGCAGCGGATGCGGCCGAGGCCGGCGGCGTGATCAAGGCGCCTATGCCCGGCAAGGTGCTCGCCCTGAACGTCTCGTCGGGTGATAGCGTCACCAAGGGCCAGGCGCTGGTCGTGCTCGAGGCGATGAAGATGGAACACTCCCTGCCGGCACCGCGTGATGGCGTGATCGGCGAGGTGGCGGTAGCAACGGGAGACCAGGTGGCCGAGGGTGATATTCTCGTCGCCATGCAGGACGAAACCGCTGACGCCTAGCGCGATGTCATCTTGTTCTCGCTAATCCAAAGCGCATACAAGGCACAAAAGGCTGCGACGAACACGTATGGGCCGAGTTGGCCCGAGTAAATGGCCTGCGATGATATGCTCAACCAGACCAGCAGGTGGCAGCCAAGGGCAAGGCCAAACAGGTAGGACATGCCCCGTTTCCATTGCAGGATGCGCACGACCGCGATGATCAACAGGCTGAGCGTGAAATAAAAGACAAGAATGCTGACAAGGGGAACATTGCGGATAAAGCCAGCCAGATCGATGCCGAAAATCGTTGTGTGGAGCATGCCAGCCAGAGCTCCTGTGATCAATACTCCCCAGGCCAGTCCGTAGAGCAGATAGAGGCAGGCTATAATTGTTGCGAACAGTCTCATGAGTTTACGGTCTTCCGGGGGGCGTTATCAGATGGATAAATCTCAGTTCGTATTGCTGTGTCCGACAATTTCGCAATGATGAGCCAGCTTATTCAGGTCACAATACAACGACTTGCCTCAACGAAAGTTAAGCCTGATTCCCTCGCGCGTTGAATTCGGCACGCTCCTTGCTGCTCGTAGAGCGAACAAGCAGGGAGCGGATCAATGCGCGACACTCACATGCTACGCTTTTCAAGCCAGTGGTCGTTGGAAGCCAAACGGGATTTCCGCAAGACGCCGGTCGTTGTTCAGCATAACTATCAAGAACATCACGCTTTTTCCGATGTCGCCCTGGCCGCACTCATCGATCGCCATCCGCGTGATCTGTGCGATTTCTGTACGATGGGCGAGGACGCCACAGATCGGGACAGCTGGCGCGCCGGTGATCCGGGTGATCTGTCCGGAGAACAGCTGATCGAGGCCGTGCGCAATGGCAAGCTGTGGATCAATCTGCGTCACGCCATGGATCGTGATCCGGAATACCGCCCGATCTATGACGCCATGCTGGACGATATGCGCAAGGCTGATCCGAGTTTCAAACCGCTCTCTGCGGAGGCCGGCATCCTGATTTCTTCGCCGACGGCCCAGGTCTTCTGCCACTCCGATGTGTCCGAAACCATGTTGTGGCACATGCGCGGCGTGAAGCGTTTCCGGACCTATCCGCCGCAAATGCCTTACCTCAATCGCGATGATGTCGAGGCCGTGCTTCATCATGACCAGACCGAGGATATCCCCTTCGACCCGGCGTGGGATGCGGATGCCTTCACCATCGACCTCCAGCCGGGCATGGCTGCCAACTGGCCGCTTCATGGTCCGCACCGGATCGAGAACCAGAGTGGTTTGAATGTCTCTGTGCCGTTCGAGATCTCGACGCCGCAATCGCGTCAGCTGAACGCCATCCTGTTTGCCAATGGGGTCTTGCGCCGCCAGTTTGGGTACACACCCAAATCCACTGCAACGACAGGGCTGGGCGCGCAGTTCAAAAGGGTCATCAACCTGGCCTGGAAGCTCAAGGTCAAGATCTTCGGCGATGGCAAAAAGCCCATGCCCAAAAGCGAGACGACCTTCGATATCGACCTCGACAGCTCCAACGGTTTTGTTGATCGCAATGCTGCGTGATTTTTCGCAAGACGACCCGCCCAGCTTGTGTCTATAACAAGGCGGGCCGGGGAATGGAGAGCGCGCATGTTTGCGACCACAGCCCTGAGTCTGCTCGTTTTCGGAGCAGCGATTACCCTTGATGACACCGCACTGCCACAGCCCGTCGCCGAAGCGCTCAGCGCCAGCGTGAATGACGGTCAGCGCGATGACTGGCGGTTCAGCATTTCCATTACCAGCGGTGAGACAGCCGTCCTGGGGCGTTTTGACGGAACCCTGCCCGAGGCCGAGCAATGGACGCTCATCTCACCCTCGCAAGAGGAGATGGATGATGAGCTGCGCGCCATCTGGGAAGACATCATTGATCCCAGCGAGGACGAAGACGAAGGCTCGGGGCTGTTTTTCTCTACCAGTGATTTTGAGTATGAGCCGGGCTCGCTCAACCTGCTCGAAGCAAATGGTGGGCTGAGCCATTTCTCCTTCACACCCGTGCTGGATGCCGAGGAAGCCGAGATGGCGGAGCACCTGACAGGCGTGCTCACTGTTTCCGACGACCCGGCCCGTGTGCAGCAGATCCGCATTTATGCTGAGGAAAGCTTCAAGCCGAATTTCGCTGTCCGGGTGAACGCGTTTGAACTGCGGCAATACTATCAGCAGTTCGAAGGGTTGCCGGCACCGGTGATGACCCGCATGGTCCAGCATGTCGAAGCCAGCGCGGCCTTCCAGACCTTTGAACAGGGCGTCGAGATCGAGTTCTCTGACATCGAATACCTGGCCGAGTAATCCACGACTGATCTGCCGGGCCAGCTTTGACCCTGGCCCGGTTGTGTCCTAGATCGGGTGCATGGTCATGCATCTGGTAAAACTCTGCGTCGGGGTCAGTTCGATCGAACAGCTCGAGCGCTGGCGAACCGAGGAGTGCGCGCGTCGTCGTGCCGTCGGAGAACCCGAGGTCATTGTGCATGTGACGCGCATGTTTCCGACCAAGCAGACCGAGATTGAAAGTGGCGGGTCGCTCTACTGGGTGATCAATGGATCGATCCAGTGCCGCTCGGAGATCATTTCGCTGGAGCGCGTCCAGGGTGAAGATGGCATCAAACGCTGTGCAATTGTGATGGCGCCGGAGGTGATCCGCACAGCGCCATCTCCAAAACGCCCCTTCCAGGGATGGCGTTATCTCAAACCCGAAGATGCGCCTCGTGACCTCTCCGGACCCGGCGAAGGCGGCGAAGATCTGCCAGATGATTTGCGTGCGAAGTTAATGGAACTGGGCGCCTGGTAATCAGTCGTCTGAGCCCGGTAGTCTGACTTCATAAAGCACCGGCCAGAGCTTGCCCGTCAGATAGATCTGTCCGGTGTCGGCGTTGTAGGCAATGCCGTTGGGTACGGCGTCGCGGTCATTTCGCAGGCTGGGCGGTACCAGTTCGCGAACATCAACAATCCCGGTGACATTACCGTCGTCCGGATTGATGCGGACGATGTGATTGGTCAGCCAGACATTGGCCCAGACCTCACCTTCGATCCATTCCAGTTCATTGAGCCGCCGGACCGGGCGTCCATTCAGGGTCACATCCAGTTCGCGGGTGAGTTCGAGCGTCTGTGGGTCCATGAAGCGCAGCTGCGCCGTGCCGTCGCTCATGATGAGCTGTTCGCCGTCTGTCGTCAGGCCCCAGCCTTCGCCGGGATAGGTGAAGTTCTCGATCGGCTCCAGTGTGTCGGCATTGTAGATGAAGCCTTGCTGGGCACGCCAGGTGAGCACGAAAATTTCGTCGCCGATACGCGTACTGCCTTCGCCGAAAACCCGGCCGGGAAGATCGCGCTGCTCGATCACGCTACCGGTTTCCAGATCAACCAGGCGGAGATTGGATTCGCCGATCTGCCCCGTGCTTTCAAACAGGCGGTTCTCGGTGATGAACAGGCCCTGGGTATAAGCCGAGGTGTCGTGCGGGTACTGGGCGACGATTTCGGGCCGCACGATGCTCGCACGGTTTTGCGCGATCGCGCTTCCCGATAGGCCTGCAAGCAGGCTGGCCGTCAGCAATATACGCAGCATGTCTGGGTCCCCGATGGTGTCGCGAGTGGCAGATTAGCGGCAAATCGGGCAGGAGAAAGGCTAGACTGCGCAATTATCCAAAAGCCGGGTCTCGCCCAGGCGTACGGTCGCCAGCACCCGTGCCGGTTCGTTCACCGTCTCGCTGTCGATGCGGGCAAGGGTCTGGGCATTGCGCACTTCAAGATAGTCCACGGCGTCAAACGCGTTCTCGGCGCTCGCACGTGCAGCTTCAAGCGCTTCGGCCAACACCGCACCCGCCTTCAGCTCTGACGCCAGAGCGAAGATGATCTTGTTGAGTTCTGCAGCGCGGACCCGATCGGCTTCCGAGAGATAGGCGTTGCGCGAGGACATGGCGAGGCCATCACGTTCGCGGACAATTTCGGCGGGAATGATATCGATGCCGAAATCGAGATCCCGAACCATTTGCCGGATAACCTGGAGCTGCTGGTAGTCCTTTTCACCAAAGACGGCGACATCCGGACGAACCTGGTTGAACAGCTTGCACACCACCGTGGCAACGCCGTGGAAGAAATGCGGGCGGTTATCGCTCTCCAGGCCTTGCGCTGCGCCCTTGACCACGAGTTCGGTCGCGAACCCGTCCGGATACATGGCCTCACGCTCGGGCAGGTAGACGAGATCGCATTTTTCCAGGGCGAGTTTTGCAGAGTCATCAATGACCGAGCGCGGATAGGAATCAAAGTCCTCGCCCTCTGCAAACTGGGCCGGATTCACAAAGACGCTGGCAACCACCTTGTCACAATGGGCCTTGGCCAGGCGCACCAGCGAAAGGTGGCCGTCGTGCAGAGCTCCCATGGTTGGAACGAAGCCAACGCTCAAGCCATCCTGGCGCCAGGATTTGATGCGGGTGCGCAGGGCGGATAGCGTTGTGGCATGCGGGATTTGCTGAGTGAGCATGGTGGTCTCGTAAAACGGGTCGACACGGCTTACTCATAAGCGATGAGGGAGGCAAGACGAACGACTCGGTCTAGAAGCACTCTTATGAAAAGAATTGCAGTTACAGCCAGTTTGCTCCTCGTCGCCGGATGCATGACGACTGCGGAGACGCCGCAGCGCGCGCCGCAGCCGACTGTCGCGCCGACTCACACGGCGGCGCTGGCGGATCGGACAGCCGAGGAGCTCGCGCATCTGGCCCGGTTCGACCCCGAGCGCCTGGAGGAGGTGGGGCCAGAGTTGACGGCATTGGCGCATATGCTCTTCCCGTCGGACCCCGCAATGGCCAGTCCGCAACCGGTCGAGCCGGCTGCGCCGCCAGCGGACCTGCTGGCCGGCCCGAGCCTGCGCCATGGTGTGCATCTGGCGTCTTATCGGCTGGAACAGAATGCGGTCTCCGGTTGGACCGAATTGGTCGAGGAACATCAGCAACTTGCTACTCTTGAAGCCCGCCTGGAGCGACGCCATATTGGAGATCAGGGCGAATTCTTGCGCCTGAAAGCCGGGCCGTTCGACAGCCGGGCGGAAGCTGAGGCGATGTGTGCGAGTTTGCGGAATGGGGAACTCTATTGCATGCCCGTTGACTTTTCCGGCCACGCACTGCCCGAATAATCCCGCGGAACGCTGGAAATACAGTCCGATGTGTATCGGGTGGTATTGATCAGAGGCCGCTCGAAGTAGTGTTTCGGACATGACGGTGCATTCGAATTTCAAACTGCCATCTCGCCCCATAGGCCGCGTTCGTGACGGCGTTACCGCCGCACACGTGATCGTCGTGGGCAATGAGAAGGGCGGGGCCGGCAAGTCTACGGTCGCCATGCATCTGGCGATTGCGCTCTTGCGAATGGGCAAACGTGTGGGCGCGCTTGATCTCGATCTGCGCCAGAGAACCTTTGGCCGCTATCTTTCCAATCGCCGCGAATGGTCTGACCGCCGCAAGGTGGAATTGCCCCAGCCGTCCGAAGTCTTGCTCAGTCCCAGTTCCGCGCGGGATCTCGATGTCGCTGAAGCAGAAGAGGTCGAGCGTTTCTCTGACCTGCTGACAGATCTGAAATCCCATTGCGAGTTCATCATCATCGACTCTCCGGGCGCGGATACGCACTACGCCCGTCTGGCCCATTCGATTGCCGACAGCATTATCACGCCGGTCAATGACAGTTTTGTCGATTTTGACCTGCTTGCTGAAGTGGACCCGGACACCTACCAGGTCGGCAAGCCAAGTGTTTACAGCGAGATGGTCTGGGAGTGTCGCAAGCGCAAGGCAGCTCTCGAAAAGACTTCGATCGACTGGGTCGTCATGCGCAATCGCATGTCCATGCTCGATGCTCGCAACAAGCGCCGGGTTGGCGAGGGGCTCAAAATGCTCTCGCAACGCATCGGTTTCCGGCTCGCGCCGGGATTTGCAGAGCGTGTCATCTATCGCGAGCTGTTTCCGCTCGGCCTGACCTTGCTGGATCTGACGGAAGACGGCTCCGCCGTGCCGTTCACAATGAGCCATGTCGCTGCGCGCCAGGAATTGCGCGACCTGCTGATCGTTCTCAAACTGCCCGGCCTGGAAGGACAATCCATCCCGTTCTGATATGACCGCACTTGCTTTTGGCCTGCTTGCATTGATGGGATTTCTGGGCGCTGCCTGGTGGTTTTCGCGAATGAAGACCGAAAAGGCGGCACGGATGGTTCGTTATCTGCTTGCCGGCGGAGCGATCACCGCGGGCGTCTTGCTGAGTTTGCGTGGCGCACCGGTTCTTGGCGGCCCGATCGGTCTGATGGGGCTGGGCATGTTGACCCAGGCGATGCGGCGTGGCGCAAGAGGGGCGTCCGGCACACAATCTCCGCCACCTCAAAGCCCGTCCGGCCGTATGACCATCGATGAGGCGTTCGAGGTGCTTGGCCTTGATCGCACCGCGACCGAGGAAGATGTGATGGCAGCCCATCGGCGCCTGATGAAGAAACTGCACCCCGATACAGGCGAGGGGTCGCCGGCTCTGGCCCGCCAGGTTCAGGAAGCCCGGGAAATCGCCCTGGGCTATTTGCGTACGCGCTAGATCGCGAAGGGCTTGCGTCACACACGCGAAGATTGTATTCCTGTTCGGGCAAAGCCTGGGGGGGAAGATGAGCCTGTCGCGTCTGTTTCAGCGTCCTGCGTCTTTGGGTACCGATCTGTTCGGAAAAAAGCTGCCGCCCGCTATCTCCGCGCGGGAAGAAACCATCGACCTAGCAGAAGATCTGCGTCGGATGAGCGAGCGCGCCTATCATGCGGGGCTCGACCGGTCCTGTAGCCTGATCGAGGTCGCGGCCCAGATGGTCGAAATGGAAGGCGTGGAGGGGCGCTAGTCCCGGCCGCATCCCTTCGCCACACATAGCAGAAGCGATTTGGTGTCTGGCGCAAGACGTCAGAGGCTGAGTACCTGCTGTCAGGTGTCAGGTGTCAGGTGTCAGGTGTCAGGTGTCAGACTTCAGGTGCTGCGGGCTAGTGGCGGACTTGGCTGCTGCTGGCTAGTCGCCAGCGTTGCGCTGAACGAGCCCGCCTGCTGTCACGGAGATCTCGCCTTCAAGCTCCAGTTCCAGTAATTCCGCTTGGACCTCGCCGAGCGGGCGACCGGTCTGACGGGCCAGTTCGTCCACGGAGACCGGGGTCATCGACAGCATCGCCTGCAGTCCAGCCCCATCCGCACTGTCGTGGGCGAGCGGCTCCGGCAAATCGAACTCCGGAGCGTTGTCCTCCGACCCAGGGAACAGCGCGTCCTGGTCCTGTTCACTCAATCCTTGCGGTGTCAGGCGACACGATTTGAGAATGTCGAGAATATCATCGGCCGTTTCCACCAGGTGCGCGCCGTCACGCAAAAGCCGGTTGGTGCCGCGTGCGCGCGGGTCCAGCGGCGAACCGGGCAGGGCCATGACCTCGCGTCCTTGTTCGCCGGCCAGACGGGCGGTGATCAGCGATCCGGATTGCAGCGCAGCTTCCACCACCAGTGTCGCCAGCGACAGGCCGGAAATGATCCGGTTGCGACGGGGGAAATCCCGCGCAACCGGCCGCGTGCCGAGCGCCTGTTCCGACACGATCAGCCCCTGTTCGGCGATCCTGTGTTGCAGGTCGGCATGTTCGGGCGGGTAGATGATGTCCGCCCCCCCGGCCACGGCGGCGATTGTGCCTGTTTCCAACGCGCCGCGATGCGCTGCGCCATCGATGCCGCGCGCGAGGCCGGAGACGGTCACAACGTCATGGCTTGCAAGTGCCCGGGCGAGATCACGCGCCTGGCGGGCCCCGGCTGCTGACGCGTTGCGGGAGCCGACAATCGCACAGGCCGGGCGCTCAAGCAGATCGCATCGACCCCGGGCTATCAGCGCGACCGGTGGGTCGGGAATAAGCGACAGGGCTTCGGGATAATCGCTGTCGCCCAGCAGATAGAGGGCATCTCCCGAACAGGCCAGCGCTTCAAGCTCGTTTTCAGCCGCGCCCTCTGACGGTGTGGAAAACGGCCGCAGGCGTTTTTGCCGGACCAGGTCGGGCAGGGCATCGATAGCGTCGGCGGGTGAGCCAAAGCGGCGCAGCAGTTTGAGATAGGTGACAGGGCCGAGGCGCGGGGTTCGGGCCAGCCGGAGTGCGGCGATCCGATTGCGGTCGTCGAGCGGTTGCTGGCTCAATTCTCCTCCGTTTCTGCCCCGTTTTCCAGTTCAGATTTTTTCTTGTCGCCAATGCGCGGTTCCTCGCCCTTGAGGATACGCTGGATATTGGCGCGGTGAAGCCAGTAGATCAAAGCCGCCAGCAGGCCGGACATGATAGCGACATCGGGTCGGCCCAGTGCATAGGCCGCGATCGGTGCCGCCAGCGCGGCGACCAGCGCGCTGAGAGAGGAAATGCGGACAATGGCGGCCATGACCAGCCAGGTGGCGATGACAATCAGTCCAACGGGCCAGTAGACGACCAGCATGGTGCCGACGAAAGTCGCCACGCCCTTGCCGCCCTTGAAACCGAGCCAGACCGGGAAACAATGCCCGGCAAAGGCAAAGCCACCGGCAATCAACCCGGCGACCGGTCCGAACAGGGCGCCGAAAATGGCGGCGGCAATGCCCGCCTTGCCCGCGTCAAGCACGAGCGTGGCGACCGCCAGGTCCTTGCGGCCGGTCCGCAGAACATTGGTCGCACCGATATTTCCCGAACCGATATCACGAATATCGCCCAGTCCGGCCAGTTGGGTCAGGACAAGCCCGAACGGGATGGAGCCGAGCAGATAGCCGCCAATGGCGGAGAGGGCTGGGATAAGCAGATCCATGGCATCACTCGTTATAGTTGTAAATGGATTGTCCGTCGACGAAAGTTTGTGTCACGCGGCCAATAAATCGACGTCCGGCCCAGGCGCTGTTGCCACGCGGAGATTGGAAGTCATCGGGACGGCAGACCCACGGCGTATCGCCATCAATCAGGACAAGGTCTGCGGGCGCACCGGTTTTTAGGCGCCCCTGTGGCAGGCCCAGCAGATCCGCCGGTCCCGCTGTGAGCGGGCGGAGCGCCTCGACCAGGCTGAGTTCCTCGTCATGCACGAGCGCGAGCAGCGAGGCGAGCAGGGTTTCCAGCGCCAGCGTCCCGGCAATGGCCATGGCAAACGGCTCGCCCTTGTCGTCAAACGGGGTGGGACGGTGGTCCGAGACGATGGCGTCGATCTCGCCGGCGGCGATGGCTTCAACCAGCGCCCGGCGGTCCGCTTCAACACGCAGTGGCGGGTCGACACGGAAGGCACTGTCCAGTCCCCCGGCATCAACCTCGTTGAGGGTCAGGTGGGCGATGGCACTTGTGGCAGCGATTTCGATATCGCGCTTGCGCGCATCCCGGATGCCGGCTAGCCCGTCTGCGGTCGAGACGCGGTCCACCATCAGCTTTCCGCCGGAGAGGGCGGCGACAGAGGCGGCACGATCAATGGCGATACGCTCGGCCATGGTGGGTTCCGAGGGCAGTCCGTAACGCGCTGACCAGTCACTTTCCGTGGCCACAGCGCCACAGCTCAGTCCTGGCTCTGCGGCACGCAGCGACAGCCAGAGGTCAAACTGGCTGGCATAGCTCATTACCCGGCGCAGGACCCGGGTATCGGCGATCGGGTTGTCGCCATTGGACACGTAGACTGCCCCGGCCTTCGCCATAAGGCCGATCTCGGCCATGCTCTCTCCGGCCAGGTCCTGGGTCGCGGCGGCGGCTGAAAGGACACGGACACCGTGTTGGCCAAGCGCGCGGGTCATGCCGGCAAATCCGCCCGCTGTTTGCAGGGGGGAGTGCTCGTTCGGTGCCAGCACCACCGTTCCAAAGCCGCCTGCGGCTGCACCGGCCGCCAGGCTGGACTGGTTCTCACCATCCGGTGTCAGGGCCGGTTCCTTGGAGGCGCGAAGATCGATCAGCGCCGGGGCCAGGATCTTGCCGCCGGCATCGATGACTTCGTCGGCCGAATTGAGATCCAGCTCTTCACCGATCTGGGCGATCAGCCCGTTCTCGACCAGGACGCCGCCCGGGCCGTCATGACCGCTGGCCGGGTCGACCAGCCGCGCATTGGTGATGGCAAAACTCGCACTCATGCCGCGGCCTCCTTGCGGATATTGGCGCCAATCAGCTCCAGGATCGCCATGCGGACGGCCACGCCGTTTTCAACCTGCTCCATGATCACCGAGTGTTTGGGATCGTCGGCCAGCTTGGTGTGGATTTCCACGCCACGGTTCATCGGTCCCGGATGCATGACCAGAACGTCTGGCTTGGCGCGCTTGATGGTGTCATGGCTGAGGCCGAAGAGATGGAAGAATTCGCGACCCGAGGGGATGAAACCACCGGACATGCGTTCCCTTTGCTGGCGCAGCGCCATGACAGCGTCACAGTCGATAACCGCCTCGGACAGGTCGTGGAAGACGTCCACGCCCCATTGATCGATATCGGTGGGCAGCAGTGTCGGCGGTGCGCAGACGCGGATATCCGCTCCCAGCATGGACAACAGGCCGATATTGGAGCGGGCCACGCGGCTGTGCAGGATATCCCCGACGATCAGGATGCGGCGGCCGCCGACCGAGCCCCAGTGACGGTTCATGGTGAACACGTCCAAAAGCCCCTGGGTCGGGTGCTGGTGCATGCCATCACCGGCATTGATGACCGACAGGCCCGTCCGCTCTGCCAGGAATTGCGGCGCTCCGGTTGCGGAATGCCGCACCACCATGATGTCTGGCTGCATGGCGGCAAGATTGCGTGCCGTATCCGACAGGCTCTCGCCTTTCTTGGCCGAGGAATGGGCGATGGCGAAATTGACGACGTCTGCACCGAGGCGCTTGGCGGCCATTTCGAAACTGCCCTGGGTTCGGGTGGAGTTCTCGAAGAACAGGTTCAGCACCGTCATTCCCTTCAAGGCATCGGAGGATTTGTCCGGTGTCTTGTTGACCGCGCGCCAGTGCTCGGCGCGTTCAAAGATCAGGGAAATATCAACGGGGTTGAGATCAGCCACCGAGACGAGGTGGCGGTGCGGGAAATCATAGGAGAATGCCGCGCGGGTCATCCTGCCTCCCAATTCACAAAGGCCCAAAAATGTTTGCGGCGGTATAGGGGGCGTTGCGCCTGGAGGCAAGAGCGGCCACATCTGAAAGCTCAGGAATCAAGGGGCCCAAACCATGCCGACCATTCGCGCCATGACGGACAGAGACGCTGGGGCTGTCCTGGAGATCTACCAACAGGGCATCGATACCGGTCACGCGACGTTTGAAAGCACGGTGCCGGGCTGGGCAGATTTCGATGCCGGAAAGCTGAAGGCGCCGCGATTGGTCGCCGAGGGAGCAGATGGCGAGGTCGTCGGCTGGGCCGTCCTCAGCCCGACATCATCGCGCTGTGTTTATGGCGGCGTGGCCGAGATCACGATCTATGTGGCGAGTGCTGCGCAGGGACAGGGTGTTGGACGAACCCTGCTGACAGCGATGGCGGAGGCGTCGGAAGCGGAGGGCATCTGGACGCTGGTCGCCGGGATCATGCGTGAAAATGAAGCCTCGATCCGACTGCACCGGACCTGCGGCTTCGAGCTCCTGGGCTATCGCAAGCGTTTGGGCAAGATGAGCTATGGACCGATGCAGGGCCAGTGGCGGGACATCGCCTGGATGGAACGGCGCAGTGATGTGGTGGGCGTGGACTAGGAGGTCGTCCTGATCAGGACCGTAGTGCTTCGGCTTGACCTGCACGCCTTGCCCGGCGCACGGTCTCGTTCATGTTGAGTCTTCTTGCCTCTTTGGCCATAGCCACGCTGCAGCCGGATACCTTGCCGGTCTGTTCTGTTGAACTCGTTGTCTTGGGCGTGGCCCAGGATGCCGGCGCGCCGCAAATCGGCAATTCCGATGACCCGGCCTGGCAGGACCCCAGCCTGAGGCGTCTGGCCAGCTCTGTAGCGGTGGTCAATCGCCAGACAGGGGAGCGGGTGCTCTTCGATGCGACGCCGGACCTGCGCGAACAGCTCTATCGCCTCGACCAGTTCATGCCGGTTGAGACCACGCCCGGCCTGGATGGGATCTTCCTGACCCACGGCCATATGGGGCACTATACCGGCTTGATGTTCCTCGGCTTTGAAAGCATGGGCGCCCGGGATGTGCCGGTTTACGCCATGCCGGACATGGCGAATTTCCTGTTCTCGAATGGTCCATGGGAACAATTGGTGCGTTATGACAATATCGAGCTGGAACCGCTGGAAGCGTCCATCGGCGTCGAGATTGCCGGATTGACGGTGACCCCATTCCTGGTGCCGCATCGCCAGGAATATACCGAAGTGGTCGGGTTCAGCATTGACGGACCGGATCGTTCCGCGCTGTTCCTGCCCGATATCGACAGCTGGGAGGAATGGGACGAGGAAGGCACCCGCATCGAGGACATGATCGCCTCGGTCGATGTGGCCTATCTGGACGCGACGTTTTTCGCCAATGGGGAAATCCCCGGGCGCGATATGAGCGGTTTCCCGCATCCGTTCATCACACACTCCATGGCGCGGTTTGCCGATCTGCCGGCGACGGAGAAGGCCAAGGTGCGCTTCATCCATTTCAACCACACCAATCCGGTGCGCTTTCCCGACAGTCCCGAGCGTCAGCAGGTGCTCGATGCCGGTTTCGGCTTGGCGGATGAAGGCGAGCGCTATTGCCTGGGTGACTAGCCCAGGAGCCAGAGCCAGAACGGGATGGTGATGAAGCAGAAGAGCGCTGAGGCCGTGATATCGCCGGCGGAATAGGGCGCGTCGCCGCCCATCTGCTTGGCCAGGACATAGGCGGAGGCTGCACCGGGCGAGGCGCCGGTCAGTAGCAGCACGGTCAGGGCTACACCGTCTACGCCCAGGGCCAGGCCAAGACCGTAGAAAACCAGCGGCGCGATCATCAGCTTCAGGAAGACCGACAGGCCCAGCAGGCGCGGGCGCGCTTTCATCGCCGTGAAATTTAGACCAGCCCCTACAGCCAGCAGGATGAGAGGCAGGGCGGCCTGGCCGAGCAGGTGGATGGTGTTCCAGGCCGGTTCCGGGACCGGAATGTCGAGCAGGTTGACCAGCCCGCCGGCACCGGAGCCCAGGATCAGCGGGTTGGTGAGGATGCGATAGATGACCGAACGCCAGTCCGGCTTGGCGCCATCGCCCCAGACCGATAGCGCGGCGACGCACTCCATGTTCACCAGCGGGATGGATGCGGCCATGATCAGCGCGACCAGGACTTCACCTTCCGTTCCGAACATCGAGATGGCGATGGCCAGGATCAACAGGCCATTCCAGCGGCAGGTCGCCTGGAACAGGCTGGTATAGGTCGGGCCGGGGATATTGAGCAGGGGGCGGATGGCCAGCGTGATGGCCGCCATGCCCAGAAAGCCCCCCACGGCGGCCAGCATGAACGGGCCCAGCTGGATGGAGCTGAGATCAGCTCTGGCGATGGATGTGAACAGGATGGCGGGAGAGAGGCCAAGATAGGCGAGGCGGGAAATCGGTCCCCAGCTGCTGTCGGGCAACAAGCCCGAGCGTCGCAGGAGCCATCCCACGAAAATCACGCCGAATACCGGCAGCAGGGCAGTCGCGATCGAACTCATTCTCGTCCCTCTATTTCCTCGCCCTTGATGGGCGAGGTGGATCCGCCAAAGCGCCAGCGACGGCGGAGACGGAGTGGGTGCGCGCCGCAGGCGCCTCTAAAGCTGGCTCTTCGGGCTGCACCCTATCCGCCCACTTCGTGGGCACCTTTCCCATCAAGGGAAAGGAGGACCGGGTGACGGCGCACATCGAACTCATTCGCCGAGCATCTCCAGCCGGTCGAGTGCGCTCTGCAGGATATTCGCGGCGGCATGGGCATCGATGATGTCCTTGCGCTTGTCGCGGCGCACACCGGCCGAGATGAGCTTCTCCTCGGCCTCGAAAGTGGAAAGCCGTTCGTCCTGGAAGGCGACCGGGATGTCGCGGATCTGGCAGAGATTTCGCGCCATGGCCCGGGCCGACTGGGCGCGCGGGCCTTCCGATCCGTCCATATTGACTGGCAAGCCAATGATCACCGCCTCGGCCTCCCGCTCGTCATAGAGCTGGAACACGCGCTCGGCGTCCTGGCGAAACTTGGTCCGCTTGATGGTTTCCACGGCCATCGGAATGCCGCGCGAAGCCCCACAGGCTGCAACACCGATTGTCTTGGTTCCCGGGTCCAGGGCGATCAGGGCGCCCTCGGGCAATTCTGCGAGTTCGAGAATGGGCATGGCGTCTGTCTACGCCGATTTGTCGGGCACGCAAGCCGGGCGCTTGCAAACCCGCCTTGCGAAGGGTTGCCGCCCGGTCGGGCGAAAATGCACAAAAGACCAGCATTTCGCAGGCAAATACCCGCTGAGCCGCGCCTCTTTCTTGCACCAGCGAAATCGCCTTGCTACTCACTCCGCTTCGACTATCCGGAGTGATTTCCAATGTCCGTGACCGCTGACGACGTACGCCGCATTGCGCGGCTGGCGCGTATTGCCGAGCCTGAAGACCGGCTGGATGCCCTGACGGGTGAACTGAACGGGATCCTGAACTGGATCGAGCAACTCAATGAAGTTGACGTGGAGGGCGTGGACGCCATGACCACGCCTGTCAAATTCCCGCTGCCGCAACGCGTGGATGACGTCACTGATGGTGATTGCCGCGAGAAGGTTCTCGCCAATGCGCCGAAGTCCGATGAGGGCTTCTTCGTCGTGCCGAAGTCTGTCGAATAGGCGGTGACGGCCCGCATCGACATATGCCGCGAGGATCCGACCTCGCCGGACGCCCGGGCGCTGATTGACGAGCTCAATGCGACGATGCTCGACATCTACCCGCCGGAGCACTGCCATCACATGCCTGCGGAAACGCTGGCCTCGAACGGCGCGTGTTTCCTGATTGCGCGTTCGGGCGAAAAGGTGCTGGGTTGTGGGGCCGGTGTGCCGCTAGACACGGATCGTGTGGAGCTGAAACGCTTTTTCACGCGACCCGCCGCACGGCGCAGTGGTGCCAGCCGCGCCATCCTGTCCCATGTCGAGAGCTGGGCCCGTGCCGAGGGCTATTCCAAACTGGTGCTGGAAACCGGGTCGCGCTCCGACGCGGCGATCGCGCTCTATACCAGTCACGGCTTTGCGCCCTGCGACGCCTTCGGTGAGTACCGCGCGACCGAAGACAATGTGTTTTACGAAAAATCGATTGCCGGCGAGACCGCTGGCTCAGACAAGATCGGATAAGCTCAAATGAGTGATCTTCTCAAACTTTCCCTCGATGAGGTGACGACCAAGCTGAAGGCCAAGGAGGTCTCGGCGACCGAGCTGGCCAAGGACGCCCTGGCCGCGTGCCAGGCCGCGCAACCGGCGCTCAATGCCTTCACGGCGTTTGACGAGGACAAGACGCTGGCCATGGCTGCGGCGTCCGACGAGAAGCTGGCCAAGGGTGAGGGTGGTCTGATTGAAGGTGCGCCGATCGCCATCAAGGACCTGTTTGCGGTTGAAGGCGTCTCCACGACGGCCTCCTCGAACATCCTGAAAGACTTCAAGCCGACCTATGAAAGCTCGGTGACCAGCCAGCTGTGGGACAATGGCGGTGTCTTCCTGTGCAAGACCTCGATGGACGAGTTCGCCATGGGCTCTTCCAACGAGACGGCCAATACCGGCCCGGTCAACAATCCCTGGAAGGGCGCCAATGGCGAGATGCTGACCCCGGGCGGTTCCTCCGGTGGTTCGGCTGCGGCTGTAGCTGCGGATCTCTGTTTCGGTGCCACCGGTACAGATACCGGCGGTTCCATCCGCCAGCCCGCTGCCTTTACCGGCACGGTCGGCGTCAAGGCGACCTATGGTCGGACCTCGCGCTGGGGCACGATTGCCTTTGCCTCTTCGCTCGATCACCCGGGTCCGTTCGCCAAGACCGTCAAGGACAGCGCCATTCTGTTGCAGTCCATGTCCGGTCATGATCCCAAGGATTCCACCTCGCTGCCCAATGAAGTCCCGAACTTTGTTGCGGCCTGTGGCCAGTCCGTGAAGGGCCTCAAGATCGGTGTTCCCAAGGAATACCGCGTCGATGGCATGCCGGAAGAGATCGAGAAGGCCTGGCAGCAGGGTATCGAATGGCTCAAGGCTGCGGGCTGCGAGATCGTCGACATCACCCTGCCGCACACAAAATACGCCCTGCCGGCCTATTACATCGTGGCGCCGGCCGAGGCCTCGTCCAACCTCGCGCGTTATGACGGCATGCGTTACGGCCTGCGCGAAGACGGTGAAGACCTGACAGCGGTCTATGAAAACACCCGCGCTGCCGGTTTCGGCCACGAGGTCCAGCGCCGTATCATGATCGGCACCTATGTGCTGTCGGCCGGATATTATGACGCGTATTACCTGCGCGCCCAGAAAGTGCGCACGCGCATCCTCCAGGACTTCGACAAGGCCTTCAAGGATGTCGACGCCATCCTGACGCCGTCGGCACCGTCCGCGGCATTTGCGCTGGGCTCCAAGTCTGACGATCCGATTGCGATGTATCTCAATGACGTTTTCACGGTGACGGCAAACCTGGCCGGTGTACCGGCGATGTCGGTTCCGGCGGGCACGGACAAGGATGGCCTGCCGCTGGGGCTGCAGATCATTACCCGCGCCCTGGACGAGGAAACCATGTTCAAGGTCGGCCACGCCATCGAGGATGCGGCCGGCTTCAACGCCAAGCCGGAGAAGTGGTGGTAGGTTGATGGCCGAACAGGCGCATTCCATAAACTGGCAAGGCCTGCTGGACCTGCCCGATCCGGTCAAGGAGCGGGCGGCGAAGGCGATTGGCCGGACCATTGGGGTGCCGTGGTCGTCGGAAATCGAGGAGACGGCGGTCGTCCTCGCTCAGTTTGCCTCCGGCGAGAAGGTCGACGAGACGCTGGGCGTTCAGGCTCTGCGTGTCGTCGAGGCTGACCAGGCAGTGCTGGGCCGGGCCTCCTCTCGCCTGCTGGCCGAGGCCGTTCTGACCCAGTCCAATCGCGAAATCATTGCCGCCATGGCGGCTGACCAGCTGCTGACCGGCGCGGATGCGCGCGACGCCTCTGAAGGCCAGGTCGAGGAAGGCTGGCTGTTGACCTTTGCCGCGCGGGCCGAACGCACCGTCGACCCGGTCATGCGCCGCGTCTGGGCGGCTTGCCTGGCTCAGGAAATCCTGCACCCGGGCGCGATCTCGACGAGCTTGCTGGCGACCCTGTCCAAACTGGGCAAGCGCGAGCTGGGGCTGATCAACAAATACGCCTCGCTGATCGTCAGCGGGGAGTTCATTCCTGTGGATGAAAGCGATCTGGGGCAGCTCAAATCCCTGTTCCACCTGCAGTCCCTTGGGTTTGTCAATGGAGCTGGCACCCCGTTTCGACGCCAGGGCACGCTGGATGAGGAGGGGGTGTTCTGGATTCCGCTGGGGGAAGAAGCCCTAGTGGTCCAGGGTGAGGCTGGCCAGGCCTGGAGTCTGGGCGGCGTGTTTGCGTCGGATAATCTTCTCGCGCTGGCCAAGGTGCTCGACATTACCCCGCAGCGGGACGCCCTGATCAATGTGGCGCGTCAATTCTTCCGCATGGACTGGCAAAAGCAGGTCATGCGCGCGAAATGGGTCCGAGACGGCGATCGTGTCAGTTTCGAACCCATCGAGATCTATCACAAGGAACCGCCGCAGGGCGCCATCGTGGAGAAGGTAGGCTGATGGACCAGCAAAACCCGATCCAGACCCCGACCCAGAACCCTCCTGCTGCGCTCAAACTGGCGCGGCCCAGCTTTCTGGTCGGAGCACTGCTACTGCTCGCCGGTGCGCTGGTCTATCGCGACATTGTGGCGCTGGAACCCAAGGTGATCTGGACCATCGTGCTGATGGTGCCGGGCGCCGGTTTTGTACTTTTCGGCCTGACCGTGACGGCAGCCGGACGAATTCTGACGGCCGCGCAGGCTGTCCCCGAAGATGAACGTCCCACATGGGATGACGACGAGGAAGACGAGAGATGAGCAATACCTATACCATTGCTGGCGCAACCGGTGACTGGGAGATCGTGATGGGGCTGGAGATCCACGCCCAGGTGGTCTCCAATGCCAAGCTCTTCTCCGGTGCGGCGACAGCCTTTGGCGCGGCGCCGAATACCCAGGTCTCCCTGGTCGATGCGGCCATGCCGGGCATGCTGCCGGTGATCAACCAGCACGTGGTTGAGCAGGCTGTGCGCACAGGCCTGGGTCTCAATGCCGAGATCAATCTCTGGTCCCGTTTTGACCGCAAGAATTATTTCTATCCGGACCTGCCACAGGGCTACCAGATCTCCCAGTTCCAGTACCCAATCGTCGGCGAAGGCGAGATCGAGTGTGAGCGTGATGACGGCTCGCGCTTCAAGGTGGGCATCGAGCGTCTGCACCTGGAGCAGGATGCCGGCAAATCCATCCACGACCTGGACCCGAGCCACACCTATGTGGATCTCAACCGGTCCGGCGTGGCGCTGATGGAGATCGTCTCCCGTCCGCATATCCGCTCACCCGAGGAAGCGTCTGCCTATGTCTCCAAGATGCGCACCATCGTGCGTTATCTCGGCACCTGTGGCGGTGACATGGAGAAGGGCCAGCTGCGCGCCGACGTCAATGTCTCGGTGTGCAAGCCCGGCCAGTACGAGAAATTCCGCGAAACCGGTGATTTCTCTCATCTCGGCACGCGCTGCGAGATCAAGAACGTCAACTCCCTGCGCTTTATCCGCCAGGCGATTGAATACGAGGCCAAGCGCCAGATCGATATCATCGAGGAGGGCGGCACGATCGACCAGGAAACACGCCTGTTCGACGCCAATACCGGTGTGACGCGGTCCATGCGTTCCAAGGAAGAAGCGCATGACTATCGCTATTTCCCGGATCCCGACCTCTTGCCGCTGGAACTCCAGCAGGACTGGGTCGACCAGATCCGCGCGAACCTGCCGGAATTGCCGGACCAGAAGCGCGAGCGTTTCAAGTCCGAGCTGGGCCTGTCGGAATATGATGCCAGCGTGCTGGCGGCTGACAAGGACCGCGCCGATTATTTCGAGACAGTGGCCGAGGGCCGCGATGCGAAACTGGCGTCCAACTGGGTCAATAACGAGCTTTTCGGTCGCCTGAACAAGGAAGGCATGGGCATCAATGACAGCCCGGTCTCTGCCAAACAGCTTGGCGGCCTGGTGGCCCTGATCAAGGACGGCACGATTTCCGGCAAGATCGCCAAGGACGTGTTCGAGATCCTGTGGTCTGAAGGTGGCGACCCCGCGCAGATCGTCGAGGATCGCGGTCTGAAACAGGTCACCGATACCGGCGCCATCGAAGCCGTCATCGACCAGCTCATCGCGGACAATCCGGACCAGGCGGCCTCCGTCAAGGAGAAGCCGAAAGCCATGGGCTGGTTTGTCGGCCAGGTGATGAAAGCCATGCAGGGCAAGGCCAACCCGCAAGCGGTGAACCAGATCCTCAAGGACAAGCTGGGACTCTGATATGCAGCGTCCAGGAGCGTCTATCCGCCAATGGCTGATCATCCTGCCATTGGCGGGGCTTCTGGCTGTTGGTGCAGGGTATTGGGGAAATAGCGAGGCGGCGCTGCTCGCGCGGGTCTATTCCGGCGCCTATACCTTTTTCGGGATCGTGTTTTTCGCGGGCATCGGTGTGGCGGCCTTCAATGGTGTGTCAGGCTTGCGCATTGCCATCTCCGGCATGATCACCGCAGGACTGGCGACCGCCTTCATGCTTCTGGCGATCCTGGCGGCTCAACCGGATGCAGTTTTGCCGATATGGCAGAGTGCTCTTGCCATCATACTGGGCGGTGTGATCGGTGGTGTGTTCACCATCCTTGCCGTGCCTGTTGTGTCATTGTTCAAGAACTTGCTGTGGTCGTGAAAGCGAAGCGGCTCCACTCACAAAAACGTATGCACGCTATTCCCGAATATCCCTATTCATTAAGGGCTTGTAACGTCAGTATTAGCGATCAGGTAATACAACCCAGGGATATTTGGACTTGCAGACGGGGGAGAGACAAGCCCGCTGCCGGTATTTCAAAAATGCCCACTCAAAGAGGCACGTGCATGGGGCGCGTGCTTCTTTTTTTGTTGGGGACATGCGTTGTTCGGCTACAGCATATCTTGTCATCCCGGCCGAATGCCCCGCGGAAGCGGGGCGCAGAGCCGGGACCCACAGCGCTGGCCGCATGGATCCCGGATCTCCAGCCGGGTCAGGCCCGGCTCTCCGTCCGGGATGACAAGTTAAATGATCGGAATTCATGCTTGATCGACAGGTCGCGGGCTTCGAAGTGCGTTGCTGTCAGATCAGATTGTCACCAGTTCCGAACGTAGTGATGGCCCGTGACACGCCATTGCCCGGCTTCGTCTTTTTCAAGCATCAGCAGGATTTGGCTTGGGAGAGGAGTCGAGGAGAAACTGGCGCCTTCGAGAAAACTCTCACCCTCCAAACCCAGGCCCATGATGGCCATTTCCCGCGTCTCGGACACGTAGATGTTGGTCGGCTCGAACAGAACATATTGTTCGTGTGAGAGCGGACGTCGATTTTCGTGGGTGAAGACCCATCCGATGGCGTCGATCGCTTCCCACCCGGGCAAACGATCAAATCGACACCCGGCCAGCGATGTTGCGGGCAAGCGCTCGAATGGCGTTTCGATCAGTGAATTCGAACGGTCATGGTGAGTGGTAAAGGGCGTTTCAGACCAATCCGACCAGTTTGGTGGTTCCAGCGTAACATCGCTCAACATGTGTGAGAGGGCGATGAGCTGGCTTGGTTCTCCAGGTGGCTGATCGTTGAGATCGCGAGTCAAATCCTCGAGCACGGCTCCGGCGATCTGGCATTGCAACGCGGTGGACCGGGGTGTGATCGCGGAACGGCCCACAAGTCCAACAATCGATACGACAAGTATCAGCGCGACTGCGGTTGCAATGGGAATAAGGTGTCGGTGTGACATCCTTCACAGGTGGTAATGACTGCGTCTGTACGCAAGTGCCATCACGCGTGAGACCCCAACCTACATCAAACCGATTTCTTTCAGGCGCTGGAACAGGAATTCGTGCGCCGTGATCGGTTCGGCGGGTTCGACGCCTTCGCGTTCGCAGCCAGGCAGGGTCTCGATGAGATAGTCCGGTCGGTAGTGCAGGAAGAAGGGCATGGAATAACGCGAGTGCTCGGTGCGCGCGCCCTTGGGATTGATCACACGGTGCTGGGTCGAGGGCAGGATGCCATTGGTCGAGCGGGACAGCATGTCGCCCATATTTACGGCCAGACAGCCGGCCGGTGGGTTCATGTCGACCCATTCGCCTTCGCGGGTCATCACCTGCAGGCCCGGCTCGTCGGCGCCCAGCAGCAGGGTGATGGTATTGATATCGCCATGGGCCTCGGCGCGGATGGATCCGCCCGTATCGCCCTGGACCGGCGGATAGTGCAAGAGGCGCATGACCGAATTGCCGTCACGAACCGTGTCGGCAAAGAAATCCTCTTCCAGACCCAGATCCGTCGCGATGGCACGCAGGACATGACCGCCCAGCGCGTCAAAGGCGGAATAGAGCTTGTGGATGACCTCTTCCCATTCCGCGATCTCTTCGGGCATCACATTCGGCGCCATGTCCTTTTCATAGGGATGCCCGGCGGGCAGGTCGCGACCGACATGCCAGAATTCCTTGAGATCGACATGCTGGGCGTCCTTGGCGATTTCCTTGCCAAAGGGCGTGTAACCACGCGCGCCGCCGCCATTCTCGATGAAATACTTCATCTTGGTTTCTTCCGGCAGGGCAAAGAATTTCGCGGCAACCTCATAGGCGCGATCGATCAGGTCCTGGTCCAGGCCATGGTCCGAGATCGCAGCGAACCCGTATTCGCGAAAACTCTTGCCCAGTTCCTTGGCGAAGGCTTCCGGGTCGGTTTTCTGCAGGGACATGGATACGGGCGGAAAGCGGGTCAGGCTGTCGGTAGCGGTCATGGATCAGGTCTCGTCTTTTTGTGTGTGCCCTGCTTAGGTCTTTCGCGGCGAACTGCCAAGCGCTGTAACGTCGCAGGCACAGTTGGCGGGCGTGTGTGTCACAGCCGGGGATAAAACTTCGCCTGTGGGGCTAACGCGCTTGCATCGTCCGCGCGAGTATTCAAATCTCCGCTCCAGGGGGAAATGGGGGTTTTGAATGGCGTCGGACGCCACCAGCGACAATAGCGCAAAGGGCGAGGATCGCTCCGGCCGCGCGGAGACCTTCCGTCGCGCCGGGCTGACCGAGGCGGAATCACGCCGGCTCGCTCGTATCGAGGAATACGTCAATGACCGCGGGCGCTTCTGGGAAGCGTCGCCCTTTGGCATGGTGATGTGGCTGATCTGGAGACTCCTGTTCAAGGGCTTCCAGACGGCGCTGCTGCTGGCTGCAATCGGGGCCTCAGTCTGGTTTGCTGCGCGCATTCTGGACGATATGGGCGGGCTGAGAGTGGTCGCGTCGGCACCGGCAGACCTTGAAGCACGTATCGAGACGGCCTTTGCCGCCGCCCGTGCGCCCGGTGATGATGCCTATGACGTCTGGGTGGAAGAGCTGGCCGACGCCATCAATGGCGATATCCGTCGGCGTCCGGACCTGGACCGGTTTGCCGGCTGGGCCCAGGCGGGTCCGTACTGGCTGGGCGAGGAAGCCCTGGCGCTGCGCCTCCTGGCCGCCGGCCGCGACCCGGCCGAGCTGGACGCGGAATTGCGTGCCTTGCCACCGCAGGAACGCGACCGCCGCCTCGATGGTGTCATCGACGCACAATTGCAGCAGGCCGAGATTCGCGGGCTGGAACCGGCCGCGGTGATCTTTGCCCCGGCCAATATCCTGGACCGATACGAACGCTCGCGCCTGGTCTGGGAAATCTCGGCCGCGCCGATCGATGATTTTTTCCGTGCCAGCCAGCAGGGCCAGCTCGAGCTGTCGACCCTGTCCGGACTGGTGACCCATTATCGCAGCGATACACGCCTCTATTCCGGTGTGCGCCATCTGGTGATCCAGCTGTGTCTGGCACCCATGGCGCAGGAGGCCTTTGCCGAACCGTGTACGGCCAGTATCATTCCACGCGGCCAGTTTGACCCCTTCCTGTTGTCCCTCTCGGCCCTGGAAGCGGGCATGGTGGATCTGGGACGCGATACCGGCGCGGCGCGGGCCGGGGCGTCCATCCTGCGGGCGGGTTATGTCGCTGGACGTATGCCGGTCAGCCTGGAGCAGGAATTGCGCGCGCTGTTCGAAACCCATCTGCCCCAGGAGGCGCTGGTCGCCAGCCTGAGAGATGCCGGCTTCCGGCCGGACCTGGCCTTTGCCGCGCCGCGCCGTGAAGAAGACCGCATCAATCGCATCCATACCGGACAGCGCTCCAATCTCGCCGCCTTGGGCGGCGCGCTGGCGGAACTGGCCGATATCCGGCTTGATCACACCGCGCGGGTCACCACACGCATGGTAAGCGGTATCTATCAAATTGAAGATATCGGGCGTTTGTCGGTTCTGCTCGATGCGGTTGGACCGGCGGTCCTGGCCATGCAGTCGCGCCTCGGCCAGGAGATGTATTCCGTGCTCGATGTGGTGGAGGAAAGAGGCGAGGCGGACCAGGCGGATTTGCGCGGTCTGGCCCTGTCCCTGCTGGCCGGATTGATCATCCTCCTGCTCACCCTGGTGCGCCTTTCTACAGAGCCCTTGGTGCGCAATGCCGGGCGGGTGCGCCTGGTGGATGCCTATCTCAGTCGTTTATTCTTGGGAAAGAAAAGCTAACGCATTTAAAGGTTTAAGGCGGAATATTTCTTTGTCCTCTTAACCTTAATGCAATTCTCTTTGCTCAAAGTCCAACTCGTTCGAAGGGCATTCGGACAGGATGGTGGCGCAAACAGAGGACCCAAAAGGGCCGTGTTTGCCGAGTAGTACAGGGGAAGACGCAATGGCGTTCACTGATGTTGAAACCGCACAGGCCCACGAAGCCGTTTCCACGGATCCGACGGGCGAAGATCTCTGCAAGCTTGGTATTCTGTATTCCACGGGACAAGGTGGCGAGATCGATTACATCGAAGCTCACAAATGGTTCAATCTGGCCGCACTGATGGGTTCCGAGCCGGCGAAATACTATCGCCAGGAAATTTCAGATCAGATGACCAATATGGACATCGCCAATGCGCAGAAGGCTGCGCGCGAGTGGCTCTCGACCCGCCACTAGGGCGGATCACACCACTCTGTCCGAATATCCGGCAGGTCGGGGAGGCCTGCCGGGCCCGGACACTTAAAAATACCAGGAATATGCCGCGATAGCTGTGTGCGCAGGTCTTGCTGATCTGTAGCTGACCAGCTTGAGTCGCGATCAGGTGTCATGCCGCGGAGAGGCCCAGGCTTCATGCCGCGAGTGCAGACAACCGTGCCTGACGGGTCACCAGAGCCCGCAAAGTCTCCGTTCCGCGCCCAGGGTGGCGAGGGATGTTCCGGTTGGTGGAGAGACAGATCTGGGAATTGCGGAAAATTGATATACAGCTATAGCTAGTGGTTCGGGGCTGAGGGTGTGCTCTCGCAATTGCTGGCTGCAGGAATTTCGACTCGCCGGTGGAGTTGGATTGGCATTAGATGGTGTGTGTTTCGGTATTTTCGCCATTGGCGAAAGGGCTACACAGCGAGAACAAATGCGTAGAAATGTTCCAGTTCATATAATTGAGGCGATTAAAGCTAACGATTCCGCCACCATCGTCGAGCTCTTCGTCAATAACCCTGATCAAAAGACTTTCGTGACACCATTCGGTTCCGAAAGCTGGATTGGGTATGCTGCGCAAGTAGGGAAGTTAGCGGCGATAGAGGCGCTCATTGAATCCGGGGTCGATCTAATGCAGGCCGACGCCCACGATGGCGCTCTGCCAATATGTAGTGCAGCATCAGCTGGGCATGTCGATATAGTGAGATATTTGCTTAAAGTCGGAATCGAATTGGATGTCTCCGAGTCGGTGCGCAACCCGTTATTCAGCGCAATAGTTGGCCGTTCTCCGGAGATCGTGACGTTGCTTTTGGAGGCAGGAATTGACTCTACGGCTCGGTACAACAGCCCATCAATGGAAGATATGGACGCGGTCGCATTTGCGTTGATGCGCGGTGAAAGTAAATGCGCCAGCATCATCGCATTGTGGAACGCTAATGGCGATGAAAAAGCAGCGGAGAAGACGCTGGTTGAAGCTGATGAAATCGCTACAAAGAATGTGAGCTGACGCTAAAGAGCATCCTGACGACCGTAGCCGAGGAGCTTCGTGTAAAAAATAGTGCAGGAAAAACTAGGACAGACGCTTTCCCTGATTAATAAGTGGTCGGCCAAGCCATCAAAGCCCGAGAAATGTATGTGGCGCTGTCGTTGCGGCTGTACTCACACACGCCGTTCTGTCTAGTCCGTCGAGAATAAGACTGGATTCCATCCCTCATCCCGGGCTTGCCCCGGGATCCAGGATGCGGTTGCTCTGTTGGTGAAACGTGACCCGCTGCCCCTTCCGCCAGCCCCGTGCATGGGTCCTGACTTTCGTCAGGATGAGGGGCAGTGAAAAGCACTAACGCGTTGAATCAATTATTCGTAATCGCGTCCGCAATCGCGTAGGAAAACGCCTGGTCGAGCGGCAGGATGCCCGACACATATTGTTCAACAAAAACATTGATTTCGGCCACGGTGGAGCGGGGCACGAAGATGATGTCGTGGCGGCGCAGCTGGACACGGTCGGCGCCCGGACGGCCTTCCAGGGCGTCGTGGAGATTGACGGTGCGCATCATCAGCGCGCCGCCGGGCTGGCGGCGCAGGACGACGACGTCGCCGCGCGCGGCCGTATTGCGGAAACCGCCGGCCAGCATGACGGCTTCAAGCGCACCGACCGGGCCGGTCATCTCGACCAGGCCGGGCGTGTTGACCTCTCCGCCGACAATGATGTTTTGCGGGCCCAGGGCGGCGCGGCGCACTTCCACGATCGGATTGACCAGCACGTTTTGCGCATAGGCGTCGGCGATCACATTGGCGATCTCGAAATCGGTGCGATTGGCCACCATGACATTGCCGATCAGGGGCAGGGGCACACGCCCGTCCGGCCCGATGGCCACGGTGCGGTTCAGCTCGGATGCGGAATGCACAACCACATCAATGCTGTCACCGGGGAAAAAGCGATAGGCGGGATCGGTCTCCTGCCAGCTCGCGAACTGGCGGCCTGACCAGGCCGGGTCCGTTTGGGGGGCGAGTGAACCCGAGCTGGCGCAGGCTGCCAGGCCGATTGAAACGGCAATTGCGAGGCCGAAACGAGAGGCACGCATAGAATATCCTCGGATCCACTGAACTTGCGCCCATTTCGCGGTGTTTTGGATAAGAAAAAATTAAGCGGCTGAGACGCTTTATAAGCATATGAGTCGAGACCCTTATTCCAACGCCCCTCGCGGCGGGGATGAGCCATTGCGTGGCAGTGCCCGCAGTGACAGCCTCGACCTGTTCGATCTCATTGCTCTCGCCTGGTCCGAGCGGGGCTTCATCGTCCTTGTTTTTGCTGTGCTTTTTGCTGTCGGCGTGGCGGCTTCACTGACCCTGGTCAAGCCCAGTTTCGAGGCGCAGTCGCGGCTCCTCGTCCTGCTGGAAAACGATCCGACCCCGGCGGCCGCCGGTGCGGGCGGGGCTTTCATGCTCGACCAGATCATGCAGTCGGAAAGCGAATTGCTCGGTTCCGGCGCCGTGCGGCGCCAGACCGTGGCAGCCCTGGGCCCTGAAACCATTCTGGGCGAACCGGTCAGCGGGGATGCGCGCAGCGCCGCCCTGCGGGCGATCGGGTCGAGCTTGAGCATCTCCCGCGAACCCTATTCCTCGGCCCTGGTCGCCAGTTACGAGACCGGCGATGCCGAACGTGCCGCCCTGGTCCTCAATGCCATCGTGGATGCCTATCTGGCCTATCGCCAGGAGATCCTGGTCGAGGCCGGTCTTGAAACCGTGGCCGAGCGCCGGGTCCAGGCCGACGCCGCCGTAGCCGATGCCCAGAACGCGCTGGATGTGTTTCTTTCGGCGAATTCGCTGGCCAATTTCGATGTCGACAAGAGCGCGGCTGAAACCAGCGTGTCCAACCTGCAGGATCGCCTGCGCACAGCACTGGCGGACCGGGATGCGTCGCGCGCCGGGGCCCAGGCCCTGGAAAACCGGTTGAACAATATTCCGGCCAATATCGAGCTCTATGTCGAAAACGGTGCCTCCAGCCTGCTGCTCGACCGGCGTGTCGAGCGCGAGCAATTGCTGTCGCGATACCAGCCCGGCGCGCCGCCTGTTGTCGCTCTGGAGCGCGAAATCGAAGCCCTTGAAGGTCTGCTGGCCGCTGGCGGTGCCGAAGGTCTTGGCCAGCGTCGGACCGGGGTGAACCCGGTCCGCCAGGCGCTGGAAACCGAACTGGCCACCCGCCGGGCAAATGCCGACCAGGAAGCCAATCGCGCTGTTGTTATTGAACGACAGTTGGGGACGGCACAGGCCGAGGTCAGTCGTATGCGCGGCCTGGAACCGGAATTCACACGCCTAGCTCAGAATGTCACCGCGGCCGAAGAGACCGCTGCAGCCTATGCAGCGCAGGAAGCCGTTGCCGCGGCGCGCAGCTCGCTGGGACCGGGCGCTGCCGACGCCGTTCGGGTCTTTGACCGGGCGACACCGCCACTGCGTGGCTCGTCCATGAAGAAGCTCGCCCTGATGGCCGCCTTTGTCTTTGCCGCCGGCGTGGCGGTCTTCCTCGGCCTGATCAAGGGATATTGGCGGGCCTATATCGCAGCCCGGCGTCCCGCCCAGCGACACGCGCCGACGCAGGCGGTGAACCAGGCCGCGGCGCCGCGCTACCGCGAGCCTCAGCCCGTACAGCCGGTCGAGGCCCCAGCGCGCCCGGACCCGCTCGGTGAGGCGCTGGTGGGATTGCCGGTGCTCGCGCGCATCCCGGACCGCTCCGCGTAAGCGCCGCGTTAACCACGCCAGAGGCAGATTGAGGCTGGAATCGATTCTCCAGGTGAGTAGCGGCTGTGAATTTGTCGTCCGATATGAGTGCGCTGATTGATCAGCTCGAACCCATCAGCCGTCCGGCTGGCATGGGGCGAGTGCTTATGTTCATGGGCACCAGCCGGGGTGCGGGTGCATCCACGGTCGCACGCGAACTGTCCCGTCTGAGCGCTGTGCGCTCAACGCGCGGGGTCTGGCTGTTTGACCTCGACTTCAAGGCGAATGCGCAAGCCGAAGCCTGCCGTGTCAGGGCAGACGTGTTCGACCTGTCGCTGGGCCGTGAGACCCCCTGGGTGCTGGATGGCAATGCGCGACTGGTGGGGCGGCCATCCTCGATCGACAAGCTGGTGGTGTCCAAGGTGGAACGCCGTGACGGGACCCGACTGCAGGCGGCCCTGCGGGGAGCGCCGGATTATTGGTCCGCTGTGCGCCAGTCCATCGATCTTGCTGTTATCGACGCACCGGGCCAGTCCCGCGCGCCCATGAACCTGGTCGCAGACATGGACGGGGTGATCCTCGTCGTGGATGCGCGAGCGGACAATTTTGATGGTCTGCACGCCCGCCGTGACGCCATCGAGGCGGCGGGCGGCGTTGTCGCCGGTGTCGTCGTCAACCGGGCAGGAGCCTATCGGAGCGCGGCATGAGCCGGGTTGCGATCGAACACCCACCCTTTCTCCAGCGTTTCACTGATGCTCCCGCGATCGGCTTTGCCCGCGCGGCGGAAGCCGGTCTGTGCATCCTGTTCATCTTCATGTTCTCTCAGGGGTTGATCGGGCCGGTTTTTGCCGATTCCGCCGATCCGGAAGGCTCTGCCCTCCTGCGCCTGATGTGGCTGCCGTTTTATGCCGTGACGCTGGTGATGATTGCCGCACGCCCGGGCGCGACCTTCCGCGTCATCGCATCCAGCCCCCTCCTGGTCGGGCTGGTCATGCTGACCATGGTCTCTGTGCTCTGGTCGCTGGCACCGGACGTGACGCTCAGGCGTTCCTTCGCCCTGATCATGACCAGCCTCTTCGGCTTCTGGTTCGCGGCGCGCTGGAGCTGGCGTGACGCCATTCTGATCATCGCGACGAGCTTTTTCATCCTGGCGATACTCAGCGTCATATTTGCCCTGGCGGTTCCCTCTATCGGCGTCGATCACGCCGTGCATGTCGGGGCCTGGAAGGGTATCTGGTGGGAGAAAAACTCGCTGGGCGCCATGATGGCCTGGGGCTCGGTCAGCGGATTTGCCGCTGCCCAGATCAATCCGGAACGTCGCTGGTTGTGGCGGTTCATGGCCGTCTTGTGCACGGCGCTCGTCCTGCTCTCGACATCCAAGACAGCGCTGCTGGCCTGGCTACTGGGCGTGGGCGGGATTGCCGGTATTGGCCTGTGCCGCCTGGGGTTCGGATTTGCGGCCATGACGCTGTGTTTGTCACTGACTGGTGCGGTACTGGCCGGCATGGCGCTCCTGATCGCACCGATCGAGGCGCTGGAACTGCTCGGCCGGGATGCCACTCTGACGGGCCGGACAGATATCTGGGTCGTGCTGGTCGACCAGATCCGCGCCGCACCATGGACGGGGTATGGCTATCGCGCCTACTGGGTGGCCGAGAGCGGGCCGGTGTTCTGGGTTCACCAGGAAACAGCCTGGGACGTGCCCACGGCGCATAATGGCTGGCTGGAAACCGCCCTGGCGATCGGTCTGCCAGGCGTGGTCCTGTTGGCGATGGTGTATTTCCGCGCGCTGGGACGGGGCCTGTCACGCCTGTTTCACGGGCAGGAAGTCTATTTCGCCCTGCCGTGGATCGCGATGCTGGGCCTCGTGAGTATTTCCGAGAGCAATTTCCTGCAGCAGAACGCGCTGAGCTGGACGCTGTTCGTCTTCGTGGCCGCCAAGCTGGCAGACCGGCGGGCCCGCTAGCCCAGGGCGGACGTGCCGTAGAATTTCGGCGCGAAACGGGATTGCCAGAAAATCTTGCCAGCCGCCTGTGCGGTCTTGTCGATAAAGGTGGCTGACAGGCGTGCGTTGAGCGGGCTGGTCAGTGCGGCCAGCGGCGCAAACACGGCCAGCTGCGCCAGCCCCACAAGCATCCACTTGCCAACGCCCAGCCAGTCCGGCTTGTCGCGGTGAGCACAGTGCTGGCTTGGGCCCTGGCCAAAGGAGAAACTCCGCGACAGCAGATACTGCCAGTTGGCCCGCTCCGGATCGACGCATTCAACGGCGCCGGCGCCGGCGGACCACGCCATCACAGCGCCCTGGTCCTGCAGCAGGGCGAAGAAGACATCATCCTCGCCGCCCGTCTCGTTGAGCTTGGCCGGGAAGGGGGCGTCCGGCAGGTCGAAGGCTGCGCGGTCGAGCATGGAATTGCCACATCCGAATGGCGCGTTGATGAGGGCGTCTGCGTGACTGCCAACCCTGGAATAAAGCCGGTTGAGCAGGTGCAAGCGCAATCCACTGGTCTTGGGGGCCTGGGCCTGGAGCGGCCCGAAAACGACGGTGGCAGACAGGCGTTCCGCAGTCACATGCATCGCTTCCAGCCAGGTGGGTTGAGCGATCTCGTCATCATCGAGGAAGGCGATGTAGCGTGCCTGGGTCGCTGCCAGCGCAGCATTGCGCGCATTGGCGACACCCGGTTCCGGTTCGTGCACATAGCAGATGCGCCCGTCTGCATATTTCGAGACGAGTGCTCGTGCGCCGCCCTCGGGCGAATTGTCGACGATGATGATTTCCTCAGCCGGGCGCGTCTGGGCGAGCACGCTGTCCAGCGCGGCCAGCAAGCCGTCAGGGCGACGGAATGTCGGGATGATGACGGCTGTGGTCATGTCGGCTCTCCGCTCAGGGCCGCATAGGCGTCACGGACAGTGAGCACTTGTGCTCCGCTACGGTCGATGGCGGCGAGGACCCGTTCGAAATCATGCGGCGTGCACCCCCACTCCGTCGGTTCAGCCTGGATGTCGTGGGCATAAAGGACCAACCAGCCGGGATGATGGGCCAGGCTTTCCGCGGCTTCGATCGCGCGCTGGATGCCCGCATCGCCACCATCAATACCTACGGCTGGCAGGAGATTGCGATCCGCTCGCCCGCGCATGATGCCCGGCCGTACACCTCTAAGAGTCTGGAAACGCGATGCCAGCGCCGTTTTTATCGCCGGCGCGGTTTCGCCATAGGGATAGGCAAAGGAGCTGAGCGGCTGCTTCACACCCAATTCCTTCAGGGCGCGCTCATTATGTTCGAGACTGCTGATCACTTCGGCGATGCTGGCCTTGGCACAATCGAGATGTTGATAGGTATGGCAGGCGATTTCGTGCCCGCCGAGCTCCAGTCGCTGCAGGTCTGCGGCGTCAAACATGGCGCCATGATGGGTGGTCTGGCCCAGATATCCGGCGGATGCGTAATAGGTGCCCGACCAGCCGCGTGCCTCCAGGGCAGGAGCGCCTTCGGATACGGCTGATTTCGGAAAATCATCGAAACTGATGGAGACGATCGCGTGATCCAGATCGAACTGGATTTCATCGCGCGCAAGGAAGCGTGAGATCTGGCGCGTGAAGCGTGATTGCCAACCGCTCGGAATATAGGGTGCGTTCATCAGATGACCTCCGCCGTCCAGCTAGCACGCCACAGCTTAAGACCTAGTGTGCGCAGGCGCATGGGCGCCCGATCATTGCGCGCCAGCCCGGCCCAGAGCGGTCGCAGCGTTCGATAGAAAGGCAGGCAGCCTATAGCCCGCGCCGCCTTGGCGCCGGGCAGGCCGCGCAGATCCGGGTGTTTGGCGATCAGGCGGCCGTAGTTGGTCGCCCCTGCGCGAAACTTGTCGAGCAGGGTCTCGACCGGCTGAAGTCCGTCATGCAGGGCCGGATTGTCGATATGCCCAAGCTTGTGGCGGCGCGAGGCGGCGACGGCCCAGTCGATATCCTCCCAGCCCCATCCGACAAAGCTTGTATCGAAGGGAACGTCCAGCATCAGTTCGCGCCGGACCAGGAGGTTGGACGAGCAAAATGCCGTGGCTCCGATTTTCTCGCGCGCTGCGGCGTCACAATTATCGCTGGCACTGGCCAGGGCGGCATGCAGAGCGAGCCGACGATCAGCTTGCTGGGTCTGCGTCAGATATCCACCGAAAATGGCGTCCAGACCGCTCGATTGCATCGCTTCAAGATAGGTGGACAGGAAGACATCGTCAATGGGCGCCATATCGGCATCGAGATAAAGGATCCATTCGCCGCGCGCTTCCTGGGCCAGGATGTTTCGACCATGTGAGCGACCCACATTTTCGGTCGCGGTCAACAGGCGGGCGGGCGCTGTCAGTGCGCGCAAAGTCCGGCCGGTGAGCGCGTTGAGGTGCGTCTGGCTGCTGGCATCATCGAACAGCAGGATTTCGACAGACTTGTCGGCCCCGATCAGCGGGTTGAGCGCCCGCACAAGATCGCCCGGATCATCGTTGTAAAAGGGGATCGCAATGCTCAGACGCACGGTCTGGTCATTCTGGGAGGCGGCATTGGCCAGCTCGGTATAGGACACCGGATTGCTCATGCTTGTTTCTCTGGACGCCAGTTGGATTTGCCGAAAGCGCGCAGCCAGGATCGGCAATTCGCGATGTTGAACACATAGGCTGCGGCGGCGTAGACGATCGCTCCGGTCACGGCCTTGCTGAGCAATGAAATCCAGGCCGTCTCGAAGTCCGGAATCATGAACACGCCGGACGCCATGACGATGGTCGCTGTGCCGGCCTTTACCCAGTCGCCCCAAGGCAGGGGCAAGGGGAAGAGACTGCGCCCGGCAATGGCGCAAATTACCAGCGAGATGAGATAGGCCAGGACCGTCGCATAGGCAGCGCCGACAATGCCGAATGCCGGGATGAAGACCAGGTTCAGGCCCAGATTCAAGGCGGCCGCACCGGCCATCAAGGCGGCCATGAAACCGGTGCGTCGGCGCAGCGTGAAGGCTTCGTGGAAATAATAGGTCATCATGCCGTTGAGCAGGCCGGACAGGGCAATCCAGGGCAGGATGACGGCCGCCTGCGCGCGCACGCTCTCGCCAATGATCAGCGTTGTCAGTGGCTCGGCGACGAGGGCCAGACCCGCGGCGGCGGGGAAACTGATCAGCGCCATCAGGCTCGCCGCCTGGCCGGCCAGCTTGCGCGCGGCGTCGACGCCCTGGGTTTCAAATGCTTTCAGGGTCATCGGCCAGACTGCAGCGCCGAACCAGATGAAGATGATGTCCAGCAACCGGTCGGCGAGGCCATAACCAGCGGCATACATGCCCACGGCACCCGAACCGAGGAAGGCCGCGATAAGGAAGCGGTCGCCGACGGACAGCAGGTGTTCGAAGACCAGAGACAGCGAGACGGCAGAGCCATAACGCGCATAGGTCCTGGCGCGGACAGGCTGGACCTGACCGCCGCGCGCCCGGTGCAGCATGACGGGCAGGTCGAACACCAGGGCGATCAGGGCCGCTGCAGCGGTGCCGATGAAAATGGAGGCCGGTCCCAGATCGGTCATGGCCAGCAGCCCGACACCGATCATGAAGCCCAGCATGAGATAGCTGGCTTCCAGAGCCGAATAGCGCGCGATATCGCCGCCGGCACGATGTGTTTCCAGACCGATCTGCAGAGCGGCGCGGACAATGAGGGAGACGGCGGCAAAGCTGAAGACGGCTTTGAGGCTGTTGTCGATCGGAGCCAGGTGGATAGCGCCGAAGATGAGCGTTCCGCCGCCCAATGCCAGCAGGATATAGAGGCCATAGGCCGTGCTGAGATGGTCGCGGAGGCGATTGCGGGCATCCGCGCGTGCGTGGAACCGGGCCACGGCCGCTTCGAGCCAGGTGAATGTCGCAATATGGGTCAGGGTGAGTGTGGCCAGGGCCAGAGCATAAAGACCATAGGCTTCAGCGCCCATCAATCGGGTAAAGACCGCTACGGATCCAAATCCAACAATGGCCTGGGCTGCTTGTACCGGCATGTATCCCAGGAGATGTCGTCCAAGCATGGCACGCTCCACTCGCCTGCTGGGGGAAGTTGCAAGTTCAATGCCGCGCAAGAGGTAATGTGACCGCTCACGCAGTTATTCGCGGAAACGCGCGGCTGACCCCTTACATGGCCTGTTAAGCCGAACGTGGTTTTTCTGATCTATGAATTTGAATCGGCGACATATTCTGGCGGCTTCCTTGCTTCCGCTCCTGCGACCGGGAACAGGACATGCGCGCCAGGTCTCCAAGCGGGAGCTGTGGAATAATGCCACCGGACCGCATCTGCGCGGCGCGGTGCTGACCCAGCGTCGGGTCTATCCGGAGATCGACGGGCCTGAATTCCTTGGTCCCGGACCGATCGGAGTGCCCCTTGCCGACGAGGCGCTGGCGGCTCTGGCTGCGGCAGGCGCCAACCTCCTCATCCTCTCCCATCCCGGAATTTTCACCGAGACACCGCCATTCCGACTGGCAGAGGACAGCCTGACCAATCTGGATGACCTCGTGCGACGCGCGGCCCGATGGGGATTGTACGTGGTGATCGGCTATCGCAGTGGCCCCGGACGCAGCGCCTTCACCTTTCATCGCGATGATGCTGGCAGCTGGTTTCCCGCTCACATGCTGGATGATCGCGTGTGGAACGACTTTTCCTATCACCAGGCCTGGGAGGACATGTGGCGCACGACGGCGCGCCATTTCCGTGCGCGCACCAATGTGGCCGGTTATCTGTTGATGGTTGAGCCGAACGCCAACCAGGTTGCTGTGGATGCGGCGGGGCGTCCATTGGAAATCTGGCAAGCGGACCGATTGGCGCAGACCGTGGCGAATACGCCCGCGGACTGGGCGCTGCTGGCGCGTCGCCTGGGCGCAGCCGTACGATCCATTGACCCGGAAACCCCGGTGCTTGTCAGCCCGGACGGGTATGCCAATTCCATGTTCGAGCGCAATCTGGGCCTGGCGCCCGATGCGCCGGAAATTCTGTGTGTGCATGACTACACCCCGCGGGACTACACGCACCAGGCGGCGGATGCGGGCCGGGTCTTTGCGGCTGGCGAGTCGCGTTTCCAGCCTCCGCAGCACCCGCGCTGGATGATGGGGGAATTCGGGCTGCACCGCTGGGCACCGGCGGGATACGACTATCTGGATGAACGGATCTCGGACCTCGAACGCGCCGGGGCCGGCTGGGCGGTGTTCCGCTGGGACAGTGGCTGGGCGGTCTATGAGCGCCGGGAGAACCGGTTCAATGTCCGCGCCGGCGGAGAGAATAGCCAGATCCTCAATGTGCTGCGCCGCCGCTGGCGCAATAACCAGTCTCGCCCACCGCTCGACCTGCGGCGTTAGCGAACGTTCAGCTTGTCACCCAGCAGGGCGGGGACCGTCTTCAGCATGATCCAGAGATCGAAGAAGAAACCGGCACGGGAGATGTACTCGACATCCCACTTGATACGATCACGGGCGGCCTCGGGAGTGTGCAGCGGTCCGCGCGAACCATTGACCTGGGCCCAACCGGTAATGCCGGGCTTTACGCGGTGACGGTGGGCGTATTCAGCCACCAGGTTCGCAGTCTCGGTACCACCCGTGCGCATGCCATAGGCATGGGGGCGCGGGCCGACCAGCGACATGGAGCCGGCGAGCACGTTGAACAGCTGCGGCAGCTCGTCGAGGCTGGACTTGCGCAGGACGCCGCCGATCCGGGTTACACGAGGGTCGTTCAGCTCCACCTGGCGCAGCTTCTTGCTCTCGGCGTTCGGGTCATGCCGCATGGTGCGGAATTTGTAGACCTTGATGGGGCGTCCGTTGAAGCCTTCACGTTTCTGCACGAACAGGGCAGGACCGCGACTGTCGAGTTTTACAAGTAGCGCAATCAGCGCCATCACCGGCAGTGTGACGAGGGCCAGGAGGCTACCGAAGACGACATCCTGCAGGCGCTTCATGAACTGACGGCCCAGATTCTCCTCATGACCAGACATGCGTGCGGTGTGCACGCCGACAATGTCGTCGAGACTGGTCGTCTCCGGATTGAATCCGTTGATGTCGAGCAGGAGAATGACCGGCTGGGGCAGGGCCCGCAGCTTTTCCAGAAGGTGTTTAACGCGCTCTTCGGCCTTGGGAGTCACGGTCAGGACCACGCGGTCGACATCCGGCAGGACAGACCAGTTGAACAGGTCATCGGGGGTGCCGAGATAGTGCGTAACGGCCAGCTGGGTTGGCGCGCGTGACTTTCGGTCGTCGAAATAGCCAACCACATTGACCGTACCCGAACCCTGATTGGCCAGGATCAGCTTGCGCGCATTCGGCGTGGCTCCGACGAGAATGATGTTGCGGGCCAGCCGTCCGGCCTTGGCCCAGTGGCCAATGAAACCGGCATAAACGAGGTGCACCAACGTCATCGCGGACACGGCAACCACGCAATAAATGGCCAAGATGCCCACGCTCTGGGGTGCCGTGCCAAAGCCTGCAATCAGCATGGTGGCGCCCACAGATGCTGTGGCGATCACGGCCCGTGTCACGCGCCAGATGATCGCATGGCGCGGCTCGATCCGATACAGGCCGAGTGCGGAGAGCATCAGGGGCAAAAGGGCAGCAAAGCCCGCGATGGGGAAGAGTTCACCGGCAGGGACAGCGCCGGGTTGGCCACCGCTGATTGCGATGGCGCCGACGACTGCGAGCAGGGCGCCCGCGAAGATGTCGATGGCCTGCATGCTGCGGCCAAGCGCCTTGCGATTGATCCGGTGTTTGGGCGCACGCGCCTGGGCGCGGATCTGGGACCGCGCAATCGCCGCAGCATCGTGCTGCGCCTTGGCGTCGGAGGCACCGGTATCGTTGGCCGGACCGGAGGGTGTCCGGTTTGAGTTCGCTGAGTAGTCCACCACATATATCCCGCGATTTTTTTGCCAGTCTGCCCGCTCAGCCCGAAGATTTCGTTGAAAGGCATGGTTAAAAATCTCTTGCCTGGCATGGATGGCTTTTGCGCATGGCTGCTGCACTGCACAATAGCTGGACTAAAATGCCGCAAGCGCGTAGGTGCGGGGGCTTATCACGCATAAACCGGCTGGAATCATGATCCGAAATTCGCTTGCTGCGTTCGCTGAACGCCTGTCCGCATCCGTTCGCAACCGTGGCGAATTGCCGGATCTGACTGTTGGACAGATCCGTATTGAGGTCCTCGCCGGCCTGACCGTAGCGCTGGCCCTGGTCCCCGAAGCCGTGGCCTTTGCCTTCGTGGCGGGTGTCGAGCCGCTGGTCGGTCTGTATGCTGCCTTTATCGTGGGGCTGGTCACAGCGCTGTTCGGTGGTCGTCGCGGAATGATTTCCGGCGCCACCGGTGCCCTGGCCGTGGTCATGGTTCACTTGGTCGCCGAGCATGGCGTTGAATACCTGTTCGCCACAGTCGTCCTGATGGGAATTCTGCAGGTTGGCGCCGGTATTTTCCGCCTCGGCAAGTTCATCCGCATGGTCCCGCACCCTGTGATGCTTGGCTTTGTCAACGGCCTGGCAATCGTCATCGGTCTGGCCCAGCTGAAACTCTTCCAGGTTCCCGGATCCGATCATGGCGGCGGTGGTCATGGTGCCCTGGGAGGCGAATGGCTGCCCATGCCGGAACTCACCTTGATGCTGGGGCTGACCGGCCTGACCATGCTGGTCATCTGGGGCACGCCGAAAATCACCAAGCTTATCCCGGCTCCCCTGATGGGCATCCTGATCACGGCGGGCATAGTCATTGCCTTCGGTCTGGATGTGCCGACGGTGGGCGACCTGGCCTCGATCCGTGGCGAGTTGCCAGCCTTCCACATTCCGACCGTACCGTTGAACCTGGAAACGCTGGAAATCATCTCCCCCTATGCGGTGATCCTGGCAGCCATCGGCCTGATCGAAAGCCTGCTTACGCTCAATCTCGTCGGCGAGATTACCGGTCGCAAGGGCGGTGCATCGCGCGAATGTGTGGCCCAGGGCGCTGCCAACATCATCACCGGCTTCTTCGGCGGCATGGGCGGTTGTGCGATGATCGGCCAGTCCATGATCAATGTGAAATCCGGCGGCCGCTTGCGCATTGCCGGCGTTGCCGCGGCGCTCTTCCTGCTGGTGTTCATCCTGTTTGCGTCTTCGCTGATCGAACGTATCCCGCTGGCAGCACTGGTCGGCGTCATGTTCATGGTCGTCATCGGCACGTTCGCGTGGCAGAGCCTGCGCATCATGCGCCGGATCCCGCGTTCAGACGCTTTCGTCATCATCCTGGTGACCGGTGTGACGGTGTATGCCGACCTGGCCATTGCGGTGGTGGTTGGCGTGATCGTGTCCGCCCTCGTGTATGCCTGGAACGCGGCGTCGCGCATCCACGCCCGCGTCGCCGACGGTGACAAGGGCGAGATGGTCTACAAGCTGGAAGGCCCGCTCTTCTTCGGATCGACGACCTCCTTCATGGAATTGTTCCGGATCAATGACGACCCCGAGCACGTGGTCATCGATTTCGCTGACAGCCGGGTGGTCGACCAGTCTGCCCTGCAGGCGATCGAGGATCTTGCCGCCAAGTATGATGCCGCCGGCAAGCGCCTGGAATTGCGCCATCTCAGCCGCGATTGTCATCGTCTCCTGTCCAAGGCGGGGCAGCTGATGGTCGACAGCGACGATGACCCGGATTACGCACTGGCCGTGGATTATCGCGTCAAACTCGGTCGCATGGGCGGGGCCCACTGACGCGACTGCGACCTATGTTACAGATCTGTTAGTTTTGCGATCCCCGCAGAGCGCACTAGTTTAGCGCCAGCAGAGTCTGCTGAGGGGAACACAATGAAACGCTTTATCGCGGCCTTAAGCGCCACCACAATGCTGGTGGGCGCACCGGCAATCGCATTCCAGAACGAAGAAGACGCGGGTTGGGATGTCTCGAACCCGCCCATGGAAACGCGCGAGATTCCGATCAATGTCACTGAAGGCACCTGGATGAGTCTCGATGTCTCGCCAGATGGCCAGACGATCGTGTTCGACATGCTCGGCGATATCTACACCATCCCGATGAGCGGCGGTGAGGCGACAAATATCGCCTCGGGCCTGGCCTGGGAAATCCAGCCGCGATTCTCGCCGGATGGATCGCAGATCGCTTTCACATCCGACGCTGGCGGTGGCGATAATATCTGGGTGATGGATGCGAACGGCGAAAATCGTCGACAGATCTCGCACGAGAGCTTCCGCCTGCTCAACAATCCGACCTGGTCGCCGGATGGACGTTACATCGCGGCCCGCAAGCACTTCACCACATCGCGCTCTGCCGGTACCGGCGAGATCTGGATGTATCACGTGCTGGGCGGCAATGGCGTGCAGCTGGTGGAACGTCCCAGCGAAGCCTTCCAGAAGGAACAGGGCGAGCCGATCTTCTCGCCGGATGGCCGCTATGTGTATTTCACGCGGGCTGTCGGCTCTGGCAATACCTTCACCTATGCCGACGATTCCAATGGCGACCTGTTCAATATCCGCCGCTACGACATGGAGACAGGTGATGTCGACACGGTTGTGGACGGCGCCGGCGGTGCAGTTCGCCCGGCACCGTCGCCTGATGGTCGCTATCTCGCCTTTGTGCGTCGCGACGGCATGCAGACCGGTCTTTACATGAAGGATCTGCGCTCCGGCGAGATCCGCCAGCTCTACGGCAATCTTGATCGCGACAACCAGGAAACCTGGGGCGTGATGGGCATGTATCCCAACATGGACTGGACGCCGGACAGTGGCTCCGTCGTGTTCTGGGCCGGTGGAGGCATTCACCGCGTCGATATCGAAAGCGGTGAGATCACCAACATCCCGTTCGCGGTGAACGACACGCGTGAGGTCATTGATCCGCCGCGTCCGGGCGTCGAGGTGGCGCCCGACACGTTCGACACCCAGATGCCGCGCTTCACATCTGTCTCGCCCGATGGCGAACAGGTTGTCTTCGAAAGCCTGGGCAAGCTCTACATCATGGATACGGATGGCGGCGAGCCGCGCCGCCTGACCCGTGACGGCTCTGATCGCCGCGAGCTGTTCCCGTCCTGGAGCCGCGATGGGCGCCGGATCGTCTTTGTCACCTGGGATGACCAGGATCTGGGCTCGGTTCGCACTGTGGCTGCCAATGGGCGCAGCGAGCGGACACTGACCAACGAGCCGGGCACCTATCGGCGTCCGCGTTTCTCGCCGGATGGCGAGACCGTGGTGTTCGAAAAGGATGGCGGCGGTTTCCTGACCTCGCGCGCCTGGTCCGAGACCACCGGTATCTTCACCGTATCCGCACGGGGCGGCGATATGAGCCGCGTGGCGGAAAGCGGCTCCAACCCACATTTCGGCGCCGCCAATGACCGCGTCTACATGACCCGTCGCACACCGGCGCTGGAACTCTATTCGGTCGATCTCAATGGCTATGACGAGCGTGTGCATGCCTCGGGTGGCATGACCGGTGAGTTCCACGTGGCCCCGGACGGGCGTCACCTTGCATTCCGCGAGAACTACGACGCCTTTATCATGCCGATGCCGGTCGGCCCGCAGAATGTCTCGGTCTCCAAATCCTCAGGCGCGCTACCGGTGGTGGAGCTGTCCGGCAATGGGGGCACCGACATTCACTGGTCGGACAATGGCAACCAGATCAACTGGACCATGGGCGCCGAGCTATTCTCTGCCACCATAGCCGAGATCCGGCCCAATCCGGCGGACGAGGATGCGAACGCGTTCGAACCCCGCCAGCCGGGTGAGGGTGTGTCCCTGTCGATGACGGTCGAAACCGATCGTCCGGAGGGGCTGACCGCTCTGGTCGGCGCGCGCATCATCACCATGACCGATGATGCGGGCGGTGTGATCGAGGATGGTGTCATCCTGGTCGACGGCAATCGCATTGTCGCCGTGGGACCGCGTGACAGCGTGGATGTGCCGGGCGGTGCGACCATTGCCGACGTGACCGGGCATACCATCACGCCGGGCTTCATCGATGCCCACGCTCACGGCCCGCAGGCCTCGGACGGCATTATCCCGCAACAGAACTGGTCGACGATGGCGCACCTGGCGCTGGGCGTGACCACGGTCTTCGACCCGTCCAGCTCGGCCAATTCCATCTTCCCGGCCTCGGAATACCAGCGTGCAGGCGTTCAGCTTCAGCCGCGGACCTATTCCACCGGTGAAATCGTCTATGGCGCACGGGCTCCGGGTTTCTACGCGGAGATCAATGACGCCGAGGATGCGCAGGAGCACGTATTCCGCCTTGATTCCCAGGGCGCTCACGGCATCAAGAACTACAACCAGCCGCGACGCGACCAGCGTCAGCAAGTGACCTATGCGTCGATGCTGGCCGACATGATCGTGGTGTCCGAGGGCGGATCGAACTTCCACATGGACATGTCCATGGTCGCCGATGGCAACACCTCGATCGAGCACAACCTGCCGGTTTCGACCATCTATGATGATGTCATCGAGATGTATGTCGGCACCCAGGTTGCGCTGACGCCGACCCTCGCCGTGACCTATGGCGGTCTGGCCGGTGACCCGTACTGGCGCCAGGCCATGAATGTCTGGGAGCACCCGATCCTGCGTGAGCATGTGCCGCCGCACATCCTGCGTCCGGGCTCGATCCGGCGCACGACGGCACCGGAGGACAATTTCGCCGATGCCAATGCGGCCGCGACCTCGCGGGAGCTGGCCCAGCGTGGCGTCCTGGTCTCCATCGGTGCGCACGGACAGCAACAGGGTCTCGCGGCGCACTGGGAGATGTGGTCCTTTGCGCGCGGTGGCATGACGCCGGTCGAAGTCCTGCGCACCGCCACGGTCGCCCCGGCGCAGCATCTCGGTTTCATCGATGATCTCGGCACGGTGGAAGAGGGCAAGCTGGCGGACTTCGTCATCATGCGCTCCAACCCGCTGGACGATATCGCCAATACCGATGACATCGCCTATGTGATGCTCAATGGTCGCCTGTATGACCCGATGACCCTGAACGAGGTGATCACCGGTGATGAGGACCGCGACACCTATTACTGGGAATAGTCGCTTCGGAAACGACGAAATGGGGGGCGCTGTTGCAGCGCCCCTTTTTTCTTGCGCGGACCGGCTTATGCTCCTCTGCAAAATCACATGCCGGGGAGGGACGTGTGCTCAAAATCAATCGGTTGGTCTTCATTTCACTGGCTGCGCTGATCGTATTCATCGCGGCGCTGGCGAGCTTTACCCTGGGCAGTGGTCCGGGCATGAGCCGGGAGGAAGCCGAGGCCGCCGCCGAACGCTTTGCCTCGGCGCGCATCGTGCGCGACGAATACGGGGTGCCGCACATCTCTGCCGACACTGATGCGGCCGCCGCCTTTGGCCTGGCCTATGCCCACGCCGAGGATGACTGGGCAACGATCCAGACCACCCTGGTCGCCGCGCGTGGCGAGCTGGCCCGATACGAGGGTGCCGATGCAGCGCCGACGGACTACGTCGTTCAGCTCCTGCGTATCCGCGAGCTCGTGGCGGCGCGATACGAAGAGGATATCTCCAGCGATGTCAAAGTTTTGCTGGAGGGGTATGCGGCCGGTCTCAACCTTTATGCTGCGCAGCATCCCACGCGGGTCTGGAACGATGTCCTGCCGGTGACGCCGGAAGATGTGGTCGCCGGCTTCGTGCTGCGAACCCCCTTCATGTACGGCCTCGATAGCACGCTGACCGAGTTGTTCGCCGAGGAGCGCCAGCGCTCGATCTCCATGCGTTCAACGCAGAGCGCCTTCCAGTGGCTCGACGAGGCGCGCCTGCCGTTTGGCTCCAACGCCTTTGCGATCGCGCCGGAATTCTCCGCTGACGGTGCGACCCGTCTGGTGATCAACTCGCACCAGCCCTTCGAGGGACCGGTCGCCTGGTACGAGGCCCGTGTGCAGTCCGGCGAAGGCTGGGACATGGCCGGAGGGACCTTCCCCGGCGCGCCGCTGATCCTGCACGGGCACAGTCCGGTCCTGGGCTGGGCCCACACGGTCAACCTGCCGGACCTTGCAGATGTCTACGTGCTGGAGACCGAGGGTGACCGGTATCAGCTGGACGGAGAATGGCTCGAGCTGGAGCGCGGGACCGCGCGCCTGAATGTCCGCCTGTTCGGCTCGATCCGCTGGACGGTTGAGCGTGACATGTGGTGGTCCCGGCATGGTCCGGTGATCCGGACCGACCACGGGGATTACGCCATTCGCTATTCGGGCATGGATGAAATCCGCCAGGTCGAGCAATGGTACCGCATGAACCGGGCCGAAAGCTGGGACGTCTGGTACGAGGCGATGGAGATGAATGCCATCTCCTCGCTGAACACAGTCTACGCCGATCGCACGGGTGAGATTGCCTATGTCTACAACGCCGCGATGCCGGTGCGCGAAGAGGGCTGGAACTGGCGCGACTATCTGCCGGGCGACCGGTCCGAGCTGATCTGGCAGGCCTATCACCCGCTCTCCGCGATGCCGCTCTATCACAATCCGCCGTCCGGATGGGTCCTGTCGGCGAACCAGACCCCGTTCGATGCGACCGCGATGGCGGACAACCTGTCTCCGGCGGATTACTCGCAGACCTTCGGCATCGAGCCGCGCATGACCAATCGCGCCCATCGCGGCCTGGCGCTGTTGCGGGGCGAGCGGTCGCTGACCGGCGAGCGGCTGGAGGAGATCAAGTTCGACAAGGTCTATGCCGAGACATCGGCAGTGGGTCGGCTGATCCGGGAAATCCTGGCCATGGACCTGTCCGAGGACCCGCTGCTGGTTGAGGCCCAGGCCATCCTGTCGCGCTGGGACATGTCTACGGACATCGACAGCCGTGCGGCGGCACTGGGCGTGCTGACGGCTGTGCGAGCTATCCATAACCGTCATCACGAGGATTCCTGGGACATGCCACCGGTCCAGGCGTTGCGGGAGGCGGCGGATGAGCTGCTGCTTCACTACGGGCGGCTGGACCCGAGCTGGGGCGAGGTCAACCGGATGATCCGCGGTGATGTGGATCTGCCGCTGGGCGGTGGGCCGGACACGCTGCGGGCCATCTATGGCGCAGGCCAGGCGCTGGACGAGAACGGTCAGATCCGTGCCGTTGCCGGGGACACCTACATCATGTTCGTGGAATGGGATGCGACCGGCGAGATGCGTTCGCGTTCGATCCATCAGTACGGGTCGGCCACGCTGGATCGCATGTCACCGCATTATGATGACCAGGCCGTCTTGTTCGCCGAGGAAGCCTGGCGAGAGCTGGACTTTGCTCTGGAAGGCACAGGGTATTCCCCGCTCCAGCACTAGGCCCAGGCATCAGGCAAAGAAAAACCCCGGAGCGCAGGCTCCGGGGTTTTCCTGTGTCAGGGTCTGCGCCGATTAGTTGATATCGGTGCGGAAAGAGATGCCCCACGTACGCGGCTCGTTGACGAAGCCGGTATTGTTGTTGAAGTCGATGCCTCCAACCAGGTTCTCTTCATCGGTGATGTTGCGGACAAAGGCAGCAACTTCATAACCGTGACCGTTGGACGTCAGGCCGGAGAAGCCGATGCGGGCGCCGCCCTCGAAATTGCCGGAAGAGTAGAACTCCTCGGACTCATAGAGGAAGAGGTTGGTGTGACCCTGGTAGAACCAGTCAGTCATCATGAACCACTCACCACCCGGCGTTTCAGCCGGAACGGAGTAGCGCGCAGAGAAGCTCAGGATGAAGTCCGGAGCCTGCGGGAACGGGTTACCGTCAACTTCCGCGAAGCCGTCATTGTCGACGTCCGGGTCGGTGACCGTACACTGGGCGCAAACGCCGACTTCCAGCGTGTCGTCCTGCAGCTCGGTCTCGTTCCAGCTGAAGCCTGCCGTGACAACCAGATTGTCATTGATCAGGAATTCACTGTCGACTTCGAAACCATAGCCAACGCCTTCGTCAGCATTGATCAGCTGAACCAGGTTGCCGCCACCACCAACAGCAGACAGCTGCAGGTCGGATACGGTGTAGTAGAACGCCGTTGCGTTTACGCGAGCGCGGCCACCCCACGGCTCGGACTTGATGCCGGCCTCGTAGGAGATGGAGGTTTCGCTGTCCGCGATGGACGGCGTACCGAAGAAGGCAACGTCACGACCCTGGATAGACGGGCCACGGAAACCGCGCGCGATACGACCGAAGAAGGCCGTGTCTTCGCTGTAGTCATAATAAGCGGACAGGTCCCAGCTCAGCTCTTCGTCAGAGACATTGTAAGGACCGCCAGCCGGCCAAACGGCCTGGATGACTTCCAGGGACTTCTCATCGCTGGTGTAGCGCAGGCCACCGGACAGTTGCAGGCGCTCGGTTGCCTGGTGCGAGACCTGGCCGAAGACAGCCCACAGCTCGTTCTCATGACGTACCGTTGTCGGCGGCGGGAAGCCACCGTTCGGGCCCAGCGTGGTGATGTCGAAGGCACCGTCGAAATAGTAGGCGCCGATCTGCCAGGTCGTGTCCAGGTCGTCAGAAGAGGCCAGGCGGAATTCCTGGGTGAACTGGTCCAGATCATCGAGGCCGTCCTGCGTTTCGGACGGGAACGGGATGAAGCCCGGGCCGGTGACCATGTTGCCGCCATCGATATCGCCGAGGCTGCGGCCTTCAGCGGTCTCGTAACCGGTGATGGAGGTGAAGGTCATGCCACCATCAAGGTGGAAGTTCATGTTGGCGCTTGCACCCCAGGAATCATAGTTCTGCGGGTTGTTGAAAGCGCTGTCGTAATAGACTTCGTCACGGACGAAGTTCTCGTTCAGGCCATTATCGCCCGGCGTCAGGATGTTGGCGCGGAAGATTGCGGCCGTACCTGCCAGAGAGCGTGCGTGCACGTTGAACAGGGCGTCGAAGCTTTCGTTCGGCGTGTAGAGCAGCTGGGCGCGGCCAGCGTTCTCACGGTGTCCGCCCATGGCGTTGGGAATGCCGAGGAATGCGTTGTTGATCCAGTCGCCGCGGTTCTGCGTCATGACCGAGATACGGCCCATCAGAACGTCGTCGATGATCGTGCCGCCAACAGCACCTTCCAGGTTGAAGGTGTCCAGGCTGCCAACCGTCAGGCTCATATAGCCGTCGGTTTCTTCGGACGGGCGCACGCTGTCGAACATGATCGTGCCAGCGGTCGTGTTGCGACCGAAGAGCGTGCCCTGCGGGCCGCGTGCGATTTCAACCTGCTGGATGTCGAAGAGCGGGAAGCTCTTGAGGATGACGTTCTCCTGGACGATGTCGTCCATGATGATGGAGACCGGCTGAGACGCTGCCAGGTCGAAGTCGGTGTTGCCGAGACCGCGAATATAGAAACGCGGCGCAACGCGACCGTTGGAGCTTTCCGCGTAGACAGACGGAATGCGCGCAGCGAGCGTGAGAATGTCAGCGCCGCCCTCGGTCAGGGCAGCGAGATCCTCGCCGGACTGGACCGTCACGGAGTTGGCGACATCCTGAATGCTCTCTTCGCGACGGTTCGTCGTCACGGTGATTGTTTCCAGAGAAGAGGCGCTGTCGTCCTGAGCAAAGGACGGAGCAGCAGCGAAGGTGAGGGCGGTAAGGCTTGCGCCAGCCCACAGCAGAGTTTTCTGCGCGAGTTTGGTGGTCATCATTTCAGATACATCCCGATCAACCGATTGCGTGGGCAAGACCCCGATCCCCACGATATGGGCCTTGCGTGCGACGACCGTCCGATAACGGATATTTCAGACAAATGACACTGAGGGTTTGGTGCAGTGCACAAGTTTGCAACGGAGTGTGGGAAGAATGCATCAGTTATAGGACATGACTGAGCTTTGTTGCCGCTAATATTCGGAAACTAAATCAGGGTTTTGGTTAATCCGGTTTCGGTTTTGCACTAATTTTCGGCAATTTCCGAAGCGTAGGGCGTCTCACGCCCCTCTTGCCACAGCGTGTGCTTGGTCATGATCCGCTCGAAACGGTCTGATTCCAAAAAGTGCTGAAGCCAGGCCTGTAGGGCCGGCCAGTCCTGGGCATCAAACCAGGTCCGGTCCGTGTGCGCGAACTGGCGAATGAAGGGGAAGGTCGCATTATCGGCGAGCCCGGCGGTTTCACCATGGATGAAGCGCTGTTGCACTAGGAGGGCATTGAGCGCGTCCAGGACCTCTGCGCAGGTCGAGCGCGCGACAAGCGGATCGCTGTCCTCGTACCGATTGGGGTATTTGTATCGGTCCAGGGCCGCCTTGAACGGGCCGTCGATGCGATCGATCCAGTCCTGTTCCAACGGAGTGGCTGGCAGCCAGGCCTGCGGGTCATTTTGCGCCAACGCCCAGTGCATGACATCAAGGCTTTCTTCGATCACCCGGCGATCTGTGAGCACGAGGACTGGGACCGTGCCCTTGGGCGAGGCTTCGAGCATGGTCCGGGGTTTGTCCTTTAGCAGGATCTCGCGATGCTCGAGCTCGATCCCGGCTACGTCCAGTGCCATACGCGCCCGCATGGCGAAAGGGCAGCGCCGGAAGGAGTAGAGGACGGGTCTGGTCACGTTTCGCCTGCATTCTGATTGCCGCCAGCGCTGCCCAGGTGTTGCTGTCCGCGATCCGCGGCCAGTTGTTCCTGTTTCTCGCGCTCGGCGTAACGCGCCTGGTCTTCAGGCGAGCGCTTGTCATGACAATAGGGGCAGCAGGTCCCGGGGATGAAGTGCTCTGACTTCAGATCTTCAGGGCCCAGCGGTTCGCGGCAGGCGTGACACAGCGTGTAGCTGCCTTCCTCCAGCCCGTGCTTGACGGCGACACGACGGTCGAAGACGAAACACTCACCCTCCCACAGGCTCTCGTCCTCAGGCACGTCTTCGAGGTATTTCAGGATGCCGCCCTTGAGGTGATAGACCTCGTCAATGCCTTCCTGTTTGACGAAAGACGTCGATTTTTCGCACCGAATACCGCCTGTGCAATACATCGCGATGCGGGCATTGGGACGACCTTGCTTGAACTTGCGGAACCAGTCCGGAAACTCACGGAAGGTCACGGTCTCGGGATTGATCGCGCCCTTGAACTGGCCGATGCGGATCTCGTAATCGTTGCGCGTATCAATGGTGACGACATCATCTGCCGAGATGAGGTCATTCCAGTCCTGCGGCTCCACATAAGTGCCGACCAGGGCATTGGGATCTACGCCCGGAATGCCCATGGTCACGATTTCCTTTTTCAGGCGGACCTTGAGGCGCAGGAAGGGTTGCTCACTGGCATGGCTTTCCTTGTGCTCGAGCGTGGCAAAACCCGGGATCGAGCGGATGAAGGCAAGCACATTGGCAATGCCCTCTGGCGTGCCGGCGATCGTGCCGTTGATACCTTCGCTCGCCAGCAACAGCGTCCCACAAATTCCGTTCTCGACACACACCGCCTTGATACGCGACTGGGTGTCGGCATCCGCATTCAGCGGGGCGAAATGATAGAGCGCGGCAACGAGATAGTGAGACATGGTGATACCCTTTCGCCTGTCCTATAGACCTCGCCAGCCCGAGACTGAAGCCCGCCCTGCAGGGCCGATGGACGCAGCCGGCGACGGCTGATCCGAGCGCTGTGCCTTGGCTCGGGCGGCAAGTTACAGCATTGAGAGTTGCGGGCAGGGTCGAGTGTTATAGGTTACCAACGAGCCTGGGGAGGTCCCTTTGACGACTGAGTTTGCAATTCAAATTGGCCAGCTCGAATTCGGCTGGAAACCCGATCAGACTTTGCTGGATATTGACCGGTTTGAACTCGCTGCCGGCGAGAGCGTATTCCTGGTCGGGCCGAGCGGGAGTGGCAAGAGCTCGCTGCTGGCCGTCATCGCCGGGATAGCGCCTGCCTCGGCCGGGGAAATCGCCATTCTGGGGCAGGACATGACGGCGCTGTCTCCGGCGCGTCGCGATGCGTTTCGGGCCGATAATCTCGGCGTGATTTTCCAGCTCTTCAACCTGGTTCCCTATCTCAGCCCGCTGGACAATGTGATGCTGCCCTGTCGCTTCTCCAAGGCACGCCGGGACCGGGCGACGCGCAATGGCAGTTTGCGCAGCGAGGCGGAACGCCTGCTCAACTCCCTCGGCCTGGATGCAGCCACGATTTCACGGGCCTCCACCGAGCTGAGCGTCGGCCAGCAACAGCGAGTGGCTGCCGCGCGGGCCCTGATTGGTGCGCCGGGTCTGATTATCGCGGATGAGCCGACCTCGGCTCTGGATTCCAGCAGTCGCGACAACTTCATCGAGTTGCTGCAAGGCGAGTGCGAAGCGGCCAACTCGGCCCTGCTGTTTGTCAGTCATGACGAGGCGCTGGGTCGGTTCTTCGACCGCCATGTCGATCTCGTAGATATCAATCGGGCAGGGAGTGTCGTGGCATGAACAGTGCGATCTTCAATCTGGCCTACAAGAGTGTCACCAACCGCCTGTTCACCGTCGGACTGACTGTCCTGGCCATTGCTATGAGCGTCACGCTCTTCCTCGGTGTGGACAAGATCCGGACCGGCGCGCGCGAGAGCTTCTCGACCACGATTTCCGGCACCGACCTGATTGTCGGCGCACGGTCCGGTTCCATCAACCTGCTGCTGTATTCGGTCTTTCGCATCGGTGATCCGACCGGCGCGATGAGCTGGGAGAGTTATGAGCAGATCGCCGGTGCGCCCGGCGTCGAATGGGCCGTCCCGATCTCGCTGGGCGATAGTCATCGCGGCTATCGTGTCGTGGGCACGAACAACACTTATTTCGAGCGCTATCGATACGGGCGCGACCTGCCGCTGCAGTTTGCGGCCGGCGAAGCCTTTGCCGACGCCGAGGGCGTGGTAATCGGGGCGCAGGTCGCCAGCGATCTGGGTTATGAGATCGGTTCCGAAGTCTCCCTCTCGCACGGTATCGGCGAAGTCAGCTTTGCCGAGCATGATGATCACCCACTGCTCGTGACCGGGATCCTGCGCCCGACCGGGACACCGGTGGATCGCAGCGTTCACGTCACCCTGGAAATCATCGACCGGATCCACGATGACGGGGCACACGATGACGATGGACATGAGGAGGATGGTCATGAAGACGCTGACCATCATCAACATGAGCCCGAACAGATCACCGCAGTCTTCATCGGCATGGAACAGCCGACACTCGTGCTGCGCCTGCAACGCCAGGTGAACACCTATCCCGAGGAAGCGCTGAGCGCGATCATCCCCGGGGTCGCCCTGATGCAATTGTGGGAAGTGGTCGGTGCCGGTGAGGCGGCCTTTGGTGCCATCTCGGCCTTTGTCATCCTGGTCGGACTGATTTCCATCGCCACCAGCCTGTCAGCCAGCCTGAATGAACGCCGGCGCGAGATGGCCATCCTCCGCGCGGTCGGCGCGAGACCCGGCCATGTCTTCACCCTGTTGATCAGTGAGGCGGCGGCGATCGCGGCAGCCGGGGCTTTTGCCGGAATTGTGCTCATAAATCTGGTGTTTGTGATGATAGCGGGGCTGGTCCAATCCCGGTACGGTCTTGCTTTGGGAAGCGGCGGACTGAGTCCGACCGATATGGTTACGGGGGTTGTCGTTGTGACAGCAGGTGCGCTGATGGGCGTCCTGCCTGCACGCCGGGCCCTCAAGAATGCTTTGGCGGATGGTCTCACCATCAAGCTGTGAGCACCGGGGAGTTGTGAAGATGACAGTGCGGAACTGGTTGCTCGTGACGGCACTGGCCATTGGCCTGGCCGCATGTGGTGGAGAACCGACGAACGTCGCCGAAACGCAGACCGGTGTTGAAACACCAGAAGCCGACGTCGCCGAGACGGGCGAGGAGGCGCGCTATCCCGTGCCGGACGCGCCCGAGGGTGTGCTGACGATCAACTGGGACGACCTTCTGCCGGAAGGCGAGCTGGAGCGTATCCAGGAAATCTTCGAGCGCACCGGACTGGATTCCGGCATTGACCATTTTGGTGGCCAGATGACGCAGATCGGCACGTTCAATGTTGAAAACGAGCTGATCGGCGAAACCATTCGCATGCCGGGCTTCATCCTGCCGCTCGACTTCCAGGAAGGCGGAGAGATTGGCGAATTCCTGCTGGTGCCGTATTTCGGAGCCTGTGTGCACACGCCGCCGCCACCGCCGAACCAGATCGTCTATGTCACGCTGCAGGATCCCATCGTGGTTGAGCGCATGTGGGACCCGGTCTGGGTGACCGGCGTTCTGTCGGCAGATCGTCACATGAACGAGTTGGGCAATGCGGCCTATACCCTGTCGCTGATCGCCCACGAGCCCTACGAATACTGATGGTCAACCCCAAGCCGGTGGATCAACTCACGGAGATGGAAGGCCTCGTCCTGGCGCTGCTGCACCGGGATGGTCCGCTGACGGCCTACGAGATCAAGGAAGTCTTCCGCAAATCGCCCTCGGCCTTCTGGTCAGGCAGCGCAGGGGCAGTCTATCCCCTGGTCAAGCGATTGGAAAAGCGGGACATCCTGTCTTCCACCGATGTCAGTGAAACGCGCCGGCCACGGCGCGAATTCACCCTGACCGAGCGCGGTGAACAGCTGATGCTGGCCTGGTTGAGCGATGTCGAGCGGGCGGTGGATCCCGGCTATGACCCGTTGCGGACCCGCATGCAGTTTGCCGGAATGCTTGAGGACCAGCAGCGCGAAGCGCTGTTTGACGCGATCGCCGATCGTATTCCGTCGCCGGCATCACCTGCGCCGGGTGTCGGCACCGAGGACTTGCACCGGCTGTGGCTGGAGGCCCGGCGGGACTGGTTCAGTCGGTTCCGTGCGATATTCCGGCGCTAGTGGCCGACGTGGCGATGCCGCGTGCGCATCCAGGAGGCCAGGTGAGCGGAGGCCAGGGTCAGGGCGCCAATGCTGGTGACGATACGCTCCTGCATCTCGCTCATCTCGATCAGGGCGCCGGCAAACAACAGCGACAGTCCAATCCCGGCCACCAGGTAAATCAGCGGCTTGCTGCGGATGCTTGGCCAGCCGCCTGCAGCGACAAACGTCACGACCAGGGCGCCGATGGCGAGCAGCAGGTGCACGCGCTCATCCTCCATCCAGACGAGGGCCGGGCTGAATGCAATCAGCACCGGCAGACCCAGGCAATGGACCAGGCAGAGTGCAGACAGGCCGATACCGGCAGCGTCGCTTGAGCGCATGAGATTCTCCATTGCGGACTGATGAGGTCGAGGCTTGCGAGGAAAGTGTTATATGATAACATTTTTGTACTCAGCAAGTGCTTTGAGCAACAGGATTTCACCATGATCGCAATTTTCGTCAGTGCCGCATCGCTCCTCGCCAGCGCCCAGGGGCATGCGCATGTGCACGGCCATGCCGAGCTCGCGCTCGCTCTGGATGCGCAAGGCGGTCTGTATGTCGAGTTCGCCACACCGATGGACAATGTCTACGGTTTCGAGCGCGAACCCCGCACCGATGCCGAGCGGGCCCATGTCGACCAGGTGAACGCCACCTTGACCGATGCCTCGGCCTGGCTGGATTTGGGGCGCGCGGAATGCACGTTCGAGCCGGGCGAGATCGAGACGGAAAGCGATCATGGCCATGGCAATCTGCGGGTGACCCTGACAGCGAGCTGTGAGGACGCGGATCGCATGAATGTGAACCTGGAAAACCTGTTTACGCACTTCGCCGGGTTGGAAGAGGTCGATCTCGTTGTATTGTCTCCTACTCAACAACAAGGTTTCGAGCTCAGCCCGTCCAGCCCCTCGGTGAGGATCGGCCGCTAGTTCGAACCCGGGTTCGGGTCGGAAGGTCGATTGCATGCTCCTATCGCGCGTACTTGCAGTGTTCAGCGCCGTTGCGCTGACGCTTTTTTCCAGTTCGATCGTGTTCGGCCAGGATGAATCCGACGCAGCGCCAGGGCCGTTGACCATCAATTGGGATGAGCTCTTGCCCGATGGCGAGATGGAAGAGCTGGCGCGTCTCTACGCGCTGTCGACGGCAGCCACCAATATCGATCATTTCGGGGCCCAGAGCGAGCAGATCGGCACGTTCAACGTGGTCGAGGAATTGATCGGTGAAACGGTGCGGCTGCCCGGCTTCGTGCTGCCGCTGGATGCGCAGATCGCCGGCGAGGTGACCGAGTTTCTCTTTGTGCCCTATGTCGGCGCCTGTGTTCACATGCCGCCGCCACCGCCCAACCAGATCGTCTATGTGCTGGCTGACCGGCCGATCATGATCGAGCGCATCTGGGAACCGATCTGGGCCATCGGCCTGTTGACCTCCGACCAGACCCACAGCGGCCTGGGCAGCACCGCCTACACCCTCGAACTCACCGAAGTTGAGTCTTACGAGTATTGAGGCCTGCCCAGAGGGCGCGAACGTTACTCGTTATTGCGGAGAGAGCGTGGCGGACAGGATGGTCTGGCACCACTCCGCTAGTCCTGCCCTGGGCGCTGCGATGCCCCCAAGATCAGTACGGTCGCCACGAGGGAGAACAGGCCAAGCAGAAAAAGCTGGGTCCAAACGAGCGTGTCCACCGGCTGTTCCTGAAAACTAAACTCCGGATTGTGCGCGCTTGCTCCGTGGTCATTCCTCTGACACTGCCCGCCGAACAGCTCTATTGAGCAGTCCCGACCCTTGCCGGATCGCCTTACTATCGCGATTTGATGAGCAGGTAAGGACCAGCAGCCAAAAACAGTTCAAACGTCATCGCACCGTTACAAAACCCGTGCTATGACCGGCTCGAATATCCCAGTTTCAGCAGGTGTCATTCCCATGAGCGAGAAGTTCGAACGCGAATTTGAAGACGTGCCGGTCAATCCGAAAGCCGCGTCCACGCCGACTATTGGCGATGTTATTGATCAACGCTATTCGCGCCGCGGCGTCATGGCCCTGATGGGGGGTGCCGCTGTTGCCGCGACTATGCCGCTGGCAGGCTGTGCGCAGAGCGTAGAAGAGAACAGCGCCGAAACCGCGGACGATTTCACCGAAATGGCGCGCGGCGTTGATCAAACCCACCATGCGGCAGGCGGTCTCAATGATCAGGTTGTCATTCGTTGGGGCGACCCGCTTTTCGATGGTATCGGTGCTTTCAATCCGATGGCACAAAGCGTTGCTGATCAGGAAGCGCGCTTTGGCTACAATAATGACTATATCGGCTTCGTCGGCCTGCCGGATGACGAGCAAGGCCGCCAGCGCGCCCTTCTCTGCGTCAATCACGAGTACACGATCGCTGACCTCATGTTTCCGGGCCGCGTCGGCCGCGAGGCGACGGCAGAGGAATGTGCGATCGAACAGGCCGCTCATGGCGGATCCATTGTCGAGATCGTCAATATTGATGGCCGCTGGGAATATGTTCAGGGCTCACGTTATAACCGCCGCATCACCACGCGCACGCAAGGGATCGAGCTCACCGGCCCGGCTGCCGGCCACCCGCGCCTGCAAACCAGTGCTGATCCGGAAGGGCGCTATGTCACCGGCACGATGAATAATTGCGCCGGCGGCATTACGCCCTGGGGCACGTATCTGATGGCCGAGGAAAACTTCAACGGCTATTTCATCGGCGAGACAGACGGACCGGAAGCCGCCAATCATGAGCGCTATGGCGTGCCGGGTGGCTGGTATCCCTGGGGTCGATTCGAAGACCGGTTCGATATATCCCGTGAACCCAATGAACCCAATCGCTTCGGCTGGGCCGTTGAAGTCGATCCGCTCGACCCTCAATCCGCACCGAAAAAGCGTACCGCTCTTGGCCGCTTCAAGCACGAGGGCGCGGAAAGCGTCGTCGCTCCGAACGGTCAGGTCGTGTTTTATATGGGTGACGACCAACGCTTTGATTATGTGTATAAATTCGTGACAGCCGGTCGCTTCGACGCGGAGAATCGCGCCGCCAATCGTGACCTGCTTGACGATGGAACGCTCTATGTCGCGCGCTTCGATGCCGATGGTTCTGTCGAGTGGATGCCGCTGATCTTTGGCGAAGGTCCACTCACCGAAGAAAATGGCTTTACCAGCCAGGGCGAGGTTCTTATCGAGACACGCCGCGCGGCCGACCTTTTGGGTGCCACCCCGATGGACCGTCCGGAGGATGTACAGCCGAACGCGCAAAATGGCCGCATCTATGTGATGCTGACCAATAACTCCCGTCGCAGTGAAGATCAGACCGACGCCGCTAATCCGCGCGGCCCGAATCTTTTTGGCCACATCGTCGAGATCTCTGAGCCGGATGGCGATTTCACCTCCACCCGCTCGCGCTGGGAAATCCTGGTGCGTTGCGGCGACCCGGCAGATGCCGAAGTCGGCGCCGAGTGGGGACCGAATACTACAGAAAGCGGCTGGTTCGGCTCACCGGACAATGCCGCAATCGACAGTGCCAACCGCCTCTACGTCTCTACCGATGGCAGCGAAGTGCGTAATCAATGCGCCAATGGTGTCTGGCGGGTGGAAACTGAAGGGCTGGAACGCGGCAATTCGCGCATGATGTTCCTTGCTCCGACCGGAGCCGAGATTTGCGGCCCGCGCCTCTCTGACGATGAGAGGGCTTTCTTCCTGGCGGTTCAGCATCCGGGCCTGGATGGCGAAGACTTCCCGCCGCACGGACGCCCCTCAACCTTCGCCGACCCGTCCACCCGCTGGCCGGATTTTGCTGAAGGCATGCCGCCGCGTTCTGCCGTCGTGGCCCTGACCCGCGCTGACGGGAAGACCTTCTCCGAGGTCTAGAAGGTGTAGACCGCATTCGAACTCGACTGAAGCAGGGACACGCACCCTTTGATGGCGCGCTACCCCGCAGAATGAGTAAACGGAAAACAGGGATACACACCATCTATCCCATGTTTCTCCGACGAGCGTCGTTGTCGCTGTAGGCAGCCTGTGTTGCGACCTGGCTGCCAGGTCTAAAAAGCGTGTGTGTCCCTGTTTATTCCAGGTTCACGTCTCGACTTGGCATCTCGTTCGGCTGATACTTGTTAGGGCAAACAACGAGCGGAGAACGAGATGAGCTCAGCGTGCCGGACAAGAATTCTTATTGCGCTGGCATCGGCCTTTCTTGGCTTGAGCGCGTGCAAGCCAACGGCCGGTGCGGATGGCGACGTCTACGCGTCGACCACTCTCACGATCGACAAAGCCGAATATGCCGAACGCCTGCACGGTTTCTGGCTGGGTCAGTCGATAGGTAACTGGACCGGCCTGGTCACCGAAATGGACAAGATCGGTGGTGAGGGGCCGCATGGCGTATTCTACACGCGTGCCGATTGGGGCGGGCCGGATCAGCCCGCGATCTGGGGGCAGGGACAGCCGAGCGATATTTCGCCGACCATCGATTTTGTCCTGCGCCGCCCGGGTGAGGTCTGGGGCGCGGATGACGATACCGATATCGAATACCTCTACCAGGAGACCTTGTACCGGGCCGGCGGCTCGACCCTGACCGGTGAGCAGATCCGCACGGCGTGGCTGGCCCATATCTATGACGAGCGCTCCGAGACCCCCTATGGCCGCGATGGCGAGGTCTGGCAGAATTACCTCTGGGTCTCCAACCAGCGCGCCCATGAACTCATGCTGGCGGGCGTGGTGCCGCCGCAGACGGGTGATCCGGTGCAAAATTCGCACACCGACATGATCGACGCGCAATTGACGACGGAGATCTTCGGGCTCTTCGCACCGGGACACCCTGACATGGCACGGGAAATCGGGCGGCTCCCTGTGCAAACCACGGCGCGTGGTGCGGCCGAGGAGGCGGCAATGTTCTACATCGCCATGCATGCGCTGGCACCGCTCGTGGATGACGGACGCCCGCTGAGGGAGCAGGTGATTGCAATGGCCTACAGAGCCCGCTCTGGCCTGTCGGAAGGCGGCTATCCGGCCGCCATGTTCGATTTCGTCGCAAACGCGCATGCTGAGGGCCGGAGCTGGGAGGCGGCACGCGATGGGCTGTATGAGCGGTATCAGGTCCGCGCCGAGGATGGCTACGACATCACCGGACGTGATCTCTACTGCAATGGCTGTTTCGCCTCGGGCATCAATTTCGGCGCCAGCCTGATCAGTCTCTTCTATGGCGAGGGCGATATCCGCGAGACCATCCGCATCGCTACCCTTGCGGGCTGGGATTCCGACAATCCCGCCGCCACGTGGGGCGGGCTGCTGGGTTTCATCATTGGCCGCGAGGGGGTGGAGGACGCATTTGGTGGTCCACTATCGGACCGGTTCAACATCCACCGCACCCGTCGCGGATTCCCCGATGATGGCATGGACACGTTCCCGGCCATGGCAGAACGGGGCGTTGCGGTCACCGAGCGTGTCATCCTGGATCGCCTGGGCGGCCGGATCAGCCAGGATGGTCGCGCGTGGGAGATCCCTCTGCGGAACGGCGCAAGGGAAAGGCATACGGGAGCGGAAAGAGAGTAGTGGCGGACAGGATGGGATTCGAACCCACGAGACGATTCCTCGCCTACTCCCTTAGCAGGGGAGCGCCTTCAGCCACTCGGCCACCTGTCCATCTCCGGGTTTAAAGGCCTCTGCCTGCCGCTTCAAGTACAAGCTGCCGCTCATTCACCACCTTCTGCAGCACGGCATGAAAAAAGGCGCCCCGCAGAGCGCCTTTCTTCATGGATCTGGCCTGGCCTAGAAGAAGGCCTGCAGGCCGGTCTGGGCGCGGCCGAGGATGAGGGCGTGCACGTCGTGGGCGCCTTCATAGGTGTTGACCGTTTCCAGGTTGACCATGTGCCGCATGATCTGGAATTCCTCGGAAATGCCGTTGCCGCCATGCATGTCGCGGGACATGCGGGCGATGTCGAGCGCCTTGCCGCAATTGTTGCGCTTCATGATCGAGATCATTTCCGGCGCGGCGCGGGCCTCGTCCATAAGGCGACCCACGCGCAGCGAGCCCTGCAGGCCCAGCGTGATCTCGGTCTGCATGTCCGCCAGCTTCTTCTGGAAGAGCTGGGTTTGTGCCAGCGGCTTGCCGAACTGGTGGCGGTCCAGACCGTATTGGCGCGCAGCGTGCCAGCAGAATTCCGCAGCGCCCATCACGCCCCAGGAAATGCCGTAGCGTGCGCGGTTGAGGCAGCCGAACGGGCCTTTCAGACCGGAGACATTGGGCAGCAATGCATCTTCGCCGACCTCGACATTATCCATCACGATCTCGCCGGTGATGGAGGCGCGCAGGGACAGCTTTCCGCCGATCTTGGGGGCGGAGAGGCCCTTCATGCCCTTGTCCAGGACGAAGCCGCGGATCTTGCCGTCATGCGCTTCGGACTTGGCCCAGACGACGAAGACATCGGCGATCGGCGAGTTGGAGATCCACATTTTTGAACCGGTCAGGCGATAGCCGTTTTCGGTTTTGACGGCGCGGGTCTTCATGCCCGCCGGGTCAGAACCGGCATCCGGTTCGGTCAGGCCGAAACAGCCAATCCACTCACCGCTGGCCAGCTTGGGCAGATATTTGCGACGCTGCTCTTCCGAGCCATAGGCATAGATCGGATACATGACCAGCGAGGACTGGACCGACATCATCGAGCGATAGCCGCTGTCCACACGCTCCACCTCGCGCGCGACCAGGCCATAGGCGACATAGCCCAGGCCAGCGCCGCCATATTCTTCCGGGATGGTGCAGCCGAGCAGGCCAAGTTCACCCATTTCGCGGAAAATGGCTGGGTCGGTCACTTCGTCCCGATAGGCATCGATCACGCGCGTCTGCAGCTTGTCCTGGGCATAGGCCCGGGCCGCATCGCGGACCATGCGCTCGTCTTCGGTCAGCTGGTCATCCAAGAAAAACGGGTCTTCCCAATCAAAGGATGAAAGATCCGGTGCGTCCTTGGCTTTGAGCGGGCTCATCTCGTTCATGGCGTCTACTTCGTCCTTATTCCCCAAATGCGGCCGATCGCATTTGCCACAGGTATCGGAGTCTTGGATTGCGAAAACAAGTCTTGTGTGCGGTTTGCGCTAACCCGGAAGCACAGTATGACTCGTTACGGGGAGGGACGCCATGTCCGGACATTCGACCACCATCCTGATCACGCTGGTGTTGTACAAGCTGCTGCTGGTCGGCGTTGGAATCTGGGCGTCACGGCGCTCGAAGAGCGAGAGCGATTTCCTCGTGGCCGGGCAGGGGCTGGGTCCCTGGGTCTCCGGACTGTCCTATGCAGCCTCGACATCCTCGGCCTGGGTGCTGATCGGGTTTACCGGATTTGTGTATGCCAACGGGCTGTCCGCCCTTTGGATGATCCCGGGCATCTGGGGCGGCTACATTACCGTCTGGCTGCTGTTCGGGCCGCGCCTTCGCGCGGAAACCGAGGCCAAGGGGCATGTCACGCTGACCGATTTCCTGGTCGCGGACCTGGGCGGGCCGATGCGGCGGGCCATCGCCTGGACCGCCACCGCTTTCATCGTTTTCTGCTTTGTTTTCTATATCGCAGCCCAGTTCGGCGCTGCGGCCAATGCCTTTTCCAGCCAGTTCGAGATGGGCCGCCTTGAAGCGGTGCTGGTCGGCAGTGCCATCATTCTTGTCTATTCCCTGCTGGGCGGTTTCTGGGCTGTCAGCCTGACGGACACGATCCAGGGCGCGCTGATGGCCGTCGTCGCCATTCTCCTGCCCACGGCTGCCTTCCTGGCCAGTGGCGGGTTTGGCGGTCTGGCCGAGGCCATTTCACAAACGCCGGCCAGCTATCAGTCGATGACCGGCGGACTGGCCCTGCATCTCTTCCTGGGCTTTGTGCTGGGGGTCTGGGGTGTCGGCGTCGGTGCCCTTGGACAACCGCACCTGCTGGTTCGCCTGATGGCGGTCAAGGACGAGGCCGCCCGCAAGCGCGGCTTTGCCATCGCCATGGCCTGGGCCGTGATCATCTATATCGGCATGACGACGCTGGCCCTGTCGGCCCGCGCCCTGCTGGGCGAAGGCGCGACCGGGGAGAGCCTTTTCTACCAGCTGGCCGCCGACCTTCTGCCGCCGGTCATTGCCGGTATTGTCATCGCCGCCGTTCTTTCCGCCATCATGTCGACAGTGGACTCCATTCTCCTGTCGGCCGCCGCAGCCATCTCACACGATACGGGTCTGGCGGCGCGGCGCCCCAGGCTGGCCGTGCTGTTCGCGCGCCTGGCCATGGTGTTGATTGCGGTCATCGCCGTCTGGCTGACCCTCAGCGTACCCGCCTCGGTCTTTTCCCGCGTCTTGTTCGCCTGGGCTGCTTTGGGGGCTGCCTTCGGTCCCATCGTCCTGGTGAAGGTTCTGGGGCGCTCTCCGTCGGCCAGTGCGGTCTGGTGGGCCATGGTCAGCGGCTTCGCCCTGACCGTCTTCTTCAATGCTCTTGGCCAGATGCCTGAACAGTCGGGGCTGGTGGAGATGCTCCGCCAGTTGGCGATCCTGCCGGGCGATCCGTTCGAACGGGTTTTCCCATGGGTTCCGGCCCTGGCGATCCTCGTCCCGGGAAGCCGAAAGGTTTCAGTGTCAAGCGACGGTAAGGTGTCACAATGAAGCCCGTCCAGCCGATCCTCGCCGCAGCCGGTCTGGCCGTGCTGGGCGCGTGCAGTGGGCCATCGTCTGCGCCGCAGGCTCCGCATACCGACGTCGTTCTGGCGACCGAACGCGGGGAGATCGTCATCCGGCTGGATCGGGAGGCTGCGCCGCAATCCTCTGCTGCTTTCCTGTCATGAGTTGAAGAGGGTCGGTATATCGCCCGGACATCCGGGTTTTATCGCATCGTCTCGCACGCGAATGACAATGGGGCGCCCTTGATCAATGTCGTGCAGGGCGGGTTGATCGACGTGCCGGAGAGCGTGGAGGGCGTCATCCACGAATCATCCGAACAGACTGGACTGTGCAATATCGCCGGATCCGTTGCGCTGGCGCGCGGCGAGACCGATACGGCCAGCCCGACGTATTTCTTTGTGAATGTAACTGATAATCCGGGGCTGGATCATGGCCAGCCCCGCAATCCGGACGGTCAGGATTTAGCGGTTTTCGGTCATGTGGTGGAGGGCATGGATATCATCCTGGCCATTCATGACACGCCTGCCAGCGCACAGGCCGAAGATGCCTATATGGCCGGACAGATGCTGGCCGATCCGGTGCGCTTCACAACCAGCCTGCGCGAGTGAAACAGGGCGGTGTCGCACGCCGGGCTCGATCGCTTGTTTAGTGGCACGTGTCCACGGCGCCTGATCAGGCGGAAATGCTGCGTGAAAAGGCCCGGGTCTTCCTGCGCGCCATGCTGGAAGACGCCGCCTGACGCAGCACATGCGACAAGCCGACCGCTTGACCTTGGGCTCGGATCGTAACAAGTCCGGGCCATGATTGCAGAACTCGGCCAGTTTCTTCTCATTCTCGTCCTGTGCGTAGCAGTGCTGCAGGCCGGGCTTTCCGCAGCGGGACTTTATCTCAAGGATCCCGCGGTTTTCGGTTTTGCGCGGGCAGGGGCGCTGGTTCAGTTTGCGCTGACTTTGGGCGCGTTTGGCGCGCTGACGTGGTTGTTCGCGGTGTCCGACTTCAGCACGCTTGTCGTTGCCGAGAACTCGCACACGGACAAGCCATTCATCTACAAGCTGACAGGGGTGTGGGGAAATCACGAGGGCTCCATGCTTTTGTGGACCCTGATGCTGACCGGGTATACCGCCGCTCTCGCCTGGTCGAGCAAGGCCGTGGCGCCGCGGCTGATCACGCTGACCTTCGCGGTCCAGAGCGCGATCACGGCGATGTTCGCGGCCTTCCTCCTGTTCACATCCAACCCGTTTGCCCGCCTCTGGCCGGCGCCCGTTGATGGGCGTGATCTGAACCCGCTCCTGCAGGATCCGGGTTTGGCCTCGCATCCGCCCATGCTCTATGCGGGTTATGTGGGTTTCTCGATCACCTTCGCCTTTGCCGTTGCCGCGCTCATCGAGGGCCGGGCGGACGCGCGCTGGGCGCGTATTGTCCGACCCTGGGCGCTGACCGCCTGGACGTTTTTGACCATCGGGATCGCGCTGGGTGCCAGCTGGGCCTATTACGAGCTGGGCTGGGGTGGCTGGTGGGCGTGGGACCCGGTCGAAAATGCCTCGCTTCTTCCCTGGCTGGCCGGTACCGCATTCATTCATTCACTCCGCGTGATGGAGAAGCGTGACACGCTCAAGGCCTGGACCATCCTGCTGGCTCTGTTCACGTTTTCGCTCAGCCTCGCCGGCACTTTCCTGGTGCGTTCGGGCGTGTTGACATCCGTGCACGCGTTCGCCGTCGATCCGCAACGCGGCGTGTTTATCCTGGCCATCCTGCTAGCACTGATCGGTGGGGCACTGACGCTTTACGGCCTGCGCGCCCAGACATTGCGGCCTACCGGGACATTCGCCATGGTCAGCCGGGAAAGCAGCCTGTTGGTCAATAATATCTTTTTCGCCGCCGCGATCGGCCTGGTGTTCTACGGCACTTTTTATCCGCTCTTCGTCACCACGGTGAGCGACGAGACCCTGACCATCGGCGCGCCATTCTATAATGCCACGTTCAACCCGCTGATGGGCGTGCTTTTTCTCGCCGTCCCGTTGAGTGGATTGATGGCCTGGAAACGCGCAAAACTGGGCCAATTGCTCAAGACCCTTTCGCCTGCAGTTATTGCTGCCCTGACGGCTGGGGTGATTGCCGCCTGGATGGCCAATGCCCAACCCGTCACCAGCGCGCTCGGCGTTGGGCTGGGCATCTGGGTTGGTGCCGGCGTGCTGGCGGATCTGCGCTCACGCATCAAGCTTTTCGAGATCGATTTCGGGGCCAGCCTGCGCCGTGCCGCAGGCCTGCCCCTGGGCATTTGGGGCATGCTGGTGTCGCATCTTGGCCTTGCCGTCCTGATCATCGCGATTACCGGGGTCTCGGTCTGGAAACAGGAAACCCGCGCTTTCCTCTCGCCCGGCGACTCGCTGGAACTGAGCGGACATGTCGTTCGGCTGGACGATGTAGTGCGGCTGGACGAGGACAATTTCAACGCAGCGGTGGGGCGTTTCCACGTCACGCGTCCGGGGGGCAGTGAACATGATGTTGTTGCTTCACGACGCTTTTATCCGGTGCGCGGCATGTATACGACCGAGAGCGGGATCGATGCGAATTTCGCCGGAGATGTCTATGTGACCATTGGCGATCTGGTCGAGGGCCGTGGATGGCCGGTGCACGTGTATCTCTATCCACTGGCCATCTGGCTGTGGATCGGTTCGAGCATCCTCGCGCTGGGTGGTGTTCTGGCCATTCTGGATCGCGGGCGGCGCAGCCTGTCGTCGCGCAAACAGCTTCCCGGAGCGTCCACATGAACCGCGTCATTGCTTTCATCCCGCTGATCGCCTTTGCCGCCATGGCCGTCTATTTCTGGATGGGACTGCGCCAGGATCCGAGCGAGATTCCCTCTCAGCTCATCGACGAGGCCGTGCCTGCTTTCGACCTTCCGGCCATCGAGGGGTTTGATCAGGGGTTGAGCCATGAAGACATCCAGGGCGAGGTCGTGCTGTTGAACTTCTTTGGCTCCTGGTGTCCGCCCTGTCTGATTGAACATCCGATGCTGATGCAGATCGCCCGGTCGGGCACGGTGCCGATCTATGCCATCGACTGGAAGGATGAGCCCGGCGCTGGCGCGGCCTGGCTCGAGCGCCATGGCAATCCCTTCATACGTATCGGCGATGATCAATCGGGCCGGACGGCTATCGATTTCGGGGTGACAGGCGCGCCGGAAACCTTCCTGATCGATCGCAACGGACGGGTGCGCTATCGCCATGTCGGTGTCATCACCGAAGAGGTCTGGGAAGACACTTTGCGTCCCATGGTGGAGGCTCTGCAACGCTCATGAAAAAACTTCTGCTGGCACTGTCCACCCTGGCCCTGGCCGCTATGGCTCCCGGACCGGACGAGATCATGGAAGACCCGGCGCTGGAACAGCGCGCCATGGCGCTCTACGACCAGCTGCGCTGTGTTGTTTGCCAGAGCCAGTCCATTGGCTCGTCGGACGCGCCGCTGGCCGTGGATATGCGAAGCGTTGTGCGTGAGCGTCTGCTGGCCGGTTCCAGCGACGGCGAAGTGCTCGGTTACATGCAGGAACGTTATGGCGACTATGTCCTGATGCGCCCGCCGCTTCAGGCCAATACTCTGTTGCTGTGGGGCATGCCGTTGATCTTTGTGCTGGCGGGGGGCTTGCTCGCCTTCCGCTATATCCGCTCGCAGGCTGTCGAGGACGAGACCCTCTCTGACGCGGATCTCAAGAAGGCCGAGGCGCTGATGAAAGAGGAGGGGCTGGAATGATCTGGTTTCTCCTGGCCATTATCGCGACCCTGGTCGCCCTGGCGCTGATCCTTCCATTCCTGAGTAGTCGGCGCGTGGAGATTTCGGATGGGCTGGGCGTGTTCAATGGACAGCTTGCCGAATTGCAGCGTGACCGCGAGCTTGGCCTGATTTCCGAGGATGAATCGCGCCGGGCCGAGGCTGAGATCAAACGCCGCCTCCTGCGCGCCAGCGAGCAGGTTGAGGCAGAGGGGGAGATCAGTCCGGCGCTGCGTCAGGCATCGATCGTCATCTGCACGCTGACCGTCGCTGCAGCTGTGGCGATCTACATGTGGCTGGGCAGCCCGCACCTGATGGGTGAGCCGTCAGTCGAACAGCCCAGTCTGACCGAGGAGCAGGTGGCCTTCATCAATGAGGTGGATGCCCTGGCGAGTGACCTCCTGGCGAATCCGGACAATGCGCCGGGCTGGGCCGGTCTGGGGCAGGCCTATATGGTGATGGGGCGTTATGGGGAGGCCGCGATTGCCTTCAACAATGCGATCAACCTGGTGCCGGATTCATCGGCTCTGTTCGCGTCACTGGGAGAGGCCTATCTCTACGCTGAGGGCGGGAATTTCAACCCGTCGGCACGCGAAGCCTTCCAGCGCGCCTATGATCTCGACCCACAGAATGTTCGAGCGCGGTTCTTCATCGCTGAGGCGATTTATCAGTCCGGAGATCAGGCGACAGCTGAGCGCCTGTGGCAGGAGCTGATCGCCTCCATGCCTGAAGGCGACTCAGCGCGGACCATGATCCTGCGTCGTCTGGAGGCCCTGGGTGCCGAGCCCTGAGTTTAACCGAGTGACGGTTCCGAAACGTCCTCGCTGGCCGGCTTGTCGCCATCGGCGCGCAGCCAAGCGACAAACACGTCAAGCTGACGTTCTGCCTCGAGTACATAGTGTTGGGGGATATTGGTGCGGTCGACCAATTCCGAGCGTACGGATGGCGGGCAAGCCATGGCTCCACCCAGAACAACCGCCGCAGCACCAAACATGATAATTCCGCTTTTCATCAACGCCTCCCCAGCCGTGAATCGGATCAAGTTTCTAGGGTTACGAAACCGTAATGCGTGCCTGCGGTCCATCCCGAGAAACGATAAACCATGACATTTTTTCGAAAATTTCGGATGAAACGCCCAAAAACCGCAGTGATTTGCGTAGACATATTTGTGGCGGAAGCAGCCCTGGCGACCAAATCCAGACGTGGCTTCAGTTGTTAATTGACGCGAGAGCGAAGCGGCGCAAATCTCTCCGCAGAAAACAAATCCGGTCGATTCAGAGTCAGAAAGTTCCGTCCAATGAATACTCCCTCACGTATGGTCGCTCGCTCGCAGGCGATCGTGAAATCCTGGAAGACGCTCAATTGGGCGAGCGCGTTCTCGGCTTTTATCTATCCCGCACTGGGCCTTGCGCTGCTGATTACCATGGTGGCCCTGGGGCTGGCGCTTGAGGGGCTGACCTTGCACTGGTGGTACGCGCCGATCGCGATCGGGGTGACCGCGCTGACGATTTTCTTGTGCAATATGGGTATCGGGCCTCTGCACCGGATCTGGCAGCACCGTGCCGGAGAGATCAAATGGCCGGCCCAGATTATCGTTATGCTTAATTGTATTCTGGCTATGCAGGGATCTTTGCGCGACTGGATCAACTACCACTCGCAACATCACCGTTTCGCGGACAAGCCGGGCGACCCGCACAATCCGTTTGAGAGCAAGACCTGGGCCTGGGTGGGATGGATTCTCTTCCGCGATGAAAAGGATCTGCAGCGGCCAATGCCAATGTGGTTGAAGGAAAACAAGATCGTCCAGTGGGGCGAGCGGTTCCACATCACCCTGTCACTGATCATGCATTTCCTTGTTCCAGCGTTGATCTATGCGGTTGTCGCCCTTGCGGGTGGTTCCTTGATCCTGACCGCGCTCTTGCATGCCTGTGTGGTCATCGGTCGGGCCATTCAGTTCCACGCCACAGTGTTGGGTGTGAATGTATATGGCCACCTGAAAACCCCGCTGTGGGTAGATTATCTCTTGGCGCTGCTCACGGGGGGTGAGGCTCTGCATGACCATCACCATGAACACCCGCGCAGTGCCCTGCATCTGCCCAAAAAAGGTTTCTGGAACCGCGTCGTTGATTACAACGGCACATTTTTGCTGGTTCTTCGCCGTCTGGGGCTTGCCAAAAACCTAGAAATCGCGCCTCAATTCACCTGATCCCGATTTACGGGGCGGCAGATGAAGCCGGAAGAGCTTCGCGTAACGAGTTGACGTGTGCGTAAACGTCACTGTGCCATCAAGGCCGATAAGGGGAGAGACATGTCTGACCTGGAAACCTTCCGCGCGGAGACCCGCGCGTGGCTGGAAGCCAATTGTCCCGAGGAAATGCGCCAGCCGCTAGGCTCTGAAGGCGATATTTGCTGGGGCGGCAAGCGTTGGGAGTTCAAGAGCGACGCCCAGAAAGTCTGGCTGGAGCGCATGGCCGAAAAAGGCTGGACCGTGCCCGAATGGCCGGTTGAATACGGTGGTGCCGGCCTGTCCAAGGAAGAGGCGAAGATCCTCAAGGCCGAGATGAAGGCCATCAAGGCCCGCTCGCCGCTGAATTCCTTCGGCATCTGGATGCTCGGCCCGGCCTTGCTCAAATTCGGCAATGAAGAGCAGAAGCTCGAGCACCTGCCCAAGATCGCGCGCGGCGAGATCCGCTGGGCCCAGGGTTACTCCGAGCCGAATGCCGGGTCCGATCTCGCTTCGCTGATGACCAAGTGCGAGGATCAGGGCGATCACTATCTGGTCAATGGCCAGAAGATATGGACGTCCTATGCGGATGAAAGCGACTGGATCTTCGTTCTGGTACGCACGGACTTTGAGGCCAAGAAACACGAAGGCATCAGCTTTGTCCTGATCGATATGAGCCAGGATGGTGTGACGACCAAGCCGATCAAGCTGATCTCCGGCAAGTCGCCATTCTGCGAGACCTTCTTTGATGATGCGCGCTGCGAGAAACACAATCTCGTTGGCGAGAAAAACAAGGGCTGGACGATCGCCAAATACCTGCTCACCCACGAGCGCGAGATGATTGGTGGCATGGGCCAGGGCTCTGGCGGCATGCGTCCGATGGGCGATATCGCGGCCCAGCAACTCGGTCTGGATGATCGCGGCATGCTGGCAGATCCGATCCTGCGCACCGATGTGGCGCGCGCCGAGATCGACGGATTGGCCTTCCTGGCAACGATGGAGCGCGTGACCGACGAGGCCAAGTCCGGCCAGGGCGTGGGCGCCAATTCCTCTATGCTGAAATACTATGGCACCGAGCTCAACAAGCGCCGTTTCGAACTGATGATGGACAGTGCCGGCAGTGACGGCCTGGAGTGGGGCGCCGAGCGCGATGTGGCGAGCCACTGGCTGCGCACCAAGGCGAACTCCATCGAGGGCGGCACCTCCGAGGTCCAGCTCAACATCATTTCAAAACGCATCTTGAACTTGCCGACGGCTTAAGCCGCGCTCCGGGAGGATTTGATCATGGCAATGGTCCTAAGCGAAGAAGCCGGCATGCTGAAAGATGCGGCCAAGGGATTTCTGGCCGACAGCGCTCCGGTGAGCCAGCTGCGCAGGTTGCGCGATGAGGAAAGTGCGGATGGTTTCGACCGCTCGACCTGGAAAGACATGGCCGAGATGGGCTGGACCAGCGTGCTGGTGCCCGAGGAACATGGCGGCGTCGCCATGGGCCATGTCGCTGCCGGCGTGATCGCCGAGGAAATGGGACGCACGCTGACGGCGTCGCCCTATCTCTCGACCGCGATCATGGGTGCGACGGCGCTGTCGCGTTTCGGCTCTGATGCCCAGAAAGGCGAGTGGCTGCCCCGCATTGCGGCGGGTGATGCCATCACCGCAGTGGCCGTGGATGAAGGGCGCAAGCACAATCCGGTCAATGTGACCACCCAGGCGGAACGCTCCGGCAACGGTTTCAAACTGACCGGCGCGAAGAGTTTTGTGGCCGAGGGGCATATTGCCGACATGCTGATCGTATCGGCTCGCACGGCCGGTGGAGACGCGGAAGAGGAGGGCATCTCGCTCTTCCTGGTGCCGCAGGACGCCGCAGGCGTGAAGATCCAGCGTACCTCCATGGTCGACAGCCGAAACTCGGCGCGTATCGAGCTGGACGGGGTTGAGGTCGATGCCGATGCGCTGCTGGGTGAGGTGGATGCCGGCTACAAGCCGCTGGAGAGCATTCTTGATTCCGGTCGCGCGGGCCTGGCGGCCGAGATGTCGGGGTCTGCACAGGAATGTCTGCACCAGACGGTCGAATATCTGAAAGAGCGCAAGCAGTTCGGCGAGATTATCGGCACCTATCAGGGCCTTCAGCATCGCGCAGCGCATCTCTATTCCGAGATCGAACTGGGCAAGTCGATCGTCCTGAAAACGCTCCAGACGCTGGACATGGCGCCGGATCACGCGGCCATGATGGTCTCTGCGGCCAAGTCGAAAATGGGCCAGGTGGCGCAACTGGCGGCACAGGAATCCATCCAGATGCATGGCGGTATCGGCATGACGGATGAGTATGATATCGGCTTCTTCATCAAGCGCGTTCGCGTGGCGGAAGCCCTGTTTGGCGATGCCAATTATCACACCGACAAGTTCGCGAGGATGCGGAACTACTAGATCGCTCAGGCGAGGGAGGCCCGAATGGACTATTCCGACAAGGTTGTAGCGGTCACAGGTGGAGCAAGGGGGATCGGTCGAGCCATGGCCGATGCCTTCCACGCGGCCGGAGCGAAAATCGCCATTGCCGATCTCGAGGGTGCCGAAGAGGCGGCCAAGGCCTATGACGGTTTTGGCATGCGCGTGGATGTCACGCACGAGATGCAGATCGCGGAGTTCGTCAAACAGACGGAAGCCACCCTCGGCACGATAGATATCTATGTCTCCAATGCCGGCATCCTGCGTACCGACGAGCCCAGCTGGGATGCGGCCGGAGCGACGGATCAGGCCTGGCGCGACAGTTTCGAGGTCAATGTGATGGGCGCGGTTCATGGCGCCCGCCAGGTCTGGCCAGGCATGAAGGAGAAAGGCTCAGGCGTCTTTATCCTGGTGGCTTCCGCAGCGGGACTGCTGGGCCAGATTGGCGCCTCTTCCTACACCGCGACTAAACACGCTGCGGTTTCCTTTGCGGAGAGCCTGTCCATCGCTCATGGCGATGAAGGGCTGCAGGTCGTCTGTGTCTGCCCGCAGGCTGTACGGACAGACATGCTCGGCGGGAGCGAAGATGGCGGTATCGCGGGAGCTGACGGCATCGTCGAACCTGAAGATGTCGCCGCTGAAACCCTCAAGGCCATCGAAGAGAAACGTTTCCTGGCCCTGCCGCACCCGCAGGTCGCCGAATATGAAGCCCTGCGAGCGACCCAGCGCGATCGCTGGCTGGGAGGCATGCGCAAATTTCGCCGGATGATGGTGGGCTCACGCGGCAGACCCGTCTAGGCTGTAATCAACACAAAAAACGAGAGACAAAGGGGAGAGAGATGGATCTTGGAGTTTCCGAGCGCGTCAAACCGCTGATCGATCAGGTCCGTGCCATGGTGCGCGACGAAATCATGCCACTCGAAGAGGAATACCATCACGAGGTCGGCAAGGCCCCGGGCGGTGACCGCTTCCAGTTTACCGACCGTCAGAACGAGATCCGTGAAAGCCTCAAGGCCAAGGCACGCGAGCGTGGTCTGTGGAATTTCTGGCTGACCGACAGTGACCGTGGTTATGGCCTGTCCACCGTTGAATACGCTTATCTGGCGGAGGAGATGGGCTGGTCTTTCCTGGCTCCTGAAATCTTCAACTGCGCCGCGCCGGACACCGGCAATATGGAAGTGATCGAGCGCTATTGTACGGCAGAGCAGAAAGCAAAATGGCTGGATGGGCTGCTCGAGGGCAAGATCCGTTCGGCCTATCTGATGACCGAACCCGATGTGGCCTCGTCGGACGCAACCAACATCTCGTTCTCCGCCGTGCTTGACGGCGAGGAATGGGTGCTCAATGGCGAGAAATACTGGGCGTCTGGTGCAGGCGATCCGCGCTGTGCTGTCTATGTCCTGATGGCTAAAACCGAGGGCGATGATGCGCCGCGCCACGGCCAGCATTCGCAATTCCTCGTTGATGCCTCAACGCCGGGGATCGAGATCCTGCGTCCGATGATGGTGTTCGGGCAGGACGACGCACCGCACGGTCATATGCACATTCGTTTCACCAATGTCCGCATTCCCAAGGATGCCATCATCCTGGGTCGCGGCAAGGGTTTCGAGATCTCACAGGGCCGCCTTGGGCCAGGCCGGATCCACCACTGCATGCGTGCGATCGGTCAGTCCGAGCGAGCGCTGGAAATGCTGTGCCGCCGCTCTGTCACCCGCGAGGCCTTTGGCAAGCCGCTGGCCAAGCTGGGCGCCAATGTCGATATCATTGCCGAGCGGCGCATGGCGATCGAACAGGCCCGGCTGTTGTGCCTGAAGGCCGCCTGGATGATGGACCAGGGCGATCCGCGCGCCGCCGCGCCGTGGATTTCCCAGATCAAGGTCATCGCGCCGCGTGTCGCGCTCGAGACGGTCGATGAGGCGATGCAGATGCATGGCGGCACCGGTGTGTCCCAGGACACGCCGCTGGCCGGCATGTGGATGGCTCTGCGCACGCTTCGCTTCGCAGATGGCCCGGACGCCGTGCACCGCATGGTCATCGGTCGCAAGGAACTCAAACGTTACGTCAACGAGGCTCTGGAGGGCTAGATGGCTGAACGCAAACCCGCTCCCACACGGGCCGAGCTGGAACCGGTCGTCATGCACATCCTGCAGAACGAACCAATGTTCAAGCTGGGCGAGGTCGATATCCGCGGTGTCAAACAGCGCGCCTATGTCGATGCCCCGGCTGATCTTCGTTTCCTGCTGGTTGCCGCGCTGGAGCATGCCGAGCGCGAAGCGGTGGTCTTCGAGGACCAGCGCTGGACCTATGGCGAGTTGATCGGCAAGGCCGTCGCAATCGCAAACGGTCTGATCTCCCGCCACGGGGTGACACCGGGAACGCGGATCGCCCTGGCGATGCGCAACTCGCCGGAATGGATCGCTGCCTTCTTCGGCATTCTCGCGGCGGGCGGCGTCGTTGTTCCGATGAATGGCTGGTGGACCTCGGAAGAAATGGGGTTTGGCCTTGAAGACTCAGGCACCAAGCTGGTCATCGCCGGTTTCCGCCAGGCCGAACGAATTCAGCCGCATGTGGAAAAACTCGGGCTCACCATCATCGCCGGTCGCGGCGAGGTCGAGGGCGTGGCAGATCATCTGGACGACATCCTCCAGGAGGGGGCGGGCAAGCCGCCGCCAGAACTCACCATCGATACCGACAGCGATTTCGCGATCTTCTACACCTCGGGGTCGACCGGTTCGCCAAAGGGCGCTGTGCTGACTCATCGTGGCGCGGTCAACGCCCTGATGTCCTACGGACTTATCGGAGCCGCCCTGAAGGCTGTGAATGGCGATGAGGACTTTTTCGGTGAAAACCCGGCGGTGCTGGTCGCCGTACCCTTCTTCCATTGTACCGGTTCACATGCGGTGATGATGATGTCTCTCATCTCGGGCCGCAAAATGGTGCTGATGCGCAAGTGGGACCCGGCCGATGCCGTGGATCTGATTGACGAGGAAAAGATCACCAATGTGGTCGGCGTGCCAACCATGTCGCACGAGATTACGCTGGAAGCGGCGCGTCAGGGGCGCTCGCTCGACAGTCTCATGGATATGGGCGTGGGCGGCGCAAAACGCCCGACTGCACATGTTGAGAAGCTCAACGAGCAATTTCCGCACGCCTGGTCGTCCACCGGCTATGGGCTGACGGAAACCAATGCGATTGGCGCCTATAACGGCACCAATGATTATCAGGGGCTTCCCGGCAGTTGCGGTCGTCCCGTTCCGGCCGTGATTGATATCAAGACGGTTCGCGAAGACGGTTCGACGGCAGAGGCCAACGAGCCGGGTGAGGTCTGGATCAAGGGGCCGATCCTGTTCCGGGGTTATCTCAACCAGCCGGAGGCCACGGCGGATGTACTGACCGAGGATGGCTGGTTCCGCACGGGCGATGTCGGCGTGATCGATGAAGAAGGCTTCCTGTTCATCGTCGATCGCATCAAGGACATGATCCTGCGTGGCGGCGAGAATGTCAGCTGCCTCGAAGTGGAAGGCGCGCTGGTCAGCCATCCGGACATTATCGAGGCCGGTGTCATCGGCATTCCCGATGAACGCCTCGGCGAGATTGTCGGCGCAGCGATCCTGTTGCGCGAGGGCGCCGAGCTGTCAGACGCAGAGATTACCGCCTTTATCGAGCCACATCTGGCAGCCTTCAAGCGGCCGGAGAAATACTGGCGCCTTGATGCGCCCCTGCCACGCGGCGGCACTGGCAAGGTCGACAAGCCGACCCTGCGCAAGATGCTGCTCTCAGACGGAGTGTCCGCACAATGACCACGGTTTCACCGAGTGACGTCAAAGGCATGATCGGCAAGGAGATCGGTGTCTCCCGCTGGATCGAAGTTGACCAACAGCGCATCGATGTGTTTGCCGATGTCACTGAAGATCCGCAATTCATCCATATCGACCCCGAGCGCGCCAAGGCGGAAACGCCTTTTGGTGGGACCATTGCGCACGGATTCCTGTCGCTGTCTCTCTTGTCGCCGATGGCCATGGATCTGGGCTTCTCGCTCGAAGGCATCGCCATGGGCATCAATTACGGCTTCGAGAAAGTCCGTTTCCTTCAACCCGTCCGTTCGGGCAGCAAGGTGCGCGGCCGCTTCGTTCTGGATAATGCGGTTGAGCGGCAGCCGGGCCAGTGGATGCTGACCTATGGCGTTAGCGTAGAAATCGAAGGGCAGGACAAGCCGGCGCTGATCGCCCAGTGGCTGACCCTTCAGATCGTCTCCTAAGACAGAAAGTTCCTCCCCATGAGCGATATTCGTTTTGATGGCCGCGTGGCCATTGTCACCGGCGCAGGCCACGGCCTGGGTCGCTCCCATGCCAAACTGCTGGCGTCTCGCGGTGCCAAGGTCATGGTCAATGACCTGGGTGGGTCTGTGGACGGCACGGGCTCGGGTTCCGCGGCTGAAGATGTGGCCCAGGAAATTCGTGAAGCCGGCGGGCAGGCCCTGTCTCACCGTGCCAATGTGACCAAGCCCGACGAAGTCGAGGACATGGTCAAGCAGGCCGTGGGCGAATGGGGCCAGGTCGACATCCTGGTCAACAATGCCGGCATCCTGCGTGACAAGAGCTTTGCCAAGATGACGGTCGAGGACTTCCAGGCGGTGGCGGACGTCCACCTGATGGGCTCGATGGTCTGTACCAAGGCCGTATGGGAGCTGATGCGCGAGGCGGGTTACGGCCGTATCGCCATGACCTCGTCCTCTTCCGGCATCTACGGCAATTTCGGCCAGTCCAACTATGGGGCGGCCAAGATGGGCCTGGTCGGGTTCATGAACGTGCTGCACCTTGAAGGCGCCAAGTATAATATCCGCGTCAATTCTCTGGCTCCGGTCGCGGCGACGCGCATGACCGAGAACCTGATGCCGCCGGCGGCGCTCGATCTGCTGACGCCTGAAGCGGTCTCTGCCGGTCTGGTTTATCTGGTCAGCGAGGATGCGCCTTCCCGTGTCGTTCTTGCAGCGGGCGCGGGCGGCTATGCTGCCTCGAAAATCTATGAGACCGACGGCATCTACCTGCCGCCGGACCAGCAGACGCCGGAGAATATCTCTGCGAATATCGACGCGATCCTCGACACGGGCGCTCAGAAGGAGTTCCAGCAGGGCGGCGAGCAGGGCGTGAAATTCCTGGGCAAAGCCGCCGCCGCGCTGGGCGTCAAGCTGGGCTAATCCATGCATCTCTTTGATGAAGCCACCCAGCTAGAGGCGCATACGCGGGAAGAGGGGGCTGCCACCTTCACGGGTGCGGCGCATCCGGGTTTTCGCAATATGATCGGCCCCTATGGGGGCTGGTCTGCGGCGATTCTGGCCAAGAGCATCATCGAGGCGGGGACGCCGGACCTGCAACTCGTCTCTCTGACGACGGATTTCCTGCTGGGTATCAATGAGGGACCGATCACGCTGGATGCGCGGTGTGACCGGGCTGGGCGCAATACCCAGTTCTGGACGGCCACGCTGACGGCAGACGGGTCCGAGACACCCGCCAACAAGGCGATGGGCATTCTGGCTAAACCGCGTGCAACCGTGAGCTGGCAGGAGGGTGAGCGCCCGGACGCGCCGCCGCCAGAAGACTGTGATCGTTTCCCCCTTCCGATGGAGTGGACCAAGACGGTGGAGATGCGAGGAGCCGGCAATCCGCCGTTCCAGGGTAGCCAGGACACGCGCTCGACCGCCTGGGTTAGACTGGACCCGGACCGCCCGCTGGATGCCGTCGGCCTGGTCGCTCTGGCCGATACCCCGACGCCGCGCCTGTTCTACATCACCAACAAGCCCGACATGATCGCGACGGTCTCCATGACCGTCTATCTGCACGCCACCGCCGAGGACTATGCCGCGGTCGGCACCGACTACATGCTGGTCGAGGCGACTGGCGCGCGAGGCGGCAACGGGTTTTTCGATCAACATGCCCGGATGTGGAGCCGGGATGGTCGCCTGATGGCGACGACACAGCAAATCGTCAATTACAGAAGCAAGGGTTAGAGGAGAGAGCCATGCGTGAGGCAGTGATTGTATCAACGGCGCGGACACCGATTGGCAAGGCCTATCGGGGCGCGTTCAACGACACCTCCGGTCCGGCCCTGGGCGGTCACGCCATCAAGTACGCCGTCGAGCGCGCGGGTGTCGATCCGGCCGAGATTGATGATGTGATCATGGGCTGTGCGATGCAGCAGGGCTCGACCGGCCGCAATCCGGGGCGCAATTGTGCCATCCGTGCCGGTCTGCCAACCTCTGTTTCCGGCATGTCGATGGACCGGCAATGCGCGTCCGGCATGATGGCGATTGCAACGGCAGCCAAGCAGATCATCTCCGATGGCATGACCGTTACGGTCGGCGGCGGGCTGGAGAGCATCTCCCTGGTCCAGAACGACAAGATGAACAATTTCCGCGCCGCGGACGAGTGGACGCTGGAACATCAGCCGGCCCTCTACATGTCCATGCTGGAAACCGCGGAGATCGTGGCGGACCGCTACGGCGTTTCCCGCGAAGCGCAGGACGAATATGCCGCCCAGTCCCAGGATCGTACCCATGCGGCGCAACAGGCTGGCAAGTTCGACGACGAGATTGTCCCGCTGCCGTCCGTCATGAAATTCTTCAACAAGGAAACCAAGGAAGTTTCCGATGTCGAGGTGACGCTGGAAAAGGACGAAGGCAATCGCCCGGGCACGTCGGCTGAAAACCTCGCCGGTCTCAACCCGGTGTTCAAGGATGGCCAGGTGATCAAGGAAGGTCGCTTCATCACGGCCGGCAATGCGTCCCAGCTTTCGGACGGCGCCTCCGCATCTGTCCTGATGGAAGCCAAGGAAGCTGAACGCCGCGGTCTGGAACCGCTGGGCATCTATCGCGGCATGGCCGCCGCCGGCCTCGACCCGGACGAGATGGGTATTGGTCCTATTCATGCCGTTCCGAAACTGCTCAAGGCCAATGGCCTGACGATGGATGATATCGGCCTTTGGGAGCTCAACGAGGCGTTCGCCGTCCAGGTCCTGCACTGTCGCGACACGCTGGGCATTCCCAATGAAAACCTCAATGTGAACGGCGGCGCGATCTCGGTCGGCCATCCCTATGGAATGTCAGGCGCACGCCTGGTCGGTCACGCGCTGATCGAGGGCAAGCGCCGGGGCGTGAAATACGTCGTGGTCACCATGTGTGTCGGTGGTGGCATGGGCGCTGCCGGTCTGTTCGAAGTTGCGTGAGGGCACGATCATGAAAGCACTTTATTGTCGTGAATTCGGACCGGAAGCTAACCTGAAGGTTGAAGAGATCGATGATCCGGCCGTGCCCCAGGGGCATGCCTTGATCGATGTGAAGGCTGCGGGCTTGAACTTTCCGGACCTGCTCTGCGTGCGGGGTGAATACCAGTTCAAGCCGCCGCTGCCCTTTGTTCCGGGCGGAGAGGGCGCCGGTGTCATTACCGAGCTGGGTGACGGCGTTGAAGGCTTCAAGATCGGCGATCGCGTGTGCTTCAACGGGCTGACCGGCGCCTTCGCGTCGAAAGTGGCCTCGCCAGCGGGGACTTTTGTCAAGATTCCCGACAGCATGTCTTTCGAGGAAGCCGCCGGTCTGACCGTGGTTTACGCCACCTCCTATTATGCATTGAAACAGCGAGCCAATCTTAAGCCCGGTGAAACCGTGCTTGTCCTGGGTGCAGCTGGCGGTGTCGGTCTGGCGACGGTTGAGCTGGCCAAGGCCATGGGCGCCAAGGTGATCGCGGCTGCATCGACGGACGAGAAACTGGCCGTTGCAAAAGAACACGGCGCAGATGAGGGCATCAATTATTCGACCGAAGACCTCAAGGCACGCACCAAGGAGCTTACCGGCGGACAGGGCGTCGATGTCATCTATGACCCGGTCGGTGGCGAACTCGCCGAGACGGCGTTCCGGGCGATCGGTTGGGAAGGTCGGCATCTGGTGATCGGGTTCGCCTCCGGGCCGATCCCGAAGCTCCCGCTCAATCTGCCTCTGCTGAAGGGGGCATCTGCGGTGGGTGTGTTCTGGGGCGCCTGGGCCATGCGCGATCCCAAGGGGCATTATCAGAACATGTCCGAGCTGTTTGATTTCTTCGAAACGGGAAAGATCAAGCCGCACGTGGCCGCCCAGTATTCCCTGGATGATTTCCTGCCGGCCTTCGCTGAGCTTTCCGAGCGCCGCGCCATCGGCAAGGTTGTTCTCAAACCCTGATCTGGATACCCGGGGACAATGTTGAATAAATCGCCGCACCCACCGGATGCGGCGATTTTTTATTGGCGGGTTCGTGAGTTGCCTCAGACATTTGCCGCACTATCCTGAAAGGCAGAAATTGGGGAGCAAGAAATGATCAAGTCCATCAGTCTACTGTCTGGCTTGGCCTTGTTGGCATCGCCGGCATCCGCACAACATGCGCCGCCGTCGGAAGTGCTGGCAATCCACGACTATGTCGCAGCCGTCTCGGCCGATCGGATCGAGTCCGACATCCGCACATTGGCCGAGTTTGGTACTCGTCACACCTTGTCGGATACCGAAAGCGATACGCGTGGCATTGGTGCAGCGCGTCGCTGGATCTTCGAGGAATTTGAACGCATCTCCGCGGACTGTGGCGGGTGTCTCGAGGTGATCTACGTGTCCGGTACGACCTTCGGGCAGCCGCGCATCCCCGAGCCGACGGAAATCGTCAATGTGATCGCAATCCAGCGCGGGCGCCTGGACCCGGATCGCATGGTCATGATGTCCGGTGATATCGACAGCCGGGTCACCGATCCGCTGGACGGGACGTCGGACAGCCCCGGAGCCAACGACAACGCATCCGGCATGGCGGGCGTGATCGAGGCTGCGCGCGTCCTGTCGCAGCACGAGTTTGATGGCACGATTGTCTATGCGGGTCTGTCCGGTGAAGAGCAGGGGCTGTTCGGCGGTGGAATCGTTGCCTCGCACGCTCTGGACAATGGCTGGCGTATCAAGGCCGTGCTCAACAATGACATGATCGGCAATATCGCCGGCATCAACGGTGTCATCAACAATACCACGGCGCGGGTCTTCTCGGAGGGCACGCGGGCCACGGAAACACCGGAAGAGGCGCGGTTGCGCCGTTTCACGGGCGGCGAGGTCGATAGTCCGTCACGCAATCTGGCGCGCATGGTTGATCGCACGGCGGATCAATACATTCCGAACCTCGATGTGATGATGGTGTATCGCCTCGATCGCTTCCGTCGCGGTGGTCACCATCGCCCGTTCAACGAGGCGGGCATGCCCGGTGTTCGGATCATGGAGACGAATGAACATTATGACCGCCAGCACGAGGATCTGCGCACGGAAGACGGTCGCGCCTATGGCGATACGATTGACGGGGTCGATTTCGACTTCGCGGCAAAACTGACGGCGTTGAATATTGCCGTCATGGCCCAGATCGCGGGTGCGCCGCCAATCCCCGCGAATGTCCAGGTCGAAGGCGCAGTCCAGCCGTCGACGACGCTGAGATGGGACGTCGCGGAGGGCCTGGCTGCGGAAAACCTGGCCGGATACCGCGTGCATTGGCGTCTTACGGATGTGCCGCAATGGACCCATAGCCGGTTTGTCGGAGTGACGGGTGAGTACACGCTCGAGAATGTCGTGATCGACAATTATTATTTCGGCGTGTCGGCGGTGGCGCTCGATGGTTCCGAAACACCGGTTGTCTTCCCGGGGCCTGCTGGCTCGTTTGGCGAGTAGCCGCGTCTCCACCCGAAAAAAAAGCCGCAGACCTTGGTCTGCGGCTTTTTCATTGGGGCCCGGCGTAATCAGCTCTCGCGCGGGACGATTGTGTAGGTCACGGTTTCACCGGTGGCGGCATTGGTGCCTTGCCAGGTATCCCCCAGAGCAACGCCGTCCTGGAGCGGCGCGCATCCGCTCTCGCCGGTCGAGCGGACCACGCAGATCTCTGAGCCCTGCACCTGCCAGGTTCCGCTGATGCCGATATTGGTGGTGTAGGTGCCGTCAGCATTGAAATAGGTCACATATGTGCCCTGGGAGCTCGATATCTGCAGGGCATTCTCGAGCAGGGCGCTGGCATCGGCCTGGACGAGCGCTGCTGTCATCGCAAGTGTGGTCAAAAACATGGTGTTCTCCCCTGTGTCGCATGGCGAGTTGAAAGGTTGATTTCAATTTGCCGCTGGACCGCGCCTGAAGGCCGGCCAGCGTGTGCGCCCGCGCCAATGTAACCAGCGCACTCGCGCGAAACAATATGCAGCGGGATCAAACTCGCGTTTCAGGGGAAAGAAAAAGGCCGGATCGCAATGCGTCCGGCCTTGATGTCTTCATGTACCAAGGAAGACCTAGCCCGTTTCGAGCATGTCGGCCTCAGCGTTTTCTCGCATGCCAAGGAAATGGTGGGTCACCTCGTCACCGCTCTCATTGGCAACAGCGACCGGCGACAATTCCTGTCCATTGCGCTTGTCATACAGCACGCAGGGCAATTCCTGGTCGCCGTATATCCAGCGATCGCCCCACTGCTGCATGGCGATCAGGATCGGGAAGAGCGCTTCGCCGCGATCGGTCAGGACATATTCCTGACGCTGGCCGCGTACGCCGACTTCTTCTCGTGTCATGATGCCGTTTTCGACCAGCTTGTTCAGCCGGTCTGTAAGAATGTTCTTCGCGATTCCCGTGCTCTCGTGGAAGTCACTGAACCGACGGGCGCCTTTCATGGCATCCCGAACAATCAGCAAAGTCCACCAGTCACCCACTTGATTGAGTGTCTGTGCGATCGCACAAGGCATTTCATCGAAACGTTTCCGTCCCATACCAATAGTCCCCCAAAAGACTAAGGCGTTGATACGCCGCTCCTCCAACAAAACGAATTACTACCCTGTCGAGTAGCTCGCCCGAGCACTCCCGTCCCCGCACGAAAGTGAGGTGACAAACTGCTTGCAGCCCGGTTCGTCACGTGCGGTAAAGATACAGAGTTGCGAAAGTTTTGCGACCCAAAAATGATTTTATTCCGATACCAGATGAGAAGCGTGTCGGAACGCTACAATTATAAACAAAGTTTACGGTTGGTTTCTGGAGGCGTGCGGTGATCGAGGGGACGGGGGTTGATGCGCTCAGGGTCGAACTGAGCCCGACATTCCAGCTGATCATGTCGATCAGCCTGGTCGTCATGATGTTCACTGTCGCGCTGGGATTGAAGCTTAAGGACTTCATGGATTTGCGGAAGGAACCCTGGGCCGTGGGCGGCGGGGTTTTGGCGCAGGTCCTGGGACTGCCCCTGCTGACCCTGGGTCTGATCTTCTGGCTCCAGCCCGCGCCCAGTGTGGCCCTGGGCATGATCGTGGTCGCCAGCTGTCCCGGAGGTAATGTCTCGAACGCGCTGACGCTGTTCGCCAGAGGCGATACAGCCTATTCCGTATCTCTGACCTCGATCTCCGCAGTTTCCGCGGCGGTCGTGACCCCCATTTCCATTCTGTTCTGGGCGAATCAATACGGCCCTACCTCTGTGCTTGTGGACACGCTAGATGTGGACCCATCGATTTTCCTGGTCCAGACGGCCGGATTGCTGGCCCTGCCTTTGCTGGCCGGGATGTTACTGGCGCACTGGAAGCCGGAATTTGCGAGTGTTCTGAGACGTATGCTGATCCCGGTCGCCTTCACGATCCTGGTGGGGCTGATCCTGGTCGGAGCCTTCTCCAATCGCGATGTCCTGTTCTCGACCGAGCACAGCCTGATCCCGCTGGTCATGACCCATAATGCGCTGGCCTTTGTCCTGGGTGGGCTGGCCGGTTTTGCCATGCAGCTGGCCGGGGCCAAGACCCGCGCTCTGACCTTCGAAGTGGGCATCCAGAATGCGGGGCTTGGCCTGTTGCTTTTATTGTCCCAGTTTGGTGGTGTCGGCGGCGCGGTCGCTGTGACGGCACTCTGGGGTGTCTGGCATATCACTGCCGGTTTTATTCTGGTCGGGTTGTTCCGCGGCTACGACCATCTCAAGAACAAGCGGAGCGCTGGTACATGACGGGAGGTTTCCATGTTTGATCTGGTTATTCGAGGCGGCAAATTGTTCGACGGAACAGGGGCGGCGCCCAGCGAGGGCGATATCGCGATCAAGGATGGCGTCATCGCAAAAATCGGGACGATAACCGGCGAGGCGGTGCGCGAGATCGATGCGCGCGGCCAGATTGTGACCCCGGGTTTTGTAGACATCCACACACATTATGACGGTCAGGCGAGTTGGGATACGGAGTTGCGACCGTCCATCGATCACGGCGTGACCACTGCGGTCATGGGCAATTGTGGTGTCGGCTTCGCGCCCGTTCGGGAAAGCGATCATGACAAGCTGATCAAGCTGATGGAGGGGGTCGAGGATATTCCCGGAACCGCCTTGCACGAAGGTCTGACCTGGGATTGGGAGAGCTTCCCGGACTATCTTGATGCGCTCGAGAAAATGCCGCGCACCATCGATATTGCCGCGATGATGCCCCACGACCCCTTGCGTGTGTATGTGATGGGGGATCGCGCTGTGTTCTCGCAGCACGCCACGCAGGACGATATCGCAGAGATGCGGCGTTTGACCCGCGAGGCCCTGGAGGCCGGCGCGATCGGATTTGCGACCGGCCGGTCCGATGTGCACAAGACAGCTGATGGTGACTGGACACCATCGTCAGAAGCAACCCGCGACGAGCTGACGGGTATCGCCAAGGCCTTTGACGGGCTTGGATTTGGTGTTGTTCAGGCCGTGTCAGACTTCAACCTGGAGCGCGGCGAGGCGGACTTCGACGAGGAATGGTCGATCGTCGCCGATTACGCCAAGGCTTCCGGGCGTCCGTTTTCCTTCTCCCTGATGCAGCGTGACTTTGCACCGGACCAGTGGCTGAAGCTGATCAATCTCTCCGAGAAGCTCAAAGAGGAGGGCGTTGATGCCCGCATGCAGGTGGCACCACGGGCTATCGGCGTGTTCCTCGGGTTTAACTGCACCTTCCACCCCTTCATGGGATATCCGATCTACAAGACGATTGCAGACTTGCCTCTGGCTGAACGCGTGGCGCGTATGAAGGACCCGGAGTTCAAGGCCCGGATCCTCTCCGAGAAGACCGATAAATTGTCAGGCCCGGGCTCATCAATACCGCCTCTGGCTGACCTTCTCATGGAGCATATCGAGATGGTCGCGGAGAAGTTTTTCCAGATCGGCAATCCGCCGGATTACGAGCAGCCGGCCGAGAACTCACTGGCCTCCCGCGCCCGCGCCGAGGGCAAGCCCCTGATGGAGATCATCTACGACACACTCCTCGAGCGTGACGGCAAGGAGCTGATCTACCTCCCGCTCTATAATTATACCGAGCTCAATTACGACAATGTGCTCAAGATGATGGAACACCCACAGGCGCTTTATGGCCTGTCAGATGGAGGGGCACATGTCGGGACGGTCTGTGATGCCTCCATGCCGACTTACATGATCACCCACTGGACGCGGGACCGGACGCGCGGTCGCAAGCTGGACCTTCCTACCGTGGTGCGGATGCTGACCGGTGCCCAGGCGGATTATCTGGGCATGTCAGACCGCGGCTATCTCAAGCAGGGACTGAAGGCCGATATCAACATCATTGATCTCGACAGTTTGCAGATGGAGCCTCCGCACATGGAGCAGGACCTGCCCGCGGGCGGTCAGCGTCTTTTGCAGGGCGCGCGGGGCTATACGGCGACGATCGTCGCCGGTGATGTCGTCATGGAGGATGGCAAGCTGACCGGGGCCAAGCCGGGGCGTCTCTATCGGGCTGGCCGAGAGCAGGCGGTCGCGGCCGAGTGACATGAAGCTTTTTTCTCCAATCGTTCTCATTGTGGCCCTGGCAGTTGCCGCGCTGTCAGTTGCGGTCCTGTTGCTCGAACCGGCCCTGTGGCCCCGGGCGGTCCTGTCGTTGGTTTTTCTGCCGGTGGGTGGCTGGTTCTTTCTCTGGGTGGCGCGGCGCAATGCTGCGCGGTCGAACGGTCGCAAGGCACTGATCCGTATCCGGGCCGCTATGGTCGGAGCGGGCGCCGTGCTGGCGTCCGCGCTTGGGTTCCGTGTCGTCGAAGCCCTGGGGGTGGAAACCGGGGCGGCTGGGCAATCCGTGATCAGCCTGGTGCTGACCCTGGTCGTCGTTTGTGGCGACCTGCTGGCTGCGCGTATGGACAGCGATGCCGACAAGCTGGACCAAGACGACCGGGACTGACGCGAATCACGGGGCGGTCGAACGAGGCTTTTCGCGGTTATGCTCGTCTAGCGCACGTAACTCGCGCCATTGATGTCGATGCAGGAGCCGGTCGCACTCGAACACGCGCCCGAGGCCAGGAAGGCGCACATGGCAGCGATCTCCTCCGGTTCGGCCATGCGCCCGATCGGGATCTCGGAATCTGCTGCGGCCAGGCCTGCAGCATTTTGCGGGGCCATGCGTGTATTGATCCAGCCCGGCGCCAGCGCATAGGCGTGAATGCCGTGCTGTCCCCATTGCCGGGCGATCGTCTTGGTCAGTGACAAGACTGCGCCCTTGGAGGCGGCATAGGCCATATGGTCCTTGTCTTCACCACGATATCCGGCCCGGCTGGCGATATTGATGATTTCGCCGCCGCCACTCTCTTTCATTTCCGGGATCGCGGCGCGACAGATATCGGCAACCGCCATCAGATTGACCTGGAGTATGCCCGCCCAGTTGGCCTCCCAGGTTTCATCGGAACTGTCGATCGACGTCTCCCAGTGAATGCCGGCATTGTTGACCACAATATCCAGCCTTCCGCCGGCCAGATGCAGGGCGGCGTCATACAGCTCGCGACCGGCGCCGGGCATCATCAGGTCGGACTGGACCGCCCCGAGTGCACGCGGGCCGATTTCCTGAACTGCAGAGTCGGCATCGGCCATATTCTGATTGCCGTGCAGGATCACCTCCGCACCCTGTTCCGCAAACAGGAAAGCTGCGGCGCGTCCAACGCCATGGCTGGAGCCGGTAATCAGTGCGCGTTTTCCAGCAAGCGGTCCGGTCATCGTCTTGTCCTTGTGTGCTCATGTCTGGTCTCAGACTTAGCGAGCTTTTCGTCGATTCCAAAAGAAAAGCCGCCGGGTTTTACCGGCGGCTTGCAGTCCCGTTCTGTCACGGGCGCTATTTCAGCTGACGCTTGGTGATGTTCTCGTACATCTTGCCATAGGGCGGTGCGAGCAGGCGGGACGGATGCCATTTGCCGGTGTGGAAGACCGAACGGTTGTGGCTGAAGACCTCAAACCCTGTTTCTCCATGATAGGCGCCCTGGCCGGATGCCCCGATGCCGCCAAACGGCAGGTCCGGGATAGACAGGTGCAACAGGTTGATATTCACCCCGACACCGCCCGACAGCGTGGCGTCCAGCACACGGTCTGCTTCCGCCTTGTCGGTGGTGTAGACATACAGGGCGAGCGGATGATCCCGGTCACTGACATAGTCGGTGGCCTGGTCGAGAGTTTCATATCCCAGGACCGGCAGGACCGGGCCGAAAATCTCTTCTTCCAGAAGTTTGGATTCTGCCGGCAGGTTGAGCACCACGGTGGGTGGAATCTTGCGTCTCGCCTTGGCCTCTGCCGCATCATGTTCGGGCTGAAGCACGGTCGCGCCCGCCGCGCGGGCCTCTTCGATCATGTCATGCAGGCGTTGATAATGCCGGTCCGAAACGATGGCCGAATAGCTGTCGTCGGTTGCCACATCCTCGAACTGTGCCTGGGCCACGGCGATAAGGGCAGAGGCGACTTCGTCTTCGCGCCCCTTCGGCGCCAGCACATAGTCCGGTGCGACACAGGTCTGGCCGGAATTGAACAGCTTGCCCCAGGTGATGGATTTGGCCGCGCTCTCGACCGGATAGCTCGGCGTGATGATGGCCGGAGATTTGCCGCCGAGTTCCAGGGTTACCGGAACCAGGTTCTCCGCAGCCGCCTTTGCGACCAGTCGACCGACCTGGGTCGAGCCGGTGTAGAAGAGGTGGTCGAATTTGAGCTGGGTGAAGGCCTGTCCCACGGCGGGACCGCCTGTGATCACCGCGACCTGGTCCTCGTCGAAGTGCTGACCGATCAATGTCTTGATGAGTTCTGAGGTGGCCGGCGTGTATTCCGACGGTTTGAGCATGGCCCGACACCCGGCGCCCAGCGCCGCGACCAGCGGAGCCAGGGCCAGCTGGAAGGGGTAATTCCAGGGCGCGACAATGCCGGCGACGCCGACCGGGTCGCGCCGGATATAGGCCTTGCCCGGTTTCAGGTTCAGCGGGACCGAGACCTTCTTCGGTTTCATCCACTGCTTGAGGTGTTTGGCGGTGTGTTCGGCGTCATTGATGACGAAGACAATCTCGCCCAGCACGCTTTCCTGCTTGGCCCGGCAGGAGAAGTCCTGATTGATGGCCTCACAGATCGCATCGACATTGTCCCGGCACAGTTTTGCAATCTTGGCCAGGTCCGCCTTGCGGTTTTCGAGCGAGCGCTGGCGATCGGCCCGGAAGGCCGATTTCTGCGTCCCAAGAATGGATTTCATCCGCTCGATTTGTTTGGATTCTGCATCACTCATGATGATCTCCTCAGGCGTTGTCTTCCGCGATCATGGCTGCGGCCCGCGTCGCGATCATGATGGTGGGCGCATTGGTATTGCCGCCGACGAGGCGCGGCATGACGGAGGCGTCGATCACCCGCAACCGGTCTACACCCTTCACGCGACACCGGCTGTCCACGACGGACAGCTCACCTGAGCCCATCGCGCAGGTCGACGTCGGATGGTAGAGCGTTTCAGCCCGGTTTCGAACATCATCCATCAACTCAGCGCGATTGGTGACGTGTGCCCCGGGATAGCGTTCTTCCTTGCGGTCGAAGTCGAAGGCGGGCGCGCGCAGGATTTCTCGAACCTTGGCGAGGCCATCCGTCATCACGTCTGCATCAAACTCCTCGTCCAGGTAGTTGGGCTGGATCAGAGGGTGGTCATTCGGGTCCGTGGATTTCAGACGGATCTCGCCGCGGCTGCGCGGATAGAGCTGGCACACATGCAAGGTCACGCCATGCCCCCAGGCCTTTTCGATACCATGCGGGTTGGAAATTGCCGGGATGAACACAAGCTGCAGATCAGGCAGGTCTTCCGCATAGGCCGATTTGATGAAGGCGCCACCCTGTACCGGATTAACGAAGGCCGGGCCGTCACCCATCAGCACCATGCGACCCATCATGTAGACATGATGGGGAATGGAACGAAGGGAATTGCCGATCGAGATCGAGGACTTCGTCCAGATCTGGGCCGTGACGTCGAGGTGGTCCTGCAGGTTCTTGCCAACACCCGGCAGGTCGTGTTCGACACTGACGCCAGCCTCGCGCAGTTCATCGCCCGGGCCGATGCCTGACAGAAGCAGGGTCTGGGGTGAGTTGATCGCGCCTCCGGAGAGGATGACTTCCTTGCGGGCCTTCAGCTCGGTCAGCGTGCCGTCGATCTCGACTTCCACGCCGGTCGCACGGCCATTTTCGATGATGATCTTGCGCACCATCGTTTTCATCGACACGGCACAATTTGCACGATCCAGCGCGGGGCGCAGGAAAGCGTCGGCGGCGCTGCAGCGCTTGCCGTTGCGCTGCGTGACCTGATAGGGGCCAAAGCCTTCCTGTTCAGGGCCATTGAAGTCCGCATTGCGTTTGTACTGCAGCTGGTCGCCGGCCTTGAAGAAGGCGTCAGTCAGCGGATTGAGCGGTGTGATATCCTCGACAGAGAGAGGACCACCGGCTCCGTGCAACTCCGAGGCGCCACGCTGTTGATCCTGCACTTCCTTGAAGGCGGGCAGGGCGTTGTTCCAGCCCCAACCTTCGGCGCCATAGGTCTGTTCCCACTCGTCGAAATTTTCCTTGGCACCGCGCATGTAATGCATGGCGTTGATCGAGGAGGATCCGCCCAGCGTCTTGCCACGCGGCCAGAGCAGCTTTCGATCCTTGAGGTTCTTTTGTGGCTCGGTCCAGTAGCCCCAGTTGAATTCCTCGCCGGTGACAGCGAATTGCAGCAACATCGGTGTGCGAATTATCGCGCTGTTGTCAGAGCCGCCAGCTTCCAGGACGCAGACGGTGACATCGGGATCGCGTGACAAACGCTCCGCGACGGTGCAGCCCGCCGAGCCGGCACCACAGACAATGTAGTCAAACTCGGTCTCACTCATCTGTCGCCTCCATTGGCGCATCATTGCTGTCCAATGGCGCACCATAGTGTGCGGCGAGGGCCCGCATCGCGATCAGGGATTCCTCGGTTCGGGCGGTCCAGGTCGGGTCTGCAGCTGTCCGGGCGATGACAATGCCGCGGCGTTCGTCCACCCACACATATTGCCCATAAACGCCAGCCATGAAGTATTCGCCGTCATAACCCTCGGGCACCCAGAAATGCAGTCCATAGCCGCGATGGGCGTAGACCCCGTCCGGGCCCGGTTCCTGGAAATCCGCGTTCGGACGGGTGGCCGCGACGACCCAGTCTTCCGGCACAAGTTGCTCGCCCTGCCAGTTTCCGTTTTGCAGGTAGAACTGGCCGAAACGCGCATAATCCTCGAGCGAGGCGTTCAGACAGCAATAGCCGATCGCCATGCCATTATCGCCCGGGATGTTCTGGTTCCAATACGCCGAGCGGGTCATGCCCAGCGGTTCCCAGATCTGTTGCTGAACGATCTCGGCGAGAGGGCGGTCATAGATGGCGCGAACGACTGCGGAGAGGACGTGGGTGTTGGCGCTGACATAGTGGAGGTCCTCGCCGGGATTGCGGTTGCGCTCGACGTCCGCGACCAGCGTGTCGATATTCTGACCGAAAATATTGGCGCCCAGGAAGAGCCGACGAATGTCCGAACCTTCCGCGTTATAGTCCTCGTTGAAGTCGACACCTGCCGACATCATGAGCAAATGCCGCAGCGATGTATCGCCATAGGGCGTGCCTTCGTACTGCGGGGCAAATTCAGCGGCGGTCTGGTCAAGATTGTCGATCAGGCCCTGGTGCATCGCCATGGCGATCAAGGTCGCCACATAGCTCTTGCCGACGGACCAGGAGGTGTGATGGGTGTCCGGTGTTGAACCGAGCAGATACTGCTCGTGAACGACCACGCCGTCTCGCAGGACCATCAGGCCGGTGCTATCCGATTCTGCCAGCCACTGGTCAATGCTGCGCGTTTCGTCATTGAACCGATATGAAACGGTCGAATTTGAGACATTTCGCGACGTCTCCACGACAGAGTTTCCCGTTTCGATTGTGCGATACGGGAAAACTTCGCTCATATTGCGAAATGTGTGGGCCAGGCGATCAACGCTTGTTGCGGCCTGGATTTCGGCCGGAGAATAGTCCGACCAAGGCCTGAAATACCAACCGGCCGCCGTCATGGCCAGGAGCCCGGCACCTACACCTAAGCCTATGATAATGTTTTTCATTTCTCTCCCCAAGCGCTTCTTTTTGAACGCTGTTCACTCCGCAGCCTAGCAGAGTTCTGCGCAGAGAAAAGACTTGCCGGAAAATCGCGCCTGAATACACAGGGTGCGGCACGCATGCATCAGCGACGGCATCTTTTTTGCGGAATGCGCAAAAACGAGCTGACAGCATCGCCCGATGATGTTCATATGTCAGATAGTTCACGCGGAAATGGTTGGCTAGAAACCGCGTTACTGAGGGGAGAAAATTCCAATGAAAATGTTCTCGAAAGCGGCCGCTTTGGGCACGACCGCTATTCTTTGTGGCCTCGTAGGCACCACTGGCGCTCTCGCACAGGTAGAGACGATTACAGTCACGTCGCAGAAACGTGAGCAGACTCTGCAAGAAGTGCCGATCGCAGTCTCGGTTGTCCAAGGCGAGACTCTTGAAGATGCGCAAATCATTGACGCCATCGACCTGCAATCGGTCGTGCCGTCGCTGCGTGTCAGTCAGCTGGAGCGCAGCTCCAACGCGACGTTCATCATTCGTGGCCAGGGTAATGGCGCGAACAACCCGGGCATCGAGCCTTCGGTTGCCGTCTATATCGATGGTGTATTCCGTAGCCGCGCAGGTACGGCTCTGTCCGACCTCATGGGTATCGAGCGTGTCGAGGTCCTGCGTGGCCCGCAATCGACCCTGTTCGGCAAGAATGCGACAGCGGGTGTTGTCAGCATCATCACCGAAGAGCCGCAGTTTGAGTTTGGCGGTCAGGCCGAGATCACTCTGGGCAACTACAACTCTGTCATCACGCGTGGCTCTCTGACGGGCCCGATCTCTGACAATCTCGCATTCTCGCTGAGCGGCAGCGTGAACCAGCGTGACGGTTACTACACCAACACGGGCCCGGGCGGCGATTTCAACAATCGTGACCGCTGGGCTGTTCGTGGTCAGCTTCTCTATGTGCCGAACGACGTGTTCAGCCTGCGCGTGATCGCGGACTATGACGAGATCGACGAGCAGTGCTGTGGTACTGACCGTCTCCTGGACGGCGCAGCCGGCCCGGTGATCCGTAACTTCCTCGGCGGTCAGACGTCTGCCGGTGCAGGTTTCAACTACGAGATCGCAACCGACTTCGCGAACCAGAACACGATTGAAAACTCCGGCATCTCCGCACAGGCGGACTGGAGCCTCAACGACAATCTGACCCTGAGCTCCATCACCTCCCTGCGTGGTTATGAAGACTTCATCAACTACGAAGGCGACTTCACGACGCTTGAACTGCTGGGCGCCAATGTCCGCGGTCTGGACGTTGATACGTTCAGCCAGGAATTCCGCCTGACCGGTGACTGGAATGATCGTGCCTACTTCCTGCTGGGTGCGTACTACTCGACCGAAGACATGACGGTTGACGATTCCCGTCTCTATGGTGCGGACACCCGTGCCTATGTCGACATCCTCACCGGTGGCGCGCTTGGCGGACTTGAAGCTTCAACCGGTTTCGCTCCGGGATCCTTCTTCGCGGCGGGTGGTGGTACCACCTTCACCGCAGACCAGAGCGACGAGCAGTTCCAGATCTTCTCTCAGCTCGACTTCAACCTGACGGACCGTCTGGTCCTGACGGCCGGTCTTGCTTACTTCCAGTCCGAGAAAGAGGTGAACTTCACCAACGTTGTTCGGACCAACCCGTTCTCTGACCTGAACCTCGTTCAGATCGGTCTGGGCAGCTTCCTGGCATCTGCAGGCGTTGACCCGAACGACCCGGCACAGGTTGGCGCATTTGCTGCTGCCCAGCCGGCGATTTTCAACCAGTTCGTCTCCGCATCCTCGACCTTCAACGCTGTTGGTCTGGCATCCGGTGGTGTCCTGGTGAATGGCGTGGTTGTTGATCCGAACACGGGTCTGCCGCTGGCCAACCCGCTGCTCGACTTCTTCGCACTGGGTCTCCAGCCGCTCGGCGCTCTGACGCCGTTCCCGAACTCCGTCGAAGATGGTCGCACGTCTGACTCCGACACGCCGTACACGGTACGTCTGGCGTTTGACGCAACGGATCGCACCAATGTCTACGCGTCGTTCTCTCGTGGCTTCAAGGCCTCGTCCTGGAACCTGACCCCGGACACGCGTCCGGCAAGCGGTGACGTTGCGGCTCTGCGTCAGGCCGGTGAGCTGGCTGCGGATAACGCGCTCGGCCTGCCGACCATCGTCAATACGGCGGAAGCCCTGGGCGTCGCTGGTAACCAGCGCTTCGCGCGTCCGGAAGTGACCGAGACGTTCGAGATTGGTTTCAAGACCCGTTTCAGCTTCGGTTCGCTCGATGTTGCTTACTTCGACCAGACCGTCACTGACTTCCAGTCGTCTGTCTTCCAGGGTGCCGGTTTCGCCGTCATCAACGCTGGTGAGCAGTCCGCAACCGGTCTTGAGTTCGACAGTGTCTTCTATCCGCCGTCGATTGATGGTCTGACCATCTCTCTCTCCGGTATCTGGATGGATGCCCAGTACGACGATTTCCAGGGTGCTCCGGTTGTTTCCGGCGGCACGGTTGACCTGGCTGACGGCGTACAGGACGGCACGGGTGACCTGAGCGGTCGTACCGTTGCAGGCATTCCGGACTTCGCCGGTTCTCTCGGTATCCAGTACGATCGTGAACTGTCCTTCGGTGAGCTGCTGCTGCGCGCCGACTGGCAGTATGAATCGAATGTACGTCTGCTGGAGAACCTGCCGGAATCCATCAGCCGTCAGGTCAACACGATCAACGCATCTGTTGGTGTGAACTTCAACAATGGCCTGGAAGCTCTGCTGTGGGCTCGCAACCTCAATGAGGACGAGTACTACACCTCCGGTTTCCCGACCACGCTGCAGTCCGGTTCGTTCTCGGTCTATCCGAACCAGCCGCGCACCTATGGTGTGACCCTGCGCAAGAGCTTCTAAGACTGGTTCATCCAGTCGAGACCAGAAGTGTCGACATTGGAGCGGCGCCGGGGAAACCCGGCGCCGCTTTTTGTTGTCCCCGCTGAACACGCCGGTGGAAGCCTGAGGGGTCAGCTGCTCCAAAGGTTTGGAATGATGGAACACGACGTTGGTGAACGGTGTTCAAAAAACGCTTTGAATTGCGGGACAGGCTGGTTAGCCTGAGGACATCTTCTTCTTGGAGTCGAGAATGCTCGAACTGCTGATCTTCCTGGGCTCACTTCTGGGGATTGCCGCCATGGTGCTGTTGAACAGACAGCTGGGATTGTCGGAGGAGGCCGAAATCACAAGTCTGGACGACGCCGCTCGGCGTCTCGACACGGACCAGATCGGTTTCCAGGCCGGGCAAGGGCTGCTGTCCGATGACAAACGTGCCGCGCTCGTCGAGGAAAAAGGCTCCGGCCGGATCGGTCTGTTAATCGCTTCAGGCAGTGATGTCGTCATCCGCTATCTCGACCCGGGCGCCGTCGAGGCCGCCAAGATGGGGGAAGGCCGCGATATTCACCTGGCGCTCAACGATTTCACATTCGCACCCATCGATATCGCTATCTCCGATACCGCGATGGCCCGGCACTGGGCCGACCGTCTCAACACCATGCAAGGCTAGATCATGGACGTTCCCGCTTTTGCCTCCGATTTCAAACCCATCGACTGGGCGATCCCGTTCTTTGTCCTGTTGATCGTCGCCGAGATGATCTTTGCCAAGCGCACCGGAGGGGCCCGTTTTGAGGCGAGGGACAGCGCTGCCAGCCTGATGATGGGGTTGGGCAGTACGGTCGCGACAATTCTTTATGGCGGTCTGATCGGGGCCTGGCTTGTCTTTGTCTATGATTTCCGCCTGCTCGACATACCGTTTGCCTGGTGGGTCTGGCCGATCGCACTGGTGCTGGATGATTTCTTCTATTACTGGTCGCATCGATGGGCCCACACCGTGCGCTGGTTCTGGGCCGAGCACGTCATCCATCACTCCTCGCAGCACTACAATCTGACCACGGCGCTGCGCCAGCCCTGGACGGGCCTGTTCACGCTGAAATGGCTGTGGCTGGGGTCTGCAATGGTTCTGATCGGCTTCCATCCGGTGATGGTGGGTATCGTCGGGGGGATCAATCTCATCTATCAGTTCTGGATCCATACCGAAGCCATCAAGAAATGCCCGGACTGGTTCGAAGCGGTGATGAACACGCCTTCGCACCATCGTGTGCATCACGGCATCAATCCCCGCTATCTCGACCGCAATTATGCGGGCATTTTCATTGTCTGGGACAAGATGTTCGGGACCTTCCAGCCCGAGCTGGATGACGAGGAGATCCGCTACGGCGTGGTCAAGAATCTGGGCACCTACAACCCGCTTCGCATTGCCTTCCACGAGTGGATCTCGATCGCTAACGACATGCGCCGGGCAGGCAATTGGCGCGACGCGATGATGTTCCTGCTGGCGCCGCCGGGCTGGTCCCCGGATGGTTCGCGGTCGACGTCCAAGGAGATCCTGGAACGCTGGCAAGAGCGGCAAAGACGTTCGACACCGGCAGAGTGAGAAAGATGCAAAAGAGCCGGGTTTCCCGGCTCTTTTTCATTGTGGCCAAAGGCTTAGGCAGAGGTGTTGGGCGCTTAGGGCGAAGATTTGATAACAACGTTCAAAAAATCGCCGGGACCACCCTTGCATTCTGTGGTGAATTGACACACCTTAGCTTTGTGAACGTTGTTCACTAATAAAATTGGTCAGGTCGCTCCTGGGGAGGAAACGCGCCATGGGCTCACTTCGTGAACTCTATCCGATGCCGGATATCGACAAGCATTGGTCGGTCCCGCAGCAATTCGACGCTACTTTCGACTTTGAATATGACGACGGGCGCACGACGCTCATGCATCTCTACCAGAAGGGCAAGGACATGCAGTGGGATGCGGTCAATCGCATCGACTGGAGCCTGGACCTGGACGAAGAGAACCCGATGCAATTGCCCGATGAGGGGATTGCGCTGAAAGGGTCGCCGATCTGGGAGAAGATGTCGGAGAAGGACCGGATCCAGTTCCGTCGCCACGCCCAGTCGTGGAATATTTCGCAATTCATGCAGGGCGAGCAGGCTGCACTCATCTGTGCGTCCAAGATCGTCCAGCAAGTCCCTGATCTCGACGCCAAATTCTACGCCTCGACCCAGGTCATGGACGAGGCGCGCCATGTAGAAGCCTACAAGGGGCTGATGCAGAAGTTCGGCGTCGCCTATCCGATGACCCAGCCGCTGGCCTCCCTGGTGGATGATGCGCTGCGCGATAGCCGTTGGGATTTCACCTATCTCGCCATGCAGGTGGTGATCGAGGGGCTGGCCCTGGCGGCTTTCGGTACTATCCGCGACCTGGCACAGAACCCGCTGGCCAAAATGGTCAATGCCTATGTCATGGAAGACGAGGCCCGCCATGTTGCTTTCGGCCGCCTGACGCTGCGCGATTATTATCCCGAGCTGACGCAAAAGGAGCGTGACGAGCGCGAGGAATTCCTGGTCGAGGCGTGTTATCACATGCGCGATCGTTTCCAGGCGCGCGAGGTCTACGAGACCCTGGATTTGCCGGTCGAGGAATGTATCGAGTGGGCGGAAAACTCGGAAATGAACAAGCTGTTCCGCACGCTGCTGTTCCAGCGCATCGTTCCGGTTGTCAAGGATATCGGCCTGTGGGGCGACAAGATCCAGAAGGCCTATACGGACATGGGTGTCATGCACTATGCCGACCAGGACCTTGATCTGCTGGCCAAGCAGGATGAGGAAATCGCCAAGGACCTGGACAAGGTCAATCACCAGGATGTCCGCATGGCCTATGTGCATGCGGTCGCCGGTCAGGCTGAATAAGAACAATCAGATCAAGAATCGTCGCGAACAATTTGAAGGGCGCCATCGGGCGCCCTTTTTCTTCATGCTGCCCTGGCGTTTTTGGCGTTTGCTGGCGGCGCAATACGTTCGCTCACGCGGGCGAGGGTGGCTTCGATCTCTTCGGCCTTGAAGGGTTTGGAAATCACGCCATCCATTCCGGCAGCAAGATAGGTATCGTGCTGTTCGCGAAAGGCATCGGCAGTGATGGCATAGACCGGCATGCGCGCACGGCCTTCTGTGGTTTCCCACTTGCGGATGGCGGCGACGAGTTCCGTACCGTCCAGCTCGGGCATGTGAATGTCGGACAGGACGAGGTCAAATGTCTCCGTCTGCATGGCCTCGAGGGCGCTGGCGCCATTATCGTGCTCGGTGATCGAGCAATCATGTTTGGCCAACATGCTCGACAGCACCAGACGATTGGTGGCGACATCATCAACGATCAGGACCCGAAGGCGAGACGCAATCAGGATGTCCTGCGCCTCATCTGTCGTTTCACCCAGCGAAGGTGCCGGACGAGCCGGGATATGAAGGGCGAACTCGGTCCCTGTTCCCAGCTGGGAGGTCAGCGTCAGCCGGCCGTGCATCAGTTCAGCGATCTCGCGTGAAATCGTCAGGCCCAGACCAGTGCCGCCGAATTTGCGTGTCGTCGATGTATCGGCCTGCGAGAAGCGATCGAAAATGCGGGCCCGGGCGTCCTCATCGATGCCGATCCCCGTGTCCTGTACGGCAAAGTGAAGTTCGTCATTGGCGAGACTGGCAACGAGTTTGACATGACCGCTGGCCGTGAACTTGATGGCGTTGGAGACCAGATTGCCGATAACCTGGTTGAGGCGCATCTCGTCTATCCAGTAATTCCCGGCGAGCGCGGGATCGATTTCGACTTTCAGCTCCAATCGCTTGGCCAGGGCCGCGGAGCTGTAGAGGGCCTCGACTTTGCGGCAGAGTTTGGCCGGGCTTGTAGGGGCAGGGTCAATCTCCAGCTTGCCACTCTCGATCTTGGTGACATCGAGAATGTCATTGATGATCTGGATCATCGACGAGCCGGAACAATCCAGCGTGTCGACCAGCTTGCTCTGTTCTTTGTCCAGGCGGGTGCTGCGGAGCATGTTCACCAGGCCGATCACGCCGGTCATCGGTGTGCGCAACTCGTGGCTCATATTGGCGAGGAAGCGAGTCTTGGCTTCGGATGCGCGCTCGAGGCTTTCATTACTGCGCTCAAGCGCCTTGGACTGACGATTGGACAATACGATGACCAATGCGAGTGTCGCGAGATTGAAAATGGCCAGAAGGCCGATGATCAAGCCGCCACGGCTGAGATTGTCAACGGCAGTTTGAGTGTGGGCGTCGGCATTCACCATGCTGTCGCGAACACTGTCTTCAAGCTGATGTACAGCATCGACCGCGGCGCTGTCATTGATCCTGACACGCTGATCGATCTCGGTGACCGATAATCCTTGCGCGTGAAGACGGGCGGCGAGTTCAAGATTGCGCTCGTAGTGCCGGAGTGTGGCCGCCAGATTGTCCAGCGCACGGTCCTCTTGCTCGCTTTCGGACAACAGGCGAAATGCGTCGATTGCCGCGAGAGCATCTGCATATTCTGCACGAATAACGGGCAGGCGTTCGGCATTGCCTCTAAGGACAAAATTCTTGAACTCATGAATCGCGCCGCCATAGCCCAGATCGTCTCTTATGCGTGAAAGCAGTTCCAGGCGTTCAATCGGCGTTGCAAGATTGTCCTCAACCGAGGTGCGCACACTCTGTGTGACCTGACTCGTCAGCGCTGCAATGCTGACCGTGGAAAGGACAGCAATGGCGAGCACTGTCGCAATGATGGCACCTGCGCCGATCCGCATTTTGATCCCTCGGTCGTCCTGTCGTTAAAAGCAAAAATACGAGGAGGGTTTTAGAAATTCGTTAGTGCGCTTATTCCGAGCCGAATCCATAGGGTGAGGCGCCCAATGTGTGCGGGTTCATCTCCAGCTTCCGGTTCAGCGGCGGAAAGGCCCGCTGGGCGCATTCATCGCGTTCGCACAGGCGACAGGCTATCCCGATCGGAGCCGGATCATGATCGCGAATGCTGTCCGCGTGGACAATGCGTTCGGCGTGCTGCCAGTCGCATCCAAGTGCGATGGCGTGTACGACAGGGGCTTGCCCATGCGGAGAGGGCGATAATTGTCCGCGCGCCAGTGACAAGTGGCGGCGCCCATCAGTCAGTTCAAAGGACTGGGCGAGAATTTGCCCCGGTGCATGCAGCGCCTCATACAGATTCCATTTCGGGCAGCCACCGCCGGACCGGACAAAGGGCATGATGCCGCCGCCAAAACGCTTGGAAACATTGCCGGCCTGGTCGACCCGGATCATGAAAAAGGGCAGGCCGCGTTCCCCATTGCGCTGCAAGGTGGTCAGGCGATGGCAGACCTGTTCGAAGCTGAGTTCGAAGCGACGCTGCAGCCGGACCAGGTCATAGCGACTATCCTCGGCCAGTTTCAGGAATTGCGAATAGGGAGCCAGAATGGCGCTTGCGAGGTAGTTGCCCAGGCCGACTCTGAGCAGGCGGCGGGCTTCGATATTCTCGCCGACGGCGTCCTCAGCCAGTTTCTCCAGCAATTCGCCAAACTCCAGAGACGCGGTCACCGCAGCAATGTGAAAGGAGCGTGACGCGGCATCCAGCGCTTCGGACAGCAAGAGGCGGCGGCCGTGGAAATCCAGCCTGCGGCGTGCGCCCGCCATGATGTCTTCCTCGAGAACGCGAACCGTGAAGCCATGTTCAGACTGCAGAAAGCGTGACAGATCGCTGGCCTTGTCACGGGAGCGCAGGCCCGCCCGGTCAATGATCTGCTGGGCCGCGTCCTCAAGTTCGGGAAAATGGTTCTGCCGCGCATCCAGAGCATCACGGACGCTTTCCAGAACTGCGCCAGGGCCGCCGGCGCTGGCGGCGGGGCCGGACATGCGCGAGGCGAGGTCCTCAGTTGCAGCTGTGGTCTCCCGGTAGGCATGAAACAGCTTGGCCAGGGCCTCGGCAGCGCGCGGGTGACTGTCTGCGAGTTCATTCAACTCCATCCGGTCGAGCGAAAGGGTCGACAGCACCGGGTCGGCAGCGGCCTCCTTCAGGTCCGCCAGAAGCTGGTGGTCGGCTTCGTTGGCGAAGGCGCGGACGTCGACATCGAAACTATCCGCCAGTGCAAGCAAAACCCGCGCGGTTACAGGGCGCTGATTGCGTTCCAGAAGGTTGAGATAACTCGCCGAAACGCCCAGGGCTTGGGCCGCTTCTGCCTGGCTGAGGCCGCGTTCGCGACGCAATCGTCTCAGCCGGGCGCCGGCGAAGAGTTTTTCCAGCGGTTTTTGCGCGTCCATCTGACCTGCCGTGTCAACAAATTTACAAATCAACATAATGACAATGTCAAACTTATTACACTGTATCCGCTTTCTAAGAAAGGGCTTATCGACAGGCAGTCATCGGTTTGACAATCTCGGAGCATGATTTTTGTCAATCACGGGGAAGACCAATGACAAGCTTTAAAGACCTCGTCCCGAACGCAGCCGACGATCGTTTCGACAGCATCGAGCGCCCTTACACACCAGAAGACGTGCTCAAGCTGCGCGGCTCTGTCGTTATCCAGCAGACCCTAGCCGAGCGCGGTGCGAACAAGCTCTGGGAATTGCTCAAGACGGAAGATTTCGTAAACGCGCTGGGCGCGCTGTCCGGCAACCAGGCCATGCAACAGGTGCGCGCCGGTCTGAAAGCCATCTATCTGTCCGGCTGGCAGGTTGCCGCCGATGCGAATACCGCCGGCACCATGTATCCGGACCAGTCGCTCTACCCGGCGAACTCCGCCCCGGAACTGGCCAAGAAGATTAATCGCGCCCTCCAGCGCGCTGACCAGATCGAAGTTTCCGAGAACGGCGAGGCTTCCTGCGACTGGTTTGCTCCGATCGTTGCCGATGCTGAGGCCGGTTTTGGCGGACAGCTGAACTGTTTCGAGATCATGAAAGCCTTCATCGAAGCGGGTGCGGCGGGCGTCCACTTCGAGGACCAGGTTGCGGCCGAGAAGAAATGCGGTCACCTGGGTGGCAAGGTTCTGATTCCGACCAGCCAGCACGAGCGTAATCTTGCAGCGGCTCGCCTGGCAGCGGACGTCATGGGTGTTCCGACCATCACGGTGGCGCGTACCGACGCGGAATCGGCTACCCTGATCAATTCCGACATTGATGAGCGCGATCATGAATTCATCGATTTCGAAGCCGGACGTACGCCGGAAGGCTTCTTCCGCCTGAAGGAAGGCATGGGCGTTGAGCACTGCATCAAGCGTGGCCTGGCTTACGCCAAGGTGGCTGACCTGCTGTGGTGGGAAACCTCCAAGCCGAACCTGGACGAGGCGCGCCGTTTCGCCGAAGCCATCCAGAAGGAGTTCCCGGGCAAGATGATGGCTTACAATTGTTCGCCGTCCTTCAACTGGGAAGCCAATCTCGACAAGGCGACCATCGAAACCTACCAGCGTGAGCTGGGTGCCATGGGCTACAAGTTCCAGTTCGTGACCCTGGCCGGTTTCCACAGCCTCAATCACGGCATGTTCGAGCTCGCCCGTGGCTACAAGGATCGTGGCATGGGCGCCTATTCCGAACTCCAGCAGGCCGAGTTCGCCTCCGAGGTCGATGGCTACACCGCCACGCGTCACCAGCGCGAAGTCGGAACGGGTTATTTCGACAAGGTGTCCCTGGCCATCTCTGGCGGCAAGTCTTCGACGACTGCCATGGGTGCCTCAACGGAGACGGCTCAATTCGCAGCTGAATAACAAGAAAACGGGCCGCAGGTCCGGCCGGGAGGCGCTCGCTCTTCCACGCCTCTCGGCACCTGGCCCCGATAAAGGAGAATTCGACATGACCCATATCTCACCGACAGGCGTGGAAATTCTCGGACATTTGGAGCCGGGCTATCGCGATATTCTTTCCCACGAGGCGCTGAGCTTCGTCGCAGGCCTCCATCGCCGTTTCGAGAAGCGTCGGCAGTCCCTGTTGCGGTATCGCAAGGAGCGTCAGGCAGAGCTCGACCAGGGCGCCATGCTGCTTTTCCCGCACGAGACTGCAGACATCCGCGCCAGTGAGTGGAAGGTGCGTCCCGCGCCGGCAGATCTGCTCGATCGCCGCGTGGAAATCACCGGTCCAGTTGATCGTAAAATGGTCGTCAATGCCCTCAATTCCGGCGCCAAGTGCTTCATGGCGGATTTTGAGGACGCGACGGCCCCGTTGTGGACCAATCTGATCGAAGGACAAATTAATCTTCGCGATGCGAACAAGCGCGAGATCGATTTCACGGATGAGAGATCCGGAAAACAATACAGCATCAATGACGACGCGGCTGTACTGATCGTGCGTCCGCGCGGCTGGCACCTCGATGAGCGTCATGTGCTGGTCAATGGTCAGGCCCTTTCCGGATCTCTCTTCGATTTCGGCCTCTATCTCTTCCACAATCACGAGGCCCTGAAAAACCGCCAGACAGGCCCGTATTTCTACCTGCCCAAGCTGGAAAGCCGTTATGAGGCGCGTTTGTGGAGCCTGGTCTTCCAGCATGCCGAGGACGAGCTGGGCCTGGAGCGTGGCACAATCCGCGCGACCGTCCTGATCGAGACTATTCCGGCGACCTTTGAGCTGGACGAGATCCTGTACGAGCTGAAAGAGCACGTGGTCGGTCTCAATTGTGGGCGCTGGGATTATATTTTCAGCTATATCAAGCGTTTGCGTAACAATCCGGAATGCATCCTGCCGGATCGTGGGGCGGTCACCATGTCCGTGCCCTTCATGGAAGCCTATTCCAAGCGGGTGATCGAGGTGTGTCACCGCCGCGGTGCTCACGCCATGGGCGGCATGTCAGCCTTCATTCCCGTGAAGAATGACGAGGCGGCCAATGAGGCGGCCCGTGAGAAGGTTCGCCAAGACAAGCAGCGTGAAGTCACTAACGGCCATGACGGTACGTGGGTCGCACATCCGGATCTGGTTCCGGTTGCCAAAGCGGTCTTCGACGCAAGTATGAAAGGCCCCAACCAGCTCGATTTCGAGGATGAGTTCGCTCTGCCGGTCACCACCAAGGCGCTTCTCGAAGCGCCCGAGGGTGATATCACCGATGCCGGTGTCGAAGAGAATATCGATGTTGCCATCCGCTATATCGCGGCGTGGCTGGGCGGTCGCGGCGCGGTTCCGATCCGCAATCTGATGGAGGATGCAGCGACGGCAGAGATCGCCCGGGCCCAGCTCTGGCAGTGGCGCAAATATGCTTGCACGACCGCGGAAGGTCGCACGATCACGGCTGGTCTTCTGGAAGCGGAGGTTCTGCGTATCCGTGAAGGCATCAAGGCTGAAGTGCCGGGCAAGGACGAGCTTGTCGCTCGCATCGACGAGGCTGCAGATACCCTCAGCACCTTGATCCTGGATAAGGAGTTCGCGGAATTCCTGACCCTGCCGGCCTACGATCTGATTACCGCCGATCTCAAAAAGCCGATGCAGCTGACCGAGTTTGAAGACTAGACCCGGAGTTATCCCGGGGAGGAGAGGGAGCAGCGTTCTGCGAGCCAGGACGCTGCTTCTTTTTCACTGGTGAAGGTCTTGAGACGTGAGCCGAGCAGAAAGCCTTTGGTTTCAAACAGCATGGCCTGGTCACGATGGTTTTCCGGATGGAAAATCAGGGCGGTGGGCGCCGTGGTTCCCAGTCGCTCGAACCAGGTGTCGATCACGGCCATGAATTCGCCGGCCGTCAGTTCGAAGTCACAATCACTTAGATCAATCAGGAAGCACCGGGCCTGGCCCAGCTTGTCGACCAAGCCATCAATACGGCCGACGAGAGTGTCGCGATTGAGTGGACCAGAAAAAGCTTCGCGCACGAGGTTGTTAGGCTCGCGCGCGGGGATAACAGAGGGCATGAGATTGACTGCTGAATCACGAATGTTGCGACTGATTAGCAAATTCGACGTGATTTGAATGGAATTATTCAGGTCAAACGCAGCAAGCGATGAGTGTAGGCGGATTTTCGCGACCTAGGGTGGTTCGGGTGTGAACTTATCCCGTGGCCGCAGATGTATAACCCCGGAAGCCACAGGCGTCCGCCAGTTTCCAGCCACTGGCCGTCTGGGTGAAGCGACAGGTGATATAGTCTGCGCGCTCAACGCCGTAGGGGAAGCTCGGCGCCATGTCTGCCGGCGTGCCCTCTACGGGCCTCAGGCCTTGATAGGTCGCTTGCGGATAAACGATGATCTGGCGTTCCGCGTCGCTGCGCGGTGCTGACGGATTATCGATCACACACAAGGGTGGTCGCGAAAGCAGTCCGACGACTGTGCCCCGGGTTTCACCGTTCGCGCCCCACAAATGGCTGTTCAGATGTGGATCACCGGCGGCAAAGGCATCAGCAACAGATCCCGGTGCCAGGCTTTGGCTCAGGAGGCCGGAATTGTGGCTGATCACGGCCATGAAGACCTGCATTTCGTGAGGTGCCGGCGCGCGGCAAGCCGGAGACGTAGCCGTTGTCGCACAGGCAGACACGGCAAGGGCACAGGAAGCGGCGGCAAGAACACGAATACGCAAAGGACAACTCCATCCCGTCTGGATATCCAAAGCTATAGCCGGTTCTCGCCGCTGTTTCGAGGGCTAAGTGTGGCGATTTACCGGTTCAAACGGTTTTCAACCAGATCATCCACCACGCCCGGATCGGCCAGGGTCGAGGTGTCTCCAAGATTGGAGAAGTCATTCTCCGCGATCTTGCGCAAGATGCGTCGCATGATCTTGCCCGAGCGGGTTTTGGGCAGGCCGGGCGCAAACTGGATCAGATCCGGTGTCGCCACGGGGCCGATCTCCTGGCGCACCCATGTCTTCAGCGCAGCGACATCTTCCTCGGCAGGGTCCCGACCCTGGTTGAGCGTGACGAAGCAATAAATACCCTGACCCTTTATGTCGTGCGGATAACCGACCACGGCAGCTTCCGCGACATCATCATGGGCCACCAGGGCGCTTTCGATTTCAGCGGTTCCCAGGCGGTGACCGGAAACGTTCAGTACATCGTCCACACGGCCTGTGATCCACCAGTATCCATCCGCATCACGGCGGGCGCCGTCGCCTGCGAAATAATAGCCGGGATAAGTCGAGAAATAGGTGTCAATGAAACGCTGGTGATCGCCATAGACGGTTCGCATCTGGCCGGGCCAGGAGCGGGTCAGCACCAGGCTGCCCTGGATTTCCCCCTCCGCCTCGATCAGCTTGCCGTCACTGTCCATCAGGGCCGGTGTAACGCCCAGCATCGGCTTGGTCGCCGATCCCGGTTTCAGGTCCATGGCGCCGGCCAGGGGCGTGATCATGATGCCGCCGGTCTCCGTCTGCCACCAGGTATCCACGATGGGACAGCGTCCGTCACCGACCACGCGGTGATACCAGGTCCACGCCTCGGGATTGATCGGCTCGCCGACCGAGCCCAGCAAGCGAAGTGACGCCCGGGAGTGCTTCTTGACCGGCGCGTCGCCCTCACGCATCAGCGCGCGGATAGCGGTCGGTGCCGTGTAGAAGATATTGACCTTGTGTTTGTCGACGACCTGCCAGAAACGATCCGGTCCCGGATAGTTGGGAACGCCTTCGAACATCAGTGTGATCGCGCCATTGGCCAGCGGTCCGTAGACGATATAGCTGTGGCCGGTGACCCAGCCGACATCGGCCGTGCACCAATAGATCTCGTCCGGCTTGTAATCGAAAACGAGTTCATGGGTCAGCGACGCCCAGACCATGTAGCCGCCGGTCGTGTGCATGACACCCTTGGGTTTGCCGGTGGACCCCGAGGTGTAGAGGATGAAGAGGGGATCTTCCGCGCTCATCTCTTCCGGAGCGCAATCGGTGGCCTGTTCAGCGACAAGGCTTTCATAGGCGACATCGCGGCCTTCCACCCAGCCGACCTCGGCTCCGGTGCGTTTCACGGTCACCACTTTCCTGACGCCGCCTGCGATTTCGATCGCCTTGTCGACATTGGCCTTGAGCGGGATCGCCTTGGCCCCGCGCACACCTTCATCGGCGGTGATGACATATTCGCTTTCACAGTCGGTGATACGGCCGGCGAGCGCGTCCGGAGAGAAGCCACCAAAGACAACCGAGTGCACAGCGCCGATGCGTGCGCAGGCGAGCATGGCGTAGGCTGCTTCCGGGATCATCGGCATGTAGAGCGTGACACGGTCGCCCTTTTTCACGCCGATCGATTTCAGCCCGTTGGCGAGCCGGCAAACATGTTCATACAGCTCGCCATAGGTGACCGTGCTGTCGACAGCGGGATCATCGCCTTCCCAGATAATCGCCGTGTCATCCTTCTTTGCGGGCAGATGACGGTCGATACAGTTCACCGAAGCGTTGAGCGTGCCGTCTGCGAACCAGCGAATATGCAGGTCGTCCTTGTCCCAGGAGACATCATCGATCTGGGTGAAGGGTTTCATCCAGTCGATCCGCTGGGCGGTCTCGCGCCAGAACGCGTCCGGCTCTTCCAGGGAGCGGCGATAGGCCTTCGCATAGGCCTTGGAATCGAGATGGGCGTGTTCGGCAAAACCGTCTGGAATCGGGAAAATCTCGTTCGGATCGTGATGCGTCATGTGATGTGCTGAGCTCGCTGGAAATTCGGCAGAAGGGCAAGACAAGGCCGCCCCGATGGCGCGGCCGTATCAGAATCTTAGACGTAAATTGGTCTGGTTGAAACGGGACCCATCCCGAAAAACCCGCTCATCCGGCAGAGACGCCTTCCGCGCGCAGTGTTGTCTTCTCATCCAGCGTTCGCATGGCTGCATACTGCGACAGGAAGACCTCGCCCGTCAGCTCCTTGAAGAAGCCCGCTTCACCCAGCTTGTCGCTGACCGGGCCCTTCACTTCTGACAGGTGCAGGGTGACCTTGGCATCGTCCAGGCGGCTGTTGATTGTGCGCAGACTGCCCAGCGCGCTGGCATCGACAAAATTCACCGCCGGAAAGACCAGGACAACATCGGTGATGTCGGGATGATCCACAGTGATCTGTGCGACGAGGTCTTCCAGGAAGCGCGCATTGGCAAAATAGAGCGCGCTGTCGATCCGTAGGGCATAAACGTGCGGTGAGAGAACCACGTCATGCCGGTGTGGATTGCGGAAATGATGCGTACCGGGAACCTGTCCCAGACGTGTCCAGTGTGGCCGCATCGTGCGTTGCAGGACGAGGCCAACAGAGATGGCGACCCCCAGGGTCAGGCCGATCTCCACACCCAGGAACAGGACGCCAAACAGGGTCAAAAAGGCTGCCGATCCATCTGCCTGTGAGTATTTCCAGGCGTCCCAGGCCCCTTTGAAGTCCGCCAGTTTCCAGATCGCGACCAGGATTGTTGCGGCCAGGGTGGCCTTGGGCAGATGATGGAAGAGGGGGGTGAAAAAGACCGCCACCAGCATGATGATGACGGCTGTCATGACGCCGGCCAGCGGGGTCTGCGCCCCTGCCTGTTCGTTGACGACAGAGCGGGCGAAACCACCGGTGACGGGATAGCCGCCGGTCAGGGACGCAGCGACATTGGCCGCACCCAGGCCGAAGAGTTCGCGATCGGGGATTACGCTTTCGCGGCGCCGCGCGGCGAGGGATTGTCCAACAGAGACACTTTCAACAAAACCGATCAGGGAGATCAGCGCGGCGGGCCCGATCAACGCCCGCCAGGTTTGCAGATCCACCAGCGGCAGTGCGAAGGGCGGCAGACCGGTCGGCAATTCCCCGACAATGGACAGGCCCGTGCGTTCATTCAGTGCGAAACTGGCTGCGGTCAGCGTGGCGGCAATGACCAGGATGGCCGGCGCCGCTCGCATAATCGTGTCAGCGAGGCCTTCACCCAGTCCCATGCGCATGAAGATGCGCTTGAATGTCGTGCGGGCGAGTATCAGGAAGAGCAGGCTTCCCGCGCCCATGCCAAGTGCCACCATATTCACCGTCGATGCGCTTTCCATCATCGAAACCGCAAATTCCGGCAGCGTGGCTCCATGCGCCTCGACACCGAGAATATGGCGCAGCTGGCTGGCGATAATCAGGATTGTCGAGGCGGTGATGAAGGCCCCGATGACCGGCTTGGAAAGGAAATTTGCGACGCCGCCCAGTTTGAGCACGCCAAAGAGGATCAGGAAGGCGGCGGATAGCAGGGCGAGGGCACCAGCGGCTGCCATTTGCTCGGCGGGATCAGTCAGGCCCAGATTGCCAATGGCTGCAGCCGTCATCAGCGAGACAACCGCCACCGGCCCCACGGCAAGAACGCGGCTCGAGCCGAAGAGCGCGTAGGCGATCAGCGGGGTCGTCGAGGCATAGAGCCCGGCCTGGGGTGGCAATCCGGCCAGGAGCGCATAGGCAAGGCTTTGCGGGATGAGCAAGATGGCCGTGATGATGCTGGCCAGCGCGTCATCAGCGAAGGTCTTGCTGTCGTAATCCTTGAACCAGCGCAGGCCTGGAAAAATTCGCTCGAGTGCGCCCATGAATTACACCGCGTTCAGTGGGATTTTGAGATAGCGAGTGCCGTTGTCCTCGGCTTCCGGCATGTGGCCGGCACGCATGTTCACCTGGACTGAAGGCAGGATCAGGGTCGGCATGGACAATTTGGCGTCACGCTCGGTCCGCATCTTGATGAAGGCCTGTTCGTCTGTGCCTTCCTTTACGTGGATATTCTTGGCTTTTTCGTCGCCTACTGTCGTCTCCCAGGCATAGAAATCGCGGCCCGGCGCCTTGTAGTCGTGGCACATGAAGAGGCGGGTCTCGTCCGGCAGGGCAAAAATCTTCTGGATCGATTGCCACAGCGTGTGGGCGTCGCCGCCCGGGAAGTCGCATCGCGCCGTTCCGAAGTCTGGCATGAACAGCGTGTCCCCCACAAAGGCGGCATCTCCGATATGATAGATCATGCAGGCTGGCGTATGGCCCGGGGTCCAGATCGCTTCCGCCTCGAGAGAGCCAATCTTGAACGTCTCTCCGTCGGTGAACAGCTTGCCAAATTGCGAGCCGTCGCGTTGGAAGCCGGCCTCTGCATTGAACAGGTCGCCAAATACGCCCTGGACATGTTTGACATGCTCGCCAATGCCAATCGTTCCGCCCAGACGGTCATGAAGATAGGGAGCAGCGGAAAGATGGTCGGCGTGGACATGGGTTTCCAGGATCCACTCGACGGTCAGGGTGTTGTCTTCGACAAACTGGATCAGCTCGTTGGCAGAGCGGGTCTGTGTGCGACCGGATGCCGGGTCATAGTTCAAAACGGAATCGATGATGGCCGCAGCATTCGTTGCCGCGTCCCAGACGATATAGCTGATCGTATAGGTGTCCGGGTCGAAGAAGGCTTTGATTTCCGGTTTTGCTGACATCACCAAACTCCTGGCAGGCATTCTGAATCGTTGATTGCAATATAGCGAACTTGCATAAATACGCAAATACGCACATATTGTCGCACGAACCAACCTATGGGTATCGAAGAATCAGCGAATTAGGGAGAGACCTAATGGAAAAGACTGTGAATTGGACCGTCGATGAAGTTGAGGCGGCACTGGCCAAGGGTGAAATCATCCTGATTGATGTGCGCGAGCCGCAGGAGTTTCACGCCGAGCGCATCCCCGGCGCCTTGCTGTATCCACTGTCGGATTTTGATCCGCACAAGCTGCCGCACTCCGGCACCAAGAAAATCGTTCTGCACTGCAAGTCCGGTGGTCGCTCCGGTCAAGCGCTGCGTATGTGCCAGGAGGCCGGTGTCGAAGTAGCAGGCCACATGGAGGGCGGGATTTTGAAATGGATTGCCGCAGGCAAGGAAACCCGTTCTGACCTCGAAGAGAAAAAAGGGATGAGCGTACCCCAGGCCGTGATGGCTCTGGGCTCGGTAATGGTGTTGATTTCCATGGGGCTGTCCATGGCGTTCGGGCCGATCTGGCTGCTGCTGGGGGCAGCGGTGAGTTTCATGCTCTTGCAGGCGGCGTTCACCGGTTTCTGCCCGGCTGCACGTTTCTTCCTGGCGCTTGGCTTCCGCCCGGCCTAGGGCTGGGCAGGCTCGCAATAGGCCGTGTACAGGGCATCCATAACCGATCGGATGCCCTCGCTGGCCAGGCCATAATAGATCGTCTGGCCATCCCGTCGGGTCGTCACAAGCCCTTTATTGCGCAGGATCGCGAGCTGTTGGGACATGGCCTGCGCACGCATTCCCAGACTCTCTGCCAGCTCGCCTACCGAGCGTTCCTTCTCCATCATCGCACAGAGCGCCAGCAGGCGAGACGGGTGAGCCAGCGTCTTCATCAGATCGGCGACCTCGTCGGCGATCGGCTTCATCTCGGAATATTCCATCGTAACCTGCAAAAATCTGTAGCTTCAGAATACTGTATATAAGCTATCCCCCTGAATAAATGAAGAGGGCAGGCGCTTGTGTTAGTCAGCTGTAACGCGCTATTGTGTTAGCGCGCTAATACGCTATATCGAGCTTCACTGATCACCAACGAGGCGGACATGACCGATCTCAAACCCCTGAGCGAGGCGCTGTTGAGCGTGAAGTCGGAGACCGAGATGGAGCGTTTCCTGACGGATCTCCTGACGCCGGGCGAGATGAAAACCCTGACCGAACGCTGGCGTGTGGCTGGCCTGTTGGACGAGGGTGGAAACTCCTATCGCGAGATCAGTGAAATCACCGGCGCGAGCACGACAACCGTTACCCGTGTCTCGCGCTTCTTGAGCCAGGAAAATCATCAGGGATACCGGCTGGTGCTGGATCGCTTGAAAGGATCGAAATCGTGACCCGTTTGCGTATTGCCGTGCAGTCCAAGGGCCGTCTTGCCGAAGGCGGAATGGATTTGCTGAAAAACTGCGGACTTCGTTTTGCCTATGGTCGCGACAAGCTGCACCAGAGCGCGGAAAACATGCCGGTCGATCTGATGCTCGTCCGTGACGACGATATCCCCAATTTCGTGGCCTCGGGCGCGTGTGATTACGGTATTGTCGGAGAGAATGTGTTTCGCGAGGAGCAGCTGGGCAGCCGCCGCGGCAAGGAGCTGGAAATCGCGCTGCGTCTGGGCTTTTCCAAGTGCACGTTGAAACTGGCCGCCCCCAAGGGCGGGGCGATCACGACGGTCGCTGATCTGGATGGCAAGGCGATCGCGACATCCTATCCGGCGATTACGGCAGAATATCTGGAGCGCAATGGCGTGAAAGCCGAGATCGTGGAAATGCACGGGTCTGTCGAGGTCGCGCCACGTCTCAACATCGCCGATGCGATTTGCGATCTGGTGTCTTCAGGTGCGACCCTGGAGGCCAATGGGCTCGCAGCCTTCGAGACCGTCCTGGTGAGCGAAGCGGTTCTGGTCCGGCGCAAGGAAAGCCGCTCCGGGGAAGCCGATGCGATCGCGGAAATCCTGATGCGGCGTGCGCAGGGGGTGATCGCGTCAGCCCAGACCAAATACATCATGTTGAATGCGCCGACCGACCGGCTCGATGCCATCAAGGCGCTGTTGCCCGGTTCGGATGCGCCCACGGTGGCGCAGATCGCGGGTCGGGATGATGTGGTGGCGCTGCACGCCGTCTGCCGGGAACGGGTGTTCTGGGAGACGCTTGAAGCGCTGGAAGCGGAAGGCGCCCGCGCCATCCTCGTCCTGCCCATCGAAAAAATGCTGGCCTAGGGGCGTGTCATGAAGATCCTGAACTGGGCAGAGCTGGACGAGGGTGAGCGCATCTCCGCGCTCGCCCGACCGGAAGAGACCGGTGCCGCAGCTGGCGCCGCGCGTGACATTGTCGATGCCATTCGAAGCCAGGGCGAGACGGCCTTGCGGGCCTATGCGTCGCGCCTGGACGGGTATGCACCGGAGCAGTTCGGTGTTGCCGAGGAGGCTTTCACGGCCGCGCTCGATGCGAGGGAACCGGCCGACCAGGAAGCGATCAAGGCGGCCGCTGATGCGGTGCGTCGCTTCCACGTCAAACAAGGATACACCGGCTATGAGGTCGAGACCTGGGCCGGCGTGAAAGCCTCGCGTCGTGCGACGCCCGTGGACGTCGCCGCCCTTTATGTACCGGCCGGTAGCGCACCGCTGGTCTCCAGCCTGATCATGCTGGCGGTACCCGCCCAGCTGGCTGGCGTGCCGCGCATTGCGGTCGTAGCCCCGCCCAATGGCAGTGACGGCGTCAATGCGTCGCTGCTGGCCGCCGCGAAGCTGATCGGCATCGATGAGGTCTACGCCGTGGGCGGCGCGCAGGCGATAGCCGCACTGGCTTTTGGGGTGGCTGATATCCCCAAGGCGGACAAGATTTTCGGTCCGGGCAATGCCTATGTGGCTGCGGCCAAGGCCTATGTCACCGCGCTGCCAGGTGGGCCTGCCGTGGATCTGCCTGCGGGCCCGAGTGAGGTGATGGTGGCTGCCGATGCGAGCGCGGATGCCGCGTTTGTCGCCAGTGACCTTCTCAGCCAGGCCGAACACGATGCCAATGCACAAGTGGTCCTTCTGGCCGATGCCCCGGAAACAGCAGACGCCGTGCTGGCGCAGGTGGACAGCCAGCTTGAGGCCTTGCCGCGCGCGGACATCGCGCGGGCGGCACTCGCCAATTCGCTCTGTCTGGTGTGTCGTGAAGAAGAGGACATGGCGGACGCGGCCAATCTTTATGCCGCTGAACACCTGATTATCCAGACAGGTAATGCAGAACGCCTGGTGGATGCTATTCGCCATGCCGGTTCGATTTTCGTGGGGCCCTGGGCTCCGGAGGCCGCGGGCGATTATGCGGCTGGCCCGAACCACACCCTGCCGACCGGTGGCGCAGCGCGCGCCTATGGTGGTGTGACGGTTGAAGCGTTCCAGAAAACGACGACCATCCTGCGGGCCAGTGAAGCCGGTGCCCGCAATCTGGCGCCGACCGTGGAACGGCTGGCGGCCCTGGAGGGGCTGGACGCGCACCGCCTGGCTATGGCCAAGCGTCGCGAAAAGGCCTCCGGAGGCTCGGTCGCCGCGGAAGGCGGGCCGCGTGCCGCTGCGCGTCGTCGCAAGACTGCGGAGACGGATATCGCCTTGTCGATCAACCTCGACCGGGATGGTCCCAACCGGATCAATACCGGCGTTGGATATTTCGATCACATGCTGGACCAGATCGCGCGGCATGCCGGCATCTCGCTGTCCATTGATGTTGAGGGCGATTTGGAAATCGATGCGCACCACACCATTGAAGATGTGTGCCTGACATTCGGGGAAGCACTCGCCGAGGCGCTCGGCGACAAGCGCGGCATTGCCCGTTTCGGATTCGAATTGCCGATGGATGAGACACGGGCCGGGGTCTGGATCGATCTTTCAGGCCGTCCCTATGCCAAGTTCGAAGGCGAGATCCCGGGTGATCGAGTCGGGGAGTTTCCGGTGGAAATGACGGCTCATGCCTTCCGTTCGATCGCTGAAAGCCTGAAGGCCGCGGTCCACGTCAAGGTCGAGGGTGATAATGCCCACCACATGATCGAAGGATGTTTCAAGGCCTTTGGTCGTGCCTTGCGCCAGGCCGTGCGGATCGAAGGTGATCGCCTGCCATCGACCAAGGAGCACCTGGCATGACCGTCGGGCTGATTGATACAGGCTGCGCTAATCTGGCCTCGGTCCGCTTTGCCCTTGAACGGGCCGGGATCGACTACAAGGTCGCTGTGACGCCTGGTCAGGCCGGAGCCTGTGGCCGATTGATCCTGCCGGGTGTCGGTGCGGCTGCGCCTGCGATGAAACAGCTGGATGCCTCGGGTTGGAGCGAGCAATTGCGGCGTGACGAACGACCGCTCCTGGGGATCTGCCTGGGCATGCAGCTCTTGTTTGAATATTCCGCAGAAAGCGATGTCGCCTGTCTGGGTCTGGTCCCGGGAGAGGTCGCGCGACTGCCGCAGGCGGACGGGCTGGTCTGGCCGCACATGGGCTGGAATGCGCTTGATGTGCTGCAGCCGAATAATGCCTTGCTCAGCGGGATCGACAACGGCGCCTACATGTATTTCGTGCACGGTTTCTATGTGCCGGCATCCAGTTTTGCGCTGGCCAGTACCCGCTATGGTGCAGATATCTCTGCCATCGTGAATTCGCGCCATGTCTATGGATGCCAATTCCACCCGGAACGGTCGGGCGAAGCGGGCGCTCGTATTCTCAAGAATTTTGCGGAGCTGGTGAGATGATCCTCTATCCTGCGATTGATCTGCTTGAAGATCGTGTCGTGCGCCTGATGCACGGCAAGTTCGACGCGGTGACGGAGTATGCCTCCGACCCGGTTGAGGTTGCACGGCAATTGCGTGATGCGGGTGCGGAGTGGATCCATGTCGTCGATCTGGCCGGGGCACGAGATGGCGCCCGGCGCCAGGCCGGCGTCATCGCGGAGATTGCGGCCTTGGGTCTTAACATCCAGTCGGGTGGTGGCGTTCGTTCAAGCGCGGATATCGAGGCGTTTCTTGATGCAGGTGTATCCAGGGTCGTGATCGGTTCGCTGGCGATTTCGGCACCTGAACAGGTTCTGCCCTGGATCGACCGCTTCGGCCCGGACCGTCTGACGCTGGCCTTTGATGTGCAGTATGTCGGCGGTGCCTACCGTCCGGCCGTCAAGGGATGGACCGATGTGCTCACCGTGACACTTGATGACGTCATCAAAGCCTATGACGGCGTGGAGCTGGCGCATGCCCTGGTGACCGATATCGGTCGCGACGGGGACCTGAGCGGCCCCAATCTCGAGCTCTATCGCTATCTGGTCGAGACCTATCCCAGTGTTGGCTGGCAGGCGTCGGGCGGCGTCTCGTCGCTGGAAGATCTGCGGGCGACGCGACAAGCCGGGGCAGCCGGTGCAATCACCGGGCGGGCAATCTATGAGGGGAAATTCAGCGTCGAGGAGGCCCTGGCATGCTTGCAAGACGCATAATTCCCTGCCTCGACGTCAAGGACGGACAGGTCGTCAAGGGCGTGAAGTTTCGCAATCACGAGGTCGTCGGAGATATCGTCGAACTGGCGCGTCGCCATGCGGACGAGGGTGCCGACGAGCTGGTCTTCTACGATATTGCTGCGAGTACGCGCGGTGAAACGGTTGAGCCGGCCTGGGTCAGCGCCGTGGCGCGTGTGATCGACATTCCTTTCTGCGTTGCCGGCGGGATCAAGAGCGTCGATGATGCGCGCGCCCGCCTGTTTGCGGGGGCCGACAAGATCTCGATCAACACACCTGCGCTTCAGAACCCCCGGCTTGTCGACAAGCTGGCCGCAGAGTTCGGTTCGCAGTGCGTTGTCGTGGGCATAGACAGCCGCGAGATCGACGGCGAGTGGAGTGTTCACCAATTCACCGGTGACCCTGACAAGACCCAACGGGCCAACCGCCGCACGCTGGACTGGATCGGTGAGGTTGTGGATCGCGGTGCGGGGGAGATCGTGCTCAATTGCATGGATCAGGACGGGGTGCGCGACGGCTATGATATCGAACAATTGTCTGCAGCACGGGCGCTTTGTTCCACACCTTTGATCGCCTCGGGTGGTGCCGGCAAAAAAGAAGACTTCAAAACCGTCTTCAATCAGGCCAATGTGGATGGTGCGCTGGCTGCCAGCGTCTTTCACAAGGGGCTGATCAATATAGGAAATCTGAAGTCCTATTTGATTGATGAAGGATTGGGCATTCGGCTATGATCAACGCTGAAAAACTCAACTGGGAGAAGGTCGACGGCCTGATCCCGGCAATCATACAGGACGTGGCCACGCGCCAGGTCCTCATGCTGGGCTATATGAATGCCGAGGCGGTCGCACTGACCCAGGAAACCGGCAAGGTACATTTTTACAGCCGCACCAAACAGCGCATCTGGAAGAAGGGCGAGACGTCCGGAAACACGTTCAAACTGGTGCAGATGGCGCCGGATTGTGACGGTGACACACTGTTGGTTGAGGTGCGCCCGAAAGGCCCTGCTTGCCATACCGGAACCGTGACGTGTTTCGGCGATGATCCTGCGCCGGGACTAGGTTTCCTGGCGCATCTGCGCGCCATTATCAAAAAGCGCCGCAAGGAAAAGCCGAAGAACTCCTATGTCGGAGACCTGCTCGCACGTGCGCCGAAAAAGCCTGCGCAGAAAGTGGGTGAAGAAGGCGTCGAGGTGGCCATGGCGGCGGTTTCGGAAAGCAAGTCGGAACTGGCCGGAGAGGCGGCGGATCTGATCTTCCACCTGATGGTGTTGCTGGAATCGCGGGATCTGAGCCTCGACGATGTCGTCGCTGTGTTGCGCAAGCGTCACGCCGTACGCGCCCAGAACAAATAGATCACTCGCAATAGCGTAGCGCGCTTTCGCCCTCGTCGATGTGCGGTGTCGCCAGCTCGGGCAGAGCGTCGACGCATGCGACCTGATGGTCGATCTTCGCGTCACTTGGAGGCGAGGCGTGCCCCGTCTGGTTGGTCGGGACGAAATAGAGTGCGCCTGCAACGGCGGTGTAGATAATCAGTGTGCGCATAATCGGGACGCTCCTAGATGAGTCGAGACTAGCTGTGGAGGCCGCTAATCGGGACTCATCTTTAATTCGCTGTAATATATGAGCGAGCCTTCTCTCAACGGGCGGCTAATCGGGGCTCTACCGCAGGCGGAACATTCGATTAGAAATTGATTGTTTTCCTGCGAGGTCAGGCGCCTGAACCACCGGGCAGTAGGTCAGAACTGGCGAGCCGGTGGTCGGCTTGTCTGTCTCATCGTCAGACGCTGGCCATGCAAGCAGGCCTGCCGCCAGAAGCAGATAAATCAACAATACTCGAAACATGGCGAACCCCTCCACCTGGTTGATACGGTGGTGGAGGAGGTTTCCGTCGTTATCCGGGCGAAAACCGTTCCGTCAATGCGTGACGATCACCGGGATGGGTGAGACGTGCAAGGGTAACGACACGTTGTTCCAGAAAGGTGCGGCGCTCCAGAACGAGGCAGGCTTCACCGCCATCGATCTGCAGATGACGGGCTGTGTCACGGTCTGCATTTCGGGCCGAAATGGTATGTTCGGCCTGTGTCCATGGGGCCTGGTTCAGCAGCCAAGCGCCGGGAGGCATGGCACTGAAGGTCTCGTCGCGGGCTTCAGGAAGCACCTCAAGATTGATCCAGCGCTCTTCCAGCTCGATAGGGACATCATTGGCGAAATGCAGGCATGTCACTTGGCGTAGGCGCGAGGGTGCGGCCAGTTCGAAGCGCTCCATCAGCGCGGCATCCGCCGAGATCACATCTGAATCAAGAATCTGGAACCGGTATATCTCGCCGCGTGCCGGGATCAGTTTGGACATGTCGACGATTTCGAGCATCGCTGCGGGTGCGGGCGGAGGCGCGACGAAGCTGCCGGCCCGGCGCTTGCGCACGACCAGGCCCTCGTCAGCGAGCTCTCGCAGGGCGCGGTTCACCGTCATTCGAGCGGTCTGGAAATGCTCGGCGAGTTCTTCCTCACCCGGAATGCGGTCTCCGGATTTCCAGGCCCCGCCCCGGATCGGCTGTGTCAGGGCGCGCTTGATCTGTTCATAGACCGCGCCGCGTCCATCCAGCGACAATTCCAGCTGCCACGTGTTCGCCATTAGTTCTCAACCCTTCGCATCAACGCGGTGATGCTCCGGGCATACCGCTGTCGGATGTCGTCACCGGCCAGACAGCGACCATGTGAGACAACCTGCTTCCCTCCGACATAGACGCAATCAACCTGACGTCCACTCCCGGCAAACATCCAACTGTCGAGAAGCGTGTCTTCCTGGCGGGCCAGAAGGGCCGTGGCATTGACGTCAAGGGTCACGAAATCAGCGCGCATGCCGACAGCAATCTGACCGGTGTTCTGGCCGAGCGCTGCTGCGCCACCCAGGGCACAGGATTGATACAGCGCCTGGCCGAGATGCTCGCCGGGGTCGGCCAGAACATTGCGCTGGCGCCGGATGAGCCGCTGACCATATTCCAGCAACCGCAATTCCTCTGGCAGGTCGATGCGGATATGGCTGTCAGAACCAATGCCCACATGGCCGCCTGCGCGCCGATAGTCATCCGCCGGGAAAATTCCATCACCGAGATTGGCCTCGGTCAGTGGGCACAAGCCTGCGACCGCGCCCGATCTCGCAACCGCGCGGGTCTCTTCGGCGGTCATATGGGTGGCGTGAACAAGGCACCAGCGCTGATCCAGCGCGACGGTGTCCATCAGCAAGTCTACCGGCCGGCGGCCGTGTGCAGCCAGGCAATCCTCGACCTCCTGGGTCTGCTCGGCGATATGGATGTGGATGGGGTCGGACGGCCTCAGCCCTGCGAGCCACCCAAGGTCCTCGAGATTGGCGGCGCGCAATGAATGTGGTGCGACACCGAGGCGGGCGAACGGTACGTGTTCAAGGTGTCGCTGGCTGGCCTCAATCAGGGCGGCATATCTGTCAGGGGCGTTGAAAAACCGTCTTTGCCCCGCGTGCGTGGGCTGATCGCCAAAGCCCGCCCAGCGATAAAAGACCGGAAGCAGGGTGAGTGCGATCCCGCTGGATTGCGCTGCACGACAAATGCCTCCGGACATCTCTGCCAGATCCGAGAAGGGCGTGCCATCGCGGTCATGGTGCAGATAGTGGAACTCCCCGACACTGGTGAAACCGGTTTCCAGCATCTCGCAATAAACAAGGGCGGCGATCGCCTCGACATCCTCGGGCGTGAGGTGGTCGTTGAAGGCGTACATGACCTCGCGCCAGGTCCAGAAACTGTCATCGTTTGTACCACGTTTTTCGGACAGTCCGGCCATGCCGCGCTGAAAGGCGTGGCTGTGAAGATTGGCCATTCCGGGCAAGGCGTGATCGTGCAGAGTGTCGCCGGGAAGGCGCTCGGCATCGGCCTCGCAGCTCCCGATCATGCCGTCAGGATTGATAGTGACGCGCACATTGCGGGACCACCCCTCGGGAAGCAGGGCGTGTTCGAAGAAGAATCCGGTCATGTTTCAGTCCTGCCTCTGGACAAGAATCTCGAGCCTTGTTTAATTGTATAGACAAATATTGGTTTGCGAACCCCCAACACGATGATCTCTCATGCGCATCGACACTCTGATAACTGACGCCCGCATCGCTAGCATGGTTCCCGGTGATACGCCCTATGGCGTTATCGAGGACGGTGCCATCGCGATTTCCGGCAATACGATCTCCTGGGTGGGCGAGCGGTGTGATGCGCCCACGGCGTTTGAAAACGCACACTCGTTGGAAGGGCGCTGGGTCACACCGGCGCTGATCGATTGCCACACCCACCTGGTGTTTGCCGGTGATCGATCGGATGAATACGAGCGGCGCCTCGCCGGTGAGAGTTATGCCGAGATCGCCAAGTCCGGTGGCGGCATCGCTAAAACAGTGGAAGCCACCCGCCAGGCGAATTCCGCCCAGCTCGCTGCCGCGGCCCTGCGCCGTCTGGAAGCGCTGGCCGAGGAGGGCGTCGGCACGGTCGAGATCAAGTCGGGCTATGGCCTGACCATCGACAGCGAGCTGACCATGCTGAAGGCCGCGCGCGGGGCGGGGATCGCTTCGGGCATGCGGGTTTCGCCGACGCTTCTGGCCGCGCATTCAATCCCCCTGGAATACCAGGGTCGGTCTGGCGCCTATATCGACGAGGTTTGTATTCCGCTGGTGCGTCAGGCCGCTCAGGAGGGGCTGGCCGATGCGGTGGATGCTTATTGCGAGGCCATTGCCTTTTCGCCGGAGGAAACCCGTCGGCTGTTCATCGCCGCCAAGGCCGCAGGCCTGCCGGTCAAACTTCATGCGGACCAGTTGTCCGATACGGGCGGTGCGCGTCTGGTGGCAGAGTTCGGCGGCCTCTCGGCTGATCACGTTGAATATACGAGCGAGGAGGGGTTGCAGGCGATGGCGAACGCCGGAACCGTTGCCGTGATCCTGCCCGGTGCTTTCTACTCGATCGGTGAGACACAGAAACCGCCGGTGGCGCGCATGCGCGAGCTGGGCATTCCCATGGCGGTGTCGACCGACAGCAATCCGGGCTCGTCGCCCATGGTCTCGCTGCTGACGGCGGCCAACATGGCCTGCACGCTGTTCGGCTTCACGGTCGAGGAGGCTGTGGCCGGCATGACGCGGGAAGCGGCCCGGGCCCTGGGGCTGCAGGACAAGCTGGGCACCATTGAAACCGGCAAGATCGCGGATCTGGCTGTATGGGACATCGAACGCCCGGCAGAGCTGGTGCAATGGATCGGACGGCGACCGCTGCATGGTCGCATCCTTGAAGGAGAGTGGGTATAATGGCGGTACTTATCCAACCGGGCCAGATGACGCTGGCCGACTGGCGCGAGATCTATCGCGGTGCCGAAGTCGCGCTTTCAGATGCCGCCAAAACAGGTGTCGATGCGTCGGCCAAGACGGTGGAAGACCTGATCGCTTCCGGCCGCGCGGTCTATGGTCTCAATACCGGTTTCGGCAAGCTGGCCCAGACACGTATCGCCGATGACGAGCTGGCCGTTCTGCAGGAACGCCTCGTCCTCTCCCACGCCGCCGGTGTCGGTGAACCGTTGGGCCGCGATGTCACGCGGCTGTTGATGAGCCTGAAGATTTCCAGCCTGTCGCGTGGTGCCTCGGGCATTCGCTGGTCAACGGTCAAGGCGCTGGAAGCCATGCTGAAAGCCGATGTCCTGCCGGTCATTCCGGCGCGCGGTTCGGTCGGCGCATCCGGCGACCTCGCGCCGCTGGCGCATATGTCTGCGGCGCTGATCGGGTCCGGTGAGGCATTCTGCAAGGGCGAACGATTGCCTGCTCGTGAAGCTCTGGCCAAGGCCGGTCTCGAGCCGGTTCAGCTGGGGCCAAAGGAAGGCCTGGCCTTGCTTAACGGCACGCAGTGCTCGACCGCACTGGCGCTGGCAGGTCTGTTTGAAACCGAGAACGCCTACAGGAACACGCTGCTGTCCGGTGCACTCTCGGTCGATGCGGCCAAGGGCTCGATTGCACCGTTTGATCCGCGTATCCATGCGCTGCGCGGTCATCAGGGCCAGATCGATGCGGCTGCGGCCTTGCGCGGCCTGCTCGATGGTTCGCAGATCCTCGACAGTCACACCGGCTGTGAGAAGATCCAGGACCCGTACTGCCTGCGCTGCCAGCCCCAGGTCATGGGAGCTGTGCTGGGCGTGTTACGCCAGGCCGGTGAGACGCTGGAAACCGAAGCCAATGCGGTCACGGATAATCCTCTGGTCTTCTCGAAAGAGGGCGACGCGATTTCCGGCGGCAATTTCCACGCCGAACCGGTGGCGTTCGCCGCTGATCAGATCGCCATGGCGGTCTGTGAAATCGGCTCGATCTCTGAACGGCGCGTGGCGCTGCTGACAGACCCGGCGGTCTCCGGCCTGCCGGCTTTCCTGACTCCCAATCCGGGCATCAATTCCGGTTTCATGATCGCGCATGTCACGGCGGCAGCCCTGGTCAGCGAGAACAAGCAGAAAGCCTATCCGGCCTCTGTCGACTCCATCCCGACGAGCGCCAACCAGGAAGACCACGTCTCCATGGCCACGCACGGCGCTTATCGCCTGCTGCAGATGACGCAGAACCTGCGTGATGTGGTGGCGGTCGAGCTGTTGTGCGGCGCCCAGGGCGCGGATTTCCACGCACCGGTGAAATCATCGGCCAGGCTGGAGACCGCCAAATCCCGCCTGCGCCGGGATGTGCCGGCCTATAGTGATGACCGCTATTTCGCTGATGACATCAATGCCGCCTCGGCGCTGATCGCCTCGGGCGAGCTGGTGGCGGACCTGGGTCTGCCGGGCGTGGCGTAATGGATGTCTACCAGCTCAGTGTTGGAACGGGGCCGCTTGTTGTCTCGATGCCGCATTCGGGACTGGCCCTGTCGCCGGGCCTTGAAGCGCGCCTGACTGAGCGGGCGAGGGCACTTCCCGATACTGACTGGCATATCCCGGAGCTTTACGACTTTCTGGGTGATCTCAACGCATCGGTGATCCGCGCGAACTATTCCCGGTACGTGGTGGACCTCAATCGTGATCCATCGGGTCAGTCGCTTTATCCGGGACAGGCCACGACCGGCCTTGTGCCCACAGAATTCTTCGATGGCGAGCCGCTCTATCTTGAGGGGCAGGCCCCTGACGCAACCGAGAGCGAACAACGGCGCCGGGCTTTTCACGCGCCATATCATGAAGTCCTGTTCGACCTGATCGATCATGTCCGTGCGGTGCATGGCTACGCGGTCCTGTGGGACGCGCACTCCATCGCCAGCGTGGTGCCGCGCCTGTTTGACGGGCGTTTGCCCGATCTCAATCTGGGTACGAATACCGGCCAGTCCTGTGCGCCGGACATCCAGACCGCTGCCGAGGCCGCCATGGCGGCAACCAGTGCCTACGAGACGATATCCAATGGCCGTTTCAAGGGCGGCTGGATCACCCGTCATTACGGTCAGCCAAAACACAATGTGCACGCCCTGCAAATGGAGATCGCCCAGATCGCCTACATGGCCGAGGGCGCGCCCTACACATTCGACGCGGACAAGGCCGAGCGCCTGCGTCCCGTTCTGAAATCCATCATCAAGGCCGCGCTTGACGCGGCGGCCCGCCTTCATGCCGGAGACAAGTCATGAGCCATACCCGTATCGACAATGCCCGCGTCATTCGCGCCAAGACCGGCCCCGAGCTCGACGCCCTCAACTGGGCTGCCGAAGCGCCGCTGCGCATGTTGATGAATAATCTCGACCCGGATGTCGCGGAAAAGCCGGAAGAGCTGGTTGTCTACGGCGGTATCGGCCGGGCAGCGCGCGACTGGGAGAGTTTCGATCGCATCGTCTCCACGCTGAAGCGCCTCAAGGAAGACGAGACCCTGCTGGTCCAGTCCGGCAAGCCGGTCGGCGTGTTCCGCACCCACAAGGATGCGCCGCGCGTACTGCTGGCCAATTCCAACCTGGTGCCGAACTGGGCGACCTGGGAACATTTCCGCGAGCTCGATCAGAAAGGTCTGATGATGTACGGCCAGATGACGGCGGGATCGTGGATCTATATCGGCTCTCAAGGCATTGTGCAGGGAACCTACGAGACCTTCGTCGAGGCCGGGCGTCAGCATTACAATGGCGATCTGACCGGCAAGTGGATCCTGACCGGTGGCCTCGGTGGCATGGGCGGCGCCCAGCCGCTCGCCGCGACGATGGCCGGCGCCTGCATGCTGGCCGTGGAATGCCAGCCGAGCCGGATCGAGATGCGTCTGCGCACAGGATATCTGGATAAACAGGCCCACGATCTCGACGAGGCCCTGGCCATGATCAAGGACGCCTGCGCCAAAGGCGAGGCAATCTCGGTCGGTCTGCTGGGCAATGCAGCCGAGGTGTTCCCGGAACTGGTCAAGCGCGGCGAGCGCCCGGACATGGTCACCGACCAGACCTCGGCCCATGACCCGGTCAATGGCTATCTGCCGCTGGGCTGGACGCTGGCGGAATGGGAAGCCAAGCGCGAAAGTGATCCCGACGCGGTATCGGTTGCTGCCAAGAAATCCATGGCGCTCCATGTGCGTGCCATGCTCGATTTCTGGAAACAAGGCATCCCGACGCTCGATTACGGAAACAATATTCGTCAGATGGCGCAGGATGAGGGGGTCGAGGACGCGTTTGATTTCCCGGGCTTCGTGCCGGCCTATATCCGCCCGCTCTTCTGCCGGGGCATTGGACCCTTCCGCTGGGCCGCGCTGTCCGGTGACCCTGAAGATATCTACAAGACGGACGCCAAGGTGAAGGAGCTGATCCCGGATAATCCGCACCTGCACCGCTGGCTCGACATGGCTAGGGAGCGTATCCACTTCCAGGGCCTGCCGGCGCGCATCTGCTGGGTCGGACTGGGCGAGCGTCACAAGCTGGGCCTGGCGTTCAACGAGATGGTCAAAAACGGCGAACTTTCCGCGCCCGTGGTGATCGGCCGCGATCACCTGGACTCAGGCTCTGTGGCCAGCCCGAACCGTGAAACCGAGGCCATGATGGACGGCTCCGACGCCGTCGCCGACTGGCCTCTGCTCAACGCCCTGCTCAACACCGCCTCTGGCGCGACCTGGGTTTCGCTGCACCATGGTGGCGGCGTCGGCATGGGCTATTCCCTGCACTCCGGCCAGGTCGTCATGGCCGACGGCACCGACGAGGCGGCGGAACGTGTGGGCCGCGTTTTGTGGAATGATCCAGGCACGGGCGTGATGCGCCATGCCGATGCGGGATACGAGATCGCGAAAGATTGCGCGAGGGAGCAGGGGCTGGATCTGCCGAGCGTGGAGTAACGCCCTTTGTCATCCCCGCCGGATGCCCCGCGAATGCGGGGCGCAGAGCGGAGACCTTATGCGCGATGGATCCCGGATCTCCGCCCGGCTCACGGCCGGGCATGCGTCCGGAATGACAAGGTGAGTAGAGAAGCGGGGTGCTCCCCGCAACCATCCTTAAATCTCATGCCGAGATCGGGCCGTATGGGGTTCCGCGCGTCAAGGGTGAAACCGCGCGCGGCCCTGCGGGCCCTTGACGCGCGGAACCCCACACGGCGGACTGGCTGGCAGGACATTCAAGGCCCATTATCTTCGCCTCCGGGGAAGTGCCGGAACAAAGTGGAGGCGAAGGCGGCGAGCGCAGCGAGCTTTCCTCCGGACCTCGTGCTCCAGCCCCTCCGTCTCCGCCTTTGCCAAGGCTACGGCGGATCAACCTCCCCGGTGTGGAAAATCACCCAGCTCCAAACGCCGCCTCTCTCACCGCGTGCAGATCCGCCATCACCGCCTGGCACAACGCCTCGATCTCGGCGACCGGCTCAATCAGGTCCGGGATCATTACGGTCTGCATGCCCGCAGCGTGGGCGGCGCGTACGCCGGTGAAACTGTCTTCCAGAGCGAGACAATCGCTGGGATGCACACCCAGCTGGCTGGCGGCCAGCAGGAAGGGTTCGGGATGCGGTTTGCCCTCGGTGACATCGCAGCGGGTGACCAGGGTTTGCAGCCGGTCCAGCAAGCCAACGCGCTCCAGACGCTCTGGCGCCGCCGGGCGGCTGGTGGAGGTGGCCACAGCTGCGGCGATGCCGCGCGCGTCCAGCGCATCCATCATCTCGTAGACACCGGGTTTGACCGGCACAGAATCGGCCATGTGTGCGTCGAGAATGGTGTGCATGCGGGTGTTGTAGGCGTCGAAGGGGAAATCGGCGCCCAGCGCGTCCAGCATGATATCCCGGCACTGGGCGTTGGGCACGCCGACCTGGGAGCGGTGCAGGGCGTCGGTCATTTCGTGACCGAACTCGCGCGCTGCCTGTTTCATGGCGATGAGGTAGAGATTTTCCGTGTCGAGGAGGGTGCCGTCCATATCAAAGACGACAGCGCGAAACGGTTTGAGCATGAGCGGTCCGGAGGCGAGGCGACGAGGTGAGATAGCGACCTGACTGCCCGCCAAAGTCAAGCGGGATGACAATCCTCGCGCGTCGAATTAGATAGGCGGAAAGCATCTGATTTGGAGCGCGCAATGTCGTCTGGCTTTTATGATTTCCTCAGCGGTGAACTCAAGCAGATCGAGGCCGATGGTCTCTACAAGCGCGAGCGCATCATCACCTCGGAACAGTTCTCCGAGATCGATGTGAACCAGGATGGCCAGGACAGCCATGTCATCAATTTCTGCGCCAACAACTATCTCGGCCTGGCCAATCGCCCGGAGCTGATCGACGCGGCCAAGGCGACGCTGGACACCCATGGTTTTGGCGTGGCGTCAGTGCGCTTTATCTGTGGCACCCAGGACATTCACAAACAGCTCGAAGCCAAGATCGCCGAGTTTACCAGCTGCGAGGATGCGATCCTCTACGCCGCCGCGTTCGACGCCAATGGCGGCGTGTTCGAACCGCTGCTGGGACCGGAAGACGCGATCATTTCCGACGCGCTGAACCATGCCTCCATCATTGATGGCGTGCGCCTGTGCAAGGCCAAGCGCTATCGTTATGCCAATTCCGACATGGATGCGCTGGAAGACCAGCTCAAACAGGCGCGTGCCGATGGCTGCCGTCACATCCTGATCGTCACCGATGGTGTGTTCTCGATGGATGGCTATATCGCCAAACTTCCCGAGATTGTCGCGCTGGCAGAAAAGTATGATGCGCTGACCATGGTGGATGATTGTCATGCCCACGGTTTCATGGGCGCGAAAGGCCGCGGCACGCCGGAACATTGCGGAGTGTTTGGCAAGATCGACATCGTCACCGGTACGCTGGGCAAGGCGCTGGGGGGTGCGATGGGTGGTTTCACCGCGGGTCGCAAGGAAGTCATCGACATGCTGCGCCAGCGCTCGCGGCCTTATCTCTTCTCCAACTCACTGGCCCCGTCCATTGTCGGCGCATCGCTCAAGGCGCTGGACATGGTCAATGAGGGCGATGATCTGCGCGCCCGCCTGTTCGACAATGCCAAGCGTTTCCGTGCCGGCATGAGCGCCGCCGGTTTTGACCTGCTGCCGGGCGAACACCCGATCATCCCGGTCATGCTGGGCGATGCCGCCCTGTCCCAGCAGATGGCGAGCAAGCTGATGGAAGAGGGCGTGTATGTGATCGGCTTCTTCTATCCGGTCGTGCCCAAGGGCCAGGCCCGCATCCGTACGCAGATGTCGGCCGCCCACACCCCGGAGATGATCGACCGAGCGGTTGCAGCCTTTACCAAAGTGGGCAAGGATCTGGGTGTGATCTAGAAGGATTTGCGGTCATGAGCTTCGATACTGACGTTGTCATCATCGGCGCCGGTATCGCGGGCCTGGCGACCGGATATGCAACCTCCCGCCGCGGCCTGGAAACGATCATCATCGAGCAGGAAGCCGGGATCGGGCACGGCGTGTCGTCCCGGAATTCCGAAGTCATCCATGCCGGTATCTACTATCCAGCCAAATCGCTGAAGGCGAAGCTGTGTGTTGCCGGAAAGCAGATGCTCTATGCGTTCTGTGACAAGCACCGGGTGCCCTACAGCCGCTGTGGCAAGCTGGTCGTGGCCACGACGGCAGAGGAAGAGCCGCGGCTGGATGCCATCCTGGCTCAAGGGCTGGCCAATGGCGTCGATGACCTGCAGCGCCTGAGCAGGGATGAGGCGCGGTCGCTCGAGCCCCACCTCAATGTAACCGCCGCTATCCTCTCGCCCTCCAGTGGTCTGGTCGACAGCCATGCCCTGATGTTGATGCTGGGTGGCGAGATTACGCGTCACGGCGGTGCGATCGCCGTCAACACGCCCTTTGCCGGGGCAACGCCCCTTGAAGGTGGAGGGTTTGTTGTTCGCACTGGGGGAGAGGCGGCCACTGAATTGACCACGCGCTATCTCGTCCTGGCGGCCGGGCTGGGTGCGCAGGCCGTGGCGGCGTGTGTCGATAGCTATCCCGCTGAGAAAATTCCCCAACGCCATCTTGGAAAAGGCGTCTATTTTTCCTTGGCGGGCAAGGCCCCGTTCGAGCGCCTGATTTACCCATTGCCGATACCCGGAGCGCTGGGCACGCATTATCGTCGGGACCTGGGTGGGCAGGCCCGTTTTGGGCCCGATCTGGATTATGTCGATACCCTGGACTACGAGGTTGATCCTGCGCGCGCAGCCTCGTTCTACGACACTATTCGCCGCTTCTGGCCGGACCTGCCGGACGATGCGCTGGTGCCGGATTACGCGGGCATTCGCCCCAAGATCCACGGCCCGGACCAGCCCCAGTGCGACTTCCGCATCGAGGGCACGGACCAGCATGGCCTTCCCGGACTAGTCGCGATGTTCGGCATTGAAAGTCCCGGCCTCACATCCTCCCTTGCTATCGGCGAGCTGACCGTGAAACGCCTGGCGCTCGCCTAGACACGGGACGGTGCCGGTATCGTTCCCGCTGCCCAAACCCCGGACTCCCGCTAGATTTCGCCCGGTAAACTCGCGTGCCGGATGTTTTTGCATCCAAATCCATGCCGGGGGGCATCACAGGGTTATCCCGATTAACAGGGGGGAGAAGCGATCATGAGCACGACAACCACCAGCAATGCCCGTCCACAGGACGAAATGCTGCCATTCCTCAATAATTTCCACGACATCTTCACGACTATCGGTGTCGTGATTTTGCTCATCGGCATGAATATGGGCATTGCCCAGGTGCTCGACACCTATGATTTCGGCGAGGGCCAGAACCTGGTCTATGCACGCCTTGGCCTGTTTGCCGGTGTCGCCCTGGTCGCCTGGCTCTTGTCCGCGCTGCTGGTCGGACGTCAGCGGCGGATCTTGCCCGGCATTGTCCTGGCGGCGACTTTCGGCATCACGACGAGCGGTGTGCTCGGCTGGCTTTATACCGACTATCTGATCAATGGCGTAGGCATTGCCCAGCTGATGCAGGAAGGTGGCGAGTTCCAGATCAGCGGTGACCAGTTCAGCTTTGCCGCGGTCAGTGCGGTAATCCAGAACCTCAACCCGGCCGTTCGGTTTGCGCCGATCGTCTATGCCATGATCGGTCTGTTGCCGATGGTGGCCTATTATCTGGCTTTCCGTCTGCCCTTTACCGGTGGTCTTGTTGGTGCCGGTCTTGTCTTTACGGCCGCCATGGTGATCGTTGCGGTTTTCCCGTACTACGCCATCCTCTACCTGCCGGGCCTGTTGCTGCTGGCTGCGACGACCCTGCTGGTCGCCGGAATTTTCTTTGATGCCCGTGACCCGCAGCGTCAGACACGTCTGTCCGGCACGGCTTTCTGGCTGCACTTCTTCGCGGCTCCGGCCATGCTGTTCGCGGTGCTCACCGTGACCCAGGCCGGTTTCTCGCTGGACATGGTTGAAGTCATGAACCCGCAGCAGATCTTCATCTTCTCGGCGATGAGCGAGGAGAATGTTTCCTCCGCGACAGTCGCCGCGACTGCGCTGACGGTGATCGGTATCTTTGCCATCATCTCACTGCTGATCAATCGCCGCGCCCTGATCGTCTCAGGCCTGTTGACGGCCGGCGTGTCGATCAGCGTCATCGTCAACCAGTCCGGCATGGGTGAGGGCGCGACGATCGCGGTCACCATGCTGGTGCTGGGCGGTATTGTCGTCATTCTCGGCGCAGCCTGGAACCCGGTTCGGTCCCTGCTGCTGGCGCCGTTCCCGAGCTCTGGCCCGCTGGCGCGGATCTTCCCGCCGGTCTCTGCAAACGAGGGCTAGGCAAACCACCTTCGGGTGCTCGTGACAGAGGGATTGGAGACCCCGGATTCGGGGCTTTCCAATCCCTCTTTTTCGTTTTGTGCAGCGCGGTAGGATATTGTCATTGCAGAGGTAATTCCCTCTGCGTTGACAGGAGAGCTGTATGAAAGCCGGTTCGATAGTGACATTGGGAATTTCGGGCGTCGTCGTTCTGGGCGCCGCACTTTGGGGACTGCCGCAATATGGTGTCTGGCAGCAGGAGCTGGCTGGCCGGGCCGAACTGGTCCGGGCCGAGCAGAACCGTCGCATTGCGGTACTAGAAGCCCAGGCGCGCCTGGAAGCCGAAGAACTCAACGCCGCGGCAGAGGTGGCCCGCGCGCATGGTGTGGCGGAAGCCAACGCCATCGTTGCCGAGGGGCTTGGCGGTCCGGAAGGATATCTGCGGTATCTGTGGATCCAGTCGCTGGGTGAGAACGGCCAGGATGTGATCTATATCCCGACCGAGGCGGGACTTCCGATCCTGGAAGCGACGCGCCACGTTGCCCAGTAGATCCGGCCACGCACGCCTGTGGGAGCGGTTCCGATCGGAGCCGCTCTTTTTGTTGAGGCAGGGTGTGTGGGCATTGCGACGGTCCGCATGGACGGTGTGATGATATGCATTGGGGGGGGGAATGCGGGTGTCCCGGCGGACCGTACGCAACCCGGTGAAGCCGATTAAGACGGGTTTGATCAACCCCGTCAGCGCCACCCTGAGCCCGTCCGCTGTGCACCGCGAGCAAGGATCAGTCAGCACATTATGCTTGCGTCTGGCAGGGTAGGGATAAGTTGTCGACTGTCCTCGCGGCGCGCTTGCCAGCGACTGACCATTGTGAAAGCCTCGTCCACTCCTGAAGGGGGAGAGAGATCATGGTGCGCATCGCGTTGTTTCTGACCATCGCGCTGACGGTGGTGACACTGGGTTTTGCCGGCCTCATGGGGCAGCCAGGACCCATGCAGGCGGAAGCGGATCTCAACGGATTCCAGCGTCCGCTGTTTGCGCTTTATTTCGCAACTTCGATTGAGGGCCTTGCCTTCATCGCGGGCAGCGAAAATGCGCCATTACGCGAACATCTGATGCATCTGCAGGCCCTGGACCGATGGTTCCCGCTCGCCTATGGCGGCATGGCAATCGCGTTCTTCTTTGCACTCGGAATGCGCGGCGCGAAGCTGGCCTGGCTGGGGCTGGCCCTTGCGGCAGCAACCATCGGCGCGGACTGGGCGGAGAACGAGGTCGCCAATCGCATTCTTGCAGACCTGGACGCAGGAGCAGATCCAACGGAACGGCTCGATGCGATGTGGGGGCATACCTGGATCAAATGGGGGGCAATCGCGGGATATGCGGCGGTACTCGCGATGATCATGGCCCTGGCGCGGCGGCGACTGCTGGCTGTTTTTCCAGCGCTGGCGGCATTTGGCGTGGGCGCGAGCTATTTCTCCAGTGCGGACCCGGCGGTGTTTAACTGGGCCAATCAACTGCTTGTGCCCTTCATGCTGACTTTCCCTGTCGCTGCGGTGATGTATCTTCGCGCCAAAGACGAATCCGCGGAGGGCGATGATGAAAGCGCTGGTCAAGGCGAAGCCTGAAGAAGGCATCTGGATGGAGGATGTACCCGAGCCGCAGATCGGCCCGGATGATGTCCTGATCAAGATCAAGAAAACCGCCATCTGCGGCACGGACATCCACATCTATAACTGGGATGACTGGGCGGCGAAAAATGTACCCACACCCATGGTCGTTGGGCATGAATATGCCGGTGAGATCGTCGATGTCGGCGGTAATGTGACCCGCGTGAAAAAAGGCCAGCGCGTATCCGGCGAGGGCCATGTCGTGGGTGATGCGTCGCGTGCGGTTCGTGCCGGGCGGTTCCACCTCGACCCGGAAACCCGCGGTATCGGCGTCAATGCGCCGGGCGCCTTTGCCGAATATCTCTGCCTGCCGGCCTTCAATGTCGTACCACTGCCGGACGCGGTAACGGATGAGCTGGGCTCCATTCTCGATCCGCTGGGCAATGCCGTTCACACCGCGCTGAAGTTTGATCTGATCGGCGAGGATGTGCTGATTACCGGCGCCGGTCCGATCGGTATCATGGCGGCCGCCATCGCGCGCCATGTCGGCGCGCGTCATGTCGTGCTGACGGACATCAATACCCACCGCCTGCACCTGGCTGGCCAGGTCGCGCCGAATATCCGCACGGTCGATGTCTCCAAGGAAGACCTGGGCGATGTCATGCACGAGCTGAAAATGACCGAGGGTTTCGATGTCGGGCTGGAAATGTCTGGTGCGCCACAGGCTTTCGACACCATGCTCGACAAGATGATCATGGGCGGCAAGATCGCCATGCTGGGCCTGCCGTCCAAGCCGATCCCGGTTGATTTCGGCAAGCTCGTCCTCAAGGCCATCCGGCTGGAAGGCATCTATGGCCGCGAGATGTTCGAGACCTGGTACAAGATGATCGCCATGCTGGAGAGCGGTCTGGATGTCTCCCGCATTATCACCCACCAGTATGCTGCTGATGAGTTCCAGAAGGGGTTCGACGCCATGCGCTCCGGCAAGTCCGGCAAGGTCGTGCTGGACTGGGGTTAGCGGTGTAGTCTCAAGCGCGCTGGACCGTGTTCGAAAAAGATGGCCAGAACTCCGAGTGCGTGTTCGTGAAACAGGATTGCGGTCACGACCGACAGCGTCCGTCTTCAATCCACGAGCGTCCGGTCTTAACGAGACTTGTCAGCGGGCGCTCAGCAAACAGTGCATCCAAATTCATTCCCGGCGGCAACTAACGCTTCGTTAGACAGCTGAAAGGAGGTGCGTTCCGCGCGAGGGCGGGCACGCACCAGGGAGTGAAGATGTTTGCAAATCTGAGTTATGCCGCGGTGAGTGTTCTGTTGATGGCGCAGGCGCCCCAGGGCGATGCGCCGGTGGATGCGCCCGGTGCAGAGACGAGCGAAACCCGGTCATGGGCGGAGATCGAGGAGCGGGTCACGCGCTTCGTGGACGCGTCCATGGACGAGCTGGGCGTTGTTCCGGGCCTGGCGGTCGCCGTGGTTACACCGCAGGGGCGTTATGCCCGGGGGTTCGGGGTTGCGGATATTCGCACCGGCCGGACTGTTGACGCGGACACCGCATTTTACATCGCATCGACGACCAAATCCTTCACCGGACTGGCGATGAACATCCTGCACAATCGCGGGGATATCGATCTCGATCAGTCCCTGGCGGCGTACGCGCCGGACGCGCCGTTCCCGGCCGCGATCGATGCTGGCACTGTTCGCTTGCGCGATCTGCTGACGCACACCCACGGCATCGCACATTTCCCGTTCGGCTATCGCCTGGCCTATTCCGGGGAACATGATCCCGATACGCTCTGGAACATCCTGGCTCTTTCACAGGCAAGCGAGGAGGCCCCACTGGGGCAGTTTGAATACACCAATGTTGGCTACAACATGCTGACCCTGTTTACCGACCGCCAGACGGGTACGCACTGGCAGGATATTCTGCAGCGGGAGGTCTATGACCGCGCGGGCTTTACGCGGACATCGTCGCGCCTGTCCGATGCCGAGCGTTTCGGCTGGGAGCTGGCAATGCCGCACCGTTCCACTCACCCCGACGGCGTGCAGGCGCTGCCCCTGAGCAAGTCCGATGCGACCTTGCATTCCGCAGGCGGCACGATCATGAGCGCAAGGGATGCCGCGCGCTGGCTGGAAATCCTGACAACAGACGGGATGGTCGATGGCGAGCGTGTCTTTGCGGCGCGCGACATCATGCAAACCCGTGAGCGACTGATTGAGGTCGGTACCGTCTTTGCCGGCATGTATGGCCGCGAGCACTATGGGCTGGGCTGGTATATCGGTAGTTATCGTGACGAGACCATGGTCCACCATTTTGGCGCCTTCACCGGTGCGCGGGCGCATATCTCCTATCTTCCGGACCGCGATGTCGGTGTCGCCGTCTTCACCAATGATGATACCGCATCCTTCTATCTTACCGATGTCATCGCGAATTATGTCTACGACCTCGTACTGGGCGACGAGCAGGCGCTCGAACGCGCAGAGCGCATGGTCCAGCAGCTCGTCGGTGACCGCGAGCGCGAGCTGGCGCGGTTTGTGGAGCGGGAGCAAGAGCGCAATAACACGCCCTGGCAGCTTTCCCTGCCGCCGGAAGCCTATGTGGGCGTCTACCGGTCACAGGCGCTTGGCACGATGGTTGTCAGTTGCGAGGATGGCCAGTTTTTCGTGAACACCGGTCATGAAAACCCGGCGCCCGCCCAGGCCCATACCGCGCCGGAAGGCATCCGGTTTGAAATTCTGCCCTACCGGACCGTCTCGACCCAGTTTGTTCTGAACGATGCCGGAGACGCGGTCACGGGGTTTCGGTTCCGCGATGAATTCCTGCACAGGCAAGCGGACTGAGGGGGAGACCCAGCTGAGCTTTGTTCTGGACCGTTCAGCCCTGCTTGGTGACATTGGTCGCCGAGACCGATCTGTGCGGGGAGGAAACAATGTCAGATCATCCAGTTGTGCCTCTGGAGGACTATGTCGAATATCCGGCGGACGAGATGTTGTCGCGTATCTCCGGCTTCACCGAGGACCTCAAGCGCCGGCGCACGGTGCGTGATTTTGACGACCGGCCGGTTGATCGCCGCATTGTCGAGGAAGCCATCAAGGCGGCGGGGTCTGCGCCGTCGGGTGCCAACCACCAGCCCTGGCATTTTTCCGTCATCGAAGACCCGGCCAAACGCAAGGCCCTGCGCGAGGCGGCCGAGGAAGAAGAGCGCGCCTTCTATGCCGGCAAGGCCGGCGGAGAATGGCTCGACGCGCTGGCGCCGCTGGGCACGGATGCGGACAAGCCTTTCCTGGAACATGCCCCGGTCATTATCGCCGTTTTTGCGCAGAAACGCGGCGGCGTGACGGTCGAGGAAAGCCGCAAGAACTACTACATCAATGAGAGTGTCGGCATCGCCTGTGGCTTCATGCTGGCCGCCCTTCACCAGGCCGGCCTGGTGACGCTGACCCATACGCCCAATCCGATGCGTTTCCTCAATGAGGTTTGCGAACGCCCCGCGGACGAGAAGGCCTATATGCTGATCGTTGCCGGATATCCGACTGCTGATGCGACCGTGCCGGAACACGCGCTGATCAAGAAATCGCTCGACGATATTTCCAGCTGGATCTGACGTGGTTAACACCTAATTTGTCTCTTTATGAAACCATTGCTGACGCAATGAGGAGAGGCGCATATGTATGGCATGATCCACCAGGCGGCCCGGCAGATGGTGCACGCAGTGGCCGATGAAGCAACGTGGTCTAAAATCCTGACGGCAAGCGGTCTGCACGAAGAGCATTTCATCAGCGCCCAGACTTATGACGACGAGGTCACTTTCACTTTGATCGGCGCAATCCAGTCGGTCACCGAGATCCCGCTGGACGAATTGTTGTCTGCCTTCGGACGTTACTGGATCGAATTCGCGGCCTCCACGAGCTATAGCTCGGTCCTGGAGATGGCGGGGAATGATCTTGAAACTCTGCTTGAAAATCTCGATCGCATGCACACCAGCATCAAGTCGACCATGCCGGATGCGGACATGCCGTCTTTTTACGTTTCCCGCGTTGAAGGTCGGGATTTGTACATTGAATACAGATCGTCACGAACCGGGCTTGAGGCCTTTGTCAAAGGTCTGCTTGAAGGCCTCCTCGACCGTTTTGATGATGCGGGAGAGGTGAGCTTCGTGCCTCGTGCGGACCATGTCGAATTCGCGGTGAAACGGGAGGTCGCCGAGGCGGCATAAATTTCATGGAGTTGAACCTCGATCCAGCCACGCTCGACGTGCTCTATCCGGCTCGACTGGCGCTGGATCCGACGGGCGAGATTGCGCATGTCGGTCCGTCAGTGGTCCGGCACCTTGGGGCGGGACTTTCCGGCCAGCATTTTCTGGAGTGTTTCGAGTTTGAGCGTCCACGTTTCACCGATATCGACGCCCTGATTGCGGGTGCACAATCGGCGAGTCTACGATCGATCATCGTCCGGTCCCGGGCTCAGCCCGAGCTGAGGCTCCGCGGCACTGTATTGCCAGACGATGGACGCTTGCATTTGCTGGTTGGCCACGTGCCCACGGAGAATGGCCGCATTGGTGAGGAGATGCTCTCTTTTGCTGATTTTGCACCGACCGACAGCACGCTGGACACTCACATGGTCAGCGTCGCACACCAGCAATTGCTGAATGATGCCCAACGCATCGCCCGTGAAGTCGAGGAAAAATCCCGACAGGCGGAGGCGGCCAATGAGGCCAAATCCCAGTTTCTGGCGACGGTCAGCCACGAGATCCGGACACCGCTCAACGGCGTATTGGGCATGGCGGATTTCCTATCAGGCACCGAACTGTCCCCGGAACAGAACGAAGCCCTTGGTATCTTGATCGACAGCGGGCGCAGTTTGCTGACGATCCTCAACGAAATTCTCGACTATTCCAAGGTCGAGGCCGGTGAGCTGGAGCTGGAGAATCGCGCCTTTGATCTGGGCGGACTGATCAAGGGCACGTCCGGTCTCTTCCACATCAAGGCCGTTGAAAAACGTCTCTACTATGTCGCATCGCCGGCCAATGGCTGGTTCATGGGGGATGAGACGCGCCTGCGCCAGGTCCTGTCGAATCTGGTTTTCAACGCCATCAAATTCACTCCGTCCGGCGGGGTGGAATTGCGCGTTGAGTTCGGTGAGGCGGGTGAAGACGGGATGACACCGCTGGTGTTCGAGATTGAGGACAGCGGGATCGGCATGTCGGAAGAGGTCCAAGCCCGCCTGTTCAAACCGTTTCAGCAGGGTGAGGTCACCACGGCTCGCCAGTTTGGCGGCACAGGGCTTGGGCTGGCAATCTGCAAACACCTCGTCGAGAAGATGGGGGGAAAGATCTCTGTCCGAAGCGAGGAGAGGCGCGGTTCCGTTTTCCGGGTCGAACTGGCCCTTGAGGCCACGGAGGGGCCTGCGGAGAGTGACGATGCAAAGTCGGAAGACGGGCAACAGCTCTCGTTGTCCTCACTGCGTGTCCTGGCGGCCGAGGACAATGCGACCAACCGCATCGTGCTGGACGCCTTGCTCAAACCCATGGGGGTGGAGCCGACCTTTGCCGAGAATGGTCGCGAAGCTGTCGATATGTTCCGCAAGGGATGCTTCGATGTGATCCTGATGGATGTGATGATGCCGGAAATGAGCGGGCCCGAAGCGACGCAGATTATCCGGCGCCTGGAAAGAAATTCGGGCGACAAACCAGTCCCGATCCATGCGCTCACAGCCAATCTAATGCGCGAACAGGTCGCGCAATATCTGGAGTGCGGCATGGATGGCGCGCTTGGAAAGCCGATCGATGTCGAGGAATTGCGCCGCACGCTGGAAGGTGTCGCGCTTGTGAAATCTGAATCACAGGGTGCGCCGTATGCGCAGAACAGCAGGGCGTCCTCAGACTAACCCGCCGCGTCGTAAGCCGCTTTCAGCCAGGCATGCAGCTCGGCGTCGAGATCGTCGATGCCGGACGTGCGCACACGGTGGGTGACCATGGAATTGAAACTGCCCGAGGCCTCCAGCCGGTCGGTCGGCGCGGTATCCTTCAGCTTGATGCCGATATCCACCCGGGTCTTGGTCGTGGGCTGGACCAGGGCAAACTGCTTGGCCCGGCGCAGGCTGACATAGGCTTTCTTGGGCGCTATTTCGACATCATCCCCAAATGCCCGGACCAGTTCGACCAGGCGGTCATAGACGGGTTTGAGCGTCTCCTTGCCGGCATATTGCGCCGCGACCGGATCGTCCGCCGTGTTGTTCGAGGGCAGGCTGTCGCGCGCCGTGTGGGCGACCAGGTTGGCATAGCCATGGGTCAGTCCGTGTTCGCCCTTGAGCACCGTCATCAGCTCGCCATGCTTGCGCGCACCGACCAGGCCCAGCAGCGCCACCCATTCCTGCAGGCTCTTGCCGGTTTTCTCCGGCATGTTGGCGATCATGTTGTCCAGCGGGCTGGCCTTGTTGTCGGTGCTCATCACGTCCTCCCGGTTTGAGCACCAGGATAACAGTAAAACGCCCGGGTGTGAGGATACCCGGGCGTTTCTCTTGGGGAAGGAGACGCGTATTCTTGTTTTTAGGTGTCGACTTGGGGAGGGGTAAAACCGTCGACTATGTCCGCACGCGCCTGCGGATAGCTGTGAAAGACCAGATCAGGGCAATGATCCATCCGATGCCGGTCCAGCCCAGAAGAAGATTGGTCAGGAAGATGGCGAACGTATTGTCGTGTCCGCGCAGCAGGGCGATGATGGTGGGCAAAAATCCGAGGATCAGTCCAACAATCGCAGCTTCCAGTCCCATGTAGTAGATTTCCATTTCTTCCTCTGAGCGACCCATCAAGGTCTTATCGAATTACGATATGAAGATACGAAGTGACCCCGGCGCTCGCAAGGGGGACGGATAGGGGAACGTGCACGCTTTTTTCCCCCCAAGAAAAAAGCCCCGGCAGAACCGGGGCTTTCTCGTTGGATGTCAGGGCGTTTTACGCATCCACACTCGGGAATTCGTAATTGGCGTAGATCTCGCGAAGCTTGGTCTTGAGCATCTTGCCGGTGGCGCCGATCGGCATGGCATCGATGAACTCGATCGCATCGGGCAGCCACCATTTCGGCACCTCGCCCCGCAGGTACTCGATAATGCTGTCAGCATCCTTTTCGGCGCCTTCCTTGGCCTGGACGACCAGCAGCGGGCGTTCCTGCCATTTCGGGTGTGGCATGCCGACGGCAGCCGCCATTTCCACGCCCGGATGACCCATGGCCGCATTCTCCAGATCGATGGAGGAGATCCACTCGCCACCGGTCTTGATCACGTCCTTGGAGCGATCGGTGATAGTCATGAAGCCATCGCCATCGAGATGCGCGACATCGCCGGTCTTGAACCAGCCATCCTCGGTGAAGGCCTCGGCGCCAGCGCCCTTGAAATAGGACGAGACGATCCACGGGCCGCGGACCTGGACGTGACCGGAAGACTGGCCATCCCAGGGCAGTTCATTGCCTTCATCATCGACAATACGCATGCCGACGCCAAAGACCAGGCGACCCTGCTTGAGCTTGATCTTGACCTCTTCCTCTCGGCTCAGACCGTCATGCTTGGGCAGTGCGGCGTTGACCGTGCCCAGCGGGCTCATCTCGGTCATGCCCCAGCCTTGCTGCATGGTGACGCCATACTTGTCCTCATAGGCCCGCAGCAGGGCTTCGGGCAGGGCAGAGCCACCGATCAACACGCGCTCCACACCGTCGATGCGCAGATTGTTCTGTTCGAGATGGTTGAGAAGTCCGAGCCAGACCGTCGGTACGCCGGCGACGTAATTGACTTTTTCTTCCTCGATCATCTTGTGCAGGTTCGGCCCGTCCAGCAGCGGTCCCGGCATCACCAGCTTCGCGCCATTCATCGGCGCAGCATAGGGAATGCCCCAGGCATTGACGTGGAACATCGGGACCACCGGCAACAGCGTTCCGCGGGCGCCGACACCGATGACGTCTGCCGCTGACGTGGTCAGCGCGTGCAGCACGTTGGAGCGGTGGGAATAGAGCGCACCCTTGGGATCGCCCGTCGTGCCGGATGTGTAACACAGGCCGGCGGCCTTGTTCTCGTCGAACACCGGCCAGGTGTAATCCGTGGAATGGCCCGCGATCAGTTCCTCATAGGTCAGGCAGTCGGCCTTGACCGCACCCTTGTGGGCGCTGTCCGTCATCAGGATCCAGTTTTTCACACCCGGGCAATGCGCGGCGATACCGTCGATCAGCGGTGCAAACTGGATGTCAAAGAAGACGGCCTTGGATTCGGCATGCGCCAGCATCCAGATCAGCTGTTTCGGGTCGAGGCGCGGATTGACCGTGTGGACAACAGCACCAATGCCGGAGATCGCATAATACAGCTCGAAATGGCGGTGCGAGTTCCAGGCGATCGTCGAGACGACATCACCATCCTCGATTCCCAGATCATCCAGCAGCGCATTGGCGAGCTGTTTGGTTCTCTCGTGTGTAGCAGCATAACCCTGGCGGTGGGTTTCTCCGCTTTCCGGCAGACGCGTAACAATTTCAGTGTCGCCATGGCATTTGGCGGCGTGGACAAGAATGTCCGAAATCATCAGCGGACAATCCATCATGTGTGCGCGCATCGTTCTCAATCTCCCCTTCGAACAACCGGTTGGACGTTTTACTCTTTTCTGTATCAAAGGCCTTCCGCGCCCGCGGCGCAATCCCTTTGCGCAAAGAGAATATATTGCTTAAGCATTTCTGCCAGTGCGGAGGGGCGGATTCGAGTGGAGTGCAGTGTTGGCTTTTGATCTGAATGATGTTCCCGCGTTTGCAGATATCGAGGATGCGGCGGCGCGTGTGAAGGGTGTCGCGGTGGAGACACCGCTCCTGCGCAGCGATGTCCTCGACGAGAGGGTGGGCGGACGTGTCTTCGTCAAGCCGGAATGCCTCCAGCGCACGGGCAGCTTCAAGTTTCGCGGTGCCTATAACCGGATTTCGCGCCTCAGCGAGGCCGAGCTGGCCCGCGGTGTCGTGGCCTATTCTTCTGGCAATCACGCCCAGGGCGTCGCAGCGGCAGCGCGTCTGAAAGGCTCGCGCGCCAAGATCCTCATGCCCGGCGATGCGCCGGCCGCCAAGGTGGACGGGGTCCGGTTCTGGGGCGGCGAGGTCGTCTTTTACGACCGCGCCACGGAAAACCGCGAAGAGATCGGCACCCGGATCGCTGTGGAGGAGGGGCGCACGCTGGTGCCGCCCTATGAGAACAAATACATCATCGCGGGCCAGGGCACGACCGGGCTGGAGCTGATGTTACAGGCCCGCGCCCAGGGCCAGGATATCGACACTGTCGTGTGTTGTGCCGGGGGTGGCGGCCTGATTGCCGGGGTGGGTCTTGCGGCCCGCACGCTCAATGAGACGACGCAAATCTGGGCGGCGGAACCGGTCGATTTCGACGATATGAAACTGACTTTCGAAACCGGGCAGCGCGTGGTCAACAAGCGCATGACCGGCTCGATCTGTGACGCCATCATCACGCCGACCCATGGCGAGCTGACCTGGGCGTTGAATGCGCATCAATTGTCGGGCGGGTATGCCGTCAGCGATGACGAGGTGCTCGACGCGATGGCCTTTGCCTGGCGCCATTTCAAACTGGTCGTGGAGCCGGGCGGTGCGGTGGCGCTGGCTTCGATCCTGTCCGGCAAGGCCGACGTCAAGGGCCGCACAAGCTGCGCGGTCCTGTCCGGTGGCAATGTCGATCCGAAAATCTTCCAGCGCGCGCTCGAGCGCGTGGCGCGGATCTAGTTTCCCGTCGAGCCGGCGTTGAGGTCGTCCTCGATCAACAGCGGGGTGGCGACGTCATCGGCCAGGCGTGAGCGATAGACCTGCATGTTCTCGATCACGCGCATGACGTAATTGCGGGTCTCGGAGAAGGGAATGCTTTCCACCCAGTCGATCGGATCGATATCGGGATCCCGCGGGTCGCCGTAATCCTCCACCCAGCGACGCACGCGATGACCGCCGGCATTATAGGCGGCGAGGGCCATGACATAGGAGCCGTCATAATCCTCCAGCACCTCGTTGAGATGGTGCATGCCCAGGGTGAGATTGTATTCCAGGTCGTCGGTCAGCCAGTTGCGGCGATAGCGCTCGCCGATATCGCGCGCGGTCTGGCGCGCGGTCGCCGGCATCATCTGCATCATGCCCCGGGCGCCGGCGCCACTGATGGCGTGCTGCGAGAACTCGGTTTCCTGGCGGATGACGGAATGCACCACTTCCGAATTGGGGCGATCGCCCGCGGTCTGTTCCGGCAAGTCAATGGTCGGATAGGCACTTTGCGGCAGGACCACACCGCGCTGGCGCGCGGCCTTGGCTGCGCGTACGGACTGGCGGACATAGAGATAGTTATTGGCCAGTTCAGCCAGCAGGACGGCCTCTTCCGGGTCCGTCAGCAGATCGTCTGCGCGATAGCTGAACAGCCGGTAGTAATAATCCTCACCCTGTTCGCCCAGCCGACGCATGGCCTGGATCATCGAACGGTTCTCGAAGCGAACGCGGGTCTCATCGGTCGGAACGGGATCGGCTGCCAGGTCCAGCACCGCCTGGTCACCGGCGATCTGGGCGATGGCCAGCTGGCCATAATAAGCCGTCGAGTGTTCACCAGCCTCGGCGTAATACTGGGCCGCCAGGTTGGGATCACCCAGCGCGTCAGCCGCGCGCGCCATCCAGTAGGCGGCACGGGAGACCGATACGGTGGTCGATACATTGTTGCGCAGGGTGGTGAAGTGCGCCATCGCCGCCTGGGCGTCATCCAGATGCACCAGTGCAAGCCAGCCGGACATGAATTCGGCATCGGCAAAGTCAGCACCACGTTCCATGCCGTGTGCCCGCGCCAGTTCATAGGCGTTCTGATAATCCTCATCGCGGATCAGCGTCAGGATCATCAGCTTGCGCTCGGTCCACATCAGGTCCAGCGCATTGGTGTCGGTATGTTCGTCCGGCAATTGCAGCAGCAGGGGCAGGACACTGTCGCGCAGCCCGGACCGGCGGCGCCAGCGGGCGCGCTCGAAGACCAGGCCGGGATCATTCATCATGCTGGTTGGCACACGCTGCACGGCACGATCGACACCGCTTTGACGGCCGGCCAGGCGCAGGCGCGCCTCGGCCAGATTGCGTTCACCGCCCTGGAGCAGGGGGACGACACGGCGTGCGGCAGTACGCTGGCCTGACCAGATCAGATAATCGACCCGGGCGAGGTGATCCTCTTCGGTGAAACGGTCGCGGTGGGTTTGATAGACACGGCGCTGTTCCGGCAGGGGCAGTCGACCGCCGCGCCAGGTTTCGCGCAACAGGGCTTCGCCTTCGTCCACGCGACCAATTTCAATCAGGGCTTCGGCATGAGCGATCCGGCCACGGCCGGAAATGGGCGCGTGATCTTCGAACCAGGAAACAATGAAGGGGGCGGTGAGGCCGGAGGTGGAAATCTTGGATTCAGCTTCGGTGCGAATGAAGCTGTCGCGCGGCCAGTCCTGTAATTCACCCAGCGCCAGGTCGAGCTCGAGGAAGGTGGCGCGCGGATCATTCAGCGAAATCAGCCACAGCATGATATTGCGGCTGGCCGGGTCAGTCAGCTGGTCACGGATGCGACGAACGTCGGACCAGTCTTCATCTTCAGCGGCATCAAGACCTTGGCGGAACAGGTTAAAATCGGCATCGGAAAGATGCTGGGAAAAATTCACGGGCTCCGGTCGCATGCGCGGGGTCGGGATCTGGGCCTCTACGGGCGCGATCACCGCAAATGCGAGCAGCGCGGGTACACAACGAGCGATCATGTTTCGCAATACGCTTCCTGGGTTTTGGGGCAAACGAACTTCACCGCAAATCGCGCCGACTGTCCAGCCTGTTCGAGAGTGCTTGGCCAAGCGCGCAAGCGTCGATATGGTCCGCCGCTCACCAAACAGAAGTCGAGATTGAGACATGTTCAAGGGCTCCATCACCGCGCTGGTCACACCATTCAAGAACGGTGCCGTCGATGAAGATCAAGTAGTTGCGTTGACGGAACGTCAAATTGCGGCCGGAACGCATGGACTTGTGCCATGTGGAACCACCGGTGAATCCGCCACGCTGACCTTTGACGAACACATGCGGGTTGTCGAAATTGTAATCCAAACGGCGGGCGGACAAATTCCCGTGATCGCCGGGACGGGCTCCAATTCCACCGCGGTAGCCATCCAGAACCAGAAACGAGCCAAGGCGTTGGGTGCGGATGCGGGCCTTGTGGTGGCGCCGTATTACAACAAGCCCAACGCGGAAGGGCTCTATCAGCACTTCAAGGCGATCAATGACGCGGTGGATCTGCCTATCGTGGTTTACAATGTGCCCGGTCGCACAGTCGTCGATATCGATGCCGAAACGGTCGCTCGCATTGCGGAGTTGGATCATGTTGTCGGCATCAAGGATGCCACGGGTGATATGGGCCGTGTGCCGGCGCACCGCCGCCTGATCGGTCATGATTTTGTGCAGCTGTCCGGCGATGATCCGACGGCGCTGGGCTTTAACGCCACCGGCGGTGTTGGCGCGATCTCTGTGACTTCGAACGTGGCGCCGGCCCTTTGTGCCCAATTCCAGGAAGCGACCCTGAAGGGGGACTGGGAGGCCGCGCGTGAGATCAATGACAAGCTGTTGCCGCTGCACTATGCGCTCTTCACCTCGTCCAGCCCGGGCCCGACGAAATACGCCATGTCCCTGCTGGGTGCGATGAATACAGAACTGCGCCTGCCGCTGACCGAACCTGATGAAACTTCCAACACCGCCGTTCGCGAGGCGATGGTGATTGCCGGCCTGCTGGATCTAGCATGAGCAAACGCACCGATGGTGCGGTGGCGATCAACCGCCGCGCCAATTTCGACTATGAGATTGAAGAGACGTTCGAAGCCGGCCTGGTCCTGACGGGCTCGGAGGTGAAGTCCCTGCGCGAAGGTCGCGCAAATATCGCCGAGAGTTATGTCAGCCCGGAAAATGACGAGATCTGGCTGATCAATTCCGATATTCCGACCTATGGCCCGGCCAACCGGTTCAATCACGACCCGCGCCGCCATCGCAAACTGCTGTTGAAGCGCCGCGAGATCGCCAAGCTGCAGGGGGCTGTGGCCAAGGAAGGCCGCACCATCATTGCGCTGCGTCTCTTTTTCAATGATCGCGGCATGGCCAAGATCCTTATCGGCCTCGCCCGCGGCAAGAAAACCGTCGACAAGCGTCAGACCATCAAGGATCGCGACTGGAACAAGCAGAAAGCCCGCCTGATGAAGAATATGGGGTAGGGGGTCTCCTTACCCTTTCCGGTTCTGCGAATGCTCGGGGGAGCATCAGTTCATCCTCGCCCTTGATGGGCGAGGGGAACCATTGCGAAGCAATGGTGGAGTGGGGGCGCGCCGCGAGGCGCTTCTTAAGCTGGCCCTTCGGGCCGCACCCCATCCCCCTCCTTCGCTAAAGCTACGGAGGGACCTTTCCCATCAATGGAAAGGAGGAAAACAACAGTGCTCTCACTCACTCAGCGCGAATGAATTCCGGTAAGCCTGTGGTGAAACGCCCAGCTGACGGATGAAGCTGCGGCGCATGCGTTCATCGCTGCCAAAGCCACACTGGACGGAGACCTGTTTCACCGTTAGTTCGGGATCTTCAAGAGCTGTGCGGGCAGCTTCGATCCGCATCATTTCCACCGCGCGGGCCGGTGTCTGACCGGTTTCATCGGCATAGATGCGGGCAAAATTGCGCGGGCTCATGCCGACACGTTTGGCCAGTTCCTCAACGCGCAGGTCGGCAACCAGATTATCCTTCATCCACAGATGCAGGGCGCCGAAACGGCCGCTGGCGGTGCGGGTCTGCTGTTGCAGGGCCTCGGAGAACTGGGACTGGCCGCCCGGGCGTTTCACATAAACCAGCAGGTGGCGCGCCAGCTCCATGGCGACCTCGCGGGAATGATCCTGTTCGACCATGGCCAGGGCGAGATCGATGCCGGCCGTCACACCGGCCGAGGTCCACACGCCACGATCCTCGATGAAGATCGGATCCGGATCGACCTGGGTCTGGGGATAGGCCTCGGCGAGACGGTCGCAATCCTTCCAGTGGGTGACACTGCGACGTCCGTCGAGCAGGTCGGCTGCTCCGAGCAGAAACGCGCCGGTGCAGGTGGCGGCAACACGGCCGCATTTCTGGGCGGCCAGGCGGATGGCGCCGACCAGGCGGTTGTCACGACAGGCATCGTGCACATCCTTGCCGCCGCAGGCGATCAGCGTGCCGGCATCGTCCAGGCCCACGCCAGCCAGGCGACGTGTATTCAGGGCCACGCCGGTGTCGGTTTCCACCGGGCCGCCATAAAGCGAGGCCAGCGTCGTCGTGTAGGCTTCAAAACCCAGGATCTCATTGGCGTCTGCGAACACCTGCAGGGGCCCCGTAATGTCGAGCATTTTCACGCCATCAAACGTGATGAAGGCGATGCGACGGGGTTCTGAGGTGTGTGTGGCAGAAAACGTGGGCATGTTGGCGTTTGTGCCAAAATCATCCCGCGATATCTAGCGATTTAATTGGTTAAAGTGTGGAGAAAATGATGTCTGCCAGTGAAATCAATAAGGTTATCAACACAACCTGCCCCTGGTCCGGCAAGCCGGTCAGTCCGGACAGCCTGACCCGCTATCGCGACGAGGTCGTCGGATTTTGCAATCCGGGATGCCGGGACAAGTTCGAGACCGCGATGCGGTTCTTTGACGACCTGATTGATCAGTCCGAGGGCAAACCGTCGAGATAATCGCGTATCTGTTCGAACACGGCGTCGAACATTTCCTCGGTCAGTCTCCCCGTATTCGTGTTGTAGCGCGAGCAGTGATAGCTGGAGAACAGGCGCAGCGAGCCGTTCGGACCGTCGATGTCGGCGGCGCCTGCATGCATGAATTTGACGGATGACAGCTTGTGGCCGAGCGCGCGCAGCGTGTTGTCATGGGCGATCTTGCCGAGCACGAGCACGGCCTTGAGCCGCGGCAGCTGGGCAAAACGCTGGGTCAGGAAGGGCCGGCAGGCATTGGCTTCCGCGCCGACGGGTTTGTTCTCCGGCGGCACGCAGCGCACGGCATTGGTGATCATCGCGTCCTTGAGTGCCAGACTGTCACCGGCATGCGAGGAATATTCGCCGGTGGAGAATCCGAACTTGCCAATGGTCTTGTAGAGCAGATCGCCGGCCCAGTCGCCGGTGAAGGGGCGGCCGGTGCGGTTGGCACCGCGCAGACCTGGGGCGAGGCCGACGACGAGGAAGCGCGCATCATCCTGGCCAAACGAGGGGACGGGGGCGTTGAACCAGTCCGGATACAGTGCGGCATTATTTTGGCGGAAGGCGAGCAGGCGCGGACAGAGATCGCAATCCAGCGGGGCTTCGGCAAGTTCGGTCATGGCTCAGGCCTCCCGTCCTATCATGTGATCGAGATCGAGTAATTCGATGAAACTGTCAGCTGCGCGGCGCAGTTCGTCGGCGATCATCGGCGGTTTGCTGCGCAGGGTGGAGACGACGCTGACCCGGGCGCCCTTGGCCTGCGCGGCCTTGATGGCGCGGCAGAAATCACCGTCTCCGCTGAACAGGATTATGTGTTCGAGGTGTTCGGCGGCCTCGACCATGTCGATGGCGATCTCGATGTCCATGTCGCCCTTGATGCGCCGGCGCCCCTGGTCATCCGTGAACTCCTTGGCCGGTTTGGTGATCACCGAATAGCCATTGTAATCGAGCCAGTCGACGAGGGGCTGGAGGGGATTGTAATCGGCCTGTTCCAGCAGGGCGGTGTAGTAATTGGCGCGGATCAGCCGGCCGCGCGTCTCGAAATGCGCACGCAGCCTGCTGAAATCGATATCGAAGTTGAGCGCTCGCGTGGTTGAGTGCAGATTGGCGCCGTCTATAAAGATGCCGATGCGCTCATCGGGATAGAATGTCATTTTGGAAAATGCCTGCGAAGAATAAGCAAAATATGGAAAGTGGCGGAGTATATATCGGGCTGGGCGCCAATCTAGCCCGCGACGGGTCGACGCCCGCCCAGACCCTGGCGGCAGCCATTGACGAGCTGCACAAACTGGCTGGTCCGGTTGTCGCGCGCTCGTCCTTCTGGACCAGCCCGGCCTGGCCCGATCCGAGCGATCCTGCCTATACCAACGCGGTGGTCGAGCTGGCGACCGGACTGGATGCGGACCGTTTGCTCGACATTCTCCAGGGTATTGAAAACGTGTTCGGGCGCGTGCGCGAAAAGCGCTGGGCCTCGCGCACGGTGGATCTCGATATCATCGATTTCAGGGGCCAGATTCGTTGTGATGAGCGGCTGCAATTGCCGCATCCCCGCGCGCACGGGCGTGCCTTTGTCCTGCTTCCCCTGCAGGAGATCGCGCCGGACTGGATCGACCCTGTCAGCGGGCGCGGAATTGCGGATCTGGTCACGGCGCTTGACGTTGCTGATGTGAGCGCGACCAGGAAGCTAGAAGTCGCGCTGTAATCTCTGATGATTTCATGCCCGCACGCCCTTGCTATTGCTGGCAGTCAGGGATAGGTAACGCGGTTCCAAGCTTCAGCGCTGGCTTAAGGAGATCGCGCGCATGGCTCGCGTTACTGTCGAAGACTGCATCGAAAAAATCCCGAACCGTTTCCGTCTGGTCCTGATGGCGGCGCATCGCGCTCGCAATATTTCCGCAGGTTCCGCCCTGACGATTGACCGCGACAATGACAAGAACCCTGTCGTTGCCCTGCGCGAAATCGCTGACGAAACGCTGGATATGGACATGCTGAAAGACAGCCTGGTCACCGGCCTGCAGCGCGTTCTGCCGTCCGAGGACGAGGAAGAGACGTCTGAAGCTCCGGCCCCGCAAGAGCAGATGGAAGCTCTGCCGGCTCCGACCATCGAGCTGGACGAGACGGAAATGCTCAAAGCCCTCCAGGCTGACCGGGACGGCGCGCCAGACGGCCGCCTTTAAGCTCCCTTGAGTTCGGGCGCGACGTCAAACGAACTGGCATCGCCGCCGCCCGCCATTCCCAGCGCGGACGAGCTGGTCGACCGTATCCGGAATTATTTTCCACAGGTCGACGGCGACTACGTGCGCAAAGCCTATGACTTTGCGGAAGAGGCGCACCGGCCGCAGCGACGCCAGTCCGGCGAACCCTATTTTGCCCATGTCGCCGCCGTGGCGATGATCCTTGCCGATCTGCGTATGGATGTCGCAACCGTGTGCACAGGCTTGCTGCATGACACGGTCGAGGATACGCCCGCCACGCACGAACAGCTGATCGATCTGTTTGGTGAGGAAGTTGCCAACCTGGTCGCCGGTGTCACCAAGCTGGGCCAGATGGAGCTGCGCTCCAAACGCACCAAACAAGCAGAAAACCTGCAAAAGCTCGTCGTCGCCATTTCCGATGATGTGCGCGTGCTGATCGTCAAGCTGTGCGACCGCCTGCACAACATGAAGACGCTCGACGCCATCGGCCGGGCGGAAAAGCGTGAGCGTATCGCGCTGGAAACGCTGGAAATCTACGCACCGCTCGCGCGCCGGATCGGTATCAACCGGGTCTGTGTCGAGCTGGAAGACCTGGCCTTCAAACACGTCAATCCGGCGGCGTATGAATCCATCACCCGGCGTCTCAAACTGGTGCGCGACCAGCATACCGAGGAAGTGGCTGCGGTCTCCCAGGCGATCACTGAGCTGTTAATGAGTTACGGCATTGATGCGCGGATTTTCGGGCGTCAGAAACGGGCCTATTCGATCTGGCGCAAGCTGGACCGCAAGGGGCTGACCTTTGACGAGATCGCCGACATCTATGCCTTCCGGCTGATCGTGCCGCATCCCGATGACTGTTACCGGGCGATGGGCGTGATCCACCAGACCTGGCGCTGTGTGCCGGAACGCTTCCGCGATTTTATCTCGGTGCCCAAACCGAATAATTATCGCTCCCTGCACACCACGGTGATCGGTCCGAACAGCGTGCGTATCGAGCTGCAGATCCGCACCGAGGAAATGGAATCGGTGGCCGAGAGCGGTGTTGCCGCGCACTGGCGTTACAAGAACGAGACCTACAAGTACGACCCAGACGCGGCCCAGGCGGCCGGTGGCGACCCGCTGGAACGCCTGCGTCCCTTCGTGGAAATTCTCAACCAGGGCGGCGATCCGGACGAGTTTCTCGAGCATGCCAAGCTCGAGATGTTTGCCGACCAGGTCTATTGTTTCACGCCCAAGGGCGATCTCATCTCGCTGCCGACCGGTGCGACGCCGCTGGACTTTGCCTATGCGGTCCACACCGAGCTGGGTCACACCACCGTCGCCGCCAAGATCAATGGCCGGGAACGTCCGCTGCGTACGCAATTACGCAATGGTGACGTGATCTCGATCGTCAAAGGCGGGGTAAGACAACCGCCAGCCGGATGGGAAAATCTGGCGATCACCGGCAAAGCCCGCGCGGCCATCCGCCGTCTCATCCGTGAATCGGAACGAGACGAGTTCTCCCGTATCGGTCGCATCATGGCCGACCATGCCTTCCGCCGTGAAGGCCGTACCCTGATCGAGCGCGATCTCAAGGATGCGATTTCGCGGCTGGAGCTGAAGGATGTGGACGATCTCTACGAGACGCTTGGCCGGGGCCGGATCACCTCTGCCGATCTTCTCAACGCGGCTTTCCCGGGAAGGCTGGACGAGCGCGAGGACGTCACTGACCGCGAGCTGATCGATGATGACAAGGCGCGGCTCTATGTGCGCGGGCGAGGCCTGACACCCGGCGTGACGCTGCATTTCGGCGAATGCTGCTCGCCGCTGCCGGGCGATCGTATCATCGGACTGCTCAGGCCGGAGCGCGGGGTCGAGATCCACACCATCGATTGCGAGACGCTGGCGCGTTACGACGAAGACAAGATGGATGAGTGGCTGGACCTGGCCTGGACTGCGGAAGCGGAAGAGAACGCCGTCTCCATGGCGCGCATCCAGGCTGTGCTGCACAACGAGCCGGGCGCGCTGGCGCGGGTCGCCCAGACCGTGGGCGAGAACCGCGGCAATATTGCCAATGTGCGTACGCTGCACCGCGCACCAGATTTCTTTGAGATGCTGTTTGATGTCGAGGTGTATGACGCCCGGCACCTGGCCAATCTGCTGGCCGCCCTGAAAATGAACGAGATTGTCGTGTCTGCAGAGCGCATGCGCGGCGAAACAGAGGAGTGGGACGAGGAATGACACGCGAGGAAGTATTGCAGGAGTTCCGCGAGGCGGGCGCGCTGCTGGAAGGTCATTTCATCCTGTCATCGGGCCTGCGCAGCCCGGTTTTCCTGCAAAAGGCCAAGGTCTTTGCCGAGCCGGAGCGCACCGAACGCCTGTGCAAGGCGCTGGCGGAAAAGCTCAAGGCGGAACTCACCGAACAGCCGACCGTGATCGTCTCTCCGGCTGTGGGCGGCCTGATCCCGGGGTATGAGACCGCACGCCATATGGGCCTCAAGGCGCTTTATGTGGAGCGCGAGGGCGGCGAGTTTACCCTGCGTCGCGGCTTTGAGCTGTCCAGTGATGACAAGGTGCTGGTGGTCGAGGATATCGTCTCCACGGGCCTGAGCTCCCGCGAATGCATCGAGGCGATCAACGCCACCGGTGCCACGGTCATTGCCGAGGGCTGCCTGGTCGATCGCTCTGCCGGTGAAGCCGATGTCGGCGTGCCGCTGATTTCACTGACCCAGTATAAAGTTCCGGCATACGAGCCGGATAATCTGCCGCCGGAATTGGAAGCCATTCCGGCCATCAAGCCCGGGAGCCGTGGCCTGAAATGACCTTACGCCTGGGCGTCAATATCGATCACGTCGCAACCATCCGCAATGCCCGCGGCGGCGCGCACCCGGACCCGGTTCGGGCCGCCCGCCAGGCCGCCGAGAGCGGTGCCGACGGCATTACCGCACACCTGCGCGAGGACCGTCGTCACATCACGGATCAGGATATCGACCGGCTGATGGCCGAGATCGAGCTGCCGCTGAATCTGGAAATGGCGACGACCGAGGAAATGCTCGAGATCGCCCTGCGTCACAAGCCGCACGCCGTCTGCCTGGTGCCGGAAAAGCGCGAGGAGCGCACGACCGAGGGCGGGCTGGATGTGGCAGCGGGCCATAACCACATCGCGCCCTATGTGCGCCAGCTGGCCGATGCCGGCATCCGCGTCTCGCTATTTATCGAATCGGATCCGGTCCAGATCGCGGTCGCCGAAGCCATGGGCGCGGCGGTTGTCGAACTGCACACCGGTGCCTATTGCGAGGCCGCGCTGGCGGGTGATGAAGCCGAGGTCCAACGCCACCTGGAACTGATCCGGGCTGGTGCCGTCGAGGCGCACAAGCGCGGGCTGGAAGTCCATGCCGGGCACGGCCTGACCTATGACACCGTCAAGCCGGTTGCCGCCATTCCGGAAATCATCGAGCTCAATATCGGCCACTTCCTGATCGGCGAAGCCATCTTCCGCGGCCTGCGAGAAGCGGTCACCACCATGCGCGGCCTGATGGTCGAGGCGCGCAAGTGATCGCGATGAAATACGCAGCGAACAAGCGGATTAGATTCTGGGCGTCTAGGGCCGCGATGCTGCCGGCCTCTTTGATCGCTGTGTGGGTATGGCTGAACCATTTCCCGAACGGGACGGTTGCAGTTATTGGCTCGGCAGTAATCGTGATTGCGACTTGTCTCGCGTTCGCGCTGACATTTTGGGCGGAGTATTTTGCTTGGCTTGCGACCGAGCTGGCGTTTGGTTTGGTATTTTTGGTTCTACTCTTTGATCAAGCTTCAGGAATGGAAACGCCCATTTGGATAATGATCCTGTCTTTTGTCACTTTCTTGACGATCAATGAGAGTTTCTTGTGGGTGCACCTTGAACGGCGGGGTGCAGTTAAATGATCATCGGTCTCGGCTCCGATCTCTGCAATATCGAGCGCATCCAGAGGTCGCTGGACCGGTTCGGGGACCGGTTTGTGCAGCGCTGTTTCACCGAGATTGAACAGGCTAAGTCCGAGCGGCGGCGTCGCCGGGCGGAGAGTTATGCCAAACGGTTCGCGGCCAAGGAGGCGGGCGCCAAGGCGCTGGGCACCGGCATTGCGCGCGGTGTGTCCTGGAAGGAAATCGGTGTGGTGAACCTGCCCTCGGGCAAGCCGACACTGGAGCTGAAGGGGCGGGCGCTTGAACGCGCCCGGCAACTCACGCCGGAAGGCATGAAACACCGCATCCATATCACCATCACGGATGACCATCCCTGGGCCCAGGCCTTTGTGGTGCTGGAAGCCATGCCGGAGGATGCGCCCGATGTCTGACCCGATCGCGGATCTTGAAAAGCGTATTGGCTACACCTTCCAGAGCCGGGAGCTGCTGGAGCGCGCGCTGACCCATTCCAGTTATGGCGAGGGTCGCAAGACCCACCGCAATTACGAACGCCTGGAATTTCTCGGCGATCGGGTGCTGGGCCTGATGACGGCGGAAGCCCTGTTCAATGCCTTTGAGGGCGCCGATGAGGGTGCGCTCGCGCCGCGTCTCAACTCGCTGGTGCGCAAGGAGACCTGCGCCGATGTCGCCCGTGCGGTGGATATCGGCTCTGCGCTGAAAATCGGTCGCTCGGAAGAAAAGGGCGGGGGGCGCGACAAGACCTCGATCCTCGGCGATGCCTGCGAGTCGCTGATCGCGGCGATTTATCTGGATGGCGGTCGCCCGGCGGTACAGGCCTTTTACGACCAACACTGGGGATCCAAGATCGAGGATCTCAAACACAAGCCCAAGGACGCCAAGTCCGCGCTGCAGGAATGGGCGGCCAAGAAGGGTTATACCCAGCCGCGTTATGATCTGAGAGAACGCTCCGGCCCGGACCACCGACCGATTTTCACGGTCGAGGTCATGGTCGCGCCGCTCGATCCGGAAACCGGCGAAGGCAAATCAAAACAGGCGGCTGAACGTGAAGCCGCAACCAATCTATTGGCCCGGGAGGGCGTGCATGTCCGCTGATACTCCACTCCGCTGCGGTTTTGTCGCCGTCATCGGTTCCCCCAATGCCGGCAAGTCGACGCTGGTGAACGCTCTGGTCGGCGAGAAGGTCACCATTGTGACCCACAAGGTCCAGACGACGCGGTTTGCCGTGCGCGGCGTAGCGATTGATGGTCCCAGCCAGATCGTCCTCGTGGACACACCCGGCGTGTTCGCGCCCAAGCGTCGCCTGGACAAGGCCATGGTCAATGCGGCCTGGGCGGGCGTTGCTGACGCAGATGCGGTGATCCATGTCGTCGATGCCAGCGCGCGCGACCGCATGGCGCGCGGCGAGAGCAAGTCGGGTGACTCGAAAATGATCGAGGACGATGAGCGCGTCACGGAAGGTCTCCAGCGTACGGGCGGCAAGGCCATCCTGGCGCTCAACAAGATCGACCTCTTGGAGCGCGACCGTCTGCTCGCAATCTCACAAAATCTATTTGAGACAGGTTGTTACAGTGATGTCTTCATGGTTTCGGCCAAACGGGGCTATGGCGTTGATACGCTGAAAACCCATCTGTCCGACCTGATGCCGGAAGGGGTCTGGCATTATCCGGAAGACCAGGTCGCTGACCTGCCGTCACGCATCCTGGCGGCGGAGATCACGCGCGAGAAAGTCTATCTGCGCCTGCACGAGGAATTGCCCTACGCTTCCATGGTCGACACTGAAGTGTGGAAACGCCTGCGCGATGGCTCGATCCGGGTGGAGCAGTCCATCATCATCGAGCGCGATAGCCAGAAGCCGATCGTTATTGGCAAGGGTGGTTCGGCGCTAAAGGCGATCGGTGAGGCGTCCCGCAAGGAGTTGGAGGAAGTGCTGGGCTGCAAGGTGCATCTCTTCCTCAATGTGAAGGTTGATCCGAAATGGATGAACCGCCGTGGTCACTATTCCGATGTCGGGCTGGATTTCGACGTCTAGGCTGTTCGCCTTGGTGACGAGACTCACCTAGAACTTCGCCATGGATTGGACCGATAACGGCATCATTCTCTCCGTGCGCCCGCATGGTGAAACCAGCGCCATCATCGAGGCGCTGACGCTGGAGCATGGCCGTCATGCCGGTCTGGTGAAGGGCGCGCGTTCGCGCACGCTCCGGCCGGTGCTGCAGCCGGGTAACCAGGTGCGCCTGCACTGGCGAGCCCGTCTGGCGGAGCATCTCGGCCAGTTCCAGATCGAGCCGGACGAGCTGGGTGCCGGCATCGTCATGGATGACCGGACCTCGCTGGCAGCACTCAACTCCGCCTGTGCCATGGCCATCCTCGCCCTGCCGGAACGCGAGACGCACGAAGCCGTCTATCATGGTTTCCGGGTCTTCCTGTCCGCGCTGGAGGATATCGATATCTGGCCAGCGCTCTATGTGCGCTGGGAGGCGGGGCTGTTGTCCGATCTCGGTTACGGGCTGGACTGGGACAAGTGCGCGGTGACCGGCCAGACCGAAGACCTCTCCCATATCAGCCCGCGCACCGGCCGCGCCGTGTGTGCAGAAGAAGCCGCGCCCTATGTCGCCAAACTGCTGGAACTGCCGGCCTTCATGCGGGGCACCGGCCAGATCGGTGAGGGTGATATCGCCAAGGGACTGGACTTGACCGGATATTTCCTGGAACGCCGTGTTCTGTGGCCGGTCGACAAACAATTGCCGGATGCCCGCGAGCGTCTTGTGAATGAGCTGGATCGGGTGGGGAGACTCTAGGCGGGTTTTCCCCGGCGAATCCTGCGCTGAACGCCTGTGTGCACAGGCAAATCACCTATACTGATCAATGCGAATCAAAAAGGTGCAGGACATGGGCGAGAATTTCGATCCCCAGGGTGGTCATATTATCGAGGAAGCCTTCGATGAAGCGCTCTCGAAACGCTATCTGGCCTATGCCTTGTCCACGATCACCCAGCGGGCCCTGCCGGATGCGCGCGATGGCCTGAAACCGGTTCATCGCCGCCTGCTTTACGCCATGCGCGAGCTGAAGCTGAACCCGGATGCGGCGTTCAAGAAGTCGGCCCGCGTCGTAGGTGACGTGATCGGTAAATACCACCCGCACGGTGACCAGTCGGTCTATGATGCGCTGGTCCGCCTCAGCCAGGATTTCGCGGCACGCTATCCGCTGGTCGAGGGCCAGGGCAATTTCGGCAATATCGATGGCGATAATGCAGCCGCCATGCGTTACACCGAGGCGCGCCTGACCAAGGCCGCTGAGCTCTTGTTGCAGGATATCGAGAACGGTACGGTCGATTTCGAGGACACCTATGACGGCTCCGAGAGCGAGCCGATCGTTCTGCCCGGCGCATTTCCGAACCTGCTGGCCAACGGGTCCACAGGGATCGCGGTGGGCATGGCGACGTCCATCCCGCCGCACAATGCCGCCGAGCTGTGCGGGGCGGCGCGTGCCCTGATCGCGGATCCGGAGGTTTCGACCGACACGCTGCTGACGCATGTCAAAGGCCCGGATTTCCCGACCGGCGGCATTTGTGTCGAAAGCCCGGAGAGCATTCGCGAGGCCTATGAAACCGGCCGCGGCGGTTTCCGCACACGGGCCAAGTGGGAAAAGGAAGATCTCGGCCGCGGCATGTGGCGCGTGATTGTCACCGAGATCCCGTACCTGGTTCAAAAATCCAAGCTGGTTGAGCGCATCGCGCAACTCATGGACGCCAAGAAACTGCCGCTGGTGGACGATATCCTCGACGAGTCCACCGAGGATATCCGCCTCGTCATCGAGCCGAAGTCCAAGTTGGTCGATCCGGACATGATGATGGAGAGCCTGTTCAAGCTGACGGATCTGGAAAACCGGATTTCGCTGAACCTCAACGTGCTCGATCCGACCGGCACGCCCCGCGTCATGCCCCTCAAGGAAACGCTGCGCATCTGGGTCGACCATCGCCGCGAAGTCGTGGTGCGCCGGGCGCGCACGCGCCTGGCCAAGGTGGAAGACCGCCTGGAAGTCCTGGCCGGCTATCTGATTGTCTATGCGGATCTGGACGAGGTCATCCGCATCATCCGCTTCGAGGACAAACCCAAAGAGACATTGATGGAGACCTTCAAGCTGACCGAGCGTCAGACCGAAGCGATCCTGAACATGCGCTTGCGGGCCCTGCGCAAGCTGGAAGAGCTGGAAATCCGCGAGGAAGACAAGAAACTCCGCGGAGAGCGCAAGTCGCTGAAAGACCTCATCGGCTCGGAAGCCCTGCAATGGGAAAAGGTCGATGGCGAGATCGCCGATGTGCAGGCCTATTACGGACCGGAGACGGAGCTGGGTGCGCGTCGGACCCAGTTTGGCGAGGCGCCGGCTGTGGCGGATGCCGCCTCCATCGAGGCCTTCGTGGTGCGCGAACCGATTACCGCTGTGCTCTCTGAAAAGGGCTGGGTGAGGGCGCTGAAAGGCCATTCTTCCGACGTCACCGGCCTCAAGTTCAAGGAAGGCGACAAGTCGGCTTTCGCCGTGAAGTGCGAGACCACCGACAAGCTGTTGATGTTCGCGACGGACGGGAAGTTCTACACGCTTGATGCCTCCAAACTGCCCGGCGGTCGTGGTCACGGCGAGCCGGTGCGCCTGCATGTGGACCTGCCCGAGGACGCCGCGCCGATCGGTCTGTTCAAATATGATCCGGAACGTGTGTTGCTGGTCGCCTCTGGCGCGGGCACCGGTTTCCGCATCGCCGAGAAGGACTGTATGGCGGCCAAGAAAGGCGGCAAGCAAATCCTCAACCTGGTTGATGGCGATGAAGCCCTCCTGTGCATTCCGGCCATGGGGGATCGCTGTGCTCTCATTGGCGAAAACAAGAAACTCCTGGTCTTCCCGGCCGATGAAATCCCGGTGATGTCGCGCGGCAAGGGTGTGCGGCTGCTGGGCGGCAAGGGGGCAGAACTGGCAGACGCAACCATCTTCAACGCCGAGGAGGGGCTCAGCTGGCTGGATGGCGCCGGGCGTCGTTTCAATCTCGATGACTGGGAGTTGTGGACCGCCAAGCGGGCCCAGGCCGGCAAGATGGCGCCGCGCGGATTCCCGCGTTCGCTGCGGTTTGCGCCGCGTGGATCGGAATTCCTCGCCTCGCAGGCGAAATCGGAATAAAAGGGATCAAGTCCCCCTAACTGGAGCGTTTCTCAATGGAATCCTGGATCATCCTTCTGGTCGTCTTTGTCGGCATCCCGCTCATCCTGGTGATGATCTACAACCGGCTGGTCGCGCTCAAGCAGACCTGCAACCAGGCCTGGGGCGATATCGATGTTCAGCTGAAACAGCGCCACGACCTGGTGCCCAATCTCGTCGAGACGGTGAAGGGGTATGCCGAACACGAGAAGGGCACGCTGGAAGGTGTCATCAAGGCGCGCCAGACGGCGATTGATGCCTCTTCGCTCAAGGATCTCGCCGAGGCAGAGAACCTGCTCTCCGGCGCGCTGCGCCAGCTGTTTGCCCTGTCCGAGAGCTATCCGGACCTCAAGGCCAACCAGAATTTCCTGTCGCTGCAGAACGAGCTGGCGGATCTTGAAAACAAGATCGCTGCCGCGCGCCGTTTCTTCAACAATGCGGTCCAGGAATTCAACACCGCCGTGGAACAATTCCCGGCCGTGCTGATCGCCAACATGTTCGGCTTCTCTGCCAAGGATTATTTCGAGGTGGGCGAGACCGAGCGCGGCGCACCGAACGTGAAGTTCTAGGGAGTGCGGTGCGATGCTGTTCGGGGCAGCCGGACTTCGCACACATATCTGGAACAATAATCTGCGCTCGCTGATCCTGCTGGCCGGGTTTCCGGTCCTGCTTATCCTGATCGGTTTTGCCATCACCCTCGTCTGGATGGGGTTCAGCGGCGATGGCTTCGACACGGCCAAGGGAGATGTGACCGCCGCCGCGCTGGACGGTGCCCTCCAGCTGCTGCCACGTATCATGCTGGTCTCCCTCATCGTCGCCGCGGTCTGGTTCACGATCGCCTGGTTCTTCCATCAACGCATGATTGATGCCTCCACGGGCGCGCGGACCGTGCGTCGCGAAGAGGAAAAGCAACTCTACAATCTGCTGGAAAACCTGTGTGTCTCCCGCGGCATGACCATGCCCCGGCTGGCGATCATCGAGACGGACGCGATGAATGCCTATGCCTCGGGCGTTCGCGAGGATCAGTATACGGTGACGGTGACGCGCGGCTTGATGAACCGGCTCGACCGGGACGAGCTCGAAGCTGTTCTGGCCCACGAGCTCAGCCATATCCGCCATAGCGATGTCCGCATGATGGTTATCGCCATAATCTTTGTCGGCATCATATCCTTCGCGGCCGAAATAACTTTCCGCGGCTTGTTGCGAGGCGGTGTGCGCGGTGGGCGCAGGGGTGGCGGTGTGCTGATCCTTGCGGCATTCGCGATGATCGCTCTGGCCTATCTGCTGGCCATCCTGATCCGCTTCTCCCTGTCACGGCGTCGCGAATACATGGCGGATGCCGGTGCCGTGGAATTGACCAAGAACCCGGACGCCATGATCTCGGCACTTCAGAAAATCTCCGGCCAGGCCGAGATTGAAAAAGCGCCGAGCGAGGTGAGGGAGCTGTTTATCGAGAACCCCAAGGCCGGTTTCCTCGGTGTGTTCGCGACACACCCGCCCATTGAAAAGCGTATCGACATGCTGGTCGAACACGCCGGCGGCCGACGTCCGCATCCCAGTGTGCCGCAGGTCTAGAGCTGACTGCCAGGATGCGGCAGGGCCCATTCGGTGAGTTGCTCGGTGATGTATTTGAAGGCGTCATCGACATCATCCGTGCGGTAAATCAGGTCGAGATCCTCGGCGCTGATGGTGCCGAACTCGACCATGGCGTCCAGGTTGAACACCTTGTCCCAGTATTCTGTGCCGAACAGCACGACCGGAAGGCGCTTTTTCATTTTCCTGGTCTGCAGCAGGGTGAGGGTTTCAAACAGCTCATCCATGGTGCCAAAGCCCCCGGGCATCAGCACCAGGGCCTTGGCCGGGTAGAGGAACCAGAATTTCCGCGTAAAGAAATAATGGAATTCGAAATTCAGCTGGGCGCTGACCCAGGGATTATTGCCCTCCTCGAACGGCAGGGAAATGCCCAGACCGATAGTCTCGCCACGGGCTTCTGACGCGCCGCGATTGGCCGCTTCCATGATGCCGGGGCCGGCGCCGGTGCAGACGACAAAGCGGCGACCGCTCTTGTCTTCCAGGCTGTTGGACCAGCTGGTCAGCTTGTGTGCGAGCGCACGTGTGGCTTCATAGTATTTCGACTGCCGCAGCTTGCGCTCGGCCGCTTCCAGCCCCTCGCCGGACGCTTTTGCGGCCTCGAGCGCGGCTTGCGCCTCGTCCCCGGCCACAAAGCGCGCCGAGCCGAAAAACAGGATCGTGTCCTGGATATCGTGTTTGGCGAAACGTTGTTTGGGCTCGAGATATTCCGCCAGGATGCGCAGCGGACGCGCATCGGGCGAATTGATAAACACCTCGTCGCGATAGGCGCGAGGCGGTGTGTTGTACGGTTTGTCTTGGGACATCCATCCTCCAATTCGGAACGGATGATCCATTGTGGGCACTCATCGCAATAAGTGCAAGTTTTTGAACTACATCCCCGGTGTGGGTTCGTCGGGTGGATCGCTGGCCTCGGCGAGTTGTGCGTCGAGCTCCTCGTCCTCCTCTTCCTCAAGCAGGCCTTCAAAGGCTTCGCGGAAGATGAACCAGACCGAGGAGAAGAGGGCGGCAATCACCGGGCCCAGGATTATCCCCACAGCGCCGAAAAGGGTGAGACCGCCAAGTGTGGATAACAACACCATCAGGTCGGACATCTTGGCATCCTTGCCGACCAGTATTGGGCGCAGGATGTTGTCGGAGGTCGAGACCACGACACCGCCCCAGATGGAGAGGCCGATGGCAGGAACAACATTGCCCGTGGCAAACAGCCAGATCGCCGAGGGCACCCAGATCAGCGGCGGACCGACCATCGGGATGATGGAGAGCAGGGCGGCAATGGCCCCCCAGAAAATCGCACCGGGCACACCTGCCACGAACAGGCCGAGCCCGGTCAGCCCGCCCTGGACCAGCGCAATCAGGAAGGAGCCCTTCACCGTGGCCCGAATGGTGGAGAGGGCGCGTTCGGCCAGCAGGTCGCGATCGGCCCTTGTCATCGGGATCAATGTGATGGCCTTGCGACCGGTCTCGCGGCCGGTCAGCAGGAAGAAGAACAGGGCATAGATCAGGATGAAGAAATTCAGCGTCGCGATCAGCACTCCGCCCGTGCCGGCACGCAGGCTGGAGACGAGGATATTGCCCACGGTTCCTGCCAGACTGCCCAGCTGTGCAGCCACGGTGGCCTGGTAGCGGATCAGCTCCTCTCGGAAGGGCAGCCATTCCGGCAGACCGTCCAGGCCTTCCTCTCGGATCGCAGCCACCTGTTCCTGCACCCAGGGTGTGACAAGGCCGGTGACCTCGATGGCCTGTTCCGCGACGACCCCCATGATGATCGCGGTCGGGATGACAAAGGCGAGCACGGAGCCGGCGACCAGAAGACCGGCGGAAATGCCCTGGCGCCCGCCCAGCTTGTCGGCGAGCCAGTCCTGCGGCTTTTGCAGGAAAATGGTCAGCACGGCCGCCAGGAACAGCGCCGCAAGATAATCCCGGATCATCCAGAAGAAGATCGCGGAGATGATCAGCGCCAGAACGGCGATGAAGCCGCGCTCAAGCTCGAGTTTACGTTGCGGGGTCATCAGCTGACGCTCCTAGCCATAAAGCCATTCCGGCAGACCGGTCGCCAGCCACGGGACCAGGGCGACGGCGAGGATGCCGATCAGCTGGATGATCACGAAAGGGATGGCGCCGCGATAGATGGCAGCGGTGGTGACTTCCGGTGGCGCCACGCCCCTGAGATAGAAGAGCGCAAAGCCGAAGGGCGGTGTCAGGAAGCTGGTCTGCAGGTTCATTGCCATCAGCACGCCCAGCCAGACCGGATCAATGCCCATCATCAACAGGATCGGCGCGACAATCGGCACGACCACGAAAGTGATCTCGATAAAGTCGAGGAAAAAGCCCAGCAAGAACATGACCAGCATGACGATGGCCAGCGCCCCCCACTTGCCGCCCGGAACGGCTTCAAGCGCATGCTGCACCACTTCATCGCCGCCCAGCTCCCGGAAGATCAGTGAGAACAGAGAGGCGCCGATCAGGATGACAAAGACCATGGCCGAGATATTGGCGGTGGAACTCATCACCTCGTCGAGCACGCCGGACTTTTTCAGACGCCAGAGCGAGAGGGCGGCACCCAGCACCGTCAGTCCGACAAGGCCCCATGCGAACAGGCTGCCCATCGCTCCGAGATCCGCCACGAAGAGACGGCGTTCCTGACCCAGATTGGCGAAGACCACGAGCATGAAGAGGCCCACGAGGGCGGCCAGCCCCACAAACGAGACCAGCTGTCCCAGGCGCGGATTATTGTCAGAACCGGCATTGCGGGCGCCCGCGAGGAACGTCGCGCCGACCGCGCCGATCCCGGCCGCTTCGGTCGGTGTTGCCAGGCCGGCGAGAATGGAGCCCAGCACGGCAAAGATCAGGCCCAGGGGCGGCAGCAGCGCGTGCAGGATCTTGCCCCAGTCCGTGCCGCCTTCCGGCGCTGGAGCGGCCGGGGCGCTGTTCGGTCTCGTGATGGCGATGAAAACCTGGTAGCCGATATAGAGACCCACCAGCAGCAGCCCCGGGATAAGCGCGCCGGCAAACAGGTCTCCGACCGAGACGATGTCCGGCGAGAAAATACCCTGGGCACGCTGGGCTTCCTGGTAGGCGTTGGAGATCTGGTCACCCAGAAGCACAAGCACGATGGAGGGCGGAATGATCTGTCCGAGAGTGCCCGAAGCGGCGATTGAACCGGCTGCGAGTTCCGGTGAATAACCGCGCTTGAGCATGGTCGGCAGGGATAGAAGGCCCATGGTCACAACCGTTGCGCCAACAATGCCGGTCGAGGCTGCCAGCAGGGCGCCCACGACCACGACAGATATGCCCAGCCCGCCGCGCATGGTGCCGAAGAGCGCGCCCATGGCCTCGAGCAATTCCTCGGCGACCTTGGATTTTTCCAGCATCACGCCCATGAAGACAAACAGTGGAACCGCAACCAGGATCTGGCGGTCCATCTCCATCAGATTGCCGTAGATACGCTGCGGGAAGGCGCGGAAGTGGATCGGGTCGAACACGTCCAGCGCCATGCCAATGAGGGCAAAGAGCAGGGCGACACCGGCCAGGGTGAAGGCGACCGGATAGCCGCGCAGCAGGGCGGCAAACGCCGCTGCGAACATCAGGAAGGGCAGGATTTCGATGAAGGTGGACATCAGACCTCTCCCTCACCGAGATTTTTCGGGCGCGGAGGCGTCTCCTGGCCGGCCAGCTTGAGGCCGGAGCGCGCTGCCATGGCGATGCCCTGCAGGATCATCAGTACGGCAAACAGCGGGATGGCGGTCTTGAGCAGGAAGACAAAGGGCAGACCGTCACTCTCACGCGAGCGTTCAAGGATACGCCAGGTAGAATTCATATAGCCCGTCGACGCCCACAGGATGAGCGCGCTCATCGGGATCAGGGTCAGATAAACACCCAGCAGATCGATCCAGGCTTTGCCGCGTTCGCTGGCCTTGGAATAGAAAATGTCCACGCGCACATGCCCGTCCGCCAGCAGGGTGGAAGCCGAGGCGAGCAGAAAGAGCAGGGCGTGCATGTAGATGACGCTTTCCTGCAGCTTGGTGGAGGCAAAGCCGAAAACATAGCGCTGAACGACGATGGTGGCGGTGACGACTACCAGGCCCAGTGCGAACCAGCGTGCGGCTCCACCGAACGTCCCGGTGACGTTTTCGATGAAGCCGATGAGGCTGCGCTGGAAGCCATGCCAGGCACCTGGCAGGGCGATGAAGCGTCCAAGAACCGCCATGATCAGGGGCAGGGTCAGGATGGGCCAGAGATAACGTGCGGCCAGCGCCAGCTTGCCGCCAATGCTCTGTGCAATGCCCGGCAGATTGGCCTGGAACCAGCCGGCAACACCGCCACCGGTCATCCCGTCCACAATACTCAGCCCGATCCCGGCGAGGACCAGAACGAGAAGAAATCCGTCACCCTGCCGCATGATCTAGCCGCGCAGGACACGGTCGCGATGCGCCATGTACGGCATTTCCGAGATACGACCCCAATTCTGCATCTGGTTGCGCGCGGTGATGTAGCTCTCATAGACGCGGCGCGTCATGGCATCGGCATTGCCGGTGTCGGAGACGACCTGTTCGGAGATCTCTCCGATCCGGCTCCACATCTCGTCGGTGAAGGAGCGCAGCTGCACGCCATGCTCGTTGAGCAGCACGTCGAGCGCCTGGGCATTCTGATACGTGAACTCGGCAAGCGAGACATTGTTGGCCGCACGGCAAGCTGCCTGGATGATCGCCTTGTGATCCTCGTCGAGGTCATTCCAGACACCCAGATTCATGCCGACACCGAGACAGGAGCCCGGCTCGTGGAAACCCGGGCCGTAATAGAAGGGCGCTTCGCGGTAGAAGCCGAAGGCCAGGTCATTCCAAGGGCCCACCCACTCGGTGGCGTCGATGGCGCCGGACTGGAGCGCGGGATAAATCTCGCCGCCGGAGAGCGTGACAGCCGCACCGCCCAGCTCGCGCAGGACATTACCGCCTAGGCCCGGAATACGCATGCGCAGGCCGCGGAAGTCTTCCAGCGAATTGATCTCGCGCTTGAACCAGCCGCCCATCTGATGACCGGAATTACCGGCCTGGAAGGGTTTGATGTTGAACTGGCCGGACAGCTCGTCCCAGAGCTCCTGGCCGCCGCCAAACTCGACCCAGCCCATGATCTCGGTGGCTGTCATGCCCAGCGGCACAGCGGTGAAGAAGTTGAAGGCAGGCGACTTGCCCTGCCAATAGTATTCCGCGCCATGATACATGTCCGCCGTGCCTTCGGAGACAGCATCAAAGGCCTCGAACGCACTGACGATTTCGCCAGCTGCATAGACACGGATGTCCAGCGTGCCGCCAGAGGCGGCATTGGCGTAGGCGGCAACATTGTTGGCCGCCGTGCCCAGTCCCGGGAAATTGGCCGGCCAGGTCGTGACCATGCGCAGGCGTTTCACGCCGCGATTGATCGCCGGAGAGGCGACGTCAGAACTCTGCTGGCTGGTATCGCCGCAAGCCGAAGCGATGGAGGCGCCCGCAATGGCGGCTCCGCTGAGGAATGTACGTCTGTCCATGAACTCTCTCCCCCGAGGACTGGCAGTCGGGCGGGTTACCCGTTGAAATCTGTGTCCTCATCGATATCGAGCGTATCGAAGCCCGTCCAGCCTGCAGGCGTCAAAACCTGCAGAGGCTGGAATTTTGCCTTGTATTCCATCTTCGCGCTGCCCGAGACCCAATAGCCCAGATAGACGTGGGGCAGACCGAGTGCGGCGGCCTGGCGAATCGCATCCAGGATCATGTAGCTGCCAAGGCTGCGCTGGCGCTCTTCCGGATCGAAAAAACTGTAGATCAGCGATACACCATCCTTGAGCACATCTGTAAGGACGGCCGCGACCAGCTTGTCATCTCCATCACGGTATTCCGCGACATGGGTCCGCTGGGCGCCTTCCTCGATCATCATGACGAATTCGCCGAAACTCATGCCGGCCATGTCCCCATCACCATGGCGGGAGACCAGATATCGGCTCATCAGGTCAAACAGCTCGGCCGTGGCCACATTGTTATCAGTGCACAGGCGCAGGTCCCGGTTCTTTTTCAACAGCTTGCGCCACTTGCGGGTCCAAGCGAACGTATTGGTATCGATCCGAACAGATTTGCAGGCGTCACAGGCCTCGCACGCGGGGCGATAGAGCACGGACTGGCTGCGGCGGAAACCGGCATGGGTCAGGCTGTCGTTCAGCGCCGGACCTTCGCCCGGCTCGATGCGGGTGAAGACCTTGCGTTCCATCTTTCCCGGCAGATAGGGACAAGGCGTCGAGGCCGTCAGAAAGAACGGTATCTGTCGGGTCGCGAACGGGTGTGTCACCGGAAACCTTTAGTGCTGGTCTTTCAACAGACTATATCACATCAGCGCGATGTCACATCCAGCCTGCAGCGTATTGCAGCGCCAGATATCCGGTAAAGGCCAGCCAGATCACGATCACGAGGGGCGTTCCGGCCTTGAGATAATCGCTGAAGGTGTAATGTCCCGGGCCCATGACGAGCAGGTTGGTCTGGTAACCGATCGGGGTTGCGAAACACGTATTCGCTGCGAACAGCACCGTCAGGGCGAACAGGGTCGGGTCGGCATTGAGCTGTTCTGCTGCCCCCACGGCGATGGGGGTGAAGAGGATGGCCGTGGCGCTGTTGGACAGCACATTGGTCAGTGCAGCCACGAAGATGAAAAGCGCCGACATCAGCACGACGGGCCCAAATGGCGCAAAGACCGCGACCACGCCACTGGCAAGAAGATTGGCGCCGCCGGTATCTTGGAGCGCCGTGCCCAGTGCGAAGGCAGAGCCGATCAAGAGGTAAATGCGCATGTCCACGGCGCGGGCCGCCTGGCGGGTGTTCAGGCAGCCGGTCGCCAGCATGGCGACGGCGCCCAGGAAGCTGGCGAGAACGATCGGCGCAATGCCGGTTGCGGCCAGAAAGACCACTGCGCCGAAGATAATCCGCGCTGACAGGGTTTTCCTCGGGTCTGCGATGGAGGTTTTTGACCATTCAAGCAGCAGCAGGTCGCGGTCGGCGCGCAAGCGCCGCATCGACTGGCTGGAACCAAACAGCAGCAGGGTATCGCCGGCTTCCAGCCGGATCTCGCCCATGCGTGACCGGATCATGCGACTGCGCCGCTGGATGCCCAGGACAACGCTGCCGGTATTATGGCGGAAGCCGATCTGTTCGATGGTCCGACCGATCAGGCGCGAGCCCGGGGCCACGACGGCTTCGGTTATGCCCAGCTGGTCACCGCGCTCTGACTCTGTCGCCATATCCGAGGACTCGATAAGGCCGCGGACGATGTTCGCATTCTTGGACAGCAGGTCCTGGAGTTTCTGGCGCGTGGCGGCAACGATGACCAGGTCGCCCGGTTTCAGCGTGATCTCGAAAAAGGGCGGTAACAGCGCGTGTTCGCCGCGCTGGATCATGCGCACAGTCATGTCAGGCAGGTCCTGGAACATACCGGCGACCGGCTGTTTGCCTTCGAGGGGATGGCCGGGCGTGATTTCGAGCTGGGCGATATACTGGCGGCCATCAGCACCGTGCAGGGATTGCTCCATTCCCGCCCGTTCCGGCAGCAGGCGCGGCAGGATGGTCAGGATATAGATCAGCCCCACCGCAGCGAGAAACACACCAATCCGGGAGGGCGCAAAGAAGCTGAGGGTCTGGCCCGTGGTCATGAACAGGCTGTCGGCGACCAGAAGGTTGGTCGAGGAACCGATCAGCGTCGTCATACCGGCCAAAATACAGACATAACTCAGCGGGATCATCAGCTTCGACGGGCTTTGCTCCATCCGTTTCGCGATCGCGACCAGGATCGGCACAAACATAACTACCACAGGCGTGTTGTTGATGAAGGCGCTGACGGCAAAGACAAAACCAAAGATTGCAATCAGGGTCGTGCGCGGATGCGTGTCGTAGGAATTGAGCAGGAAGCGCGTCGGACCGTCCATGGCGCCGGTCTGGAAAATCCCCTGGCCGACAATCAGCAGGGCCAGGATGGTAATCAGTGCCGGATTGGCAAAGCCCGCCAGCAAATCCGTTGCCGACGGATTGCCGGTCTCCAGCGGGAAGAACTGGAAAAACGCCATCAGCGAGACAACGACGGAAGCGGAAACCACTTCGATCGCGAATTTATCCCAGCAATAAAAGACGATGGCGATAATGACGCCCGCGAGGACGACCCACATCTGCCAGAAATCTACAGACGCCAGTTCAAGCATGGATTTTCAGGAGAGCTCGGTTCCGGATTGGACAAGCAGGAAAGCTAGCACGCTTGTCGGTACAAGATGAAGTCCGGAATGTATTTTCCTGAATTTCCTTGCGGATCAGAGACTGTGACCGTTCGGCAGAACAGGCGCTTCACGCAACAAGGTTATGGAGATTCGGCGATTGCCCGGCATGAAGGGATCATCCGGATAAAGCGGTTCGGAGCCGGCCTTGCCGCGGACCTCGTAGATGCGATCATCCGTGATACCTTCGCTCTGCAGGATCGAACGAGCCGCATTGGCGCGATCGGACGACAGGTTCCAGTTGGAATAGCCTGCCGCCGACGTCGGTCCACTATCGGTGTGACCGGCGATGGCAATGCGATTGGGCAGGCGCTCGGCGATACGTGCAACGGCACGCAGCAGGGTGACGGCACGATCATTCGGTTCAACAGAACCTGGATCGAACATCGGGCGGCCTTCCTGGTCGATCAGCTGAATACGCAGGCCTTCCGGCGTGATGTCCATAAGGACGTGATTGGACAGCTCTGCCAGTTCCGGCATTTCCTGCATGGCCTGGCGCAGGGATTGAGACGCGCTGTGCAGCTGGGCTTCGGCCCGGCGTTGCTGGGCTTCCATGATGGCGTCGGCCGCGACCGCCGGTTCACCGTCTGCCTCGGGGGAGGCTTCCGGCGTTTGCTGTTGGCGGCGGTCATTGCGTTGCGGCGCAGTCGGGGCCAGACGCTGGCGCTGGGAACTGTCACCGGAGCCCTGAACACCATCATCACCCGGCGAAGTACCTGCGAGCGGCGCGCCGGATCCGGAATTGGCCGGAGATACCGAGGCCGGGGCAAAATAGTCCGCGATACCGCGTTTTTGTTCGGGGGTGGTCGTGTTGATCAGCCACATCAACAGGAAGAAAGCCATCATCGCGGTCACGAAGTCGGCATAGGCCACCTTCCAGGCGCCACCATGGTGTCCGCCACCGCCGCCCTTGACGACTTTCTTGATGATAATTGGCTGATCTGTGCCCGCCATGACTACCCACCTTGTTTATTTTTGTGACTCCTTAATATTGGATCACGGTTAAGGTCAGGTTTCCGAACCCGCATTGAGGACAAATTCGTGAATAACAGCCGGAATTTCCGCGATGCGCTCGGGCGCTATCCAACAGGCGTCGCCATTGTCGGTGCTCTTGTCGAGGGCGAGGCCTTGGGCATGACGATCAATTCCTTTGCCTCGGTTTCGCTCGATCCGCCGCTGGTTCTCTGGTCGATCGAAAAGAATTCCGAACGCTGCTCGATTTTCGAAGCTGCGCCGTATTACGGCATTTCCATCCTGGCCCATGACCAGTCCAACCTGGCACATTCCTGTGCGCTGGATGCTGATTTCAATGCCTGCGAGATCCGCTGGGATGGTGAGAAGGCACCGCTGGTCCAAGACGCAGTGGCGACTTTCCTGTGCAAGCCCTATGCGGTCTATGCGGGCGGGGACCATGACATCCTGGTGGGCGAGGTCATCGAGATGACGACCCCGCGTGATGTGCCGGCCCTGGAATTCTATCGCGGCAATTACGGCGTGGCCGGGTAGAGCCTCAGCGTCTCGCTGCCCTCCGGCGCGGATGCCGGGGTCCAGTCGGTGCGGATCTGGATGTAGTCGCCACGTCCCCATTGCGGGGCCAGATCATCATAATGCTCTGAAAGGAAATGCCCCGATTGCCCGGTCGTGATCATGTAGAGCGAGCTGTCCAGGTCACCCAGATCATAAAGCGCCCGATAAGACGCCGCGTGAAAGACGGAATAATCCCCGCGCCGCCAGCTGTGATGGGCGACATTCACCGTTGAACCATCACCGGGGATGGGGGTCTCGATCGTGAAGAGACCGGCCAGCAGCGGGATGTCAGAGAAGGGCGCATGCGCATGGCGCGCATAGTGGACATCGCCCCATTGCCAGGCCGCGATATCGCCGCCCATCTCCTGCACCAGCTCGGCCATGGCCGCATCCAGGGTCGGCCCCAGCAGGTCGTCGCACGCGCCTTCGCCTGTCTCGACATCTGCACACCAGTGCGCCGCATCACCCAGCAGTACATCTTCCATGAATTGCTGCCGGTAGCCGACCCAGCGATCGGCCTGGTCACCCAGCTCGTCATTGTAGATTGCCGGGCCAAGATGCTGCATCCAGGCCGAGAAGATCAGCGGCTGGGGGATATCGATCGCCATGTCCGCATCCCACTCGGCAAGCAGCGCGATGGCGCGCTGACCCTCCGGTGATTGCGGTGTCGCAGTGAGCAAAACAGGCAGGAGATTGCGCGCGACCGTCGAGACTGTGTCGTATTGCAGTTCGGCCATGCTCGAGAGGGTGTGGCGCTCGCTGGCTTCCAGCCCCTCGTAAATCCGGGTGATGCGGCTGACGCCATACCAATCGCTGGTCAGGTAGTGCGGATAACCGTCAGGGATGATCTTGTTGTTGGCCGTCGCGATGAAGCCGCGCACGGGATTGCGGGTGTGCGGGAGTTCCTCGAACGGGATTGTGTCGACCCAGGCGCCCGTCTCGTCGCGGATCGGGATGCGGGCCGGGGCGTAGAGGCCGATATCGCCATCGACCGCCGCAAAAACCATGCTTTGCTGGGGCGCGATGAACCCGCGCAGCGCATTGACAAAATCATCCCAGTTTTCGCCGCTGAGAATGCGCATGCCGACACCGGCGGTCGTATCATCGGGTTCATCCAGCATCCATTGCAGGGCGAGGAAGTCTGCGCCCTCCGGAACGGGATAGTCGAAATGTTCCGGATCCAGCACCGGGCCGGTTGCGGTGGCGCGGCGGGTAATGGTGACAGCGTCGCTGAAGCGAACCTCGATGATTTCCTCGCGACTGTCGATCACAGCGTCTTCGGTCACGGCGTGCAGATCACCGACATCCGGCGCGGTATTGGTGAACCCCCAGGCCATGTGATCATTGCGGCCCAGCGTTACAAAAGGCGTGCCGGGCAGGGTCACCCCGACCGTTGAACCTTCCGGCGTCGTCAGCCGGGACAGATACCAGATCGCCGGCGCGCGCAGACCCAGATGCGGGTCATTGGCCAAAATCGGATGGCCGCTTTCGGTCAAACGCCCGGACACGACCCAGTTATTGGAGCCGTCACGGGCTTCCTCATTCGGACCAAGTGCGGGGATGGCCTCATCGGATTGCGCGTCCGCGGTATCTTCCAGGCCGAGATCGGCCATGGACAGGGAACGCGGGGTTTCATCCGGATAACGGCCCATGAACTGGCGCGCACGCTCTTCGCCGAGCTGCTCGATCAAGGCGTTCAACCGGGGCTCTGAGAAGGCATTGCCGAACAGGTCCAGCGCGATGGCCTTGTAGACGGTCACCGTGTCGCCGGGCGTCCAGGCTTCCGGCTCGAACATCAGGATCTGGTATTCCGGCGGGGCGACAAAACCGGGCGCTGAGATAACGGCGTTGACGCCATCAGAGTAAGCCTGCAGCGCGCCTTGAACATCCGGCGGAAGATTGGCTACGGCCGTGTCCGCGGCTTCGCCCAGTCCCATGGTGCGAAACCAGATATCGCTGTCCAGCCCGGCTTCCCCGAGAAACTCCGAGAGACGACCGCGCAATGCGCGGCGGGTGATTTCCATCTGCCAGAGGCGGTCCTGCGCGTGAGCGACACCGAGCGCGTAATACGCATCATGCGAATTGCTTGCGAAGATATGCGGCACCGCATGTTCGTCACGGACGATCTGGGCCTCGGCGCGCAATCCGGCCAGCTCCAGGCGGCCAGAGGTTTGAGGCAGGGACGCGTACAGACGAATCACAAAACTGAAGGCCAGCAATGCCAGCAGTGCCAGGATGATACCGGCAGCCCAGGCTGCATAGCGCACAATCGAATTCGTCATGATGTCTTGCCCCCCCTTGCGGCACACACTAGCAAGTGAGTGAAAGCGATGGGAGGGCAAGATGGCAAGCTGTACTTTCCTTGGGCTCGGCGTGATGGGGTATCCCATGGCCGGCCACCTCAAGGCAGCAGGACATGACGTCACCGTTTGGAACCGCACGGGTGCAAAGTCACTGGCCTGGGCGGAGGAGCATGGCGGTCAGGCCGCGGACACTGTCGAGGCTGCTGTTGCGGATGCGGACCTCGTCATGATGTGCCTGGGCGACGATCCCGATGTGCTCGCGATTGCCGAGCAGGCCATTCCGGCGATGAAGCCCGGCGCCATCCTGATTGATCACACAACAGCATCCGCAGAACTTGCCCGCGAACTGGACATGGATGCGCGCGATGCCGGAATCGGTTTCATCGATGCGCCGGTCTCCGGTGGTCAGGCCGGCGCCGAGAACGGTCAGCTGACCATCATGTGCGGCGGCGAGCCGGATACCTTCGCCCGCGCCGAACCGGTCATGGATGCGTACGCCAAGGCGATGTCGCTGATCGGTCCGGCGGGATCGGGGCAATTGGCCAAGATGGTCAACCAGATCTGCATTGCCGGGGTTGTCCAGGGGCTGTCCGAAGGTCTGCACTTTGCCAAGCGCGCGGGCCTTGATCCGGAACTGGTGATCGGCGCGATCTCCAAGGGCGCGGCCCAGTCCTGGCAGATGGAAAATCGCTGGGAGACGATGGTCGCCGGCAAGTTCGATTATGGTTTTGCTATCGACTGGATGCGCAAGGATCTGCGGATCACGCTGGAAGAGGGCCGCCGCAATGGCGCCAAGCTTCCCGTCACGGCGCTTGTCGACCAGTTCTACAGCGATGTTCAGGAGATGGGCGGCAATCGATGGGATACCTCCAGCCTGATCGCCCGCCTGGAGAAGCCCGGTGAGTGATCCCGCGGGCAAGGGCGAATACGGTCGCTATATCGAAACTGACAAGGTTGCGATGGGTGTTTGGGTGCGTCTGGTGAAGCTTTTCGTGACCTGGAAACTGATCTTCTTTGCCGGAACGAGGAAGCGGACGTGGATGCAAGCCTCCAACGACCAGCTCACGATATTGACGCAATCGAAGCATTGGAAAGTCGGGCTCGGCCTGTTGGGCGGGCTGAGCGATGGGCAGGTCGACTTCCTGCTGGAGTATGCGCGTTTGAACGCAGAGCGAGTGGAGCGGGTCTTTCGGACGACGGCACTGTTGCTGATCACGATCCCCGTCGGTGCTATTGTTGCCATTAATGAAGTTTCCCCAACGCTCATGGAAGATCTCGGATTCGGAGATGAACCGTTTTTCATAGGTCTGATGACCGGTTGGGGTGTCGTGGTCGGATATCTCATGCTGGTGGCCTGGCGGTCACGCGACCTGGTGGATTTCATGGCGTTTGAGGTCGCGCGGCGCAAGTTGGCGAACACCAAGACCACTCAATGATGAGTATCGATCTCCTCTTTGCTATCCTGGACTATGCCGGGATCGGCTTCTTTGCCTATTCCGGTGGCATGCTGGCGGCCCGCAAGACGCTGGACCCGTTCGGAGCGGCGATTGTCGGCGCGGTCACCGGCATGGGTGGAGGCACGCTGCGCGATATCCTCCTGGGCTCGCTGCCGGTCTACTGGATTGCCGAACCAAGCTATCTGGGCGTCGCACTCGTGGGCGCCTTGCTGGGTTATTTCACCTCGCCCTGGGCGCAATCCCTGGCCTCGCGGCGGATCGTGCTGAACTGGGCGGATGCGGTCGGGCTGTCCGTCTTTTGCGTGATCGGTGCCCGGGCGGGTCTGGCCGCCGGTGCCCACTGGTCAATCGCGCTTCTGACGGGTGTGATGAGCGCGGCCTTTGGCGGGCTGATCCGCGATATCATCGTCAATGATGTGCCGCTGGTGCTGAAAGAGGACATCTATGCCCTCGCAGCCCTCGCAGGCGCCGGAGCCTATGTGGCCGGCCTGTCGCTGGGCCTGCCGGTGGAATGGGTGACGCTGGGCGCAGCCGCTCTGGCCCTCGTCCTTCGCGGCTGCGCGATCGTTTTCAAATGGTCATTGCCTGCGATGAAGATCAGCGATTAGCGTCGGCAACTCACCGGGCTGGCCATAAAGCCGCTGATCAATGCGGCGATCGCACCAGCAGCCAGCGCGATTCCCAGGGCCTGGATCGCCGGCAGAAAATTGCTCCAGGGCCAGTGTCCTGACATATGGCCGACCATGGCGGTCATGCCCACTGCCCATAGTGGCAGGGCTGGAATGATAACTAGGAGAAGCGGCCACATCGCGGCGCGTAGCTGAACGCCGCAGCCAGAGCAGGTGAAGGTGAAACTGTAAGGGTATTTGGACGCATAAGTTGATTTCGCGAGCATTTCGCGTTCTACAGCATCGCGTCGAGATCGCGTGCCGCAGTCCGGGCAGGTGACGGTGTTCCAGCTCATAACAAACGAACGTTAGACCGACATTTTGGCGTGAAGAAGAGGGATTGGAACGGCCGCTTTCACCGCGCCCGCTCCAATCCTGCCCGAGAACTAAACCAATTTACGCGATGCTGTTTCGGTCAGCGATCACGAATTCGGTCGCGATTTCTCCATGCGAACCATGGGAATGCCGACCTCCGGCATCGGATATTCCGAGACCGCTTTCCAGCCATGTTTGCGGTAGAAATTTACCGCCTGGGCGTTGTCACGGAAACTCTCCAGCTCGATCGTCTCGAACGTGTCGAAGAGCAGACGCTCGCCATGCTCCAGCAGGGATTCACCAATGCCTTTGCGGTGATGGTCTACGGTGACCATCATCAGGTGGATTTCATTGTCCTTGATGGCTACAGCGCCGACCGGTTCTTCGCCCAGCTCTGCCACCCAGAGAAACGCGTTGCGCTCTGTATAGTATTTGGGCACCGCACCGGAGGCGATGTAGCCCTCGACCGCATCCGACCCGATCACTTCGGGGTATTTCAGGCGGATGGTCTTGTAGGACAGGGCAGTCAGCGCATCGACATCATCGAGTGTCGCCGGACGCAGGGAAATTTCAGATTTCAAATTCGTATTCAATGTCTTGTTCCTGACATGAGAAAACACTGCGCTCGCAGGGCGGGCGCGTTAATCAGTTCTCGAAAAGCCCGCCACAATGGCGGGCACGTCAGGACTCAAGAGTCATAAAATCTCCGTTGAAGGGCCGATGTCGCATGGATGGCGGACGAGGGCAAGACGGTCCTATCTTCCCCCATGGGGAAGTGCCGAAACGAAGTGAAGGCGAAGGGGGCGAGCGAACCTCCGGACTTCGTCCTCCGGCCCCTCCGACGGCTACGCCGCCACCTCCCCGGTGGGGAGGATAAGTGGTGTTTTGTCATCCCGGGCGGATGTACCGACTTGATCGGGGCGGAGAGCCGGGACCCATGGCTATGCCAGCGTGGATCCCCGATCTGCGCCCGGCTCGCTTCGCGTCCGGGCCTTCGTCAGGGATGACAATCTTGGTGATACTCGGCAGTTTGTCTTCCCCTCAGGGGAAGTGCCGCAACGAAGTGAAGGCGAAGGGGGCGAGCGTAGCGAGCGAACCTCCGCGCTACGCGCTCCGGCCCCTCCGACGGCTTTGCCGCCACCTCCCCGGTGGGGAGGATAAGTGGTGTTTTGTCATCCCGGCCGGATGTACCGACTTGATCGGGGCGGAGAGCCGGGACCCATGGCTATGCAGGCGTGGATCCCTGATCTGCGCCCGGCTCGCTTCGCGTCCGGGCCTTCGTCAGGGATGACAATCTTGGGTGATGTTCGGCAGTTTGTTTCCCCCTCCGGGGAAGTGCCGCAACGAAGTGAAGGCGAAGGGGGCGAGCGTAGCGAGCGAACCTTCGTCCGTCTCCGCTAAGGCTATGTAAGGACAGCTCCCGGTGGCGTTGGATGGTTCTTTTTCTACTCGAATGTTCTCTTCGATGAGATGAACCAAACGAGGCATGCGAACATCACGTGACTGATTGCAAGGTTTCCGAATACGGCGATCGGGTAGAGAAAATCCGGCACATAGATCCTTTGCCAAAACGCAAGATAGCTAATCCTGTCGTGAGAATACGTGACGCTTATTGGAGAATTTCCGACATCCAGCAGGTCGTAGAATAACGCAGCTCCCGCTAACGCCAGGCCGACCCCAATAACGGTTACAATAGCGTGACGCGTAATCGTGTTTTTGGCGGCGACCCAATAGGATGCGAAGGCTAGAAAGAAGGCATTGTACCCAGCGTGCTCAAAAACGTTGCCAAGAGCGTTGTCAAAAACCACTCGCTGCGATGTGAACCGCTCGCCACCCGGCTGATACCACGGATTGTAGCACTCGTAGGCTAGCCAAAGTGTGCCACCTGAAACGAGTGTGCTCGCGAGCAGCGCACCAATAAGCAGTGCGACTACACGAGGCACCATAGGTACTGATCTATCTGAATTGGCAGGAGACCAGAGCTGGGCGATCACAGCAATGCTCAGGAATGTTGAGATGATTGCGGCGATCAGAGCGATCATGGATTTTTCCGTGCTTTCGAGCTCGTGGGCTTACACGCGGAATCAGTCAAAAATACAGCAAGATCTAAGCGGAAAATCGCCCTTTTTAAGCGAGGGGCTGAAACTCTATCTTCCCCCATGGGGAAGTGCCGTAACGAAGTGAAGGCGAAGGGGGCGAGCGCAGCGAGCTGACCTCCGCGCTACGCGCTCCGGCCCCTCCGACCGCTGCGCGGCCACCTCCCCGGTGGGGAGGATAAGTCTTTTAAGCCCCCAGCGCCCGCGCAGCTCTTGGCGCGAAATAGCTGATAATCCCGCTCGCACCGGCGCGCTTGAAGCTCATCAGGCTTTCCAGCATGACACGCTCGCCATCGATCCAGCCGTTCTGGGCGGCGGCCTGGATCATGGCGTATTCGCCGGAGACCTGGAAGGCATAGACCGGGACGGCGAAGTTTTCGGTGAGGGCGTGGACGATATCCAGATAGGGCAGGCCGGGTTTGACCATGACCATGTCGGCGCCCTCGGCGATGTCGAGTTCAACCTCGCGCAGGGCTTCAGCCGCATTGGCCGGATCCATCTGATAGGTCTTCTTGTCGCCCTTGAGCGCGGCTGCCGAACCAATCGCCTCGCGATAGGGGCCGTAAAACCCCGACGCGTACTTGGCGGCATAGGATAGGATCATCGTGTTGTGATGGCCGTGGCTTTCCAGCGCCTCGCGGATAACGCCGATGCGGCCATCCATCATGTCGGACGGAGCAACAACGTCACAGCCGGCTTCGGCCTGTAACAGGGCCTGACCGACCAGCATTTCCACCGTCGCGTCATTGGCGATATAGTCTCCGTCCAGCAATCCGTCATGACCATGCGTGGTGAACGGGTCGAGGGCCACGTCGCAGATGACACCGACATTGGGCGCGGCGTCCTTGATGGTCTTGATCGCCTGGGGGATGAGCCCGTCCGGGTTCAGCGCCTCACTGCCCTCGTCATCCTTTTTGGAAGGATCGATATGCGGGAAGAGGGCGATGGCCGGGATGCCGAGCATCTCCGCATCCTTCGCTGCGGTTGCCAGTGCTTTCATGGACAGTCTCTCCACACCGGGCATGGCGGCCACGGGCTCGACCGGATCAGCCGTATCGGAAACCACCACCGACCAGATGAGATCATTCACCGTCAGTGTCTTTTCCTGCACAAGGCGTCGGGACCAGTCAGCCTGGCGGGTACGGCGAAGTCGTGTGGAAGGATACATGTCGGTGTCCGGCGCGGTTGTGATTCAGTCTTCTGGTAACTGGATACGGGATCAGGGGATAGTGTGGCAAACCCGCTCAGGTGCCTGGTCGCAACTTCCTGAACAGATCATGCGCATTGTGCAGTGCAGCGGAATAGCTGTTTCCCGTCGGGGCTAATGGCAGCGTCGTTATGCCGGATCGCGCCCATGCAACAAACGAAACTTGCCCCGCGGGTCAAGCCGCGATAGCTCTCCGCCCAACGCAAGCAAATCATGGAGCGCCGCCGTGCACTTCTCTCTCAACGAAGACCAGTCCCTGATCCGCGATATGGCGCGCAAATTTGCTGATGACCGGCTCAAGCCGAACGCAGCACATTGGGATGAAGAGAAGATTTTCCCTGTCGATGTCATGCGCGAAGCCGCCGAGCTGGGCTTTGCCGGCATTTACACGCGCGAGGATGTGGGCGGTTCCAACCTGACCCGCCTGGATGCGGCGCTGATCTTTGAAGAATTGTCGCGCGGCTGTGTCGCCACCGCGGCCTTCCTGTCCATCCACAATATGTGTGCCTGGATGATCGACACCTGGGGCAATGAGGAACAGCGCCAGCGTTTCCTGCCGGGCATGATGACGATGGACAAGATCGCGTCTTATTGCCTGACCGAGCCGGGTGCCGGTTCCGACGCTGCCAGCCTGCGCACCAAGGCCAAGCTTGATGGCGATCATTACGTGCTCAACGGCTCCAAGGCGTTTATCTCCGGCGCGGGTACGTCGGACTATTACGTCGTGATGTGCCGCACCGGTGATGATGGCCCCAAGGGTGTCTCCACCGTCGTGGTCGAGAAAGACACGCCCGGTCTCAGCTTTGGCGCGAACGAAAAGAAAATGGGCTGGAATGCCCAGCCGACACGCGTTGTCACCTTCGAGGACTGCCGCGTCCCGGTTGCCAATCGCCTGGCCGATGAGGGCATGGGTTTCACCCTGGCGATGAATGGCCTTAATGGCGGTCGCATCAATATCGGTGCCTGCTCGCTGGGTGGGGCGACGGAAGCGTTCGAAACCGCCAAGGAATATGTCCACACGCGCAAGCAATTCGGACGCGAGCTGGCCCAGTTCCAGGTCACCCAGTTCAAGCTAGCCGACATGGCGACCGAGCTCGATGCCTCGCGTCTGATGCTCTATCGCGCTGCTGCGGCACTCGATGCCAAGGACCCGATGGCGGCGCAGTATTGCGCCATGGCCAAGCGTTTCGCGACGGACACCTGTTTCGACGTTGCCAACCAGGCCCTGCAGCTGCATGGCGGTTACGGCTATCTGAAAGACTACCCGCTCGAGCGCATTGTGCGGGATCTGCGTGTCCACCAGATCCTTGAAGGCACAAATGAAATCATGCGAGTGATCATCGCCAAGCAATTGACGGCATAAAGGAGAGCGCCATGGGCGAAGAGACCGGGGCGAGCGAGCCGAAGAGCTTTGAGACCACCCTGGAAGCCTTCGCCCAGGCCTGTGCCGATGCGGAAGAGGGCATTGTGCCCGAACAGCCCATGGTTGGCATCGTGCTGGACGCCAAGGATGAGTTCGGCGCTGACGAGCCCATGTCCGTCGAGGAAGATGGTTGTCTGCGCCTGACCCTGCGTGTCGCGGCCAAGGACGGCGGTTTCATCGCACTGTCCAAGACCACCTATGCGCCCAAGCAGGAGGTGAAGGTCGGCGATCTGGTCTGCTGGGTCCCGCTCAAACACGAAGCCGCCCTGGCCGAACAGGCCAATGACGAGCGTTTCGGCTGGATCGGCCTGGTTTTCGCCACCCTCGAACCGGATTGGGTCGAGGATGAGTGGGCGCTGAGGGAGTTTTATGAGTGAGCTGCTGACAGTCATCAGCAGCGGTCGGCGCAACTGGCTGTCATGGCTGGTCGCTGAAGAGGTTTATGCCTCTGGATCTGATCGAGCACGATTGATCCGTTTGCGCCAGTCATACCAGCCAGCGCTTGCGCCTTTGTCTGATGAGTTCACACATTCGAATTGGCGAGAGCTCCCGATTGACGAAGCAAGACTTCTGGCAGCGGACCGGGCCAAGAAAGGTTTGGCCTACAATTCGATGGCCCTGCCAAAGCGGTTGTTGTCCCATCCACAGGTGAACCGATTTTTTGCTGTTTTCTCCAACGCGGCACGTGCCTTTATCAACTGGGAAGTGATCTTCGAGGATGGATGTCGTGGCGGATGGCAACCTTTCACGCAATCCACTTTCGACATGGCCGTTGGTGTAGTAGACGGCAAGAAAATTGGAATCTTCTGCATCGAAGACGAGGACTGAACCTTGACTGACGAACCCGAAATCATCGCCCGCAAGACCGGCCAGGTTGGCCGGATCACGCTCAATCGTCCCAAGGCGCTCAACGCGCTGACCCACCCGATGTGCCTGATGATGATCGAGGCGCTGGAGAACTGGCGCAATGATGACGACGTCAAGGCGATCGTTGTTGATGGCGCGGGCGAGAAAGGGTTTTGTGCGGGCGGGGATATCCTCAAACTGCATGACAGCGGCAAGGCGGGCAATGATGATGCCTGGCTATTCTGGCGCGACGAGTATCGTCTCAACACGCTGATCTTCCATTATCCCAAACCCTATGTGGCGCTGATTGACGGCATCACAATGGGCGGCGGTGTCGGTGTGTCCGTGCACGGCTCCCACCGTGTTGCAGGTGACCGCACGATGTTTGCCATGCCGGAGACGGGGATCGGTTTCCACCCGGATGTGGGCGGGGCCTATTTCCTGCCGCGTCTGGCCGGCGAGATCGGCACCTGGATGGGGCTGACCGGTGCGCGCCTGAAGGCGGCTGATGCCGTGGCATCGGGTCTGGCGACGCATTACTGCCCGTCCAGTCAGTATGACGCGCTGGTCGCAGCGCTGGAAAGCGCGGATCTTTCCGATGACGACGCGCTGGAAGTCCTGCTGGAAGAGTTTTCCGGTGATCCCGGTGACAGCGATCTGGCGCACACGCGCGGTCTGATCGATGCAGCCTTTGCCGGCAATCGGGTCGAGGAGATCCTCGCACGCATCGAGGGCGCCGGGGATGGCTGGTCGACAAAACAGGCCAAGATCCTGTCGTCCAAATCCCCGACTGCGCTCAAGCTCACGCTGGCGGCGCTGCGCAAGGGTGCGGATCTGTCCTTTGAGGATGTCATGCGCCAGGACCTGCGTGCTTCGAGCTGGTGCCTGAAGGGCAAGGATTTTTATGAGGGCGTGCGTGCCGTGATCATCGACAAGGACAATGCGCCGGTCTGGGATCCGTCCACGCTGGCCAGTGTCAATGACAATGATATCGCCGAGGCGTTTGAACCCCTCGACGCAGACCATGAAATGACCTTCCTGGGCGACGACGCTTAAGGACAGGCAAGGGGAGAATACAAGATGGCGACGATCGCTTTTATCGGCCTGGGCAATATGGGCTCGGGCATGGCAGCCAATCTGGTCAAGGCCGGACATGATGTGAAGGCGTTTGACCTATCCGACGCCGCTGTGGCTCATGCGGTGGAGCAGGGCGCGTCAGCCGCCGGTTCTGCGGCCGATGCTGTTTCCGGTGCGGACGCCGTCGTCACCATGCTGCCGGCCGGCAAGCATGTGCGCGCGGTCTATGAGGGCCAGGTCTTCCCGGCTGCGGCGCCCGGGACACTGTTCCTGGATTGCTCCACGATCGATGTCGATAGCGCCCGCTATGTGGGTGGTGCGGCCGTCGACAAGGGCTTCAAGTTCGTCGACGCGCCGGTCTCCGGCGGTGTCGCTGCGGCCACGGGCGGTACACTGACCTTCATGGTCGGCGGTTCCGCTGATGACTTTGCCGCGGCTGAGCCCTTCCTGCAGGCGATGGGCAAGGCCGTGATCCATGCCGGTGATACCGGTGCGGGCCAGGCCGCCAAGATCTGTAACAACATGCTGCTCGCCATCACCATGATCGGCACGTGTGAGGCTTTCGCGCTGGCCGACAAGCTGGGTCTCGATCAGCAGAAATTCTTCGATATCTCGTCCAAGGCGTCCGGCCAGTCCTGGTCCATGACCAGCTATTGCCCGGTTCCGGGCCCGGTCCCGACCACGCCGGCCAATAACGACTATCAACCCGGCTTTGCCACCGCGATGATGCTCAAGGATCTCAAACTGGCCCAGGACGCCGCACAAAGCGCCGGTGCATCCACGCCGCTGGGTGCCCAGGCCGAGGCGCTCTATGCCATGTTCGATAATCTGGGCGGTCGTGACAAAGACTTTTCAGGTATTTACGAGCTATTGATAGGAAGTTGGGGTAAAAATTAAGCGGTTTTTAGAGCTTTGCGTTTAGCGTTCCATCCAAAGATCAAAAAGATCGGGTGGAGTACAGACCATGGCATTGGCTGAAAGCGTAACGCCGCAGGCAGGACCGCAGGCAGAATATCTCGAACTTCTTCAACTGGTTGAGCGTTTGCATCGCCAGCTTCTTGATGTCGTCAAGGATGAGCTGGATCGCGAAGGGCTCGAAGATGTGAACAGCGTGCAGGCGCTGCTGTTGTTCAACATTGGTGACCAGGAGCTCACTGCGGGCGAATTGCGGACACGTGGCCATTATCTGGGCTCGAACGTTTCCTATAACCTCAAGAAGCTTGTTGATGCCGGTTACATCCGCCACGAGCGTTCTTCCACGGATCGTCGCTCTGTGCGTGTCAGCCTGACCGAGAGTGGTCACGCGGTGCGCGAGCAGCTCAACGAACTCTTCGCCCGCCAGGCCGGATCCCTCCATCCGGTTGGCGGTGTCGAAGGTGAAACCCTGCCGACGGTGAATACGGCACTTACGCGCATCGAGCGTTTCTGGGCGGATCACATTCGCTTCCGGATGTAAGCACTGCAAAAAATTCAGGGTGCGGCGCTTCGTCCATTCGCCGAAGCGCCGTTAACAGTTTATACCCAGACTCAGTTCCCACTGAGCGGGACAGACTGTTACGAGGCACCCATGAATTACGAAGCCGCATTCGATTCAGCTGTACGTCGTGTAAAGGCCGAGGGCCGTTACCGCGTGTTTGCCAATCTCATGCGCAAAAAGGGTGATTTTCCCAACGCACGCTGGCGCACGCCCGATGGCGATGTGCGCGATGTCACGGTCTGGTGCTCCAATGATTATCTGGGCATGGGACAGATCCCGTGTGTCGTCGAATCGATGAAATCCGCGATCGATGAGGTTGGTTCCGGCGCCGGCGGAACTCGCAATATTTCCGGCACCACGCATTATCATGTCGAGCTTGAGCACTCGCTCGCCGATCTGCACCGCAAGGATGCGGCGCTTCTGTTTACCTCCGGCTATATCGCCAACGAAGCGACACTGGCCACGCTGGGCAAGATCCTTCCGGGCCTGATCATTTTCTCCGACGAGCTGAACCACGCCTCGATGATCGAGGGTGTGAAGGGCGCACGCTGCGAGAAACACGTCTGGCGTCACAATGACATTGAACACCTGGAAGAGCTGCTCAAGGCGGCTCCGATCGATGCGCCCAAGGTCATCGCCTTTGAGAGTGTCTACTCCATGGATGGCGATATCGGGCCGATCGAGGCCGTGTGCGACCTGGCCGAGAAGTACAATGCGCTGACCTATCTGGATGAAGTGCACGCAGTCGGGCTTTATGGCCTGCGTGGCGCGGGCATCGCCGAGCGTGACGGGTTGATGCATCGCGTCGACATCATCGAGGGCACGCTGGGCAAGGCCTTTGGCGTTATGGGGGGCTATATCGCTGCTGATGGCGCCATTGTTGACGCCATCCGCTCGATGGCGCCGGGTTTCATCTTTACGACCGCACTGCCGCCTTCGCTGGCCGCCGGCGCTCGTGCGAGTGTGGAATATCTGAAATCAAGCAATCACTTGCGTGAGAAGCACCAGGAACGCGCCGCGACCCTGAAACAGCGCCTGGCCGATGCCGGTTATCCGGTCATGCCGTCTGTGACGCATATCGTGCCGGTAAAGGTCGGTGACCCGGTCCTGTGCAAACGCATTACCGATCGCCTGCTGGAAGACCACGGCATCTATGTCCAGCCGATCAATTATCCAACGGTTCCGCGCGGGACAGAACGCCTGCGTCTGACGCCGACGCCCCTGCATACCGACGAGATGTTCGACCAGCTTATCTGTGCACTGGACCAGGTCTGGGAAGAAGCTTCTGCGGAAGGCCAGGACGGCCTGGCTCGCGCCTGATCGTGAGGCTGGATGGCCGGTAACGATATCTATCTGGAAATCGTTGGCGTCGGCAAAGCGATGCGTGTCGCGGCCGTTGATGCTGTGACCGGTGAAGAAGTCGTTTTCCAGGTTCCGGAGAAAACCAGCCGCGTGGAGATCGAGCGTCTCGCCATCGCCAAGCTGAGATGGAAGCAGGACAAGGACGCCAAGAAAAAACGGCCGGGTTCGAAGCCCGGCCGCGGTATTCAGGTTTGATCTTTCAGATCAGGCCTTGGCGCCACGACCCAGACCGATATCCTTGGCAAACTGAGAGCGCTTGCGGGAATAGGCGGGGGCGACCATTGGGTAGTCTGACGGAAGATTCCATTTCTGACGGTATTCATCCGGTGACATGTTGTACTGGGAGCGCAAGTAGCGCTTGAGCATTTTCAGTTTCTTTCCGTCCTCAAGGCACACGATGTGATCGTCTGCGATGGACTTGGAAACAGGCACTGCAGGCTTGGCCTTTTGTTCCGCCTTTTCTTCGCTCAGGGAAACTCCGGTCATCGTGGAGTGAACAGACTTGATCAAGTCGGGAACATTCTCAGCCGGAACCGAGTTATGGGACAGATAGGATGAAACGATATCTGTCGTCATCCGCAGGAGTTCTTCTCTGTCGATATCAGGCAGAGTGCTATCAGTCATATCCGGTCCCTTTATTGTTTTGTGTGGAGGAGGGCAGCGTGCAGTGAACGCTGTTCGGTTCGAATGGATATTGGGAGTTGAATGACAATTCAAGTCTTCACGAGCGCATTCACGTATTCGAATCTGAACAGTGTGAATTACATAAATAAATTGTAATATTGCAAGGTCTTCCTGCCACGAGAAGCGGCGTTGCGAAAACGAAGCTTGAAGCCCCCCGAACACCAGCCTATCAAAGCGCCTTAACGAGTAAGGACCCGCCATGACTGACACCCTCACAGACACGATGGAAATGGCTTCCACAGAAGCGTTTTTCTCTCAACCGGTCGTCGAATCCGATCGTGAAGTTGCCGCCGCGATTCACGCTGAAATCCTGCGTCAGCAGCATCAGATCGAACTGATTGCCTCTGAAAACATCGTGTCGCGTGCTGTTCTTGAAGCGCAGGGGTCACCCCTGACGAACAAGTATGCCGAGGGATATCCGGGGCGTCGTTATTACGGCGGATGTGAGCATGTTGATGTGGTCGAGCAACTGGCCATCGATCGGGCCAAGGAATTGTTTGGCGCCGCCTATGCCAATGTCCAGCCGAGTTCGGGCAGCCAGGCCAATCAGGGTGTCTTCCTGGCGCTGCTCAAGCCGGGCGACAAGATCCTCGGCATGTCGCTGGATGCGGGTGGTCACCTGACACATGGCGCGCGCCCGAACATGTCGGGCAAGTGGTTCGAGGCGCATGCCTATGGCGTCGACAAGGACACGGCCCTGATCGACTATGATGCGCTGCGCAAGCAGGCGCACGAGGTCAAGCCGGCCTTGATCGTGGCGGGTGGTTCCGCCTATCCGCGCGAGATTGATTTTGCCGAATTCCGCAAGATTGCTGACGAGGTTGGCGCCTATCTTCTGGTCGACATGGCGCACGTGGCCGGCCTGGTCGCCGGCGGGGTCTATCCCAGCCCGGTGCCGCACGCGCACGTCTGCACGACGACCACTCACAAGACCTTGCGCGGTCCGCGCGGCGGCATGATCATCTCCAACGACCTGGATCTCGGCAAGAAATTCAACTCTGCCATCTTCCCGGGTCTGCAAGGTGGCCCGCTGATGCACGTCATCGCCGGCAAGGCCGTTGCCTTCGGCGAAGCGCTGCGACCGGAGTTCAAGGCGTATACGAAACAGGTTGTCGCCAATTGCCGGGCCATGTCGGATGCGGTCCTGGCGGGCGGCTACGCCATCGTGTCCGGTGGTACGGACAGCCATCTGGCGCTGATCGACCTGCGCCCGAAGGGCCTCAAGGGCAATATCGCCGAGGAAGCGCTCGAGCGCGCCTACATCACCTGTAACAAGAATGGTGTCCCGTTTGATCCGGAAAAGCCCACGGTCACGTCCGGTCTGCGTGTCGGCTCTCCGGCCGGTACGACGCGGGGCTTTGGCGAGGCCGAATTCAAGCGTATTGGCGAGCTCATGGTCGAGGTGCTCGACGCACTGGTCGAGGCCCCGGAAGGCAATGCTAAGGTCGAGGCGCGGGTGCGTGAGGAAGTGAAGGCGCTGACAGCACGCTTCCCAATCTATCCGAAACTGGCCTAAGGTAACTGAATGCGCTGTCCTTTTTGCGGTCATCCAGACACCCAGGTCAAAGACTCCCGCCCGGCGGAAGATGGCAATGCCATTCGCCGCCGCCGGCAATGCCCGTCCTGTGCGGCCCGTTTCACCACATTTGAACGGGTACAGCTGCGCGAGCTGACGGTCTCGAAAAAGTCTGGTCGCCGGGTGCCGTTTGATCGCGAAAAGCTCAGCCGTTCCATCCAGCTTGCTGCGCAAAAGCGCAATATCGAGGCCGATCGCATCGAACAGATGATCTCCGGCATCGTCAGGCAGCTGGAGAGCTCCGGCGAGACCGACATCACCTCTGACCGCGTGGGCGAGCTGGTGATGGAGGCGCTGAAAAACGTCGATAGCGTCGCCTATGTGCGTTACGCCTCGGTCTACAAGGACTTCCATCGCGTCGAGGACTTCCGCGAATTCATCAAGGATGAACATCTCGGCGGCGGCAAGAATACGCAAGGCGACAAGGAAAAATGAGCACATCCGCCCAGCCGCGGGTCACGCTCAAATTAGCCACCTCGCTTGATGGCAAGATCGCGCTGTCCAACGGACAATCCAAATGGATCACCGGCCCGGAAAGCCGCGCCGAGGTGCATCGCATGCGCGCGTCGCACGACGCGATCCTGACCGGTGTGGGCACTATCCTGGCCGATGATCCGGAGTTCACGGCTCGCACGGATCCCATGCCGGAGAAACAGCCGGATCTGATCGTGCTCGACCGGCAGGGGCGCATGAATATGGGCGCCAAGGTTTTTGCTCGAGGGGACCGTCAGGTGATCCTGCGGGCGTCCGGGGACATTGCCGCAGCGATCAGCGGCTATGAGCGGGTAATGATCGAGGCTGGCGGGCAAATCGCCGCAGCCGCACTCAAGGCCGATCTCGTGGATCGCATTGTGTGGTTCAGGGCTCCGAAGGTTTTGGGGGGCGATGGATTATCCGTGTTTGCAGACCTTGGCCTTGAGAGTCTCGATCTTGCCCCCATTTTCCATCGCATCTCTGTCGCCGAACGCGGTGATGATCTGCAGGAAACTTACGAACGGATTCGCTGATGTTCACAGGCATTATCACCGCCAAGGGCCGTGTGCGCTCGATCACGGGCACAGATATTGTGCGTTTTGAGATCGAGGCGCCTTACGATGCCAATACGATCGATATGGGCGCATCCATCGCCCATGCAGGCGCTTGTCTGACCGTGGTCGAGAAGGAAAATACCGCGAAAGGTTGCTGGTATGCCGTCGAGGTGTCGCCGGAAACCCTGCGCCTGACCACGCTGGGCGATCTGGGCGAGGGCAGTGCGGTTAATCTGGAACGCGCCCTGGCCATGGGCGAGGAGCTTGGTGGACATCTGGTAACCGGCCATGTGGATGGTGTTGGCGAGGTCGTGGACCGGCGCGATGAGGGCGAGTGGATCGTCTTCACAATCCGGCCACCGGCGGAGCTCAACAAGTACATCGCCAAAAAGGGCTCGGTGACGGTCGATGGCGTGTCGCTGACAGTCAATGACGTGACCCGCGAGACCTTCGACCTGATGATTATTCCCCATACCGCAGAGGTGACGACGCTGGGCCAACTGCAAAAAGCCGCGCGCGTAAACCTTGAGGTCGACCTCATGGCGCGCTACGCCGCGCGCCTGCACGAATTTTCGGAGGATCAGGCGTGAGCGATATCCCTCTCTCCCCGATCGAGGACATTATCGAGGACGCCCGCAATGGGCGCATGTTTATCCTGGTCGATGCCGAGGATCGCGAAAACGAGGGTGACCTGGTCATCCCCGCCAAGTTCGCGACCCCGGATGCGGTCAATTTCATGGCCAAGCACGGCCGGGGGCTGATCTGCCTGGCGATGAGCCAGGAACGGATCGAGCAACTCGATCTCAAGCTGATGTCCTCGGAGAACCGCTCGCGCCACCAGACGGCGTTCACGGTTTCAATCGAGGCACGTGAAGGCGTGACCACCGGTATTTCTGCCCACGACCGAGCGCGTACGATCGAAGTTGCCACCGACCCCTCCAAGGGCGCTGAAGACATTGCCACACCGGGGCATGTCTTCCCGCTGGTCGCCCGCGATGGTGGTGTTCTGGTTCGGGCCGGACATACCGAAGCGTCCGTTGATGTCGCCCGCCTGGCCGGTGCCGGCTCCTCCGGCGTGATCTGCGAGATCATGAATGAAGATGGCACGATGGCGCGGCTGCCGGACCTGGTCGCTTTTGCCCAGCTGCACGGGCTGAAAATCGGGACGATCGAGGACCTGATCGCCTATCGCCGCCGCAATGATCGTTTCATTGAACGCCGGCTGGAGAGCGAGTTTACCAGCCAGTGGGGCGGTCCTTTCAAGCTGGTGGTCTTCCGCAATACGATTGACGGCGCCGAGCATGTTGCGCTGGTCAAGGGCAAGCCGTCCGCCCATGAGCCGACGCTGGTGCGCATGCACAAGGTCTCCTTCGTGGACGATGTATTGCGCGAGGCTGGCGGTCGCGGAGGTCTGGCAGAGGCCGGTATCAAGGCGCTGGCGGAAAATGACGGTCCGGGCGTGATGGTCTTCATCCGCGAGACCAGCCACACGGCGATTGTCGAGCGCCTGGGGGCCCATCCCGCACTCCCGCAGGACGAACGTGAAGCCCGTCGCCTGCGTGAATACGGCATCGGTGCACAAATTCTGCTCGACCTGGGTGTCCAGGAAATGGACCTGTTGACCACCAAGCCGCAGACCATTGTTGGTCTGGAAGGTTACGGCCTGAGCGTTCGCAAGGAACGCCTGTTTTCTGGAGACTGACATGAGCGGATATCGCATACTCATCATCGCCGGCGCATTTTATAGCGATATCGCAGATCCGATGATCAAGGGCGCGTCCGAGGCGCTGGCCAAGGCCGACTGCTCGTTTGACGTTGTCGAGGTTCCCGGCGCGCTGGAAATTCCCGGGGCCATCACCCAGGCCGAGCTGACCGATGCCGGTTATGACGGCTATATCGCGCTGGGCTGTGTCATTCGCGGCGAGACGACGCATTATGACTATGTCTGTGGCGAGTCAGCCCGGGGCCTGATGGACCTGTCGCTGGAAGGCGTTCCGGTCGGTAATGGCATACTGACGGTGGAAAACCGGGCGCAGGCCATGGTAAGGGCGGTCGAGAAGAACAAGGGCGCTGACGCGGCCGAAGCCTGCCTGTCCATACTGCAGCTTCGCGACCGCTTCCGTGGCGAAGCAGAAGATTAAGATGACAGAAAAAGAAAACCCGTCCGAACGCCGTGCGCGTCTGCGCCGTATGGCGCGCCTGTCCGCTGTACAGGCCCTCTACCAAATGGAAATCGCTTCGCGTGGTGCCAAGGATGTGATCCGGGAATTCCGCGATCATCGTTTCGGTGCCGCGGATGAAGGTCCGGAATATGTCGAGGCGGACGAAAACTTCTTTGAAGACCTGGTTAGCGGAGTGGTTCGCAATCAGGCAACGGTCGATCCGGCTATCGACGACGTTCTTGCTGATGGCTGGCGCATGGAACGACTGGACGCGACCGTGCGGGCAATCCTGCGCTCTGGAGGGTTCGAGCTGTTCAAACGCGATGATGTCCCGGCCAAGGTCGTGATCGATGAATATGTCGAGATCGCCAATGCCTTCTTTGACGGCAGCGAGCCGAAATTCGTCAATGCCGCGCTGGACAAGTGTGGCCGTAAAGCGCGTGCATCGGAATTCTGATATGGCGAAGTCGGGCGAATTCGATTTCATCGAGGCATCGCTCAAACCCCTGACGCTTGGGCACCCCGCCGCGCTTGGGCTGGCCGATGATGCGGCTTTGCTGACCCCGCAAGCGGGGCACGAGATCGTGCTGGCCAGCGATATGCTGGTTGAGGGGCGGCATTTTCCCGTCGCTGCGACCCCCGATGTCATTGCAGCGCGCGCCCTGCACAGCAATCTGTCGGATCTGGCCGCGATGGGAGCCTTCCCCCTGGCATTTCTCAGCAGCGTGGCCTTTCCCGAGACTTGGACTGCGCGCGACCGCGAGGCGCTGGCCGCAGCTTTCGCCCGGCAGACCCAGGCGCTGGAATTGCCGCTGATCGGCGGCGACACGACGCTGGGCGGAGAGGCTCTGGTGCTGTCCCTGACCATGGTCGGGGAAGTTCCGACCGGCCAGGCGCTGCTTCGCTCTGGGGCGCGTGAGGGTGAGGATGTCTGGGTTTCCGGCACAATCGGTGATGCCGGACTGGGCCTGAAAATGGCGCAGAACACGCTCGACCGTCAGCCCGATTTGCTGGCCCGATACGAGCAGCCGCAAGCCCGTCTGGAACTCGGGCTGGCCCTGCGTGGCCTGGCCTCTGCGTGTATTGATGTATCGGACGGATTGCTGGCTGATGCCGGGCATCTGGCGAAGGCGTCCGGTGTTGGTATCGAGATCGAAAGCGCCATGATCCCGCTCTCGGACCCGGCCTTGCTGTGGCTTGAAAACGAAGGGCAGGCGGGGCTGGTCAAGCTCGCCAGTGCGGGCGACGACTACGAATTGCTGTTCACGGCTCCCTCTGAGCGCTCCGGCGAGATCCTGGCCCTGCAGGCAGATCTGGGGGGCACGCTGAACTGGATCGGGCGCGTTTTGCCGGGCGAGGGATGCATGCTGCTGGATGATGCGGGCGTGGCCATCGACGTGCCCACAGGCGGTTTTACGCATTTTTGACGCCTGTTTCGTATGCTCACTCAGGATGGTGAGGTGTGACATGCGTTTTCTTGTTTCGATCCTGATATCGGTTTTCCTCAGCTCGACGGCGATGGCGTCGACGCTGGTGGCACCGCCAAGCGAAAATGAAGGCTCCTCCGGCGGAGGCGGCAATCGCTTTCTCATGCTGTTTTCCAGCGGCAATGACGAGGAAGAGGCTGTCGAGGAAGAAGAGGATGATCCGCGCTCCTTCACCATGCCGGCCGTTGTGGCCCCGCTGGCCCAGAATGGCCGTCTGACAGGCTTCGCCTACGTGCTTGTCCGGTTGCGCGTTGCTCCGGGACATGATGTCTGGCGCGTGCAGGAAAACACGCACTATGCCCTTGATCTGATGACCCGGTCTGCATTCCGAACGGATCTGAGCACAGAGGATGGGCAAGCGCTCAATCGCGAAACGGCGGTAGAGGTCTGGGCAGGGGCCCTGGCCGAGTATTACGGCGCAGACGCAATCGAGAGCGTGGAGATTCGCAGTTTCGACGTCCGTCTGTTCTCGCGATAACGCCTGTTTTTCCTTTTTTCTTGATTATTTAGCGGGTTAAGCGCGTCGGCGTATTGCACCCCCTAGGGGCATTGGGCATAGTCCATTCGTCTAGGGGGAGTTTTTTACGGTCGGCGCGATTCCCGCGTTTGGCTTCCCCGTTGAAAATAAAGGCCGAAGTGAGGAAAAAATAACGGGGCTCTACGCCATGAACATGCTTTTGCTGGCCATTGCCGCAGCTGTTCTCGCCATCATCTATGGGGTTGTGCAAACGCAACGCCTGATGAGCGCGAGTGCAGGTTCGGAAAAGATGCAAGAAATCGCATCGGCCATCCAAGAAGGCGCGAATGCTTATCTCAAGCGCCAATACACCACCATCGCCATCGTCGGTGCCGCAGTCTGTATCCTGATTGCGCTCACCCTGGGCTGGCAAGTCGCACTCGGTTTTGCCATCGGTGCAGTCCTATCCGGCGCAGCCGGCTTCATAGGCATGCTGGTTTCGGTCCGCGCCAATGTGCGCACGACCCAAGCCGCTAGCACCGGTCTGGCCGCAGGCCTGGCTGTCGCCTTCCGCTCCGGCGCGATCACCGGCATGCTGGTCGCGGGTCTGGCGCTGCTGGGTGTGGCCGGATACTTCTGGCTGCTGACCGGCGCCATGGGCTTTGAGTCCGGTGACCGCACGGTGATCGACGCTCTGGTTGCCCTGGGCTTCGGTGCGTCCCTGATCTCCATCTTCGCCCGTCTGGGCGGCGGCATCTTCACCAAGGGTGCTGATGTCGGCGGCGACATGGTGGGCAAGATCGAAGCCGGTATCCCGGAAGATGATCCGCGCAACGCGGCCACCATCGCTGACAATGTCGGCGATAATGTCGGTGACTGTGCGGGCATGGCGGCTGACCTGTTCGAAACCTATGCCGTGACAGTCGTTGCGACGATGGTTCTGGCCGCGATCTTCTTTGCCGAAGGTCTGGGCGCCACCATGATGGTCTACCCGCTGGCGATTGCTGCGGTTTGCATCGTCACCTCGATCATCGGTACTTTCTTCGTCAGCCTTGGCGGCGGTACCAATGTCATGGGTGCGCTCTACAAGGGCCTGATTGCTGCGGGCGTCCTGTCCATCGGTGGTCTGTGGCTGGTCAATACGGTCGCCCTGCCCAACGGCATGGGTGAGATCGGCGAGATCGGCGGCACCATGATCACCGGCATGGCACTGTTCTGGTGCGGTGTGATCGGTCTTGTTGTGACCGCAGCCATCATCTGGGTCACCGAATACTATACCGGAACGGAATTCCGTCCGGTGAAGTCCGTCGCGGAAGCGTCGGAGTCCGGTCACGGTACCAATGTGATCCAGGGCCTGGCTGTTTCGCTTGAAGCGACTGCGCTGCCGGCACTGATCATTATTGTTGGTATCCTGGCGACCTATATGCTTGCCGGCCTCTTCGGCATTGCCATTGCCGTGACGACCATGCTGGCTCTGGCCGGTCTGATCGTTGCGCTCGATGCCTTCGGTCCGGTCACCGACAATGCCGGTGGTATCGCCGAGATGGCAGGTCTGGATGAAAGCGTTCGTGACACCACGGATACGCTGGACGCCGTCGGTAACACGACCAAGGCTGTCACCAAGGGGTATGCGATCGGTTCTGCCGGTCTGGGTGCCCTGGTTCTGTTCGCGGCCTACACGACGGATGTGGAGCACCTGCTGCACGTTCAGCCGGACTTCTCGCTGGAGAATCCGTACGTGATCGTCGGCCTGCTGTTTGGTGGTCTTCTGCCTTACCTGTTCGGTGGCATGTCCATGATGGCTGTGGGTCGCGCGGCGACTGCAGTTGTCGCGGAGGTTCGCCGTCAGTTCAAGGAGATCCCGGGCATCATGGAATTCAAGGCAAAGCCGGATTACGGCCGCGCTGTTGATATCCTGACCAAGGCCGCGATCCGCGAGATGATTGTCCCGTCTCTTCTGCCGGTCCTGTCTCCGATTGTGCTTTACTTCGCAATCGATGCCCTGGCGGGCCAGGAACAGGCTCTGGCGGCTGTTGGTGCCATGCTGCTCGGTGTGATCGTCAACGGTCTCTTCGTGGCTGTTTCCATGACCGTCGGTGGCGGTGCGTGGGACAATGCCAAGAAGTATATCGAGGACGGCAATCATGGTGGCAAGGGTTCCGAAGCTCACAAGGCTTCCGTAACCGGTGACACCGTCGGTGACCCGTACAAGGACACGGCCGGTCCGGCTGTGAACCCGATGATCAAGATCACGAATATCGTGGCGCTGCTGCTGCTGGCCTTCCTGGCCGGCTAGGCGGTCCTGATCGATCGAACTGGAAAGCCCCGGTCATCTGACCGGGGCTTTTCTCATGGGCGCAATTCTTTCAGACAGGCCAGGTGAAACAGAAAGGCGGACGCGGTCCACAGCCCGGAGAAAAAGGCCGTTACCAGGAATATGTCGCTGAAATACATCGCTGGCAGCAAGATGAAGCCGAGAGCGCCCAGCACCATCTGGGTGCCGGCTGCCACGAGCAGGGTCGTGCGCATGCCGCTCGCGCGAAACCGCGAGAGCAGGGCGCCGATTGCACTGACAACGAGGACCAGCCCCATGGCGTGGTTGATCGGATGATCGCCGTCGCCCACCAGCCCGACGGCCAACTGCATCCACAGCATCAGCAGGGCTCCGCCGGCCGCGATAATCACTGCGGTATGGTGCCAGAGCGAGCGGGCCGATCGGGTGGCGATCCAGTAGGCACCAGCGCTTCCTCCCAGCAGGGCCAGTGCGACCAAATAATCCAGTGCGTCCCAATTCATGGCTGATCTCCCACAAGGAGCGACATGCTGCCAGAATCACAAAACCCCGACCAGTGGCCGGGGTTTGTTGAGACGGAGGCGTGCCGTATTACTGGTCGCGGCGCGGTCCGCCGGCGCCACCTGGCAGGTTCTGTTCGCCACCGAATTGCTCGTTCGGCAGGGAGCCGACATTACCCAGCAATTGTTCCAGGATGGAGAGCTGGCGGCCACGTGTCGGGGTCTCGGTGTCGGAATATGCAACGACACGTCCGTCATCGAGGCCATATTCGTTGACTGCCGCTACGACACCGTCAGCATCGAAGGTGATGGCGATGATGCGACGATCGCGCGTGGACGGGCGAAGATAGGCCAGACTCTCGCGCGTCGCGGAGATGTAGTACCAGGTATCGTCCTGGAAGGTGCCCCGCGTGGACGGATTGCCAAAGCGTTGCAGAACAGTTTGTTGCGTGTCTTCCGCAACCACGACATTCGGCTCTTCATCAATGCCGTAACGATGACCGTGCGAACGCAGGGTCGGATTGCACGCGGCCATGGCCAGCGAGCAGACGATGAGAACAGCAGAAAAACGAACACTGCGGTGCATGAATTAACTCCTCCGGGGGCGGCCCGGCCTGTACTTGCCGTATTGACCTACCCGGCTTGCAGCTTAGCCTCAAGTGCAAAGATTGAGGAGCACCGATTGCATGTTGTCCGGATTGTTCAAAAAACGTCCAGAAAAGCTGCGCGCGCGCGAGCTTTATGAGGGTGTACTGGAAGCAGCCCGCCAGCCGGGCCTTTATGGTGCGGACCGTGTTCCCGATACACTTGAAGGCCGCTTCGAACTGGTCATTCTGCATACATCGCTGGTGATCCGGGTTCTTCAGGCCAGCGAGGACGAAACCCATCGAGCGCTTTCTCAACACCTCTTCGACGCCATGTTCGATGATTTTGACGCTGCCATGCGCGAAATGGGCGTGGGTGATTCCGGTGTCGGCAAGAAGATCCGTTTCATGGCGGAAGGCTTCTACGGCCGGGCCAGCGCCTATGATGAGGCGTTAAAGGATGAGGATCCTGGTGAGCTGGACGCCGCGATCGCCCGCAATATTTTTGCGTCTGAAGTGCCAAATACAGCGTCCAGTGAACTCTCTGCCTACGTCCGGGCAAGTGTTGAAAAGCTTGATGCACAAGGCGCGTTGACGCTGGCGGAAACTCGTGCCCCGGATTTTGCCCGGGTAGATTGACCGTTATCCTGCCTTGCATCTCCACGGGGGTCCGATAAGTTCCGCTGGAATTTGGCGGTTCGGGCCGTCGCAAGGGGACACGACCTTCCTGCATGACTGGAATTCCTACGATCTCAGTGGACGCGATGGGGGGCGATCTCGGCCCACTCGCAGTTGTTGAAGGTATCGGGCAGGCGTTAAAGCGCTGGCCGGATCGGGAAACACGATATCTGCTTCACGGGCATGAGGACGAACTCAAGCCCTTGCTCGACGCAAATCCTGCGGTCGCTGCCGTGTGCGAATTGCGTCACGCGGAAACCCAGGTCCAGATGACCGACAAGCCCAGTGAAGCGGTGCGCCGAGCGCGGGGCTCGTCGATGTGGAATGCGATTCAGTGCGTCAAATCCGGCGAGGCAGACGCGATCGTGTCATCCGGCAATACCGGTGCGTTGATGGCGATCTCCAAAGTCATCCTGCGCATGAAGAAGGGCGTGCACCGCCCGGCGATTTCCGCCAACTGGCCGACGCCGAAAGGGCATACAGTGGTTCTGGATGTGGGCGCGAACGTACAATGTGGCGCCACCCAGCTGGTTGAATTTGCGATCATGGGCGAGGCCTTCCACCGGGCTGTGTTTGGTGAAAGCAAGCCGACTGTGGGGCTGCTCAATGTCGGCCAGGAAGAGCTCAAGGGCAATGACACCGTGCGCGAAGCGGACGGCCTCATTCGCAATTCCGGCCTCGAACTCGACTATCGCGGCTTTATCGAAGGCAATGATATCAGCGCGGGCAAGATCGATGTCGTCGTCACCGACGGCTTCACCGGCAATATTGCGTTGAAAACCGCGGAAGGAACCGCGCGCCTTGTAGCAGGTTGGGTGCGCGAAGCCCTGACGAGCTCCTTCATCGCCAAGCTGGCCGCCGGCCTGTTGTCGCTCGGTGCGCTGGATCGCCTGCGTCAGCGCATGGATCCGCGCTATATCAATGGCGGCGTTCTGCTTGGCCTCAAAGGGGTTGTGGTCAAGAGCCATGGCGGTGCCGATGGTGAGGGTTTCGCCTCTGCGCTCGGCCTGGGATACGCCATGGCCCAGAGTAATTTCATGCCGGAATTGCGGCGCATGCTCGACAAGTTCATGGACTATGGCGAGCAGGAAAAAGTGGCTGAGTAATGGACGAGCGAGTGTCGCGTATTGCGGGTGTCGGATCTCATTTGCCGGCCCGTATCCTCAGCAATGAGGAAATGTCCGCCCTGGTCGATACCAGCGATGAATGGATCCGAGAACGCACAGGCATCCGCCAGCGTCATATCGCCGCCGAGGGCGAGACGACGGCTGACCTCGCGGAAGCCGCAGCCCGCAAGGCGCTGGACCATGCCGGCATCGACGCCTCTGACATCGATCTGATCGTGCTGGCGACGACCACGCCTGATTTCACTTTCCCGTCGACCGCAACCGTCATCCAGGCCCGGCTGGGCATTACCCAGGGCGCAGCGTTTGACGTCCAGGCGGTCTGCACCGGTTTCGTCTACGCGATGTCGATTGCCGACAATTTCATCGCGCGCGGCCAGGCGCGCAATGCCATAGTCATCGGCGCCGAGACCATGTCCCGCATCGTGGACTGGACGGATCGCACAACGTGCGTGCTGTTCGGTGACGGGGCAGGGGCCATTGTCCTGTCCGGCGAGGAACGCCAGGGCCCGGACGATCCGGGTGTGCTGGCCAGCTATCTGCGCTCCGACGGGCGTTTCAAGGACCTGCTGCATGTCGATGGCGGACCGTCCTCGACCCAGTCCGTGGGCCATCTGCGCATGGTCGGCAATCAGGTCTTCCGGCACGCCGTGACCAATATCGCGGAATCGATGACAACCATCGCCGGGCGCGCGGGTGTCGCGATCGAGGATGTCGACTGGTTCGTTCCGCACCAGGCCAATCAGCGCATTCTCGAAGGCGTGGCACGCAAGCTGTCCATCCCGACCGAGAAAGTCATCTCCACGGTGGCCGATCACGGCAATACATCCGCAGCGTCTGTGCCGCTGGCACTGGACAGGGCGATCCAGGACGGTCGCATCAAGCGCGGCGACCTCCTGTTGATGGAAGCTCTAGGCGGTGGTTTCACCTGGGGCGCGGCTCTGGCCCGCTACTAAATCGCGAAATTGCCGATTTTCTTGGCTTTTTTCGGGGGGTGAGCGTTGACGCCACCCCTTTTTGGGGCTTAGCCTGTTCTCATCTGTCTGGGGATTGCTATGTCGGATAAAACTCTTACGCGTGCAGATCTGGCCGAGGCGGTATACCGGGAAGTCGGTCTGTCCCGCCAGGAATCTGCGGATCTTGTCCAAGCTGTACTGGGCATGGTGTCCGATACGCTGGCCAACGGCGAATCTGTTAAACTCTCGTCTTTCGGATCCTTTCTCCTGCGCGACAAACGTGGACGTGTGGGCCGCAATCCCAAGACAGGAGTAGAAGTTCCGATTGAAGCTCGTCGCGTGCTGGTTTTCAAACCATCGCACGTCCTGAAGGAGCGCGTCGATTCGGCTCTGTCCAAGGACTAGACCTCTGTCACAGGGTCGAAGGCTGACGCGATAAACGCATGTCGGTCTTGGAAAAATCGCCGGACGCCTTTCGCACCATCAGCGAAGCTGCTGATGAGCTGGATGTCCCGGCACACGTTCTTAGATTTTGGGAAAGCAAGTTTTCCCAGATCAGTCCGCTCAAGCGCGCTGGCGGTCGTCGATTCTATCGGCCGCAGGACCTCGCTTTGCTGCGCGGGATAAAACACCTGCTTTATTCAGAAGGCTATACGATCAAGGGCGCCAAGAAGTTTATCAAGGACAATGGCGTGGCTTCGATTGTCGAGCTTGGCAATAATCCCAATCGTGAACTGGCCCGTGCGGTCGACAGCGCGGATGTGGAAACCAAGCCGCAGGCGGTTCGCAAGACTGGACCTGGTTCTCGTTCCAATCGCGAAATCAAGGATGTGATCCAGGATCTCGAGGGTGCGCGGGCCAAGTTGAAGTCTGCTTTGAACCCCAAGCTCTGATTATCGCAGAAACGGGTGTTGCCCCTGATCCGGGAGCTGCCTATAAGGGCGTCCCCATCGTGGCGCCGTGCCACGAAAACATGTCGGAGCGTGGCGCAGCCCGGTTAGCGCACTCGCCTGGGGGGCGAGGGGTCGCGAGTTCGAATCTCGCCGCTCCGACCATCTTCCTGATGTCCTGGTGATCTGCGCGGCTATTGCGCCGCTTTCATGATGTCCTTCATCAGGACCTCGGTATTGGCCAGATCGTCCGGGCTGGGTTTTGCACCTTTCATGATCATCATCTTGGACGCCATGAAGCTCTGCGGGTCGTTCACGCAGTCAGCAGCGACCAGCACCTCGTCGCGAAGATGAAAAATCGCAATCTGGTCCGGATTATCGCCCTGGCGGATCACGCTGCTATTCGCGGCCTGCATCAATCCAGCGGTCTGCAGTTTCAGATCGAACTGGTCCGACCAGAACCAAGGCACTTCGCGCCGGGGCAGTGGCTGGTCGCAGATCGCCGCCGCGACCAGCTTGCCTTGTTCAAGCGCATTGGGAACCGATTCGAGGCGCATGCGTTGGCCCGCCAGCCAGTTGTGCTGATTGCAGCAATCACCAACGGCGTAGATCCCGTCTGCTGAGGTCTGACCCTTTTCATCCACCAGGATGCCATTGTCACATTCAATGCCGGCGTCACGGGCCAATTCGATGTTGGGCAGAACGCCGATCCCGACCAGTGCGCTGTCGCACGCTATTTCGGTTCCGTCTGCCAGTTCCACGGCGCGCACGCGTCCCGCATCGCCCAGCAAACGACGCACCTGGCTGTCGAGGCGGACCTGAACGCCACGTTTCTGGTGCGCCTCCAGATAGAAGCTCGACAGCGCTTCCGGGGCGACCCGAGCGAGAAGGCGGGGCATGGCCTCGATGACAACGGGCTCGGCACCCAGCTTGCTGGCCACAGAGGCAGCTTCCAGCCCGATATAGCCGCCTCCGATAATGGCGATGCGTCGGCCCGGCCGGACCTCGGCCTTGAGGGCATCAACGTCAGCGATATTCCTGAGATAGCGAACGCCGTCCAGATCGGCGCCGTCGACCGGCAGCTCACGCACGCGGGAGCCGGTGGCAAAGACGAGATGGTCGTAGGCCTGGCTGGAGCCGTCGTCGAACGTTACGCGCTGGCCGTCGCGATCGATTGCAATGGCCCGCAAACCGGTGCGCATGTCCACCTTCTGCTCATCCCAGGCCTGTGGTGTCTGTACCCAGAGCCGGTCCTCGCCAATTTCGCCGGACAGATAGGCCTTGGACAGGGGCGGGCGCTGATAGGGCGGATGCGGCTCGTCTCCGACCATGATGATTCGACCATCAAACCCGTTGCGACGCAGGCTCAACGCGCATTGTCCGCCGGCCTGGCCGGCACCGATGATTACAACCGTCTGATCCGTGAAGCTCATTTCCGTCCTCATCGCTTTTCGCCATCATGGCGTGACTAGGGTTGCAGGGCGAGCCCCAATTCAGCCTGCGACATGATTTCACCGTCCCTGACGCTTGCGCTCGCGGCGAGATGCGATAGCTACGGAGCCAATAGGAGTTGTCATGAGCTATCGTTCCCACACCCCGCCCATGGTCGCGACCTGGCTGTTCATTGTCGCGCTGATGATCTGCGCGATGATTATTGTTGGTGGCGCAACCCGGCTGACCGATAGCGGTCTGTCCATCACCGAATGGAAGCCGATTACCGGGGCCATTCCACCGCTGTCCTCCGCCGACTGGGAAGAGGCGCTGCAGCTCTATCGGTCGACCACCGAATACCAGGAGGTCAATCGCGGGATGAGCATGGAGGAGTTCCAGTTCATCTTCTGGTGGGAATGGGGGCATCGCCAGCTTGGCCGTCTGATCGGTCTTGCGTTTGCGGTGCCGCTTTTGATTTTCTGGCTTCGCGGTGATCTGACGGCCCGGCTCAAGCCTCGGCTGCTGGGCCTGCTTGTTCTCGGTGGGCTGCAGGGGGCGATCGGCTGGTGGATGGTGGCGTCGGGCCTGGTAGACCGGCTGGATGTCAGTCAGTACCGGCTCGCCACTCATCTGGGCATGGCGTTCGTGCTTTTGGGAGCCACTGTATGGTGTGCTCTGGAGGCCCGCTATGGCGCGCCGCCGGTGCGTGCGGGCACGCATACGCGCTGGTTCGTGTTCTTCTGGGGACTGGTTTTCCTGCAGATCCTGGCCGGGGCCTTTGTCGCGGGCATTGATGCTGGCCTGGTGCACAACACCTGGCCGCTGATGAGCGGGCAGCTGGTGCCGGATGACTATCTGCGAGGCGCTTTCAGCGATGAAAACCTGCCCGTCTACCAGGCCATGTTCGAAAGCCGCGCCGCCGTGCAGATGCAGCATCGCTGGTTGGCCTATCTGGTGATTGCCGCGACAGGCGTCACGGCGTGGATGATTTTCCGCGAGCCGCGCGTATCGCTCAAACCCTTCCTGATCATCCTGCCAGCCCTGGTGCTGGCCCAGGTCGCGTTGGGAATCGCCACTTTGCTGGCTTACGCACCCTTGTCTCTATCCCTGTTCCACCAGGGCGGCGCGATTTTGTTGTTTATCGCCTGCGGGGCGGCCACCTGGACCGCCCGTCGGTCGATCTAGCCTATTCGACAGTCAGATAGGCGCGCGTAAAGGCTTCTCGCGAGATCACTTTCACGCGGTTGTCGGCGCGGTCAAAAACGCCAACCATGCCCTCTGAATAGGCCGTATAGCCATAGGTGATGGCCGTGATGTCAATCGCTGCGGGCTCAGTGATTCCCGGCGTGCTGAGGCCGTCGACTACCGTCACTTCTGCCGCGCGTTCCAGATTGTCAGCGTGATAGGTGTGCAATTCGCGACTGGCGCCATTGGTCAGCACGATCAGCTGGGAACCGTCGAACTCGCCGGCTGAAATGCCTGTCGCGGCGATCTGCAGCTCGGCGAGGACAGTGCCGTTCTCGTCCAGGCGGGTCACGCCGCTGGCCGGGCTCAGCGTATAGATGGAACCATTGATGCTGGTGCATTCGCGCGCCGGCGAGGAGAGTGTCAGGCTGGCGCGTTGCGCAACGCTCAGCAGATCTTCTCCGCTATCCTGGATGCGGATGATTTCCGCCGACGGGCCCGTGCCCAGCAGAACCAGATCGATATAGCCGATACCTTCTTCCAGCATGCACAGGCCAGCCACGCCGTCCTGTGGCTGGAAGCTGCCCAGGGGCAGTTCGAAGACGCGGTAATCGGCCGGCGTGACGACAAAGCCGTGCAGGCCGCTGGCATCGCTGGCCGAACCGAAGACGAGGGGCAGGCGTTCGCCTCGCAGCTGGAATTCGGGGGCGGTGGCAATGGTAGACAGGCGCGGACCAGCGAATTCCGCGCGGACCTCGCCGTCCGCATCATAGACGTCCAGTCCTCCCGAGCGCGGCGCCGCAACCACAGCGCCCAGCGATGGCGCTTCCAGATTGGGCAGGAAGGCGATGTCGGAGGCGTCTTCATCACGGGTTCGGAATGCCGCTGTGACCAACACCTCCCGTTCAAAATTTACCGCGACATCGGGCGCGTCATCGGGTTCCTCGATTTCACCACATGCGGCCAGCGCGAGCAGGGAACAGCCAATCAGGCTCGCACGCGCCAGGGACCGCGGACGGCGAACGTCCGCCCAGGGTGATTTTGAACATTGAAGAACAGGGTCAAACCGTCGGGACTGAAACATGGACCGGTAATCTCACTTTTTTCGCCATCGGGGCCGGTTACGGCATTTCGACCGATCGTATACGCCTCGCCGGACGGCGTCACGCCGCGGATGTACTGATCTCTGTCACTGTCTTCCACGACAATAAGCTCACCCCAAGGCGCCACACAGATATTGTCGCAGTACTCCATGATGCGATCATCCGTGCTTTCAACAAAAAGTGTGAGTTCGCCAGGCTCGCTGGCTTCTGCCGGACGGCCCTCGAAACGGCTGGGGCGATAGCGCCAGATCTGGCCAATGCGGGCTGGACCGCCATCCGTACAGGTAAAGTAGCATTCGCCATTGCCCCACCATAGGCCTTCGCCGCGGGTAAATCGCGCCGCGCCAGCCGCATGGCCGCGCTCGGCAAGATCGGCATTGGGGGATTCCACATCGTCCAGATCGATCCACCCGACCTGCACGGTGCCACCCCGGGCGATGGTCTGCATGTCCCAATTGCGCAGATCTGCGCCCGGCTGACCCCGCCGGCGCAGTTATTATTGGTGCCGACCAGGGACATATAGCTGCGCTCAACCTCCAGAGTGTGCGGATTGACGATGAGATCGCTGGTGCCCCCCAGGTGCGGGCGGCCGTCCTCGGTCCAGTCCCAGACCCGCGAGCGGTCAATGCGATCAAGTCGGGATGCATCCGGACCGAAGGCGGATTTGGCGTATTCGTCCTGGCGAAGTTCATGATTGCGCACCAGGGTGATCAGGCCATCCGGGCGGGCAAAACAACCCATGCCATCAAAATCACCAGCGGCGAGCAGGCCGTCCGACATTTCCTCGCCCATGGTCGACAGGACCCGGTAGGAAAACCCGTCCGGAAAGTCGAACAGGCCGACCGGGTCGCGACGCAGCGGACCATGCGGATCGATCATGTTGAGATAGGGCTGCTTGAGATTGTCCAGCGGCAGGGCGGTGGCGCCGCGCGCCGTCTGGCAGGCGGCCAGACCGGTAAAGGCAAAAGATGTTGCAACGGCTTGCTGCAGGAAATGGCGGCGTGACAGTGACATTCCGGTCCCCTGGCTGGTTTGATTTGCCTAGCAAATACAACGGGTTTGCCACGCTGGCGTGACCGCGTCTGAGGTTGCGGTATTATATAACCGTATTGCTAGGTGTAATTAAAACAACGCTTTTTGCGATTGATGCTTGACCCTTGAGTCATTCAGACGTAAATCGCGCGCTCGAATTCGCACCATGGCTCTAAATCTGAGGCAGGATTGAAATGAAAACCTACTCCGCAAAACCGGCGGAAGTCGAAAACAAGTGGATTGTGATCGACGCAGAGGGCGCTGTTGTTGGCCGCCTGGCGTCTTTCATCGCCATGCGTCTTCGCGGCAAGCACCGTCCGGATTTCACCCCGCATGTCGACACCGGCGACCACGTTGTTGTCATCAACGCCGAGAAAGTTGTCTTCACCGGCAACAAGCGCGACGACAAGCGTTACTACCGTCACACCGGTCACCCGGGCGGCATCAAGGAAACCAGCCCGGCGAAACTGCTGGACGGTCGTTTCCCGGAACGCGTCCTGGAAGCTGCGGTCAAGCGCATGCTGCCGAAAGAAAGCCCGCTGGCTCGCAAGCAGTTCTCCAAACTGCGCGTATACGCTGGCACCGATCACAAGCATGAGGCTCAGCAGCCGGAAGTGATCGATTTCAAATCCATGAACTCCAAGAACGCACGAGGCTGATCATGGCTGATGAAGCTCGCTCCCTCGAGGACCTGAAAGACGTCATCACTGACGCCGGCAATGACGCTGTCGAAACCAGCGCAACGCCGACCGAGCCGCAGATCGACGAACACGGCCGCGCCTATGCCACCGGCAAGCGCAAGAACGCTGTTGCTCGTGTCTGGATCAAGCGTGGCAATGGCAAGATCACGATCAATGGTCGCGATCAGGAACAGTATTTTGCGCGTCCGGTACTGCGCATGCTGCTTCAGCAGCCGCTGGAAACCGCTGAGCGTGTCAACGAGTTTGACATCGTCGCAACCGTCAAGGGCGGTGGCCTGTCTGGCCAGGCCGGTGCGGTTCGTCACGGCATCTCCAAGGCGCTGACCTATTTCGAGCCGGGCCTGCGTCCGGTGCTGAAAGCCAACGGCTTTATCACGCGCGACAGCCGCGTTGTTGAACGTAAGAAGTACGGTAAGGCGAAAGCCCGTCGTTCCTTCCAGTTCTCCAAGCGTTAATCGCTGCGACCTTTACAGGTTTCAAGGCGGGCGGTTCCAGACGGAGCCGCCCGTTTTTTGTTCAGGGGCGGGTTTGTGCTTTGAGGATCGCCGCCAGCTCTTCCGCTAAAAGATCAAACACCAACCGGATCCGTCGACTGGTCTTGAGTTCCTGGTGCGTGACCAGCCAAACCGGTACGTCGAGCGCCTTGAGTTGGTCCGGTAGCACCATTTCCAACTCCGGATACAGGCTGGCGAAGTCGTGGGTCAGTGGCGTGATGCCCAGTCCCTCGCGCACATAGGCCATGATGGCGGGGCCGCGATTGGCGCTGATGCGGAAATTCTCGAGCCCGATCTCAAATCCCATCTCCCGGAAATAGGGGAGCGCCTCCTCATTCCGGTCGAAACCGATGAAGGGGTAGTTTTTAAGATCTTCGGGATTTTTGGGTCTGCCCCACTCGTCAAGAAAACCCCTGGACGCATAGAGCGCGCCTTTCGTCTCCCCGATCAGCTTGCAATAGAGATCGGCCTGGTCCGGGCGGGCGTGACGAATGGCTATATCGGCCTCACGCTTGCGCAGATCCCGGATCTCCGATGCACCAATGATCTCGATCGATATGTTGGGGGCTTGTTCGCGCAGTTTTCGAAGGATTTTCGGCAGGAAGACCGCTGCCATTGTATCGGTTGAGGTAATCGTGACCTGGCCATCCACCGCCGAGGCCTGTCCGGATGCTGTCAGCGAGATCCGGCTCGCCGCTTCGCCCATGGCACGCACATGCTCCAGCAATTCAATGCCGGACTGAGTGAGATCGGTCGAGCGATGCCCGCGTTGAAAGAGGGTCACGCCCAGCGCGTCTTCCAGCGCAGTGATTTGTCGGCTCAAGGTGGGTTGGGTCTGGCCCAGCGCGCGGGCTGCGGCGGACAGGGAGCCTTCCTCTGCCGTCGCAAGAAAGGCCCGCACCTGGTTCCAGTCGAATGATATAGCCTGCCAGTTCATTGTTATGCGTATATCAGATGTCCAAAAATGCGCAATTTATACTCGATCTATGTATGGCTAAACAGGGTCCAGCGATAGACAACAGAGAATGACAATGAACAAGAAGGCACGGTTCTGGGACCGGATTGCGTCCAAGTATTTCCAGTCTCCCATCGAGGATGAGGCGGCTTATGAACACAAGCTCGAGCTCACCCGACAAAAACTCGCTCCCGATAGCGAAGTGCTCGAATTCGGTTGTGGCACAGGCGGAACAGCGCTGCGTCATGCCCCCTACGTCAAACACATTCTGGCAACCGATATCTCCGAAAAGATGCTGGCGTTTGCCGGACAGCAAAAAGCCGAGCAGGGCGTTGAGAACGTGACGTTTCAACACGCCGATTTCGATACGTTGACGGCGCCCGCAGGCAGTTTTGACGTGGTGCTGGGCATGAGCATCCTGCATTTGCTCGCAGACCGTCGGCCGGCGATGGGCAAGGTTCGCGATCTGCTCAAGCCGGGCGGTTATTTCATCTCCAGCACGGCGTGTCTGGGCAACAAGCTCTGGTATATGGCGCCGTTTCTGTGGGCTGGTCGGATGATTGGACGACTGCCGCTTGTGCGCATTTTCACCACCCGCCAGCTCGTGGACAGTGTGCGTGACGCGGGGTTCGAGGTGGAACATGAATGGATCGCACCCAACGGAAATTCGGTTTTCGTGATCGCGCGAAGGCCTTAACACTCCCCCCTGGGATTTCGGGGCTGTGCCACCTACATCTTGGGCGCAGCCCCCACCGTTCGAGGACAATGTGACTGATAATTCCAAACCCCGCGCCCAGGTCGACCAGGACCGGGGCTCCAGCTTTGCGACCCAGATCGAGAACGAACAGGCGAACCGGGAGAAGGGGCGGGAGCTCAAACCGCTCAGCCGGCTTTTGCCCTATGTGTTCCGCTATCCGCTGACACTGTTCCTGTTCGTGATCTTTCTCGGCCTGGCCGCTGCCTTGACACTGGCCTTGCCGGGCGCGTTCCGGCTGGTCGTTGATTGCGGGTTTGGCGGAGCCAGTGCGTCGGAATTGTGCACGGAATTGCTGCCGAATGCAGAACTGTCGACCTTCTTCCTGGCCGGAATAGGCCTCGCGGTCCTGCTGGGGCTGGTCAGCGCCCTGCGTTTCTATTTCATCTCGCGCCTGGGTGAGCGGGTGGTCGCGGACCTGCGCAAGAATGTTTTCAACCACCTACTGAGCCTCAGCCCGGCCTTCTACGTGTCGACACGAACCGGTGAGGTCCTGTCGCGCCTGACCACGGACACAACCCTGATCCAGACGGTTGTGGGGTCATCCGTTTCCGTGGCCATTCGCACCGTTGTGACGACAGGCGGAGCGCTGGCCCTCATGGTGGTGGTCAACTGGCAGCTCTCCTTGATGGTGTTGGCCCTGGGCCCGGTCATCCTCGGGCCGATCATGATGTTCGGGCGACGGGTTCAGCGTTTTTCCCGAGATAGCCAGGACACGCTGGCGGATGCCTCTGCACGCGCCAGCGAGAGCCTCACAGCGATCGAGACCGTCCAGGCCTTTACTCGCGAAGAGCAGGAGCGGGGGCGGTTCGGCGTTGCCGTTGAAACCAATTTCCAGGCCTCTCTGCGCCGTATCCGGACGCGGTCCTACATGACGGCGATCATCTTCTCTGTCGTGCTGGCCGGGCTGATGGCGGTGCTGTGGTTCGGCGCGACCCAGGTTCAGTCCGGCGCCATTACGCCCGGCGCCATGACCCAGTTCGTGATGTACGCCTTTGTCGCCGTGTCCGGCGTGGGCATGCTGACGGAAACCTATGCCGAGGTGATGCGGGCGGCGGGCGCGACCGAACGCCTGATGGAGTTGTTGTCCGCACAGGCGGAGATCGAAGCGCCGGTTGATCTGAAATCCCTGCCACAGCCGCTGGCCGGGCGGATCCGGTTTGATAATGTCACCTTCGCCTATCCTGCCCGTCCGGGCGAGGATGTCCTGCGCAATGTCGCGCTGGAGGTTGCGCCAGGCGAAACCATCGCCCTGGTCGGGCCGTCCGGTGCAGGCAAGAGCACGATCTTCCAGCTCTTGCTGCGATTGTATGATCCGGGTTCGGGTGCGATCTCGCTGGATGATACCGATATCCGCGATGTTGATCCGGTCGCGCTACGCAATGCCCTGGCCATCGTGCAGCAGAATGCGCCACTGTTTTCCGGGTCTGTCTCCGACAATATCCTGTTCGGCCGACCGGATGCCTCCCGTGACGAGGTCATCGAAGCTTCCAGAGCCGCAAATGCTCATGACTTCATCATGGCCCTGCCGGAGGGCTATGACACCCAACTGGGTGAGAATGCCAGCACCCTGTCCGGCGGGCAGCGCCAGCGGCTGGCCATTGCCCGGGCGATCCTCAGGGATGCGCCCATCCTGCTGCTTGATGAGGCGACGAGCGCGCTCGACAGCGAGAGTGAGCAAGTCATCCAGCAGGCGTTTGAACGCGTGTCCCGCGACCGAACCACGCTGGTGATTGCGCACCGCCTCGCCACAGTCAGAGAGGCCGACCGTATTATCGTCATGGAGAATGGTCAGGTCGTGGACCAGGGCACGCACGATGAATTGCTCGCGCGTGGCGGCCTCTATGCCCGGTACATCGAGCTTCAGTTCGGGGCGTCCGACAGACGCAACGCCCCTGAAACCGAATGATCAATCCGCAGCAATGCGACAGGTCTGGATCTGTGCGCTGAGCACGTCTGGACCGCCGAGGGAGCTCGAGCCGGTCAGAACGTCATCGATCGAGAGGACTTCCACGCCCGTAGAGGCGGCCGTCTGGTAGAGCGCCGGATCGCCGTCCTCGAGAGGGAACAGGCCTGCGGCGGCTTCCAGTCCTTGTTCTGCCAGTGCTTGGTCCTCTGCCGCATCGGGTTCACCGACGCCAAGCCATAGATAGACATTGTCGAGATTTACCCCCGTCGCAGCCAGGGCCTCCGGATCATTCGGCGCGGACAGGACCAGGTTCGGGTTGAGCGAATGCAGCAGGGCCGCATCCTCGACCGAATAGGCGATCACAATGACCTCGTCAGCTGCATCAAGCCGCTCGATAGCGGCCACGAGGGTTTCCTCGGAAACATTCTTGAGATCCAGATTGAGGTAGACGCCTGCTTCGCGAGCGGCCGAGATCGCGCTGTCCAGCGTGGGAACACCTTCCTCGAGCGTCTGGCCGTCCGGATCAACCAGGCTCAATGTCTCGATATAACTCCACTCGGCCTCTCGGATTTCACCCGTTCCCGTCGTGGTGCGGTCCAGCGTCCAGTCATGCATCAGATACAGAACGCCATCGACACTTTCGGCGACATCCACCTCGGCATAGAGCACACCCAGCGAGGCATTGCGCGTGATCGAGGAAATCGCGTTTTCAGCATAACCGGGACCAAAACCCGCCCGGTGCGCGGCCAGCATTGTGAAACCATTCTCCCGGGCGCATTCCATCAAGCGGGCCTGGTAGGCCATTTCCTGGCTGGCTTCGGGGGTACAGGCTGCGGTGAAAGCCAGGGCCGCAAGGCCGGCGGTGACACGGGTAAGCTTTTTATACATGGGTGAAGATCCATTTTGTGCAGGGGCGTAGCCCTGTCAGGGCTAATCCTTGGACTTGTCATCATCCGAGCGGACCAGGACATTGCGTCCCGGCGCAGGGCGGATGGGGTCGAGCTTGCCGTCGCCCGGTGTTCGCGCCGGCACATCCTCACCCGAGCGCTCATAAAGCCATTCGCGCCAGTCGAGCCACCAGGAGCCCGGATGTTCCACGGCGCCGGCGATCCAGTCATCAACCGTGTCCGGCAATTCGTCATTGGTCCAGTGCTGGTACTTGTTGGCGTCGGGATGGTTGATGACACCGGCAATGTGACCGGAGCCGGCCATCATGTAGCGCACCGGGCCGCCAAAACGCTTGGCGCCCTTGTAGACTGACGGGTAGGGCGCAATGTGGTCATCGCGGGACGCCTGCATGTAGATCGGCGTCTTGACCGCATCGAGTTCGAGCGGGACCTCACCAAAGCTGAGCTCTCCCTTGGACAGGCGATTCTTGCGATACATGTTGTCGAGATACCAGAGGTGCAGCGCCTTGGGCATGCGGGTCTGGTCGGCATTCCAGTACAGCAGGTCGAAGGCCTGCGGCTGGCGACCCAGCAGGTAGTTGTTGATGGTGAAGGACCAGACCAGGTCATTCGAGCGCAACAGATTGAACGTGTCGGCCATGGTTCGACCGTCCAGAACGCCGCCCTGGGCATCCATCAGGCGCTCGATCTCCTTCATCCACTCCTCATCGATAAAGATGAGCAGGTCTCCGGCCAGTTCAAAATCGGTCTGGGCCGCAAAGAACGTCGCCGAGGCAATGCGTTCCGGCTGACCCGTGGCTTCCAGATAGGCCAGCGTGCTGGCGAGCAGGGTGCCGCCGACGCAATATCCCACCGTATTGACCGAGGTTTCGCCTGTTGCCTCCTCGACCGCGTCGATCGCCGCCAGCAGGCCGTCATGCATGTAGTCCTCGAACGTCTTGTCCTTGAGTTCCGGGCCCGGATTGACCCAGGAAATCAGGAAGACGGTGAATCCCTGCTGGGTCAGCCAGCGGATCATGGAGTTCTTCTCGCGAAGGTCGAGAATGTAGAACTTGTTGATCCAGGGCGGTGCGATCAGGAGCGGGCGCTTTTTGACAGTGTCCGTGGTGGGCGCGTACTGGATCAGCTCGATGATGTCGTTCTCGAAAACAACTTCACCGGCTGTCGTGGCCAGGTCCTCGCCAACCTTGAAGCCTTCCATATCGGTCTGGGTCAGGGCGAGGCGACCGCGCCCCTTCTCCAGGTCGGCCATCAAATTCTTCAGCCCGCGGGTCAGGTTTTCGCCACGCGACTGCATGGTTTCGCGGATCACATCCGGATTGGTCAGGGCGAAATTGGTCGGTGCCAGAGCATCTGTCATCTGCTTGGTCAGGAATTCGACCTTGCGCTTGGTCTTCTCGTCAATCCCGTCTACGCCATGCACCAGGCCCATCAGGAAATGCTGGTTGAGCAGGTAGGACTGTTTGATGGCATCAAAGACCGGGTTTTCGCTCCAGTCCTTGGATCGCCAGCGCTTGTCGCCAGCCTCGGGCTTGATCGCCGCAGCCTCGTCACCAGAGACGACCCGTTTGGTCGTGTTCGACCACAGGTCCAGATAGCCCTTCATGAGATCCGCCTGGGCCTGCATGACCAATTCGGGTTGCGACATGATCTGGGTCCAGACCTCGCCGAATTCAGGTGCCGAGTGGAACGGGTCTGCCTGCGGCAGGACGGGATCCCCTTCCAGCGCCTTGGCCACAACTTCGGACATCAGTTTCTGCGACTTCAGGGAAGCCTGCATCAGATTGCGGGACACATGATCCAGCGTTTCCAGGTCTTTCTCGGTCCATTCAGACCAATTGCCGCCGGGAAATGCTGTGTTGTCCTGGTTGTCCTTGCTCGACATGGGAATTCCTTGAGAACGGGGATTGGAACCTGGGGAGGAGACGGTATAGAAGGTGACAAGCGCGTCCTGCGCGAGGAGATATCATGAACCGGTTTGTAGGTATCCTGTTTTTTTGCCTTGCCTGCTCTGCGTGCGCGTCGGTGCAAATGCCCCAGGCCAGCGTGGAAGAGCCGGAATGGATTACGGAAAGACGTGCAGAATATCTTGCATCTTCCGAAACCCCTGTTAGCGTTAACGCAAATCGGTCTGATGTGCGAGTCCGGCGAGAGAATGACGCCCAGATGAGCGAGGTTCTTGAAAAACGTGAGGAACTTCTCGAACAGACGCAGTCCATGGACGGTGAAGATCGGCTGACGACGGAAGAATTCATCGAGGCGGGCCGGCAACGGACGACACCGCCGCAATAAAGTTTGCAGATCCCCCGAACGGTCGGGGCAGGAGACTAAGAGAATGAGCGACACCAAGGCGCTGAGCAATCTTGCAATGGATGCCGTCAAGGCAGCCGAGGCCGCAGCCCGCGCGGCCTATGACTGGATCGGTCGTGGCGAAAAGGAATCGGCTGACCAGGCGGCTGTCGATGCGCTGCGGACCGGCCTCAACGCCATGGCCATGAAAGGCCGTATCGTGATCGGTGAGGGCGAGCGCGACGAGGCGCCGATGCTCTACATCGGTGAGGAAGTCGGTACGGGTGAGGGCCCGGAAATCGATATCGCACTCGATCCGCTTGAGGGCACGTCGCTGACCGCCAAGAACATGCCCAACGCGCTCGCGGTTCTCTCGCTCAGCCTGCGCGGTGGTCTGCTGCACGCTCCCGACACCTATATGGACAAGATCGCTGTCGGGCCGGGGCTTCCCGCCGGAGTGATCGACCTGGATGCCAAGCCAGAGGACAATGTCATTGCGCTGGCCAAGGCCAAGGGTGTTGATCCCAGTGAGATCACGGTCTGCATCCTTGAGCGTCCGCGCCATCAGTACATTGTCGACGGTGTGAAGTCTGTTGGCGGGCGTGTTCGCATGATCCCGGATGGTGATGTCGCCGGTGCCATGGGCGCTGCGGGTCTGGGTACCAATGTCGACATGTATATTGGCCAGGGTGGCGCACCGGAGGGTGTCCTCGCGGCGTCCGCGCTGCGCTCGATCGGGGGCCAGATGCAGGCCCGCCTGGTCTTCCGCAATGATGACGAGCGGGCACGGGCCGAACGGGTTGGCGTCAAGGAATTCGACCGCAAGTACGACCTGTCCGAACTGGCGGCCAGCCATTGCCTCTTCGTCGCCACCGGCGTGACCGATGGTGATTTGGTCACCGGTGTGCGCAAGTCCGGCGGTGTCGTCTCCACCGAAACCCTGGTGCTGGACTCGGCTGATCATTCCATTCGTCGCATTCGCACCGACCTGCCGCTTTAGGCATGCCAGACATCGTCCAAGACGCAGCGCCCCATGCCCTGGCCCCTGTGCTGGGCGTGGAGCGTTCCGTGCTGGGTAAGAACTGGCGCATGCCGGTTCCCGATGACGCGCTCATCAGCCAGATCGTGCGTCAGCATCAGCTTCCGGAGACCTTGGCGCGCATCCTTGCCGGGCGTGGCATGCGTGCAGACGCTGTCGCCGGTTATCTGGAGCCGCGCCTGAAAGACAGTTTCCCCGATCCCAGCAGTTTCAAGGATATGGACCTTGCCGCACAGCAAGTCTGGGACGCGATCGAGGCTGGCTGCAAGGTCGCGGTTTTTGCCGATTACGATGTAGATGGGGCCACCTCCGCGTCCCAGCTGCTGGGATGGGCGAAAGCGCTGGATCAGGACTGGACGTTTTATGTGCCTGACCGTGTCGATGAGGGATACGGCCCCAATACCGAGGCCTTTCGTCAGCTGCAGGAGCAGGGCGTCGAGCTCGTCATCACCGTCGATTGCGGTGCGGCCGCGCATCAACCGCTTCAGGCCGCGGCCGAGATGGGGCTGGCCGTCATCGTTGTTGATCATCACTTGATGGATGAACACTTCCCGCCGGCGGATGCCCTGATCAATCCCAACCGTCCTGATGATGAATCCGGATGCGGGCACCTTGCTGCTGCCGGTGTCAGTTTCGTCTTTCTTGCTGCGCTGAACCGGGAAGGGCGCCGGCGTGGTGCCTTTGTGGACCGGGCCGAGCCGGACCTGCTCGGTTTTCTGGACCTGGCGGCGCTCGGCACCATTTGCGATGTCGTCCCGTTGCATGGGTTGAACCGGGCCATCGTCACCCAGGGGCTAAAAGTCATGAGTGACTGGTCGCGCCCGGGGCTCAAAGCGCTCGCGCAGATCGCCTCCGTTGACGGAGCGGCGACCACTTATCATGCGGGCTTTGTCATCGGGCCGCGGATCAATGCGGGCGGGCGTGTCGGGCGTTCTGACCTCGGGACCCGCCTGCTATCCAGCGAAAATGCCGAGGATGTTGCTGCGATTGCCAGCGAGCTGGACCAGTTCAATCGTGAACGGCGGGAAATCGAGGCGCTGGTGCTCGACGAGGCCATGGCCCAGGTCCAGTCACAGGCGGCAGACCGTTCCATTCTGGTTGCTGCCGGCGATGGCTGGCACCCCGGCGTGATCGGCGTAGTCGCCGGGCGGATCAAGGAACGGTTCGCCAAACCGGCCATCGTGATCGGTATCGATCGCGGCCAGTCACCGGCCCTGGGCAAGGGGTCCGGGCGTTCTGTTGAAGGGGTCAATCTGGGCGGTGCGATTGCCGCCGCGCGCGAGGCGGGCCTTTTGCTGGCCGGTGGCGGGCACGCCATGGCCGGCGGTCTGACAGTTGATGCTGACGGTATCAATGCCCTGGTGGAGTTCCTCGATGCGCGGTTGGAGCCCGAACTGGCGTCCGCTCACGAGGCCCGAATGCTCAAGCTGGACGGTATGGTCTCGGCCGGTGGCGTGACGCTGGACCTGGTAGACGAGATTGCTCGGTTGGCGCCGTTCGGACAGGGCAATCCCGAGCCCCGTATCGTGATCCCGGAACTGCGCGTCGCCTTTGCCAAGCGCGTGGGCACGGACCATGTGCGTGCCAGCCTGGCTGCGCGAGATGGAGCCCAGGTTCAGGCAATTTGCTTTCGCTGTACGGACACGCCTCTGGGTGAAACACTGCTCGCCGCAGGGGACGGGTTCTGGCATGTCGCCGGGCGTGTTAAACTGAATGAATGGCAGGGCCGCACCTCGGTCCAGCTGCAGGTCGAGGACATGGCTGCTGCATTAAGCTGAAGATTTTCAGCAGAAGGTGCTTGCAACCCCGCCCAAGCTTTTTTATACGACCGCTCTCGCATCGCTGCGCTCCCTTCGTCTATCGGTTAGGACGCCAGGTTTTCAACCTGGAAAGAGGGGTTCGATTCCCCTAGGGAGTGCCACGATGTTTGATTTCCCGCTCCATTCGTGAAGACCAGCCCGGACCTGTGGTAGTCACACAGGGTGAGGGCTTTGAAACCGGATAACGACCATGGCGCATCTTTCCACCAAGACCTACGGCAATGAACGCGGGCTGTCCTGTACGTCCCGCCAATGGGCTGCGGACAGTGATTGCCACCTGCTGCATGGCTATTCCTTCGGCTTCCACTTTGTGTTCGCTGCAGAACAACTGGACAAGCGCGGCTGGGTCTTGGATTTCGGCAAGGGCGGATTCGGTCAGATCCGCGACTGGCTGCATGAAATGTTCGACCACACGCTGCTGGTGGCGGAGGATGACCCGGAGAGAGATGCTCTGGTCGCACTGGGCGATCGGGGCATCGCACGGGTTCGCATCGTCAAGGGCACCAGTTGTGAGCGCGTGGCCGAGATGACCTTCCACAAGGCCAATGAGATTGTTCAGTCTCTCACCAAGGGGCGGTGCTGGGTGGAATCCGTTGAATGTTCCGAGCATGGATCAAACAGCGGCATTTTCCGCTCAACTGAAGCCCAGGCCCGCCTGATCGAAGCAGATCGCCTGCGCGCTGACCTGGATGGTCGCTGAGCTGGACGGTCGCTAACCTGACAGGCGAGTTGGCTCCGCCCATTCGTGATCAATTGATTCGATTCTGCCCGATCAACACGTTGGAACATATCCAATTGCGTGCATTGGCGATAGATTGCACTCACTTTTCTGGGGAAAATTAAGACTCACACTGCTCTTTGGTGTGAGTTATTCACAGAAATTACTCGCCTGTGAGGAGAAAAAAGCAGTTTACAAAAAGTTCATGCAATTCGCACCTTGTTGGGGTGTGAACAGCGGTCACTTACTACATGTTGTGTTAATTGTACTGAGAATGGCTCGCAGTCGCTAGATATTGCGGAAGCACAATGCAACAGAATGGGTGATTCACCTTCTCTTAATATTTGAAATTGTGTAGAACTATTCGCTCGAGGGTTGTCTAAGCGAGCAAAAGTTATGGTTCTAGCTCATGAAGTTTTCGATGACGCGGAAGTTTTGCGTCTCGAGGGGCGCGTGAAATGGTACGATCCGGCACGCGGTTACGGTTTCATCGATGCGGTTGACGGGCAGGGGGATATTCTCCTTCACGCCAGCTGCCTCCGACGATACGGCCAGGGCCCCGCTCTTCCCAATGCAACAGTGGTGTGCAAGGCCGTAAAAGGTACCAAAGGGCGCCAGGCGATCGAGATCGTCGAGATGTCCGGTGGTGATGCCGAAGCTCCCGTGCGTCCGCGTCGCTTTCATCCCGGAGCGACCTCGTCCACGCCTTTTTGCAATGCCGTTGTGAAATGGTTTGATGCACTGCGCGGATATGGTTTCGTGACCTGTGATGAAGTCGAAGGCGATGTCTTCCTTCATGCGGCGACATTGCGCCGGGCCGGCCTGGAAGAAGTCCAGCCAGGGGAATCCCTGCAGGTACGTTGCGTCGAGGGCCCCAAAGGGGCTCTGGCAGCGGAAATCAAAAGTCTGGCACACGCCTGATCCATCGCTGCAATGCGCGTGATGAAACGCGCATCGAAAGATTGCCTTGGCCGGTAAGCCCGGATAGCGTGCCGGCCATGCGCATTTTGATCTCATCTCTTCTTGTTTCCGTCCTGGCAGGCGTCGCCGCCGCGCAGGATGATCCAGCTGCCCAGGACACCGTTATCGAATTCGGTGGACCTGAGAGCGTTTTCATTGAAACCGCTGAAAACAGCCACGAATTCGTGGTTGAACTGGCCGAGACGCCGGAACAGATGCAGCGCGGAATGATGTGGCGTGAAGACGTCGCCGCAGATGCCGGCATGCTGTTCCGCTATGAGCCGGTCCGTCCGGCATCTATGTGGATGGAAAACACGCTCGTCGGGCTCGATATCGTCTATGTCGAGGAAGATGGTTCGATCGCCAAAATCATCGCCTACGCCCAGCCGCAATCGCGTCGGAGCCTCGGTGCGGACACCAATGTTGCCGGTGTTCTGGAGCTGGCAGCCGGTCGCACGGTCGAGCTGGAAATCCGTCCCGGCGATGTGGTCCGCCACCGCTTCTTCAACAATGTAGACGAGGTCGCGCAAAGTGGCGAAGAGACCGAGACTGCAGACGAACCGGTTTCTGACGCTCAGTAGGCTTGCCTTAACAGCCGACCGCTTTCATAAGGGCAATAACGGGGCGTAGCGCAGTCTGGTAGCGCACCTGGTTTGGGACCAGGGGGTCGCAAGTTCGAATCTTGCCGCCCCGACCATTGTCGGAACCCGTCCGAGGGGAGAGCTGAATGTTTGCGAAGATCTACCGTCCGGCCAAAAATGCCATGCAATCCGGCCGCGGCAAACTCAACACCTGGCTTCTCGAATTCACGCCGTCCATGGCACGTAGACCTGACCCGCTGATGGGTTGGACCTCGACAAAAGACACCAAGACGCAAGTGCGCCTGAAGTTCGACAACAAGGATGATGCGATTGCCTATGCCAAACGCCAGGGCATTCCCTTCCAGGTCAGTGAACCGCAGCAGGCCAAGCGCTATGTGAAGTCCTATGCGGACAATTTCTCCGCGGACCGCAAACAGCCCTGGTCGCACTAGCCCCAGATTGTGCCTCCGTAGCTCAACCGGATAGAGCGCCCGCCTTCTAAGCGGATGGTTGCAGGTTCGAGTCCTGCCGGGGGTGCCATTCAGCCTTTCGCTGCGACGGCGGCAAACCCTCTTTCCAGATCCGCGATCAAGTCTTCCGGGGCTTCCATGCCAATCGCCAGTCGGATGAGCGCACCTTCATGCCGGGCCGGAGTGGCAGAACGGCGAAGCTGAGGGTCGCAGTGGATGGCGAGGCTCTCGAAACCACCCCAGGAATAGCCGATCCCGAAAACCTCCAGGGCATCGAGGAATGTTTCGCTGTCGGTGTTTTTCCAGCCCGGCACCTCGAATGAGAACAGACCGGCGCTTCCACTGAAATCGCGTTTGAATACCGCATGTTGCGGGTGGTCGCTACGCGCGGGATGGCGGATGGCGCCGACGCAATCAAGCGTGGCCAGCCAGTCTGCGATCTGCAGGGATGTGTCCGCACTTCTTTGCATGCGAAGTTGCAAGGTCCGCAAGCCGCGAACGGCCAGATAGGCATCGTCGGGCGCAGCATAAAACCCCATGGCACGTTCCGTCGCGCGCAACCGGTCTGCAAGCGCGTCCGTGCGAGCGACGACCGCGCCCAGCATGATATCGGAATGGCCGCTGACATATTTGGTCAGCGCCTGGGCCGCTAGATCGATCCCGAGCTTCAGCGGTTTCAGCGTCAGGCCAGCGCTCCAGGTGTCATCGATAATACTGGTTATGCCCTTGTCCTGCGCGATGCGAGCGATGGTCGGCAGGTCCTGCAATTCCATGGTCAGTGAGCCCGGGCTTTCCAGCAGGACGGCCTGGACGTCGGTATCCATGTGATCGCCGATTTCCGCACCGATGTCCGGAGCAACAAAACGTGTCTGAACGCCAAAACGCGGCAGTGTGTTGGTCAGGAAACTGCGGACGGGCCCATAGATATTGTCCGTGGCCAGCAAGACACCGCCCGCTTCACACACCGTCAGAATGGACAGGATATTGGCCTGCAAACCCGAACTGGTGAGAGCGCAGAAGGCGCCGCCCTGCATCTCCTCGAGCGCGCTGCGCAAAGCCTGCTGCGAGGCCAGTCCCACACGTCCGTAATGGGGTCGACCGGGCGGAGCATCATAGAGTTCGCCGGCGCTGGGCGCGAGGATGGTCGAGCCGCGCTCGATGGGCGGGTTCACCAATCCGGAGGCATGATCGGGACGACCGATCCGTGTCAGGCGCGTTGCGTCTTTCATAGTGAGGTTCCCGCTCCGGTTTCGACTGGCAATCCGTCCTGGCTGCCCCATTGCGACCAGGATCCGTCATAGACCCTTGCCTGCACGCCGTTGAGGTGAAGTGCAAGCGTGAGAATGCAGGCCGTTACGCCCGATCCACAGGTCGTGATGACTGGCTCAGCGGCTTCGGTGCGCAAGCTTTCGGGAATACGGGAGATGTCCATCAGGCCCTGCTCATCCATCAGCGTTTGAAAGAAGAGATTGCTGGCCCCCGGCATGTGTCCTGCCGCCATCCCGGGGCGAGGTTCGGCACCGCTGCCGGCAAAACGTTGCGGGCTGCGCGCATCGAGAATGCGGTGGTCCCGGGCGTCCACTGCCTGTCTGACCTGCTCGAAACTTGCCAACATGTCGGCGTTGAACAGGGCCTTGAACCGCGCCGGTGCGACCGGCCGCGACAATGTCTCGGCAGTCTCTCCTCCAGCCGCCAGCCAGGCGGGCATGCCGCCATTGAGAACGGCGATATTGTCGTGGCCCATGATCTTGAACATCCACCACACGCGCGGCGCGGTGAAAACGCCCATGCGATCATAGACGATCAAGCCTGTGGAATTGCTGATACCCAATGCCCCGACCATCTGCCCGAAATCAGCTGGCGAGGGCAGGGTGTGCGGCAGGCTCGATGTGCTGTCCGCGATCGCGTCAATGTTGAATGGGATCGAGCCGGGAATGACCCGGTCGGTTCTGGGCTGCGGCCCGCCGGGATACGTCCAGCTTGCATCAAGGAACAGGATACCATCCCGTCCGACCAGGCTGATCGCCTGTTCGGCAGATATCAGATCGTATGCGCTCAGCTCAGCCATGACGGCACCGGCAGGTTCTTCTCGCGCAGGAATAGCGGGTTGTAGAGCTTGGACTGGTAACGAGAGCCGTGATCACAAAGGATCGTCACGATGGTATGGCCGGGGCCGAGATCCCGGGCCAGCCGGACCGCTCCGGCGATGTTGACGCCCGACGAACCGCCCAGGCACAGGCCTTCGCGCTGAACCAGGTCAAAAATGATCGGCAGCGCTTCCTCGTCCGCAATGCGATAGGCCTTGTCGACCCGGACATCCTCCAGATTTGCTGTAATGCGGCTTTGGCCAATGCCCTCGGTAATCGACGTGCCTTCCGCGCTCAGCTCTCCATTGGCGTAATATCCATAGAGTGCTGCGCCGCCAGGGTCGGCGAGGCCGATCTGAATGTCCTCATTGTGCGCTTTCAGAGCTCGCGAGACCCCACCGAGTGTGCCGCCGGAGCCGACGGCACAGATGAAACCGCTGACCTTGCCATCCGTCTGATCCCAGATTTCCCGGGCGGTTGTTTCTGCGTGGAAATCCCGATTGGCCTGATTGTCGAACTGGTTGGCCCAGACCGCACCATTGGGCTCGCTCTCATTGAGCTCGGCGGCAAGCTGACCGGAGTAGCGGGCATAGTGCGCCGGGTTGGAATAGGGCACAGCATCAACTTCTATCAGCTCAGCGCCCAACAGGCGGATGGCGTCCTTCTTTTCCTGTGACTGGGTGCGAGGAAACACAATGACGACCTTATAGCCCAATGCCGCGCCGACCATGGCGAGACCGATGCCGGTATTGCCCGCCGTGCCCTCGACAATGGTTCCGCCGGGCTTGAGTGCACCACTGCGTTCTGCCGCGCGGATAATACCCAGTGCAGCGCGGTCCTTGATGGAGCCGCCGGGATTGAGAAACTCGGCCTTGCCGAGGATTTCGCACCCGGTCATCTCCGACGCCGCGTTCAGGCGGAGAAGGGGGGTATTGCCAATCAGATCGGTCACACTTCCAGCATTCGTCATCGCGCACTCCAAGCTTGAAATCTGCATATAGGCATTCCCGGGCTGATCCAAATGGGTTGGTACCGCGTATCCTCTGTATGACCTTGATTTCTTCACTTGCGCCGATCGCCATCGCCGTCACAGGCGTCCTGTCAGATGCACCTGTCCCGCAGGATATCCGTTTCGAAGTCTATCGGAATGGAAGTCCCATGGGGGCTCACGAGGTTGCCTTCTCGCGCACTGACAGCGGTGATTTGCGAGTGGATATCGATATCGAGCTCTCGGTGCGTTTCGGCCCGATCCAGGTATTCCGGTACGAGCATGACGCGACCGAATACTGGAGGAATGGGGATCTAGTGGCAGTTCAGGCGGCGACCTTCAGCGATGGCGAATGGTCTCGCTGGCAGGCCGGGTTTGAGGCGGCACCTGACATTGATTTCCAAGCTTTACCGCCATCCAGCCACTGGCTGGGTTACGACACGGCCCTGTCAGCCATTCTCAACACCGAAACCGGTGAAGCCATGGATGTGGTCATCCAGTCCTTCGAGGCTGAACCGTTTGATACGGGTGCCGGCTCGGTCATGGCCCGCCGCGTCCGCATGACCGGCAGCCTGACGGTCGATCTCTGGTATGATGAGGTCGGTAATTGGGTCGGGTGTGAGTTCGAGGCGCGCGGACAGCGTATCCGCTATGTTCTTGCGACCTAGCTGCTCGGCAGCGTCTTGAACGCGTCCAGCGCCCATTCACGGCGCAGCTTCAGATCAATGATCTCGTCAGGATATTTCCCGAAACCGATTTCAAGTTCGGGGATATAGCGCCGGGCATATGCACCGCGCGGGTCGAACTTTTCACCCTGGGACACCGGGTTGAAAATGCGGAAATAGGGCGCGGCATCGGCACCGGATCCCGCCACCCATTGCCATGACGCCGCATTCACCAGCGGATCTGCGTCAACCAGCGTATCCTCAAACCATTGCATTCCTTTTTGCCAGTGAATGCCAAGATGCTTGATCAGGAAGGACGCCGCGATCATGCGGACGCGGTTATGCATCCAGCCGGTGGTCCAGAGCTGGCGCATGCCCGCATCGACCATCGGAAAACCGGTCTCGCCCTTGGTCCAGGCCTGAAATCCGGCCAGATCCTCGCGCCAGGGGAATTGATCAAACTTGGCGTTGAAATTTGTGCGCCGCAGATCGCCGAAATGGTGGAACAGATAATAGGAAAAATCACGCCAGCCCAATTCAGCCAGGAATTTTTCGGCGGCTGCTGTCGGGGCGCCAAGCGCCTTGGCGCGCTGGACTTCATACCAGAGGGTGCGTGCGGAGAGCTCACCATGAGCCAGATGGGGTGACAGGCGAGATGTCGTATCCAGGTCGGGCCGGTCGCGCTGTTCCGGATAGTTGGGGAGGTCCTTGTGAATGAAGGTCTCGAGCCGATCCCGGGCCGCCTGCTCGCCCGGAGTCCAGACATCGTGAAACCCAGCCGCCCAGTCGGGAGATTTCGGCACCAGGTTCCACTGGTCCAACTCTTCACTGATCGGCTGTTCGGAATGGATGTTCAACGCGGTCGGTGCGGGCAGGGGGCGTTCGTAATCCAGCGTGCCCTGCGCCGCTTTCCAGAACGGGGTGAAAACGCGGTAGGGTTCGCCCTGCTTGTTCAGAATGCCGGCAAGGCTGGTTAACGTCGTCGAGCGGAACACACGCGGCTTGCACCCAATTTCGATCAGCCGATGCGCCAGGTGTCGGTCGCGTTCGTCGATCCAGGGAATTTCTGTCTGGTTCCAGAACAATTCAGCGACATCGTACTTGCGTACGAGATGCGGCAGCAGGACGGATGCTTCACCACTGAGCAGTTTCAGCTCAGCCCCGAGCTTGCGCAGTTCTTGCGCATGTTTGCGCAGCGAATGATGCAGCCACCAATTGCTAGCCGCGCCGGGCAACAGGCTGACGCTCTGGAAGGCCTCCTTGATATAGATACAGATCAGCGGACGACCGGACCGTACAGCCGCGTTCAGAGCCGGATGGTCTGCCAGACGCAGATCCCGTCCAAACCAGATGATTGCCGGTTGTGTGGCTTCAGCAGTTGCCATGTTTGCTGCCAATGTTGATAAGACCTGTAGGTTTTACGTTCCTGAGCCCTATCTGGATCAGGAATGGGTGACAGGCGTTGAAACGTCGACTGGAGAACAACATGAGCGAGCAGAATTCCACGATTCGCGTGCCCCGTCCGAACCAGGACCCGATTGAAATCGGCAATGACAAGCGTCTCGTCATGATCGCAGGTCCCTGCCAGCTGGAAAGCCGGGAGCACGGGCTGGAAGTGTCTGCGCAATTGCGGGAAATTGCTGACCGGCTTGATGTTGGAATGATCTACAAGACGTCCTTCGACAAGGCCAATCGCACCAGCGCCTCCGCACAGCGCGGCGTGGGTCTGGAGGCGGCGCTGCCGATCTTCCAGGAAATTCGCGAGACCAGCGGTCTGCCGGTTCTGACAGATGTCCACACGGCCGAGCAATGCGCGATTGCGGCGCAGGCCGTGGATGTTCTGCAAATCCCGGCTTTCTTGTGCCGCCAGACAGACCTCCTGCTTGCAGCGGCGAAGACCGGCAAGCCGATCAATGTCAAAAAAGGTCAATTCCTGGCGCCCTGGGACATGAAAAACGTGCTCGCCAAAATCGCGGGCGCAGGTAACCCCAATGCGATGGCGTGTGAGCGCGGTGCCAGCTTTGGCTATAACACCCTGGTCACCGACATGCGCTCGCTTCCGATCATGGCGCAGTTCGGTGCCCCGATCGTGTTCGACGCAACGCACTCGGTCCAGCAACCGGGCGGGCAGGGCACGTCATCGGGTGGCCAGCGTGAATTTGTCCCGCATCTGGCGCGAGGCGCCGTTTCCATCGGCGTGGCCGCGGTGTTCATGGAAACCCATCCGGATCCGGACAATGCGCCCTCAGATGGTCCGAACATGGTCCCGCTGCACGAGTTTGAAGCCCTCGTGAGCCGTTTGCTGGAATTCGACCAGCTGGCCAAGGGCTACTAACCGATCAGAAGCGTCGGCGGTCCGGAATGGGGATCACCGGCGCATCCTCGACCGATTCCGGGTCCTCAAAGGGCGGCGCCCAGCGTCGCTCTTCCTGCAGGATGGTCGATACGATCAGGCTGCGGCGCGCCGCGTCCAGCCGTAAATCCTCGTAAAACAGGTTGAACGGCGCGATCAGGAAGTCTTCGGCGATGCGCGACGGTCGACGCAGCAATGGCGATTGAGGGCGCTCGATCAAAAGAATGCCGTCGGTACACTGCGCGCCGGTCTGCATAGGCAAGGGCGCCGGCGTCGCGTCGAGCGAAAATCCGGTGGTCGAAGCCCCGCCACGATGCATGCGCGCCGACGCGTACTGATTGGACGGTGCCGCCAGCAACGGATTGGTGCACAACAGTCGTCTTTCCTCGACGAAGTCCAGATCCCGTTGTTCTGTCCAGCTCATGGAACGTTCGGTCAGGATCCGCAATCGACGGGTTTCGTCCTCCTCTGCATAGGAGAAGGCATATACACAGCGGACATCTTCCGGAGTGTCACAGGCCGGCAGGTCAGCGAGCGGACCTTCAAATAGGTCCAGAGGCACCGGCGCTTCCAGGATATAGGCGACCGCCAGGCGCGCTGTCAGCGCCTCGTCCGGTGCGACGACATCCATTCCCAGCCGCAGAGCGTGCAGCCCGCCCTGGCCCACACCGACAAGTATGATCGGTCGGTCATCACCGACATCCTGCAAGAATTGCCGAAAGGCAGCTTCGACGTCGTGATAGGCGAAATGCCGGGCGAGAACGCTGTCCTCGCGGTTATTCATGAAGGAATACAGTGACGCCTGGCGGTAGCGCGGAACGAAAAGACTGCCGGAAACAGCAAAGGGCGCGGCATAATTGGGGATGATAACCTCTTCAACCCGATCATTCGCCGTGTCCTTGTCGAGTTTGGCATTCCATTCCGCCCCGCCGGAATAGGTGGTCGGGTGGACAAAAAACACCGCCGGCGTCGTGTCATCATCAAACTGGCCCTGAAGATACCAGGCGCTGGCATCGGCATAATCGGGAGCTTCAGGCGGGGTGTAGGTCTGATAGGGCTCACCCGGGTCCTGGAAGGTCTGGAAAATCTGTTCCCGCAACAGCCACATTGCCAGCATCAGCAACAAGATGGCTGCCGTGATCACGGTAACAACAATCCAGCGGGCGATGCGGATGGAACTCAAGACCAATCTCCAAAACGAGTCGGACCATGATCGCGATATGGACCGAGATGTGCAACCGATTGGCGAGAGAGGCGACATGTCCTATGCTCGCAATGGTCGATAACGCCCCCCGGTTATCGCGTGTTTCAGGAACTCAATGAATGTTACGCTGGTTACGCAACAGCTTTTTGACCGGTATCGTCATCGCGACGCCCCTGGGTGTTACGGCGCTGCTGATCATTTCCTTTGTTGGCTACGTGGATCGGGTCGTCAAACCCATGATCCCGGCGCGCTATAATCCGGAAACCTATCTTCCGGGTGATTTCACCATCCCGGGTCTGGGTGTTGCCATCGCCGTCGTGCTGCTGACGGCTCTGGGCGCATTGGCGGCCAATATTTTCGGACGTTCCATCATCCAGCTGGGTGAACGCCTTCTGGAAGGGGTGCCACTGGTTCGCAATGTCTACGGGGCCCTCAAACAGATCGTCGAAACGGTTTTTTCCGGCAAGCAGAATTCGTTCAAGGAAGTCGTGCTGACCGAGTACCCGATGAAGGGGCTTTATGTCGTAGCCTTCGTCTCGGCAGAGGGAAATTCGACCCTGAAGGAAAAGATCGCGGACGATGTGATCGGGCTGTTTGTTCCGACAACGCCCAATCCGACGTCGGGGTTTTTGCTTTACACGTCGCGTGCCAACACCATCCCGATCAATATGTCAGTGGAAGAAGCGGCCAAGCTGATCATTTCCTTCGGCATGGTGACGCCGGACAAACTGCCCGAGACGGTGCAGCAGGAATTGCCCGACGAGGTCAAGCCTAGCCAGACTTGAGCAAGCGGATACCGGTATCCTGTTCGAACAGGTAGAGCAGGGTGCGCAGGGCCTCACCCTTTTCCCCCTCCAGCTGCGGATTGCTCTGCACGATCATGCGGGCATAGTCATTGGCCACCGGGATGAGATCGGCATGCGCCTCGACATCCGCCAGCCGGTAATCAGGCAATCCGCTCTGACGAAGGCCTAGAGGGTCGCCGGCACCGCGCAGTCGCCAATCTTCCTCGGCAATGGCAAAGCCGTCATCGGTCTTGCGCATCATTTCCAGACGCGCCTTTGCCGTTTCACCCAGAGGCCCCTTGTATAACAGGATGCAGGACGACTCCCGATCGCCGCGACCGACACGCCCCCTTAATTGATGCAATTGGGCCAGGCCAAACCGCTCGGCATGCTCGATGATCATGATCGTCGCGTCGGGCGCGTCCACACCCACCTCGATGACGGTCGTGGCGACCAGAATATCAATGTCTCCCGCCCGGAAGCTTGCGGCGGTCGCTTCTTTTTCCTCGGCTTTCATCCGCCCATGCAGGAGGCCGATGCGGTCATCTCCGAGGGCAGCCCGCAAATGACGCCATCGGTCCTCGGCCGCCGACAACTCGGAGACTTCGCTTTCCTCGACAAGCGGACAGACCCAGTAGACCCGTTCGCCCTTGCCCACAGCTCGACGGACGCCTTCAACCATCTCGCCAAGACGGTCCATTGACACCAGTCGCGTCGTTGGCGGTTTGCGACCCGCGGGTTTTTCATCCAGCTTGGAGACGTCCATATCGCCATACACCGCCAGGGCCAGCGTCCGCGGAATGGGGGTGGCGGTCATCGCCAGGGTTTCGGGTCTGTATCCTTTCGAGGCCAGGCGCAGACGATCGGAAACGCCGAATCTGTGTTGCTCATCGATGACGACCAGGCCGAGGTCGGCAAACTCTACATCATCCTGGAACAGGGCGTGGGTTCCGCAGACCACAGCGGCCCGCCCGGACGCGATCGCCTCGAGCAGGGCCTTACGCGACTTGCCCTTGTCTCGTCCGGTCAGGGTGATCACCTCGAGCCCGAGCGGAGCCAGCAGAGCGAAAATGGTCTTGTGATGCTGGCGCGCGAGAATTTCCGTTGGCGCCATGATCGCGGTCTGGGCGCCGGCTTCCGCCACATGCGTGGCCGCCATCGCCGCCACGAAGGTTTTGCCGGCCCCCACATCACCATGCAGCAGCCGGGTCATGCGTTCCGGGCTTTCCAAGTCTGTCTTGAGATCCGCATAGGCGCGTTGCTGGGCGCCTGTCGGTGCAAAGGGGGCATGCTCGAGCATCTTGGCGACCAGTCGTCCCTCGACCTGCATCTGTCTGCCGGTCACCTTCTTGCGCTGGGCGCGAACCACCTGCAGCGCCAGCTGGCGCGCTGTGAGCTCGTCAAAGGCCAGTCGACTGCGTTCCGGCGTGTCCGGCGAGAGCGCCTCTGCCTCGCCGGGCTGGTGCAGCGCCCTCAGGGCTTCCGTGAACCCCGGCCATCCATGCTTCTGCAGCAGACCGACATCTCCCCATTCGGGAAGTTCCGGCAGAATGGCCAGGGCACCACTCACGGCCTTGCGGACGGTCTTCCCGGTCAGCCCGGCCGTCAAGGGATAGACAGTTTCAAGCAGGGGTGTCGTTTCAGCTTCGGCTTCACTGATCACCAGGTCCGGGTGCACCATCTGGATCTCCGAGCCAAAGCGCTCGACTTTTCCGGACACAATCCGTGTCTCACCCTCCGGCAAAAGCCGTTTCAGATAATCGCCACGCGCATGGAAGAAGACGAGGTGCAGGAAGCCGGTCTCGTCATACATGCGCACCTTGTAGGGCTGTCCCTTTCGGCGCCCGGCAATGTGTGTCTCCACAGTGCCTTTCAACGTCACGATCTGGTCTTCCGGGGCCTGGCTCACACTGCTCTGGAAGCGTCGGTCAATCAGGCTGGCCGGCTTGAGAAACAGGACATCCTTGATGCGAGGTCCAGCGACCTTGGCAAGCAGGGTCGCCAGCCGCGGTCCGATACCGGGCAGGGCAGTAATATCCTGGAATAGCGGAAACAGAATCTCTGGGCGCATTGCTGGCGAGTGTAGCGATTGAAAACGCGCAGGCCAGTGGTCGACGTGGCGCCTGTGTCGGACTATATGCGAGCTATGACCGAAAGCACTGACATCAAACGCAAGAAACTGCGCATCCGCGCCTGGCGTCGCGGCTTCAAGGAAGCTGATCTGATCCTGGGACGGTTTGCCGACGCCAATCTCGATTCCATGTCGGACGAGGCTGTTCAATTGTTTGAGCATCTCCTGGATCAACAGGATCAGGATATCTATGCCTGGATCATTGGCCGCGAGCCAGTTCCTAGTGAATTCCAGACCGATGTCATGACGGCATTGCAGGCATTCCGGGTTGAGGACGACGCCCAGTATGGCGACGGGCCACGCGCTTAAGAGACGACGATGACAGATCTGGATCTGATCGCCCGGGCGAGCGGAACGGCTCGTGTGTGTGGGGCTCCGGAGGGGCTGGACGCATTGGTGTTTGCCGATGCGGCGCGTCTGCGTGGCGGGGTCAGCGTGTTCATCGCGCGTGATGATTCCCGTGCCGCAGCCTTTGCCACCGCGCTGGAGTTTTTTGCGCCCGATCTCGATCTGTTGCGTCTGCCGGCCTGGGACTGTCAGCCCTATGACCGGATTTCACCGTCACCGCGACTGGCAGCGCGACGGGCGGCGGCGTTGGCGCGGCTGGCCAATCATGACGGCGATACAAGCCTGCTGGTGGTCACGACCATCAATGCAATGGCCCAGCGTTGTCCGCCCAGCTCGGTGCTGTCCGGCTCGCGTATCCAGCTGAAACCCGGGCAGAGCGTGGATAATGATGCCTTGCTGCATCATTTCACCTCGAATGGTTATGCCCGCACCGCCACCGTCATGGAGCCCGGCGATTTCGCGGTACGCGGCGGTGTGATTGATGTCTTCCCGCCGGATGGCGAGGAGCCGGTCCGGCTCGACTTCTTCGGCGACAGTCTGGAAAGCATCCGGACCTTCGATCCGGAAACCCAGCGTTCGCAGAAACAGCTCTCGCAGATCGAGTTCACGCCAGTCAGCGAAGTCATCATCGATGAGACCTCGATCTCCCTTTATCGCGGCGGGTTCGTGAAAGCATTCGGGGCCGTCCAGCGGGACGATCCTGTCTACCAGGCGGTTAGCGAAGGCGCCCGGCTGGCCGGTGTGGAACACTGGCTGCCCTTGTTCTACCCCGAAGTGGTTACGGCTTTCTCCTACCTGCCTGAGACCTGCCTGATCGGTATTGACGCGCTGGCCCATGAGGCCTTTGACGAGCGTGTCGTCCAGGTGAAGGACTATTTCGACGCCCGTCAGCTCGCGGCCGAGGCCTCACACAGTTCCAGCCTGTCCGCATCGACCTATCGCGCGCTGGAGCCTGATGCCCTGTATCTGACCCGAGAGGACTGGGATAAGGCGCTGTCCGGCCGGGTGGTGCGCAATTTCACCAGCTTTGTGGAACCCGGCGACAACACGGTGGATGCAGGCGGCAAGCAGGGGCGGGTCTTCGCCGCTGAGCGTGCCGCGGAAAACACCAATGTCTTTGATGCCACCGCCAAACACGTTGTGGAGCTGAACAAGGCTGGCAAGCGGGTGCTGCTGGCGTCGTGGAGCCTGGGCGCATCGGAGCGCATGGCCAGCGTGCTGGGTGATCACGGGCTGAAGAATATCAAGCTCTCGGAGAACTGGCAGGACGCGGCCGCGGGGCCCGGCATCGGCCGTGTGGTTCTGCCAATCGAACGCGGATTCGAAACAGAAAACCTGGTTGTCATCTCCGAGCAGGATATTCTGGGCGACCGCCTGGCGCGGCCGCGCAAGCGCAAAAAGACTGCGGACGTCATCGTTGAGGCGGGCAGCCTGTCGCCGGGTGACCTCGTCATCCACGCCGATCATGGCCTGTCGCGATTTATTGGCCTGAAAACCCTGCCAGTGCAGGACGCACCACACGATTGTATCGAGCTGGAATATGCGGGCGGCTCAAAGCTTTACCTTCCGGTAGAGAATATCGAACTGTTGTCGCGCTATGGGGCCGAGGCCGAAAGCGCCCAGCTCGACAAGCTCGGTGGCGTAGCCTGGCAGGCCCGCAAGGCCAAAGCCAAGAAGCGCCTGCGTGACATGGCGGACGAGCTCATCAAGATCGCGGCCCAGCGGCTGTCGCGAAAGGCGACGGTGATCGACAGTTCCGGCGGCATGTATGACGAGTTCTGTTCGGCTTTTCCCTATGCCGAAACAGATGACCAGCTCAACGCACTGGACGACGTGCTGGGCGATTTCACCAAGGGGCGGCCCATGGATCGCCTGATCTGTGGTGATGTCGGCTTCGGCAAGACGGAAGTCGCGTTGCGGGCGGCTTTTGTCGTGGCCATGAGTGGCCAGCAGGTGGCCGTTGTGGCGCCAACCACCTTGCTGGCGCGACAGCACTTCAAGACATTCAGCGAGCGCTTTCGCGGTTGGCCGGTCAAGGTTCGCCAGCTTTCGCGGCTGGTCAATGCCAAGGAATCCAAGGCGACAAAAGAGGAATTGCGCGACGGCAAGGTGGAGATCGTCATCGGCACGCATGCGCTTCTGGCCAAGACCGTAAAGTTCAATGATCTGGGCCTGCTGATCGTCGACGAGGAGCAGAATTTCGGCGTCAAGCACAAGGAAACGCTCAAGGCCCTGCGCGCCGATGTCCATGTCCTCACACTGACGGCGACCCCGATCCCGCGTACTCTGCAGCTGGCGCTGACCGGCATTCGGGATCTGTCCATCATCGCAACGCCGCCGGTCGACCGTCTCGCCGTGAGAACCTATGTCACCCCGTTTGATGCGGTGACTGTTCGCGAAGCCCTGCTGCGCGAGAAATACCGCGGCGGCCAGGCCTTCTTTGTCGTGCCGCGCATTTCCGATCTCGATGATATCGCGGCTTTCCTTCGCGAAAGCGTGCCGGAGGTCTCCTTCGTCATTGCCCATGGCCAGATGGCGGCCGGGCAATTGGAAGATATCATGACCGCCTTCTATGACGGCCGGTATGATGTGTTGTTGTCGACAACCATCGTGGAATCCGGGATCGATATCCCAACCGCGAACACGCTGGTCATTCACCGCGCTGATCGCTTCGGACTGGCCCAGCTTTATCAGCTGCGCGGCCGTGTCGGGCGATCCAAGACCCGCGCCTATGCCTATTTCACCACGGCCGCCAATCGCAAGCTCACAGCCGGTGCGGAACGACGCCTGAAAGTCTTGCAATCCCTGGATTCCCTGGGCGCCGGTTTCAGCCTCGCTTCGCACGATCTGGATTTGCGCGGCGGCGGAAACCTGCTGGGCGAAGAGCAATCCGGTCACATCAAGGATGTGGGTGTGGAGCTCTACCAGTCCATGCTTGAAGAAGCGGTGGCCTCGCTGCGAGGCGAGGGCCAGGACGAGGATGATGGCGAGTGGTCACCGCAGATCAATGCCGGTGGTGCGGTCCTGATCCCGGAAGAATACATCCCTGACCTTGATGTTCGCCTCCAGCTTTATCGCCGTCTGTCCTCGCTGGAAGACAAGGCCGCGCGTGAAGGCTTTGCGGCTGAACTGATCGACCGTTTCGGTCCGCTTCCAAAAGAGGTGGAAACCCTGATGCGCGTGGTCGCGGTGAAAATGCTGTGCAAGCGTGCAGGTGTCGAGAAAGTGGATGCGGGCCCCAAGGGTGCCGTCATTCATTTCCGCAAGGACCGGTTCATCGATCCGCCCAGCCTGATTGCGCACATTGGCGCCAATCCGGGCCTGTTCAAGGCTCGTCCCGATCACAAGCTGGTCTTGCGGACAGGTTGGGATGATCCGGAGGATCGCTTGCGTGCCATTGAAAAATCGATGACGCCGCTGGCCGAGATCGCGGACCGCGCTCGCGAGGCCGCCTAGGCCCTGGCAGCAAACGGGTCGCGCGATTGCAGGCGGCGAATACCCCGTTCGATCAGGGCCTCAGCCGTTTCAGCGGGTTGAGGGCTGATACATTCCGAGCGCACGTGCAAACGGAAGGGGTGAAGTGGATCCTCGCTCTCAAACGCTGTGCATTCGGCGATGGCCGATACTCGGGCCGCGACGGCGGCGACACCTTCTTCCTCGGTAAAGGGCAGGATGGCGAGAAAACGTTCATTATCCAGCCGGCAGGCCGCATCTTCGCTGCGCAGCAAATGACGCAGCATGGCCGCGAATTGGCGACGTGCCTTCTCGGCTGACAAATCGTCCGGACGTTTGATCCCGTCGGGCAATTCTGTGTTGAGAATCAGCGTTGTAAAGCTGAGTTCATTGCGATCCGTGGCGTTGATCAGGTCCTGCAGGTGTGACAGCAGGAAGCCGGAATGGAACAGGCCGGTGTCGATATCCAGCGTCCTGGGTTCCCGGCAGGCTTCCAGCGCCGCCTTGGCCTCGCGGCGACGACGGCGCTCCGCAGTCAGCGTCAGGATGCGATCCCGCATCTCCGTGTCCGATGTCTGGGCGCTGACGATATCCGACACACCGCGGGCAAACGCCTCATCCGCAACCTCGCGGTCCGCAGACTGGGTCAGAAGCAAGACAGGTGTGTGATAGAGCCGGGCATTGCGACGCATGGCGGAACTGATCGTGAATGCCGTATCGGCCTTGCCATTCGCGTTGAGAATGACAGCGTCGAAACTGCGTTCGTGAAGATAATCAAAGGCAGAATAAGACGAAAAGGCCGCGACCACCTCGACTTCATCGGCCTGCATGATGTGCTGCAGGCTCATGAAACGTGGCGAGGCGTCGCCGACATAGAGAACGCTGCTGCGCGCCTCCGGGCGCGGTGCGATGTCTGCACGGTCCCCATAGAGCGCATTCACCTGGGCGCGCCGGCGCGCAATTTCTTCCATCGTATGCAGCCGAAACAGTGAGCGTGCGCGTGCTGCGGTCTGGGCCGGCAGGGCAGGCTCAGGCAGCCAGGCATCAATAGTCTCAAGCTCGGCGAGCTCGGAGGGGCCGATGGCAATAACCGGACGCGGGCCGGGCGCGAAACCCTGGGCGGTCGCCAGATGTTGGGATACAGAAGCGGCGTCGGCGGCGAAAACGATCAGACAGGCATAGGAACGCGCCGAGGCGGAGGCCGGCGTGTCAGCACGCACGATGCGGGCGCGCATCGCGAGTTTCTCCAGCTGGCTGGCAAGCTCCCCCGTCTGGTCCGTCGGACCAATCAGCAGGACGTCGAGTGCGCGTCCCATTTGTCCCCCTGGCGTCCTCATGGACAATTCCTGTTTCTTGAGTTTGTCACAAATGCCACGATCTCCAAAACGAAGAATCGTGAGGTTGGTCGCAATGCAAACACAAGGTCCTCTAAAAGGCGTTAAAATCGTCGAGTTCGTCGGATTGGGGCCGGCACCTTTCGCCGCAATGCTGCTCTCTGACATGGGTGCGGACGTCATCCGCATCGATCGTCCCGGAGCTTTCGGGACAGGCGCGGCGGATGTGCTGGCGCGCGGACGACGCTCCGTTGCGCTTAATCTCAAGGATGAGGGCGACCAGGAAAAGTGCCAAGCCCTGGTCTCGAAGGCAGACATCCTGTTGGAGGGCTATCGTCCCGGCGTGATGGAACGCCTCGGCTTTGGCCCGGACGACATGCTCAAACTCAACCCCGCACTGGTCTACGGTCGCATGACGGGGTGGGGGCAGTTCGGCCCGCTGGCCCATGCCGCGGGACATGATATCAATTATATCTCGTTGAGCGGAGCCTTGGGGGCGATCGGGACCGAGCAAACGCCGGTCGCGCCGCTAAATCTCGTCGGTGATTTCGGTGGTGGTGCGCTCTACCTGGCCATGGGGGTTCTGGCGGCTCTTCATCACGCCCGTGCCTCAGGGCAGGGCCAGGTGGTCGATGCCGCCATTGTCGATGGATCCGCCTCATTGATGGCGTCCCAGTATCAGTTGATGGCGCTTGGATTATGGAAGCCTGATCGCGCCTCCAATCTGCTGGACGGCGCCGCGCATTTCTACGCGATTTATGAATGCGCTGACGGGCGCCATATTTCGCTCGGGCCGCTGGAGCCGGAATTCTACGCGCTATTCTGCGAGAAAGCGGGAATTGATGCGCAGGCCTTGCCCGCTGACTGGAGTGGCAAGAACTGGGAGCAGGGCAAAGCCGAATTCGAAGCGCTGTTCAAACAGCGTGCCCGGGATGAATGGTGTGAGCTTCTGGAAGGCACCGATGCCTGTTTCGCGCCGGTTCTGACCTATGAGGAGGCACATGCGCATCCGCACATGGTGGAGCGTGGCACATTCCAGACGGTGGAAGGCGTTGTCCAGCCGGCGCCTGCGCCGCGATTTTCGGCCACACCGTCAGCAATCCAGCGTGCAGCGGGGCAGCCGGGTGCGGACACCCAGGAGGTGTTGCGGGATTGGGGTGTGGAGCCCTAGCTCTGAATGGCGTCGTCGATATTGGCGGCGCCCAGATTGCCTGCCTGGTCCGATGAAATTCGCGCATAGGCAAAGTCGGCACCGTCGGCGGTGACACCTTTCATCTGGGCGTTCTCCCAGCGCGCATAACGCGCATTTATGCCGCCCAGATTGGTGCCCAGCGATCGCCCGCCGCCCAGCGTCAGGCTGTCCAGGCGGGCGCCGCGAAGGTCTGCGTGCGAGAGATTGGCACCGCTGAGATCCGCGCCCCTGAGGTCTGCATCGCGAAGATCGCAACCGCGCAGATCAGCCTGCACGAGCTTGGCGCCCTGCAGCGCGACAGCGCGCATATCCATACCGGAGAAGTTGGCCCCATGGGCCTGGATGGCGGTGAGTTCACGGTCGCGCAGATCACCAGCTTCGCGCATATCCATGCCCTTGAAACTGGCGGGAGCGCCTTCCTTGCCTTGTGTGCGGCAGAGCTTTTCATGGTCGCGCAGCTTGGAGGACAAGGGGCGGACATCGTCATCCGGTTCGAAGCCGTTCTCGCTTGCATCCTCCAACTCACCCGTGAGCATGCCGGAGGTGATCGCCTGAGCAAGCTTGAGGTCCTTTTCCAACGCGCCGCGCATGTCGGCATCAGTCAGGTCCGCGCCGGAAAAGTCCGTCGCGGTCAGGATGGCTCGCTGCATCACCGCGTTTTTCAACTTGGCGCGCAACAGTCGCGAATTATTCAGGTTGGCGTCGGAAAAGTCTGCGCCTTCAGCTTCCACGCCAGCAAGGCGGGCATGGGAGAAATTCACACCGCCCAGGCGCGCATTGCCCAGTTTTGTGCTCTGCACTGATGCTGTCGGGATGCCGTCGCTTCCACGGGCGGGCAAACGTGCCAGTTCGCGGAAGTCGGCGTTCTGGCATTGTGATGCAGACAGGTCGGCTTCGCTCATGTCGCAGCCACGAAGATCTGTATCGTCCAGATTGGCACCGATCAGGCGTGCGCCCACAAGTTTGGCACCGGAAAAATTCGCTCCGCGCAGATCCGATCCGGACAGATTGGCGCCGGTGAGATCGCAATCCGAGAAGCTGGCGTCCTGGAGATTGCGGTTGGTGAGATCCAGGCCGGAGAGATCCTCGCCGTCAAAACGCGCAAATCCGGCGCCTGCGCCAGCCAACGCACGCTCATGATCCGCACAGCGGCGGTCGATTTCTGCTTGTCGATCAGGGACGTTCGCGGGTGCGGGCAAGATCTGTCCTTAGAGGCTTTGCCGCAGCCTATGTGATTTGCAGGATTGCTAACAAGTCCCGAGCAGCAACTCTTTTAAAACAGGGTGATAAATCGTGTTCATAATCGTTCATCTCGGGTTCAGCGGCACTCTCTAATATCTGTATTCGAGGTCAGCGGCCGCATTTCAGTCCCTCGCCGGATCGCTGTCTCACTATCGAATTGATACCCCGAAGCGTCGACCGCCCCCAACGGTCGGCGTTTCTCTTTTTGCGTTGCGCTTGTGGGGGTGACAGGTTTTGTCTTGGGTGGTCGCCATAGTGGTCTCAACGTACCAATACGAGGAGATCATCATGGCGATCGCACTTCAGGCAATCATTCCCGGCGCAGCAGGTTCCCAGCGCAATCTGGTTCCCCACCGTTTCCGGGACGGATTTTTCCGGGTTCAGCGCCCCGGGGACGATATCAGCTGTATTCATGTCGAGGATGTTCGCTCGGTCTGTCGTTACCTGCACAAGGGTTATCAACTGGCCATGAGCGCGGCAGACGGCCATTCCATGCCGTCCTGGCTGCCGGCAGAACAGGTAAAGATCGCGATCCGCTAGGGCAGGCCCGGGAAATCGTCGCGACGATGCGGATTGACCAGTTGCGCCAGTTCTGCAGGTTCGATCACCTCCACCTGATCACCCCAGGCATAGAGATGCCAGCACATTTCCAGATGCCCGCTGGCTGTAAAACGAACATCAAGGCTGCCATCCGGGTTCGTCGTCATTTCCTGGTCCGGATGAAAACGATACCGGGCGGCGTGCGGCGCAGCTCTCGCTGAGAAACGCCAATGCACTGGCTTGTATTCCGCATCCGCCTGGAACACGCCGAATGATCGGGCCGCGTAGTTGGCCAGGTTGAAATCGGGATCGCGGGCAAACCATTCCTCGGTGGTTGTTGCCTGTTCGATATCCTCGATCCTGAAGTGACGGAGATGATTATCGTCTCGCGCCGGGTCCCTGGCGATCAGATAGCGCCGTGTTCCCAACAAGATGCCATAAGGCTCGATCTTGCGATCGCGAGCTGTTTCGTCATTGCGGCCGCGATAGCGAATAGTGAGGCGAAACGGGCCTTTCAGGGCGGCAGCAATGGCCTGGTCCACGGCTGCATCACTGGCCGGACGGGGGCCGGGTCGGGCGGCATGCCCCATCGCTTCCAGGAGGGCTTCCTCATCGGCCTCCAGGCCGGCGCGCCGACGATCCGAGGTCAGCAGTTTTACGGAACTTCCCAGCTCTGACAGCAAATGCGCCTCGCTGCCCAGTCCCGCAGACGTCAGGGTTTCCTTGGCCAGCTCGAGCGCGGCCAGCTGGTCCGCGGTCGGCGCAAAAAATTCGGAGACCTTGCCATGCGGAATTCGCCAGCGTTTGTGGCCTTCATAGTCGACATACGCCTCAGCGTCCGGGAACACGCTTTCGAGGGCCTGTGTCATGCGCTGAGCGGTGCGGCGAACACATCCGAAGGCGTCTTCGATTTCGGCGAGAGACACGCCCGTGCGACCATTGGCGAGGCGGGCAAGCTGTAAGAGATCAACGGCCTTGGCAAAGGACATGGTGCTAACTCCCTGGACCGGTGCAGCTTATCCGGACTTGGTGATTCTTTAACCGGACTCACGCTTAACAGGCCGCATGTCTGACAGCGAAGCCAATTCCGGTCCCAGTCGCAAACGTGCGGCCTTCATGGTCGTCGTCGCGGCGATCAGTCGTGCCATGGCGCGCGATGTGATGCTGTTTGCCGGAGGCGCCTCGTTTTTCGGCATGCTGGCCCTGTTTCCGGCCATCGCCCTGGCCATGTCAGTCTACGGCGTGGCGTTTTCGATCGAGGACGCAGAGCGCCAATTCGCGCGTTTCGCCGAGATCATGCCAGCAGGGGCCCAGGATTTTGTACTGGGTCAGATGTCCAGGATCGCGGACGCGCCGATTGCTGTTGTTTCGGCACAAGGTGCCCTGGCGCTGGCCATTGCGCTGTTTGCCGCATCACGAGGTGTCAAAGCCCTGATCGCCGGCCTGAACCATCTGGCCGAGGACAAGGACATTCGTAATGTCATTCATTTCAACATTCTGGCCATGGTCGGCGTGTTGATCGGCGGCGCCTTGCTGACCCTGGCCAATCTGGCTGTGCTGATCATCCCGGTCGTGCTGGATCAGGTGTCCGAGTTTCTCAACATCCCTGAACCCGACCTGGGTGTCCTGATCAATGAGTGGACTGCTGCCGGGCTGTCGATGTTCCTGGCGTTGGAGATGCTCTACCGGCTGACCATGCGCAAACGCGAACAGGCGGTGACCTGGCGTGCCTCGACAACCGCGGCGTTGGTCGCGACCGGATTATGGCTCGGTTTGTCGAAGGGTTTTTCAACTTATGTCACTGAAGTGATCGATTTTAGCGTCTATGGTTCACTTGGCGCTCTTGTCGTCTTCCTCTTGTGGATTTATTGGAGCGCATATGCCGTTTTCTTTGGCGGTGCTCTGGCGATTGAAATCGACGGTCGGCACCTCGGCAGATAAAACGGCATGTCCCTTTCGCTGGTGTTCTTCGCACCTGCAGTATAAACATGAACCAGTTATCAACTTTGAACTGAGGTCCTCATGAACAAGGTATATCCTGATGCCAAAGCCGCTCTGGACGGCTTGGTGTTCGACGGGATGACGATCATGGCCGGAGGTTTCGGCCTTTGCGGTATCCCAGAAAACTCCATCGCAGCGCTGCACGACACCGGTGTGAAGGACCTGACGGTGATTTCCAACAATTGCGGCGTGGACGGTTTCGGCCTCGGCGTGCTGCTGGACGCCAAGCAGATCAAGAAAATGATCTCCTCTTATGTTGGCGAGAACAAAGAGTTCGAGCGCCAGTATCTGGAAGGCGAGCTGGAGCTGGAATTCAACCCGCAAGGCACGCTGGCCGAGCGTATTCGTGCTGGCGGAGCGGGCATTCCCGGCTTCTTCACCAAAACAGGTGTCGGCACCCTGATCGCAGAGGGCAAGGAACACCGCGAGTTCGACGGTGAGACCTACATCATGGAAACCGGCCTGACGGCCGACGTCGCCATCGTCAAGGCATGGAAAGCGGATCCGCAGGGCAATCTGATGTTCCGCAAGACGGCACGTAATTTCAATCCGATGATGGCAACGGCGGGCAAGATCACCATTGCCGAGGTTGAGGAAATCGTCGGTCTGGGCGAGCTGGATCCGGATCAGATCCACACGCCGGGCATTTTTGTCCAGCGCATCGTCAAGGGCGAGTTTGAAAAGCGCATCGAGCAGCGCACCATTCGTGAGCGGGAGAACGCATAATGGCCTGGACACGTGATGAAATGGCAGCGCGTGCTGCCCTGGAACTCGAAGACGGTTTCTACGTCAATCTTGGCATTGGCATCCCGACGCTTGTCGCCAACCATATTCCCGACGGGATCGACGTCACCCTGCAGTCGGAAAACGGTATGCTGGGCATGGGCCCGTTCCCGTTTGATGACGAGGTGGATGCCGATCTGATCAATGCGGGCAAGCAGACGATCACCGAGCTGCGCCGCACCAGCTATTTCTCTTCGGCAGACAGTTTCGCCATGATCCGCGGCGGCCATATCGATTTGTCGATCCTGGGTGCGATGGAGATTTCCGAAGACGGCGATATCGCCAACTGGATGATCCCGGGCAAGCTGGTCAAGGGCATGGGCGGTGCCATGGACCTGGTGGCCGGCGTCAAGCGCGTGGTCGTCATCATGGATCACGCCAACAAGCGCGGCGAACCGAAACTGCTCAAGGAATGCTCCTTGCCGCTGACCGGCAAGAATTGCGTTCACCGCATCATTACGACGCTCGGCGTGTTCGATGTGAAGGATGATGGCCTCGAGCTCATTGAGCTGGCGCCCGGCGCGACGCTGGACCTCATCGAGGAACAAACGGAAGCCAAATACACGGTTTCCGACAAGCTGGTTTCCCACGAACCGGCTTGATGACAGAATGCTCAGGCGGTTCACAGCCATGTGAGCCGCCTAAGCAAGGTTTAATAACCCTAGACATTTAACGTGTTATGAGGTGCGTCGGCTATGCGAGGAGCCAGACATGCCTTTAACGCGAATTTCCCTGAATAATCCGGCTGCGGTTTTTGTTGTCATTGCGCTGATTGCCCTGGCAGGCCTGGTTGCGTTCAGTCGGCTCCCCATCCAGCTCTTCCCGGATATCGAACGGCCACAGGTCAACATCTCGACCTTCTGGCGATCCGCCTCTCCACTGGAGATGGAGTCCGAGATCATCGAGCCGCAGGAGCAGGCGCTCGCCGGTCTTCCCGGTCTGGAGGAAATGCGCGTCTTTACCGGTGAAGGAAATGCCTTCATCAATCTGACCTTCGCGGTCGATACGGACATGACGCAAACCGCGATCGAAATTTCCAACCGATTGTCACAGGTTCCTCCTCTGCCGCGCGACGCCATCGGCCCTAATATCGGATCGTTTGGCGGTGATGCGCAGCAAAGCCTGATCTGGTTTTTTCTTCAGGCCTTGCCCGGCAACCCCCAGGACATCCACGAGTATTCTGGCTTCGTCAGCGACACGATCATCCCGCGACTGGAAGGGATACCCGGCGTCGCAAGCGTACAGGTGGGCTGGGGGCTTCGTCCTGAGGAGCTGCAGATCACCGTTGATCCCTATCGCGCTGCGGCTCTGGGCGTGACGCTGCCACAGATCAGTGCGGCGATTGCCAACAATTCCGACGTCTCCGGTGGCAATGCCGAGATCGGCCGACGCTCTTATCAGATGCGGTTCGAGGGAGAATTCGATCCGCTTGAGATGGGCGAGTTAGTCATCGACTGGCGCGATGGCAGCCCTGTGCGCCTGAACGATGTGGCCGAAGTTGAGGTCGCGTTCGGAGAGGCCAATAACTTTACCTATCAAAACGGCAATCCGGCGATGGGTATCGAAGTCCGCCGTCAGCAGGGCGCGAACGTGCTGGCTTCTCTTGAAGCCGTTAAAGCCGAGGTTGATCGTATCAATGAGGACCTTCTGGCCGACCGGCAGCTGGTCATGGCTCCGTCATTCGACGCCTCTGTATTCATCAATCGAGCAATCGACCTGGTGGTTGTAAATCTCTTCCTGGGTGTCGGTCTGGCCGTTTTTGGACTCTGGCTGTTCCTGCGCAGGATGCGAGCGACGATCATCATCTCCGCTGCCATCCCGGTCTGCCTGCTCTCGACGCTGATCGTATTGTATCTGTTTGGTCGAACCCTGAACGTGATTTCTCTGGCAGGCCTGGCCTTTGCGACCGGCATGGTGATGGATGCCGCCATTGTGGTGCTCGAAAACATCATCCGTCGTCGCGAAGCAGGTGAAGACAGTCACACCGCTTCGCAGGAGGGAGCATCCCAGGTCTGGGGCGCGCTACTGGCCTCGACGGTGACAACCGTCGCTATTTTTCTTCCGCTGATCTTCGTTCGCGATGTCGAGGGGCAGCTGTTCGCAGATCTGGCTCTGACCATTGCCGTCGGGGTCGGGCTTTCCATGATTGTCGCAGTCACAATCCTGCCGGTTGCGGTCAAGCAATTCGTCCGGGATCGCAAGACGCAGACGGAACAACCGCTCCTGAACCAGGTCGCGGATGGCGTTATGTGGCTATCCAACACACCGCGCCAGCGTCTGGCGCTGGCAGTGGCCCTGATCCTCTTGCCTTGTGCGATGGCATGGTGGTTCAAGCCGGACCAGGGCTATCTGCCCGAAGTGAAGCGTGATGCCGTCGACGCATTCTGGATTTTTCCACCAGGCACGAATATCGAATGGATCGAGGAAGAAGTTGCCTTGCGCATCGTCGAACGCCTCGAACCCTACATGTCTGGCGAACAAGAGCCGCGACTTCGTAACTACTATTTCGGGACATTCCCTGGGGGCGGTGGCGCCACTGCAGGTATCCGTGTTACTGATCAGTCGCGCGTGCAGGAATTGGAACAGATCGTTCGCGAGGAGATTATCGGCGGCATTCCCGACGTCGTCTTCAGTTCGGCGCAACAGGGCAATCTGTTCGGCGGCTTCCAACAGGGCGGCGGAATTCAGGTCAATATCCAGTCCGCAGATCCAGACGCACGCGCCAGGGCGGTGAACGTTGGCCTGTCGATGCTGCGGGAACGGTTCCCGGGTATCAACATCAACGCCAATCCGCCACCACAGGCGACTCAACCGCGGCTGACGATGGTGCCCAATGACCGGCGTATCCAGGAAGCCGGCTGGGCCCGGCGCAACGTCGCGAGCATGATTGCCATGCTCGGTGATGGCCAGTTCATCGGCGAGTATTTCGATGGCGATAGTCGTATGAATATGATCCTGCGGACTGAAGGCTGGGAAACACCGGACGAGCTGGCAGGGTTGCCGATCGCGACGCCTTCGGGTGCGATCGTGCCCCTTGGTGATCTTGTTAGCGTCCGCGAGGAAGTCGGGGTCGGCGGTATTCAGCGGCTCAATCGTCGTCGGACAGTGACCATCAACATCAATCAGCCCGAAGATCTGACCTTGGGAGAGATCGTCGACGTCATCCAGAACGAGGTCGAGCCGGCGATCATGGCCGAATTGTCGACTTCAGGCTCTGTGACCTATGGCGGCAGCGCCGACAGCCTGCAGCGTGCGAACGAAACCATGTTGATGAATCTCGCCATGGCGCTGGTCGTACTGTTCATGATCCTGGCGGGTCTGTTCCGGTCGCTGCGCGATGCTCTGCTCGTACTGGTGTCCATTCCGCTGGCCGCTGTCGGCGGGGTGATCCTCCTCGCCATACTGGACCTGTTCGTGACCCAGCCGCTCGATCTGCTGACCCAGATGGGCTTCCTGATTCTGCTGGGCCTGGTCATCAACAACGCCATCCTGCTGGTCGACCAGACCCGTCAGGGTGAGCGGTCCGGGCTGGCCCGCCGCGACGCTGTCGAACAGGCCCTGCGCATGCGTCTGCGCCCGATCTTCATGTCGACCATGACCAGCCTGCTGGGCATGCTGCCGCTGTTGCTCAATCCCGGACCCGGCAGTGTCATCTATCGCGGCCTGGCCGCGGCGATTGTCGGTGGCATGACCGTCAGCCTCATCTTCACGCTTATTCTCATTCCCTGTCTTCTGCGCCTCGGGGAAGGGCGCCGGGAACAGGCCATCACTGGTGCGACGTCGTCGCAGCCAGCTGAATAAAGGGACAGACCATGTTCAATTCTCTTCGCTCGGGCGCAATCGCAGGCCTGGTATTTGGCGGCCTTGCTGTCCTGTCCACACCGGCGCAGGCCCAGAACGGCCCACCGCCCGCCATTGTGCGCATAGGCGAGATCGTCGAGCTCGACATGGCCCGCACCATCACCACGCCAGCCAGCGTCATTGCGCGCAATGATGCCCGCATTGCCGCGGAAGCCTCCGGCCGTATCATCATGATCGCGGAGCCGGGTGAGTATATCGAAGCGGGCGGCGTGATCGCCCAGCTTGATAACCGGCAAGCCCGCATCCAGCTGGATGAGGCGCGGGCCAATCTGGCGCGGTCGACTGCCAATGCCAGCTACCAACAGGCAGAAGCGGAACGCTTTGCCCGTCTTGCGGAGAATGGCACGGTCCCGCCGACGCGGCTGCGGGAGGTTGAGCTGGCACGTGATCTGGCCCAGCAGGACCAGCGCCAGGCGCGCGCCAACATGCAACGCGCGGAGTTAGAGCTCGAGCGTACGCAAATTCTTGCGCCGTTTGCCGGACGTGTTGCCGAACGCCTGATCGAGGTGGGCGAGCTGTCTGCACCCGGGCGTGAAATCGCGCGCCTGGTAGACACAGAGCACACCGAAGCCATCGCCATGGCACCGGTGGCCATCGCGCCTTACTTGCAGGTCGGCCAGACGGTTTCGGTGTCGCTGAGCGAGGGCGAAAGCATCCAGGCACCCATTCGGGCCATCATCCCGGTGGGTGACGCCGTGTCACGGACGTTTGAGGTGCGGATCGATCTTGAAGGAACAGGATGGCTGGTCGGGTCTGCGGCCCGTGCTGCTTTCCCGGCGGAAACCCCGCGCTCGCAGATGGCGGCGCCTTATGACGCGGTTATCCTGCGCGCGAACGGGTCGTTTGTCTTCACGGTCGATGCCGAGAACATCGCCCACCAGGTCTCGGTTGAAACCGGTGTGCGCTCTGGTGGCTTCATCGCCATTGATGGCGAGATCGAGCGCGGTCAGCGTGTGGTGGTGTCCGGCGCGGAAACGCTCAGCGAGGGCCGCCCGGTGCAGGAACAGCAGGACGACGCCTAGTCGTCAGCACTCCACGACGTTGACAGCAAGGCCGCCCTGGCTGGTTTCCTTGTACTTTTCCATCATGTCCAGGCCGGTCTGGCGCATGGTCTCGATGACCTGGTCCAGCGAGACTTTCATGTCTTCGGAATTGGCCCTGAGGGCGAGGCGAGCAGCGTCGATCGCCTTGATGGCACCGATGGCATTGCGTTCGATGCAGGGCACCTGGACCAGCCCACCAACAGGATCGCAGGTCAAACCCAGATTGTGCTCCATACCGATCTCGGCGGCATCTTCGATCTGGTGATTGTCGGCGCCCATGGCAGCCGCCAGGGCGCCTGCAGCCATCGAGCAGGCGACGCCCACTTCGCCCTGACATCCCGCCTCGGCACCGGAGATGGAAGCGTTCTTCTTGTACAGCGAACCGATGGCTGCTGCGGTCAGGAAAAAGCGTTGCAGTGCTTCCTCGTCGTCGGGGTCACGATGATAACGATCGAAATAGCGCGCAACGGCAGGAATGATGCCGGCAGCGCCATTGGTGGGAGCCGTGACGACGCGACCGCCTGCGGCATTTTCCTCGTTTACGGCCATGGCCCAGAGATTGATCCAGTCCATCGGCGCCAGCGGATCGTCCGTCGGGTTTTTCGCCTCTGCCTTGAGGTCCCGGAACATTTTGGGCGCCCGGCGTTTGACGTTCAGCCCGCCGGGCAGGATGCCATCCTGGCGCAAACCGCGATCGATACAGTCCTCCATGGTCCGCCAGAGGCCCTCAATGCCGGCACGGATCGTGTCTTCCGGCAGGAAGGCCCGTTCGTTTTCCAGCATGATCCGGTGGATGGAAAGGCCAGTGCGCTCGCCGATATCCAGCAATTCCTGGGCGGAGTTGAAGGGGTAGGGCTCACCTTCCTTTACATCCGCGGCGGAATTACGCCCCGCCTCGTGCTCGTCAATGACAAAGCCGCCGCCGATGGAATACCAGATCTCCTCGCGCAGCAGGTCTTCGCCCGGTCCGAACACCTTGAATTTCAGAGCGTTGGAGTGGAAGGGCAGTCGAATATCCCCGCGAAAATCCAGATCCTGCTTCTCGACGAACGGGATCTCCCGGCCATTGGCCAGCTTGAGCGTGTTTTCCTGCCGGATCCGGGCGAGGCGGTCGGGAACGGTGTCCGGGTTGAGCTTGGCGGGGTCATTGCCTTCCAGGCCCAGCAGAACTGCAGTGTCGGTGCCGTGTCCCAGTCCGGTCAGGGCGAGGGAGCCGTAAAGCTCGGTCTCGATCCGGGCAATATCGAGCCCGTCCGCAATCGCGCGATCCATGAAGACCTTGCCCGCCTTCATGGGGCCGACCGTATGCGAGCTTGACGGGCCTATTCCGATCTTGAACAGGTCAAAGACACCAAAATGCATGTTTCAGTCCTGAATTCAGCCGTCGCCGAGGCCGCGGTCGCGGGTGAAGGCGTTGAAGCAGATGATGGTCTGCGTGTCCTTGATACCCGAGATTGTCTGAACCTTCTGGTTCACGAAGCGGCCGATATCGGCATCGTCCGAGAGCGTGAACTGGGCGAGCAGGTCAAATGCTCCTGAAATCGAGTGCACCATCGGCGCCTCGTCGAGATTGTCCACCAGCGCAGCCGCGACGTCATAGGTCCGGCCGAGCTCGCATTTGATGAAGACGTAAAACTGGCGCATCTCGCTCCCCTGGAAGGTTGATTCACGCCAAACTAGTACGTCATCCGCGAAGTTTGAAACGCTGAATCTTGCCGGTCTGTGTTTTCGGCAGTGCGTCAATGAATTCGATCCGGCGAGGATACTTGTAGGGGGCAATCTCGGCCTTCACGTGTGACTGCAGGGCCTCGATCAGCTCGCCGTCGCCGTCATGCCCTTCCGCCAGCACCACAAATGCGCTGACGACGGCGCCACGTTCGGGGTCTGGCAAGCCGACAACGGCGGCTTCGGCAACCGCATCATGGCCAAGCAGGGCCTGTTCGACTTCCGGGCCAGCGATATTATAGCCGCTGGAGACGATGAGGTCGTCGGCGCGCGAGACGTACCAGAAATACCCGTCGGCATCCCGGGTGTAGAGATCGCCCGTGAAGTTCCAGCCATCCCGGACGTATTGCGCCTGGCGGTCATCACACAGGTAAAGACAGCCGGTTGGTCCTTTCAGGGCCAATTTTCCGGTTTCGCCGCTGGGAAGCGTACTGCCGTCTTCCCCGACGATCCGGGCCTGGTATCCCGGGACGACCTGGCCGGTTGCACCGGGGCGGACCTTGTCCGCTGTCGAGGAGATGAAGATGTGGATCATCTCGGTCGCGCCAATGCCATCGATCAGGCGGATTTTAGTCTTGTCGAAAAAGGCGTCGGACGTGGCTGCGGGCAGGTGCTCGCCAGCCGAAACACCCTTGTCGAGACTGGAGAGGTCATGCTGATCCCACAACTCCATCATGGCGCGATACCCGGTCGGTGCGGTGAAGCTGGTGGTGACTTTGAAGCGCTCTATGGTCTCGCACAGGGCTTCGAAACCGGGGCGGTCGGGAAAGGCGACGGCGATCCCGGCGCGCGCCGGGAAAACCAGAAAGGCACCCAGTCCAAAGGTGAAGGCCAGGGGCGGGGTGCCTGCAAAAACATCGTCTGGCTGTGGTTGGAGGCAGTGGCTGGCAAACGTGTCGGCCATGGCCAGGATGGCGGAATGAAAGTGGGCGCAGGCCTTGGGCTCGCCGGTTGTGCCCGATGTGCACGCCAGCAGGGCCACATCATCACGCGCTGTGTCCGCATTGTCGAACACGGTGGGCTTGGACGCGACGGACGTTTCAAATGACCCATCGCCAGCCCAGTCCGCGATGCAGGAGAGCTTGCCCGTCATCTCGCGCGCTTCTTCAACAACATGGCGTAGTTTGTTGTCACAAAGCGCAAAATTGACCTCAGCCTTGTTGGCGATCTTGGCCAGTTCACCCGCGCGCAGCATCGGCATGGTGGTAACCGCAACAGCACCAGCCTTGAGCACGGCATACCAGGCGACAGAAAGGGCAATGCCGTTGAAGCCGTGCAACAGGACGCGATTGCCCGGAACAATGCCCAGATCGTCGACCAGCAGGTTCGCTGTCTGGTTGGCGCGCTCGAGAAGCTGGCGATAGGTCAGCGTCTCGGCGGCCGTGTAGATCGCGACCTTGTCACCCAGGCCCTTGTCGACCGTGCGATCGAGCAGTTCCACCGCGGCATTCAGCCGGTCTGGATAAACGGGCGCATCGCCGCCTGTCAGGAATTCCGGCCGTTGCGAAGCGGCGGGAAGATTATCGCGACAGAACGTATCGGCATGTCCGGAAACGATCATCGAACTCTCCGTGCGGCTATCAAGGGTGCTCATGATGGCAGGACCGCAGTGGCTTCCAGCTCGACCTTGGCCCTTTCTTCGATCAGTCCGGCGACGATGACAAAGGACATCACCGGATAGCTCCGCCCCATCAGCTCTTTCCAACTCGCTCCGATCAGCTTGCTGGCTGCCAGATAGTCTTCTCGCGACGTCACATAGCCAGTAAGGCGAACAATGTGCTCGGGTTTGCCACCACCTGCATCGAGGACGGCGATGACGTTTTGCAGCGCCTGGTGAAATTGTTCGGCAAAATCATCGGAGACAATGGTTTCGGTCTCGTCCCAGCCGATCTGGCCGGCAATGAAGATCATCTCGCCATTACATTTGATGCCATTGGAATATCCGCGGGGGCGGGGCCAACCGCGTGGATTGATAATATCCATCAACTATCCTCCATGCTTCGCTCGATCCTGGCCCTGAGCGAGTCCGGGATGCGCACGGGCTTGTTGCCCTCCATGCGAATGAAAACGAGGGTTTGCTGTACGACTGCGCGCAGTTCTCCCTCGCATTGAATATTGACCTGAAGGCAGATCGAGCTGCGGCCGAGCCGGACCAGCTGCAACTCCAGCTCAACCAGGTCATCGAGACGGCTAGGGGCCTTGAAATCCACCTGGATGGTCGCGGTTGGAACGCCGAAACCATCCTGCAGGATCATCTGGTCGAAGCCGTAGCCAATAGACCTGAACCAGTCCTCGATGGTTGCATTAATCATTTCGAAATAGCGAGGGTAGAACACGATGCCCGCCGGATCCACATCGGCGAAGCCCACCTTGTGCCGATGCGTAAAGCTCATGACGTGGCTCCCGACAGATGGGCCCGGGCGATCACGAGCTTCTGCACTTCCGAGGCACCTTCATAAATGCGCAAGGCGCGGACCTCGCGGTAAAGCGCTTCGGGCACAGACCCCTTGGTCACGCCCAGTCCACCGAAAATCTGGACCGCCATGTCGATGGTCTGCTGGGCGCTTTCTGTTGCATGCAGCTTGGAAAGCGCCGCCTCGCGCGTAATCCGTGCGGCGCCATTATCCTTGGCCCAGGCCCCGCGATAGATCAGTAGCGCGCTGGTATCGATCCCCAGCACCATTTCGGCGAGCTGGGTCTGTACGCCCGCCAGGTCGGCCAGTGAGGCACCGAACAGCTGGCGCGATGTTGCACGGCGCGTGGCTTCATCCAGGGCGCGGCGCGCAAATCCCAGCGAGGCAGCGCCGACCGTGGAGCGGAAGACGTCCAGTGTCGCCATCGCGATCTTGAACCCCTCGCCGGATACACCGATCAGACGGTCAGCGGGCAGGCGACAATCATTGAAACGCAGATGAGCCAGCGGATGCGGGGCGATCGTGTCGATACGCTCGACGATCTCCAGGCCCGGCGTGTCCGCGTCCAGGATAAAGGCGCTGAGCCCACGGGCACCTTCGGCTTCTCCCGTACGGGCAAACACGACGTAGAAGTCGGCTATGCCGCCATTCGAGATGAAGGTCTTTTCACCGTTCAGCCGGTATTCGCCATCGACCAGCTCTGCCGTCGTGGCGAGGTTGGCCACGTCTGATCCCGCTTCCGGCTCGGTCAGGGCAAAGGCGGCGCAATACTCACCATTTGCGACTTTGGGCAGATAGTGTTGGCGCTGCTGCGGCGTTCCAAACAAGGAGATAGCGCCGGAGCCCAGCCCCTGCATGGCAAAGACAAAGTCTGCGAGGCCGGAGCGATAAGCGAGATGTTCGCGGATCAGGCACAGGGTCCGCACATCGAGTCGATCCGCATTGACCGGCACGGCGTGTGAGGTCCAGCCCGCGGCGGCGAGGTCTTTCAAGATCGTGCGACAGTCCGCGTCGACGTCCGCGTGATCGTGAAAACCCTCATCGCCAAATCGCGCCTTCGCCCAGGCGTCGATATCGGCCGCCAACGCACGGTGAGTGTCCTCGAGGAAGGGCCAGTCGAGATAGGAGCGGTCTGCCATGTCAATTGCCCTCGAAAACGGGTTTTTCCTTGGCAACGAAGGCGCGGTAGGCGCGTTCGAAGTCCTGGGTCTGCATGCAGATGGCCTGGGCCTGGGCTTCGGCCTCAATGGCTGTGTGCAAGCTCATATCCCACTCGGTGTTGAGCTGGTTCTTGGTCATCGCATTGGCAAAGGTCGGGCCGGTGCGGATGCGCCGGGCCCAGTCATCCGCCGTCTGTGCAAGATCTTCCGGCTCGACGAGCGCATTGAAAAAGCCCCAGCGTTCGCCTTCCTCGGCGCTCATCGACCGGCCGAAATAGAGCAACTCGGAGGCTCTGCCCTGGCCGATGATGCGCGGCAGGATCGCGCAGGCGCCCATGTCACAGCCCGCCAGGCCAACCCGGTTGAACAGGAAGGCAGTCTTGGAGCGGGGCGTGGAAATCCGAAGATCGGACGACATGGCGATGATTGCACCAGCCCCGACACAGATCCCGTCTATCGCCGCGATAATCGGTTGCGGGCAATCGCGCATGGCCTTGACCAGGTCACCCGTCATGCGCGTGAAATCGAGCAGTTCGGGCATGTCCATATAGACCAGCGGACCGATGATTTCGTGGACATCGCCGCCGGAACAGAAATTTTCGCCCGCGCCGGAGAAAATCAGGACTTTCACATCCGGCACGTAGCAAAGGTCGCGCAGGAAGTCGCGCAGCTCGGCATAGCTTTCGAATGTCAGCGGGTTCTTGCGCTCTGGACGATTGAGAGTGATCCGGCCGATGCCGTCCTCGAAGTCCCAGAGGAAGTGTTCAGGCGAGTAGTTTGCGGGGTCAAGACGCACGGTGTTCTCCGGACTTGAAACGAGGTGAATGCAGGATGTGATCGAGGTTGGCGCTCAGGGCGTCCGCGATATCGGCGGGCACGGCGTTGAGGAGTTCGTCCACCCAGACGGCATGGGCGGCTGCAATCTCGGCAAAGCGTTCGCGGCCCGTCGCGGTGCTTTCGATATGAAAGCTGCGACGATCATTGGGCAGGGGGGTTCGGGTGACCCAGCCGTCTTCGACCAGGCGGGTGATCAGCCCGGTCACATTGCCATTGGACACCAGCAAACGGTCAGACAGCTGCCCCATGGTCAAAGGGCCGTCGGAGCGCTCGAGGGCGGACATCAGGTCAAAGCGGGCAAGGCTGATATCGAATTCCCGGGTCAGACGCGCCCGGATCTCCCGCTCGATCAGGCCCACAGTCCTGTACAGCCGCAGCCACAGCCTGAGGTGCTGCTGGGTGCCAGTCGGCGAGGATGGGGCTGTCAGTGCCACTAGATTGCGCCGCCCGCGATCATGATGGCCTGCCCTGAGACGGATGCGCTGAGCGGCGAGCACAGCCAGGTGACCATCTCGGCCACTTCCTCAGGACGGATCAGGCGGCCCTGGGGATTGTTCTTGGTCAGCTCGGCCAGGGCTTCATCCCGCGAGCGGCCGGTCTTTTCCATGATGTTGGCGACGGAATTGTCGACGATTGCGGTATCGACATAACCGGGACAGACCGCGTTCACGGTCAGATTGGTCTTGGCGTATTCCAGCGAAAGCGATTTGGTCAGTCCCACGACGGCGTGCTTGGACGCCACATAGGGAGCGATATAGGCCCCACCGCGCAGGCCTGCGATCGAGGCGATGTTGACGATACGTGCGTAGTCCGCGCGCATCATGTCGCCGATGACCGCCTCGCTACACCGGAACAGACCCTCGACATTGACCGCCTGGATGCGGCGCCATTCCTCCAGCGAGGTCTTGTGGAAAGCAGACGCTGCAGCAATTCCGGCGTTGTTGACGAGGATGTCGACCGGGCCATCTGCCATGGCCGCGCCAAAGGCCTGCTGCACGCTGGCATCGTCGGTGACATCCACCTTGATCGCCCGCGCGCCATCGATCCCGGCCGCGGCAGCCTGCAAGCGTTCGAGATTGCGCGCCATCAGGATGACCTTGGCGCCCTGGGCTGCGAGATCCTTGGCGCAGGCGACACCGATACCTGTCCCGCCTCCCGTGATGACAGCTGTACGTCCGCTTAACGTGCTCATGCGCGTTGCTCCATTTCCTGGGCTTTCTTGAGATTGCGGCCGAGCTGTTCAAAGCCGGCAACATAGGGGTTGGGGGCGGCAAGGCCGCGATAGCCGAGCTCGGCGGCCGCGCGCAGGGTCCAGTTGGGGTCTGCGAGATGCGGACGCGCCAGGGCTACCAGGTCAGCTCGGCCGGCCGCCAGGATCGAATTGACGTGATCAGGTTCGAAGATATTGCCGACCGCCATGGTGGCGCAGCCGATACTGTTGCGGATCTGGTCAGAGAAGGGGGTCTGGAACATCCGGCCGTAAACCGGGCGGGCGCGGGGGCTGGTCTGGCCAGCGGACACATCGATCAGATCGGCACCCGCCTCGATAAAGGCCTGGGAGATTCGGACGGTGTCATCTCCGGTAATCCCGTCCTCTCCAAGCCAGTCCGTGGCGGACAAGCGGATCGCCATCGGTTTGTCGGCAGGCCATGCATTTCGCATGGCTTCAAATACTTCCAGCGGAAACTTGATCCGGTTTTCGAGCGAGCCGCCGTATTCGTCCGTACGTTGATTGGAAATCGGCGTGATGAAGCTGGACATCAGGTAGCCGTGCGCGCAATGCAGCTCGACCATATCGAAACCGGCATCCAGTGCCCGACGTGTCGCGGCCACGAAATCCGCCTTGACGGCATCCATGTCCGCTCGTGTCATCTCCCGTGGCAGCTGGCTGCTTTCAGACCAGGCGATGGCGGAAGGCGCGATGATCTCCCAATTGCCACTCTTCAGGGGCAGGTCATAGCCTTCCCATCCGACGCGCGTGGACCCCTTGCGGCCGGCATGGCTGAGCTGGATCGCCATCTTGGCGTTGGAGTGGCTGTGCGCGAAATCCGTGATTTCACGCCAGGCTTGCACATGTTCGTCGGTGTAAAGGCCAGCACATCCCGGCGTGATGCGGGCGTCGGCACTGACATCCGTCATCTCGGTGTAGACCAGTCCTGCACCGCCCATACAGCGGGCCCCATAATGGGTCTTGTGAAAAGCGTTCGGCGTGCCGTCCGTTGCGGAGTACATGCACATCGGCGAGACCACGACACGGTTGTCCAGGCGCATGTCCCGTAATTCGAATGGCGCAAACATGGGCGGGCGAGGGGGAGTGTCGCCGGACTGGCTGCCGGACGTATCAAACCAGCGCTCCACGCTTCCCAGCCACTCGCTGTCACGCAGTCGCAGGTTCTCATGGCTGATGCGCTGCGAGCGGGTCAGCAATGAATACGCGAACTGTTTGGGCTCGAAACGAAGATAACGGTCCAGGTGTTCAAACCATTCCGTCGAATTGCGCGCAGCACTCTGCAGTTTCAGGACCTCGACCTTGCGAGCTTCCTGGTAGTCGTGCAGGCCTTCGGCGAGCGGTTTGTCCGTCGAGGTGAGAACGTCGGCCAGCATGATGGCGTCCTCGAAGGCCAGCTTGGTGCCCGAGCCGATCGAGAAATGCGCGGTATGGGCTGCGTCTCCGAGCAGGATCACATTGTCATGGATCCAGGTCTCGCAGAGAACGCGGGGAAAGTTGAGCCATGCCGAGCCGCGCAGGTGCCTGGCATTGGACATGAGTGCATTGCCATCCAGCCAGTCCGCGAAGAGTTCCTCGCACTTGCGACAGGTCTCCTCTGTGTCGAACTTGTCAAAACCCAGCTTTTCCCAGGTGTCCGGCTCGCACTCGACGATGAAGGTCGAGGTCTCGTCATCGAAGCGATAGGCGTGTGCCCAGACCCAGCCATGCTCCGTCTCGGTGAAGATGAAGGTGAAGGCCTCGAACACCTTGTTGGTGCCCAGCCAGATGAACTTGTTCTTTCGGATTTCCACATCCGGCTTGAACACATCGGCATAGGTGTTGCGGATTTTTGAGTTGATCCCGTCGGAAGCGATGATGATATCCGCGTCGGCGAAGGCGCTCAGATCCGGATCGATCTCGACATTGAAATGCAGATTGACGCCCAGCTCACGAGCGCGGTCCTGGAGGATGTTGAGCAAATGCTTGCGTCCGATACCGCAGAACCCGTGCCCGGTCGACGTTTCGACCGCGCCACCAAAATGAACATCGATATCGTCCCAGTGGGCCAGGCTGTCCGCGATCGCCGACGCGCTGGTCGGATCATTGCCTTCGAGGTTTTCCATCGTCTGGTCGGAAAACACCACACCCCAGCCAAACGTGTCGCCGGGCTTGTTGCGCTCATAGACATCGATCTCGCAATCGGCGTCGCGCAATTTCATGGATATCGCGAAATAGAGACCGGCGGGGCCGCCGCCCAGGCATGCAATTTTCATGATAGGGCTCCCGATTGGGTTTCATATGCAGACAGGCGTTCCCCGCTCTCGGCGAGGCGAATGAGCAGGTTCGACGCGGTCCACCAGCGGTCGCCGAAACGCTCGGCATTGGCACGTATTCCGGCCAGGACCGTATCCAGTCCTATTGTGTCCGCGTAGAACATGGGGCCGCCGCGATACCGCGGGAATCCGTACCCATTGGCATAAACAACATCGATGTCGCTGCCGCGCCATGCGATGCCTTCATCGAGGATTTTTGCGCCCTCATTGATCAGGGCGAGCATGCAGCGATCCACGATCTCGCTGTCGTCGAATTCGCACAGGCTGATGCCCTGTTCGGACCGAACGGCGCGCAGCACATCCTCGAGCGTTTCGTCATCGAGCGGGGTCCGATCGCCTTTTTCGTAGCGATAAAAGCCCGCGCCGGTTTTCTGGCCCTTGCGGTCCATTTCCACCAGCCTGTCATAGACGAGGAAAGCACGCTGCTCGAAACTCTCCGGATCCAGTTTCTGGCGGTTCATGTAACCGATATCCAGACCGGCCATGTCGCCCATGGTGAACGGGCCCATGGGCATGCCGAAATCGGTCAGTGCCTTGTCGATCTGACGTGGAGACGCGCCTTCCAGCAGCATCAAGCCCGCTTCGCGTCCATAACAGGACAGCATGCGATTGCCGATAAAGCCGTGACAGACACCCGACACCGCCGCGACCTTGCGCATGCGTTTGCCCAGCTGCATCGCGCTGGCCAGTACAGTCGCCGAGGTTTTCTTGCCGCGTACGACCTCGAGCAGCCGCATGATATGGGCGGGCGAGAAAAAGTGCAGGCCCAGCACACGCTCCGGATTGGCAACCCGCTCAGCGATCGCGTCCACATCGAGATAGGAGGTGTTGGTGGCAAGGACGGCGTGTTCGCCAACCACATTTGCCAGCTGGGCGAACACCTTGTGCTTGATCTCGATGTCCTCGAAGACGGCCTCGATGACGATATCGCTGTCCGACAGGTCGGAATACTGGGTGGTGGCCGTCAGTCGACCCAGGATTTCGGAACAACCGGCCTCACTAAGGCGTCCCTTGGTGACATCATTCTGGAATATGGTCTTGATGCGGTTATAGCCCGCCTGAAGTGCCTGGTCGGACATGTCCAGCAGCTTGACCGACAAGCCAGCGGACAGAAGCGAGGCGGCGATGCCGACGCCCATTGTGCCACTGCCAATCACTGCGGCGCGTTCCAGCGATAAAGGTTCTGTTCTCGGCCCGGGTAGCTTGGCGGATTTGCGTTCCGCGAAGAACAGGTGGCGCATGGCCGCAGACTGGGTGTCAGACATTCGCTCGAGGAAAAGCTCACGCTCGCGCTTGAGCCCGGAGACAATGTCCAGCGTGGCGCTGGCCTCAACCGCATCGATGGCGGCCAGCGGCGCCTTTTGCCCGCGTTGGCGTTTGGCTGCGTGCGCCCGCCAGTGATCGACCGCGGAGGCATCGATCTCGGGGTTTGGCCGCGCGCCTGTCGAGCGCTTGTCATCCCGTGACTTGCTCTTGGCAAAGGCGAGCGCGGAAGCGGACAGGTCACTCCCGGCTATGGCGTCGGCGATCCCGGTCTCCAGGGCTTTCGCCGCAGAAATCGGCTTGCCCTCGCTGGCCATTTCCAGTGCCAGGGCCATGCCAGCGATGCGGGGCAGACGCTGGGTGCCACCGGCGCCGGGGATCAGGCCCAGGGTGACTTCGGGAAGGCCGACCCTGGCCTTGGCGTCCATCACGCGGAAATCACACCCCAGCGCTATCTCAAGTCCCCCGCCCAGGGCCTGGCCATGGATGGCTGCGACGACCGGGAAGGGGGCGTTCTCCAGCGCCTCGATGGCCTCGGAGAGGCTGGGCGCCTGAGGCGGCTTGCCGAATTCAGAGATGTCTGCACCGGAAAAGAAGGTGCGCCCGGCGCATTGCAGCACGGCGGCGCTGGTATTGGCCGGCGCAGCCTCCAGAGCCTGCACGATGCCTGCCCGAACGGCGTGAGACAGAGCGTTCACAGGCGGATGATCGATGGTGATGACAAGGACTGCGCCGGTGAGCTGGGTGGAAACAGGGCTCATAATCCTCTCCTAGGTCACCGCAGCACGGACGGCATATTTCTCGTCCTGCCACGCATTGGAGTTCATGATGTCGGCGAGTTCAGACACAGCCGTCCACACATCCACATAACGTGTGTAGAGCGGCGTGAAGCCGAAACGCAGGATGTCGGGCGCCCGGAAGTCTCCGATCACACCCCGCTCGATCAGCGCCTGCATGATGGCATAGCCGTCCTTGTGGCGGATAGAGACCTGGCTTCCCCGGCGCTCTGCATCGCGCGGTGAGGCCAGCTCGAAACCGGAAGTATGGTCCTCGATCAAGCGTATAAACAGATCACCCAGTTGCTGGGATTTCTTGCGGACGACCGCCATGTCCACGTCCCGGAAGATATCCAGCCCGACCTCGAGCGCGCACATGCCGAGAATGCCGGGCGTGCCGCACAGAAAGCGGTCTATGCCCCGGCCGGCGTCATACTGATCATCAAAGGCGAAGGGGGCAGCATGCCCCATCCAGCCGGACAGGGCTGGCATGACCTGGCCCTGATGGCGCTGGGCCACATAGATGAAGGCTGGCGCACCGGGACCGCCATTGAGATATTTGTACCCGCAACCAACCGCGAAATCGGCCTTGCAGGCGTCCAGTTCGACCGGCAATGCACCTGCAGAATGACTGAGATCCCAGATGGCAAGAGCACCGGCGGCATGTGCGCGCCGTGTCACATCGGCCATATCCCAGAGCGCGCCGGTCTTGTAGTGCGTCTGGGTCAGCAGGAGTGCGGCGACATCACCCCGGTCCAGACGGTCCAGGATGTGGCCACGCTCGACGAGCTCGGCGTGCAACCGGTTGCCCGAGGCACTGGCGAGGCCTTCCATCATATAGGCATCCGTCGGGAAATTTCCCGTTTCCGACAACAGGACACTTTTGCCAGAATTCAGTTGAGAAGCTGCCGAAAGCGCCTTGAAAACATTTACAGAAGTAGAGTCTGCGGCCACCACCTGTCCCGGCGCTGCGCCGATCAGTTTGCCGATCTTGTCACCAAGCCTTCGGGGGGCATTGATCCAGTCATTGCTGTTCCAGGAGCGAATGAGGTCCTTGCCCCACTGCCGGTGCACCATGTCATTCATCGCGTCGGGTGTAGCCTTGGGCAGGACACCCAGGGAGTTTCCGTCGAGGTAGGTGACGCCGTCAGGAAGGCTGAACAGCTCGCGCGTCTGACGCAGCGGATCGGCGGCATCAAGCGCCTTGATCTCGTCGAGGGTCATCTCAGATTTCTCTCAATATCGCGCGGACGGGCGAGGCGTCCGCATTGACGATGGGTAGGGGAAGGGCGATCAGCTCGTAACGACCATCCGGAACGCCATCAAAGACGAGACCTTCCAGGATGCGCATGTCGTGTCGTTTGACGGCATGGTGGGCGTCGAGGGTCTTGGAGGTTTCCGGATCCAGCGAGGCGGCATCCGTGCCGATCAGCTTGCAGCCGGCAGCGGCGAGACGTTCGATCGTGGCGGCGTTGACCGCGCGAAACTCACTGTCCCACTGGGCGTGCGGGAAGCGCTCATAGGTGCGCACGAGGACACGGGTGTGAGCGCCGATCGCGCCCCAGTCGAGATCCTCGGGTGTCACGTCAAAACCCGTTCCTCCGGCGGTGACCAGTACGCAGTCTCCAAGGTAGGGATCCAGCGCGACCGAGGCGATATCCTGGCCGCTGCGATCGTAATGCTCGGGCGCGTCGGCATGGGCACCTGAATGAGTGGAAAGCGTCAGACGCGACACCTTCACCGGGCAATCCTCGGAAATGACCCAGTTATCCTCGCGCTGGAAGGCGGTGTCGCCGGGCCAGACCGGAAGGTCGGGGCGAAGCGGTTGTGATATGTCCCAGATCTTTCGCATGGCTCAGAGCAGGGTCCGAACGGTCCAAAGCTCCGGGAAGAAGCGTAGATCCAGCGCCTTGACCAGATAGCCTACGCCCGCCGTGCCTCCGGTGCCCTTGCGGAAGCCGATAATGCGTTCGACGGTCTTCATGTGATTGAAGCGCCATTGCTGGAACTTGTGCTCCACATCGACGAGTTTCTCGCCGAGCTCATAGGCTTCCCAGTGCTTTTCGCTATTGGTGTAGATCTCGCGCCAGACGCTTTCGACCTGCTCGCACGGCGTATAGGACTGGCTCCAGTCGCGCTCCAGCCGATCCTGTGGGATGTCGTAGCCCTTGCGAGCGAGGAAGGCGAGCGTCTCATCCCAGATACTGGGCTTGTTGAGAGCCTCTGTGACCATGGCATCGGCGACAGGATTGTCCTTGTGCACCCGCGCCATGGCGGCGTTTTTATTGCCCAGACGAAATTCGATCGTGCGGTACTGGAAGGATTGAAAGCCGGAACTGTGACCCAGCTTGTCGCGGAAGACGAGATAGTCGGCAGGCGTCATCGTCGCCAGAACGGACCAGGCTTCGATCAGCTGTTCCTGGGTCCGGGAGACCCGGGTCAGCATCTTCAGGGCAGGTCCGACATCATTCTGGGCGATACGGCGCGAGGCGGCTTCGATCTCGTGGATCACCAGTTTCATCCACAATTCTGCGACCTGGTGAATGACGACAAACAACATCTCGTCATGTTCTCCGGTCAGCATCTCCTGCGAAGACAGGATCCGGTCCAGTCGCAGGTACTTGCCGTAGGACATGTCGTCCTTGAAATCCCAGTGGATGTCTTCGTCGGAGACATCGACTTGCGAGGAGAAGGTGTCGGTCATATTCCTGCCTGTGGAAACGACATCGCAGGACTGCGAGTCGGAGATAATTTAGAACTAAAATAATTTCGCGTGATGGCACCGATCCGTCAAGCGGGATCACGGGTGAGTGGTATGTTGGACGCTGTGGAACAGACTGTTTGGGACGTAATCTGGCTGTATATCAAGCTGGGTTACGAGCACATACTGCCGCTGGGTCTGGATCATATCCTGTTTGTCCTGGCGCTGTTCCTCGCCTCGTCGAAATGGAAGGACCTGATCTGGCAGGTCTCAGCCTTCACAGTGGCACACACGATCACCCTGGCGCTGGCCACCCTCGGACATGTTAGCCTGCCGGGCAGTATCGTCGAGCCGATCATTGCGCTGTCCATCGCGTTTGTGGCGATCGAGAACATTGTCTTCAAGGATGTTCAGAAATGGCGGCCGGCCCTGGTGTTCGCCTTCGGTCTTTTTCACGGCCTGGGATTTGCGGGCGTGCTGGGCGAACTGGGTTTGCCGGAGGGAGATCTGGCCGCCGCGTTGATCAGTTTCAATGTCGGTGTCGAGCTGGGTCAATTGTCCATTCTCGCCATGGCCTGGCTCGCCGTCTTCTGGTGGCGCGACAAGCCGGCCTATAATTATCTCCGCCTGGGCGGTACGGGGCTGATCGCCCTTATGGCCTTGTGGTGGACGGTCGAACGCGTGTTCCTGGGCGGCTAGGGAGTCTATTCCGCCGCGCCCTTCGCTGGATCAGAAGCTCCACCAGTCTTGGGTTCCCATCCGGGACGCTTCAGCAGATAGCCCCACCTCTCGCCAGAATTGCGCGCTGAACCCAGATCCCTGAACAGGCCGGGGAGTTCGGAAAACCAGACGGCCAGCGGATTGACGCTGCTGAAATCGCGCGCCAGGCCGTAGCGCGGTGTTTCCTCCTCGCGCTGATACGTTCCGAAGATGCGGTCCCAGATGATCAGGATGCCGCCGTAGTTCCTGTCGATATATTTGTCGTCACAACCGTGGTGCACCCGGTGATTGGCGGGGGTGTTGAAGATGCCGTCCAGCACGCCCAACTTGCCCACCAGTTCGGTATGGATCCAGGTTTGATAGGCCTGCACCACGACGATGGAGAAGAAAACAACACCGGGATGAAAGCCCATGAACAGCATGGGCAGGTGGAAGACCGCTGACGTCAGGCTTTCAAACGGCCCGAAGCGCACGGCCACGGTAATGTTCATGAAACGCGAGGAATGATGCACCGCATGCTGCGTCCATAGCAGGCGGATTTCATGCGCCATACGGTGCTCCCAATAATAGGTGAAATCGGCGACCAGCAAGGCAAGCAGGACGCTCCAGACCGTGACCGGGATCTGCCAGCTGATTAAACTCGCATTGATCGCGACAAAGCCGAGATAGATAAAACCCATCACGAATATCTCGAATGCCAGATAGGGGATCTGGGTTGAGATATTGGCGATCATGTCCAGGAGAGATCGGCCCGTCAGCTTTTTCGTAAAGGCTCCGGTGACGAGCTCGATCAGCAGGATAGCTGCGCCGAGCAGGAAAAAGGCATCATCAATCTGAGTGCCCAGGTATTCAATCGCGTCACCATTCATGATTTTGCTCCTACTCCTTCGATCAGGCTCGTCCAGGCGAGGGAACTGGCCTGGCCCGGGGTTGTTTCACCTGCGCGGACGCTCTCCCAACCGGTCATGATGGCCGCATCGATCAGGCGTTCAATCCAGCGTGTTGGCACGGCGGGGTCAAACAGGCCTTCCGTACGCGCGGCGTCTATCATCTCTTGTGTTTCGCGGGCCTGGCGCGCGATTTCATCGGCCAATGCCGCGTCCCCGTCGAAGCCGAAATGGGCGAGGAAACCGTGGCGATCGCCCAGCGGGATCAGAGCTTCGAGGATGAGACGCAAGGCGTCTGAATAGGTGGTGGCCATTTCTGCGGCCTTCTCAGCCGCCTGGTCCATCTCCTCATAGGCCCGCAGGGCCAGTTCGCGCAGCAAGTCCTCGCGGCCGGTAAAGTGCCGATGAAGGGTCGCCCGCCCAACACCTGCATGTTCAGCGATCTGCGACAGCGAAGCAGCAGGGTCTGAAGACAGAAGCCGGAAGCCGGCCTCCATGATCGCGTCCTTGGCAGTGGGTCTGATTAAACTATTCATGAGACAAGTGTGTCTCAAATGGTCTGTCGTTGTCACATTAAATCTGTGCAAGTCCATCTCAAATATCGACGCTCCACGTTGCGATATCCAGGAAACGCACAACAAAACAAGCGACTATTGTAGAAATCGAAAGTCGGGTCCGTGGCTTTGCGAGATGTGATCGGGCCTCTGACTTGCGCTGGCTTTGTTATACGATAACGACCGTCCTCTCCGCGTCGCTGGAGTTGGAGCGATCTGACGGAGTCCGGAATGCAAAGAGTTTACGCGGTCAGTCTTGTTGTGGCGCTGCTGGGGTTAATGGCGTTGAGCGCTGGATCCGCTCTCGCGCATCCGGAAGACGAGATTTGTCGCCTGGACCCGGACTTGTGTGCCGCCATGGAAAGCATGGATAGCGAAATGCCGTCAGGAGAGGCGGCGCTGGGTTTCGACGTCACACTGGAGCGGGGACTGTGGGAGACGGTCGCCCTCTATATCAAGCTGGGCTTCGAGCACATTCTGCCCAAGGGTCTGGACCATATCCTGTTTGTTTGCGCGCTGTTTTTCGCGTCCACGCGTCTGAGACCGCTCATCCTGCAGGTTTCCAGTTTCACGATTGCCCACACAATCACCCTGGGACTGGCCATATCCGGTCTGATCGTCGTGCCCGGAGAGATCGTCGAGCCAATCATTGCGCTCTCTATTGCCTTCGTGGCAGTGGAAAACATGCTCTTCAAGGACATGCAGAAATGGCGGCCCGTTGTGGTCTTCGGCTTTGGCCTGTTTCACGGTCTGGGTTTTGCCGGCGTGCTGACAGAGCTCGGCTTGCCCGCCAGTGCGCTTGTGCCAGCCCTGATCAGTTTCAATGTTGGCGTAGAGCTGGGACAGCTGACCATTATCGGGCTGATGTATTTCGCCCTGCGATGGTTCTTCGAGCGGAACTGGTATCGCAGCTGGTTGGTGAGGGGAGCGAATGGCGCTATCGCGCTGATGGCGATCTGGTGGACGATCGAGCGCGTCTTTCTTGGCGGATAAGTGAAAAAGCCCCGGTTCAACGAACCGGGGCTTTCTCTAGGAAACTGGCGACTTTTATTCGCTGCCGCTTTCGATCAGGCCGCGGCCCTCGAGCAGCGGTTCAATCGTCGGCTCCTGGCCGCGGAAGGAGACATAGAGGTCCAGGGCCGGGCGAATGCCGCCGGCACCGTAGACATTGTCCCGCAGTCGCTGGGCATAGGTTTCATCGTACAGGCCGTTTTCCCGGAAGGGGATAAAGCCGTCCGCATCCAGCAGGTTCGACCAGATATAGGCATAATATCCGGCGGAATAGCCGCCCGCGAAAATGTGCGAGAAATAGGTCGAGCGATAGCGCGGCGCGATCTCTTCCATCATGCCGATATCGTCAAGGACACGAGTTTCGAACTCCAGCGCGTCCTCCGGGATCTCATCCGGGCCAAGCGAATGCCAGGCCAGGTCAAGCAGAGAGGCAGCCATGTATTCCGTGGTCGCAAAACCCTGATTGAAATTCGCGGCAGCCTGCAGACGTTCCATCAGCTCGTCCGGAATGGTCTCGCCGGTTTCGGCGTGCGTGAAGAATTCGCGCATCACTTCCGGAGCAGCCGCCCAGTGTTCATAGATCTGGGCCGGGAATTCGGTGTAGTCGCGCGGCCCCGTCACGCCAGCGATGCGTGGATAGCGCTGCTCGGAGAGCAGGCCGTGCAGGGCGTGGCCGAACTCGTGGAACAGCGTCGAGACTTCGTTGAAGCTCATCAGGGCCGGATCACCTTCCGCCGGCGGCGACAGGTTGAGGTAATTGCCAACGATCGGTCGCTGGTTCTCGCCATCCATGTTTTGCTGGCCGCGGAAGCTGTTCATCCACGCACCGCCGCGCTTGGTCGGGCGAGCAAAGAAGTCACCATAGAAGACACCGACATGGGTGCCGTCAGCTTCGCGAACTTCCCAGACTTCCACGCCATCGATGAAGACCTGCGCGTCCTCAACCGGATGGAAGGTCAGTCCCCACAGACGATTGGCGACTTCAAACGCCGCATTGCGCACGTTTTCCAGAACAAAGTACTGGCGAACCTCTTCTTCGTTCAGGGAGTAACGCGCCTGGCGGACTTTCTCGGAATAATACCACCAGTCCCAGGCTGCGAGCTGGAAGTCACCGCCTTCGGCATCGATCATCGCCTGCATGTCGTCGCGTTCCTCACGCGCACGCGCCAGCGCCGGTTCCCAGATCTGGTTGAGGAAATCGCTCAGATTTTCCGGGTTCTGCGCCATGCGCGTTTCCAGCTGGTAGGACGCGTGATTGGCAAAGCCGAGCAGCTGCGCGCGTTCCGCACGCAGGCGCGAGATCTCGATGGCCTCGTCCTGGTTGTCGCTGTCGCCGCCGGCAAAGCCGCGCATGACATAGCCATTATAGATGTCTTCACGCAGTTCCCGGTTCTCAGCGAAGGTCAGGAAGGGCGTGATTGAAGAGCGTGAGGTCGTGAAGACCCAGGAATTCTCATAGCCACGGCGTTCGGCTTCGCGGGCTCCGGCCGCGCGGATACCGTCCGGCAGGCCGGCCAGATCGGCTTCGTCCGTGATGACCAGCTCATAGGCGTTGTTTTCCGCCAGCAGGTTCTGGCCATAAGCGACGGTCAGGCCTGATATCTGGGTGTTGAGTTCGGCGAGGCGCGTCTTGTCTTCGTCGTTCAGCAAGGCACCGGCACGAACGAAATCGCGGTGATAAAGTTCCAGTACGCGCAGCTGATCCGCGTCGAGGCCGAGGCTGTCGCGGGTTTCATATAGCGAGTTGATGCGTTCCCACAGGCGACTGTCCAGGGAGATTTCATTGCCCAGGGCCGAGAATTGCGGGGAGTATTCGCGCGAGAGCGACTGGATCGTCTCATTAGTGTGCGCGCTTGCCAGAGCATAGAAAACAGACTGGACACGGCTCAGCGAGGAGCCCAGGCGTTCCATCGCGATGATGGTATTTGCATAAGTCGGCGCGTCGGTGTTCTCGACAATCGCCGCGAACTCGGCCCGCGACTCTGCAATGCCGGCATCGAAAGCGGGCGCGTAGTGCTCGTTTGCAATGCTGTCGAAGGGCGGCGTGCCGAACGGGGTGTTCCATTCCGCATCCAGGAACGGGTTTGCAGCGACGGTGGCGTCCGCGGCGACATCACCTGCAGACGCTTGATCGGCTGCGGTGTTGCTGTCCGTGCCGGAATCCACCTGGCCGCAAGCGGTCAGAAGCGCCAAGCTGGCGACGCTAGCCATGAATACTGGTTTCAATTTTTCACCCCAATAGACAATACGAACGGCCCGGCCTTTGACGGTTTCGACGCTGGCCGGGTTCCGATCGGAGAAATGATAGCGGATGCTATCGTTACATTATAACGCATGCAATGCGCCCAGAGATCTGTGACACATTCTTAATGCAGCGGAGACTCTTCCGCCAATTGGAGCGGTTTTGTAGCGTTCGCGTCAAGTCCGCCTAAGGGCTGGGATGATGGTGGCTTTCCGCATCGTCTAATGTCCGAGCAGCTGTCCTTCAGCGAGCACATGCAGCAAGGAGCGCGCGCTCATGCGTTCTGGCATGAGTTTGTCATGCGCGGAATACTTGGTGATCAGCTCGCGGTTTTCCTGAGTGTCCGCGAAATACGCCATGCGCCATTTGTGGAACAGGCGGCTGTCCACATTATCGCAGGATACCAGTTCGATATCGGCATGACGGGGATCCGCAGCGATGCGGTGATAGGTTTCGCTGACCGCATGGCGTCCACCCTCCAGGGCCTGGACGAAATAATCTCCATCGAACCAGAGCGCGCCGGTGATGTTGTACTTGCCGTTGTATTTGCGAGCACTCTCCAGGATCTGCTCGATATCCTGATCGACGCCGGTTTTCGCGCGAGAGAAGTAGATCAGGCGGGTGAGATACATGAGCGACCTCCATTCAGTCGTTTCATGCTTCCCGATGCAGGCGATTCTAACAAGTAAAATTCGCCTTTCGCGTGTCAAATGTCGTCGCTAATCGTCAACATGGCATCCAGATTGGCCGCACCGAGCTTGCGACACCGCTCGGGAGACCAGCCATAAAACTCGTCCGGCAGATCAGCATTGTCCTTGAACGGCATTTCCAGGGTCATCGCCAGACATCCAAACGTATTGGCCATGTAATTGGTGCAGATGGACAGGTCTGCGGTGCCGGGGGCATCGACATCATAACCGTGCAAAGTCTGGAAATCCGGTGAGATCGCCTCGAGGGCCACCTTGTAGGCATCCAGCTTGTGCTGGTCTTCCGGGGTGAAGTTCGGCGCGCCTTCCCCGCCCGCAATGAAATTATAGGGCAGGCCTTCATCGCCATGCACATCAAGATGAAGATCGACGCCTGTCGCTCGTATCCGCTCGAGAATGTGGAATACTTCAGGGGAGTTTTCCGGCGAGGCCTTGTCCCATTCCCGGTTCAGGTTGATGCCCTTGGCATTGGTGCGCAGATGACCGCGGCGAGAGCCGTCCGGGTTCATATTGGGCACGATATGGAAGCGCGCGAGCGTCAGCAGCTTGCGGGCAACAGGGTCATCCTCGTCAAGCAGACGGGCGAGAAAGCCCTCGACCCACCATTCCGCCATGGTTTCCCCGGGATGCTGACGGGCGGTAATCCAGATGGTCTTTTCACCGCTTCCAACCGACAGGCAGTCCAGGCTTTGTCCGTCCAGCGTGTGACCGAGAACCTCCAGATCCACACCTTCATGGATCTGTGCCCAGGCGATCAGGTCCTGGTGCTGTTCCATGGAATAGGGAGCGAAATAGGCAAACCAGATGGTATCGCACTCGACGTCATGCTGCAGGGTCAAAACGCCGTCCGTGTAGCTTGTGTCGATGCGGAACCAGGTCTCCCGGTCATAGGAAGCGCAGGCGCGATAGTCTTTCCAGCCATCCAGATAGGCCGCGCCGCCAGCATTGTTGATCTGCATGCACAGGGCCTGGCCACGTGCGCCGCTGACCCGGAAATGGAACCATTGATAGAAATCGGACAGGTGGTCCTTGCAAATCTCAAGTTCGATCTTGCCCGGATCTTCAGCGGCGATAACTTTGATATTGCCGCTGTCGAAGGCGGCGTTGATGTGGATGGTCATGGCGCTCTCCTGTTGCGCCCTTCCTGAAACAGTTCGACAACATTGCCAAGCGAGGGCGATCACGTCCTGCGCCGGGGAATGTGAGGAGACCGGAGCGCGCGGGGCAATTAGGAAGCGGGCTCTGGTTTAGCTGAAGGGGCTATTATGAAAATCACGGCGATTATCCGCGCAGGTCTGAGCGTGTTTGTTTCGATCATATTTCTGGACTCGTTGCGCTATAAATTCACAGACGCGCCGGAAACGCAGGAAATCTTCGGCCGGCTGGATGCCTGGGCCGGATCTATCGGAGCGCCCGGTCTGTTCGGACATTTCGGCATGTTCAGCCAATATGTCATCGGCGGGGCCGAGCTCGTCGCATCCGCCTGTGTCCTGCTGGGATTGGTGCCGGCATTGCGGCGTTTCCAGGCGCTCGGGGCACTGCTGGGCATTTCGATCATGACCGGTGCGATCAGCTTCCATCTCTTCACACCGCTTGGCATTGATCCCAACAATGATGGCGGCGGATTGTTCATGGCGGCAATCGGCGTCTGGTTCTGTTGCCTGACCCTCGTGATCTGGAACCGTCGCGAAGTCGGCGGCCTGCTGGGCGATCTGATCGGAGCCCTGTTCCGCGACGACCGCTATCGCGGTTGAAGCCCATGCAGCGCAAAAGTGTCAGTGTTGACGGGGGCGAGCTGAGCTATCTTTTCTCGCCCCGCCCCGGTGCCCCCCGACTGATCCTCGGGCATGCCAATGGATTCAATGCTGGGACCTACCGGCAACTCCTGGACCGTCTGGCACCGCATTTTGAAATCCTGGCGCCGGATCTGCGCGGACACGGCCTGTCGCAATTGCCGGCGAAGCCCGCGGCCTTGCAGGATTGGCACGTCTTTGCCCGCGACCTGGCCCGGCTGGGCGAAGGCGAGGCCTCCAGGCCCACAGTGTTTCTCGGGCATTCCATGGGCTCAGTCTGTGGCCTGCTGGCGGCAGCCTGGCACGGATTGAGGGTCGACGGCTTTGCCCTGATCGAACCGGTTTTCATGCCGTCCTGGTTTTACGCGGTACCCCACATCCCGGGTGGCCGCTGGGCCTATCAGTTCAATCCGATGTCGAGCGCCGCGCGCAGCCGACGTTCGGTCTGGGACACGCGCGAGGATGTGCTGGACAGCTATCGCGACAAGAAGCTTTTCGCGCATTGGCAATCCGGTGTGCTGGAAGACTATCTTGCGACCGGGCTTGTGGATGATGGCGAACAGTTTCGGCTGGCCTGCAGCCCGCAATGGGAGGCTGCGATCTTTGCCTCGCACGGCCACAACCCCTGGACAGCCCTGCGCCAGATCGAGGCGCCTGTGCGCATTCTGCGTTCATCCCGCAAGGGTTCGACGGTTTATCCGGTTTGGCGGCTCAAACGCCTGGGGCTACCCATGGATACAACGGATGCCGGTCATCTGGCCCCGATGGAAGATCCGGCCGGCTGTGCCGACTGGGTCATGGATCAGGCGGCCAGTTTCCTGCGCGATTGATGCTGGCGCAGCGCGCGCCAGGCGCGATAGGCCAGCAAAACGGCCAGAATACCACCATGCAGCCAGGGGCCGAGCTGATGTCCCTTGACCATGAAACCATAGTGGAAGACGGCCAGCACAGCGATCGGATAGACCGATAAATGCAGGCGTTGCCACAGCGTTGCGCCGAGCTGGCGAATGGAAAAATTGAAAGAGGTGAGGGCGAGGGGAAGCAGGCCGAGAATGGCGATCATTCCCAGCGTGATATAGATGCGCTCGACCACATCATCCCAAAGTCCCGCGAACATGCCGGTCACACTGCCCTGGGCCGCGACCAACAGGTCCAGCCCCATATAGGCAAGCAGGTGCAACAGCGCGTACCAGAACGCTGCCAGGCCAACGCGCCGCCGGATTTTCATGATCGGCGACCACCGCGTCAGATCGCGAAACGGGCTGATTGCCAGCGACAGGATGATAATGCGCAAGGCAGTGTCGCCGAGAAACCTGTGCGTGGTTTCAATCGGATTGAAACCCAGCGCGTGACTGCCGCCGCTGAGCAGGCCCCACCATTGCCAGGCCAGCCACAGGCCGGGCAGGGCGAGAAGCCAGAAAGCAAGCGGTTTCAACCCGTGTCTGGCGAACTGCCGCAGCATGTCTGCCTGTGATCTCATCAATGGTTCTCGATCAGGTCCATGCCGTCATACAGCGCTGCAACCTGGTCTTCATAGCCGTTGAACATGTCCGTCTGGCGTCGTTCCAGCAGGCCACCGCCGATCACACGCTCGGTTTCCTGGCTCCAGCGCGGGTGCGCCCGGTTCGGATTAACGTTGGAATAGAAGCCGTACTCGTTGGGTGCCGACAGGTTCCAGGACGTGTCCGGCTGCTCTGCCGTGAAACGGATCTTGCTGATCGACTTGATGGACTTGTAGCCATATTTCCACGGCACCACGAGCCGGATCGGCGCGCCATTTTGATTGGGCAGGACCTCGCCATAAAGCCCGACGGCCAGGAAGGCGAGGTCATTGCGCGCCTCGTCGAGGCGCAAGCCCTCCACATAGGGCCAGTCCAGAACGGGAAAACGCACACCGCGCATCTCGGAGCGATTGAGATACGTCTCGAACTGGACATAACGGGCGTCACCGGAGGGCGCGAGGCGGTCAATGATCGGACCGAGCGGCACACCGATCCACGGGATGACCATGGACCAGGCCTCGACACAGCGCAGGCGGTAAATGCGTTCCTCCAGCGCGTCGAAATCAACCAGTTCTTCAAGTGCGTAGGTGCGCGGGTTGTCCGTGAGGCCGGAGACTTCGATCGACCACGGGGAGGTTGTCATCGCCGACGCGTACCGTGCCGGGTCGCCCTTGCCGAGGCCGAATTCATAGAAATTGTTGTAGCCCGTCACCGCCTCATACGGGGTCAGGTCATCTGCCACGGCATATCCCGTCGAGCGGGCGGACAATTGTCCATCGGTGGGGGCCTGGCGCGCCGAAGCTTCGCCCTGGCCGCAACCGGCCAGGCTGGTGACCCCGGCGACAGCCATGCCCTGCATGATCTGACGGCGATTCAGGAATGCCCGCTTGGGCGTGACCAATTCGTTTGAAAGCTGCCAGTCGGCATTTTTGCGGCGGATCATCTCGTCTCCGTTCGAAACTCCTGAACAAGGACATAGGCGAACGGTTCGATTTGTCTTCCCCAACCAACGCGCTCGTGATCGATCGAGGGGGATTGTGAGCTTTTGTGAGGACCATCAGAAGGTTTTGATTTAAAACCTGACCTGGGCCGGCGTCGCTGACGCGAAGGTCCGCATCCAACACAGGCGTGAGTACACCGCACATGCAGGACACCAGCTTTGGCTTTCGCATCGACCAGGATGCCGAACACGGTCTCGTCACGCAGGAAATCTGGGGCGTGACGACGCCGGAAGGGCTTGCCGATTCCGCGCAGGCGCTGGGCGAAGTGTGCGAGCAAACCCGCTGGCCACGCATTCTCATGCTTGTCTCACGCAGCGATGCGCGGTTTTCCCCGGCACAGTTCATCGCCATGTTCGAGGGTTTCGTGACGGCGTTTCCCTATGTCCGGCGGATCGCCTACACCCTCGACCTCGAAGCCCATGATACCGAACAGATGTTGTTGGATACATTGGCCTGGCGCCATCAGATCAAGGTCGGTTTTTTCGATGATGTCGCGCAGGCGCGTCGCTGGGTGACCGCGAGCTGATCCTGCTGGTCAGCGACAGAATCATGGCTTGATAGGCGCAGGAAGCGGAGGTGCTCATGCGTTTTCTCACGGCTCTTGTCCTGTCAGGCAGCTGCACCACACTGGCCCCGGCCCAGGAGTTTTGGCATTCCGAAAACGTGCAGCTGCTGCGCGGGGAGGCGTACGAGCTCGGTAGCGAGGAGCGCACCATTGTCACGCTGGGACATGCCGGTCGCTGGTCGACGGGCGATGTGTTCGTGTTCTCCGACTTTACCTTTGCCGATGACGGGTCGATTGCGGCCTATGGCGAAATCACGCCGCGCCTGTCGCTGGGCCATCTGTTCGATCTCGATTTCGGAGCGGGATTGATCCGCGACGTCTATCTCACCGTGAACTAAAAGCGCGGTGAGCAGGGGCTGGAGCGATATCTGGGCGGGGTCTCGGCGGATCTGAACCTGCCGGGGTTTACCTTTTTCAAGGTGATGGCGCTGCACCGGGACGATCCGCAACGCCACGGGACGACCGAGCAATTGACGCTGGCCTGGAACCGGCCGGCTCAGCTGGGTGACGTCTAGGTCCTGTTGGAAGGTTTTTCCGATATTGCCGGGGCCGAGGGCAATGGCGTCGCCAATACCCTCATCGTGCCACGCGCCCTGGTCAATCTGGGCTCACTGGCCGGCCAGCCGGGCAATCTCTGGGCCGGCATAGAGTGGCGATACTGGGACAATAAATTCGGCGTCGACGGTGTAACGGAAAACGTCGTTCAGCTGCAGCTCAAATGGGTGCTGGACCGGGGATAGTGGCGGAGGGGGAGGGAGCATCCGCCAAATGCCGTTTCAGGACTATAATTCAACAGCTTAATGGTTTTTTCGTGTACCGAATTTTGCCTGTACCGCACTGGTACATCAACGAAATTCATCTCGACAGTCAATGAGTAGTGGCAGGTGCTTCGCCAAAAGGCATGTATGATTCTGATGTGCAATTTAACCGGATGCCGTGGAATTATTGCTACCTGAGGCCGCTAGGGTGCGATAATCTCGCGTCATGACTGACACTCTTGATCTTGCTATCACCTATCATGCCATCGTCGACGCGGCGAAGCAGCGGAAGTTTTTGAGTTACGGGGACATCGCGAAAGCTCATGGAGCGGAGTGGGCGAAGGTTCGCTACACGGTAAACCGTCATCTCGAAGAGCTACTGGAAGCCGCTTCGGCGCGAGGTTGGCCGTTAATCACCTCAATCGTCGTTAATAAGAATGGTCTCAAGACGGGCCAAATGGATGACACTGCAGCGGAGGGGTTCATCGAAGGGGCCAAGCGCCGGGGCAGGTCTATCGCATCTCCAGCGGTGTTCGTTAGAGACGAACAGGAGCGAACTTTCAATTGGGCCCAATCCGCCCCTCTAGCGTTTTCCTTTTCGGATGATTCTGCCGAGCAACCTTCTAAATCGGCTGGCCCTAGGTTCGTCCACTACTTTCCGTTTGTGCTCGATGCCATGCGGCAACTTGGGGGAACGGCTGAGACAAAACAGGTTTACGCGCTTGTGCGTCAGCTCACGGATGTTCCAGAAGCGGAGACGAATGGCGTCACTAAAGGTGGTCAGTCAAAATATGAGAATAAAATCGGTTGGGTGCGCTTCTATCTCTCCAAGGCTGGTATGCTTGTAAGCAAAAAGCGCGGGGTTTGGGCTCTCACTGCCAAAGGACGCGAGACCCACCTTGATCCTGAAACGTCTTTGGCGTTGTTCAAAGAGGTTCAAGCCCGCTTCAAAGGAACTGAGGACGCTTCGGAAGATGAAGATTCTGTGCCCAAGATGGGCGATGACACCGGTCTATTTGACGACCCTAACAGGCGCTTCTGGTTTGTGGGAGCCGTATGGGGAGATGGAGGGGGCGACCAGACCGAGCGGTTTGTTGAAGAAGGCGTCTGGCAGAACGGAAGCGATGATAGATACTCGGAGTATGTCGACCGAATGCAGGTTGGTGACAGGATAGCTATCAAGGCATCTTTCACACAGAAGTATGGCCTGCCTTTTGATAACAGAGGGCTGGCTGTATCTTGCATGCGGATCAAGGCTGTCGGAACGATCACTGAAGCGTCCGAGGATGCCAATTTAGTCAAAGTTGATTGGGAACTGCTTGACCCTCCCAAGGACTGGTATCTCTACACATATCGTGTTGCTGTTGTGGAGGCTGATGCTTCCGACGATCTCGCTCGGCGGCTAATCCAGTTTACTTTCAGCGACCATTGGCAAGATTACGAATTCTGGCTGCGCGTACCGTATTTCGCGCGGAAATATCGCTCGAATACCGGGGCGGCCGCTGAGCAGTTCGTTGAAGACGACGAGGATGAGGCCGAGGGTGATGAGGCGACTTTCGAGAAGTACGATCTGGAGAGCATTGTCTCCGATGGGTGTTTTCTTGATGACACAGAACTGTCCGATGCATTGGGGCGCCTCAAACAAAAAAAGAATCTAATTTTGCAAGGGCCGCCGGGCACAGGCAAAACGTGGCTGGCTAAGCGCCTAGGATACGCGTTGATAGGTACGAAGGACAAAAGGGTTTCGCGAAAGCGCGTGCGTTCAATTCAGTTTCACCCCTCGCTATCATATGAAGATTTCGTGCGAGGTTGGCGACCGGATGGCGCCGGAAGTCTGTCACTCGTTGACGGCCTCTTCCTTGAAGCTGTCGAGGCAGCTAGGGCGGAACGCGATCGCCCATATGTCGTTGTCATCGAGGAAATTAATCGCGGAAATCCCGCGCAGATTTTCGGTGAGATGTTGACGTTATTGGAGCGTGATAAACGGCGTGAAGATGAAGCAATTGAGCTTGCCTACAGGCAAAAAACAGGTGAGCGCGTATTCATCCCGGAGAACCTGTATGTAATCGGCACGATGAACATCGCGGACCGGTCGCTCGCGCTCGTCGATCTGGCACTTCGTCGCCGGTTCGCATTCGTGACACTGGAGCCAAGGCTCAATGACCGGTGGAAGGCGTGGTGTATGCAGCAGTCGGGGCTGGATAAAGACTCGGTTGAGTTGATCCAGCAGCTCTTCGGCGAGCTCAACGGCGACATTTCAGGTGACCGGACACTCGGCCCCCAATTCCAAGTCGGTCACAGCTATGTAACGCCAGGCCAGGCTGAGACGATCGAAGCGCCGCGCGAGTGGTTGCGTCAAATCGTGACTACCGAGATAGCGCCGCTGCTGGAAGAATACTGGTATGACAATCCAGATCGCGCTCGAGAGTTGATCGAGCGCATTCTGAAGAAGTTGTGATGGTCGTAGCTCGGTCCGATACTCTATACGAAGACGTTGACGATCAGCTGGTAGGTAAAATACCGGTCAGAAACGTTTGGCTTCTTTTCCTCTATGCCTCTGGCCTCGCCCAGTACAGCGGCCAGTTCGAGGCCGAGGTTGAAGAATCTCCTGATCTGAAATCCTTGATCGCCCGCTTGCTTTGCTTTGCCGTGGATAAGCGGCTACGTCGGAATCTCAGTTTCGGCTATCGCCGACGCGAAGAAAGTTTGAAGCGGGTTCGCGGGCGCATCGACCTTCTAAAAACTGCTTCCGGAGATCTATTTCGGAAAGGCGAGGTCGCTTGCCGTTTTGATGAACTGACAATTGACACTCCACGTAACCGTTTGGTGCGTGCTGCGCTGGGCAGGCTATCTTCTACCCTAGAAGATGCGGATCTTACGCACCGCTGCCGAACGCTTGGAAATGACCTTGGTCGTGTCGGCGTATCAGGGAGGGAGCCTACACGCTCCGAAATGGCGGCTGATCAGATTGCACGCCATCAAGGCGACGACCGGCTAATGGTCTCACTTGCGAGAGCCGTTTTCGAGCTGGTTCTGCCAATGGAACAGGCCGGGGCTCGGACGCTTCCACGCGCACAACGCGAAGCAACCGAGTTCCGCAAATTGTTCGAAAAAGCAGTAGGCAATATTTTTGCTACAGAGCTTTCGCGAGATGACGGCTGGCGAGTGTATCCTGGAAGGCACTTCTCGTGGCCGGTCGAAGCCTCTTCAGCAGGACTTTCTGCGTTTATGCCTATCATGATCACCGACATCATTCTCGAAAATGAGAATGAGCATCGGCGTATCATAGTCGATACGAAATTTACTGGGGCGTTGGTCCAGTCTCGATTTAAGAGTGAGCGGTTCAAAACTGGCCACCTCTACCAGCTCTATACTTACCTGCGCAGTCAGGAAACTGATGTTGATCCACTTTCAAGCGAGAGTGAGGGCTGGTTGCTCTATCCCTCAATCGGGCAGGAGATTGACGAGACAGCAATTGTGCAGGGACACAGAATGAGACTGTTAACCGTCGATCTTACCTCGCCTTCCTCTAAGATCATTGAGCGGCTCAGGGGCCTTCCTCTAGTCAGTCGGATTGCGGGCTGAGAATAGCCCGATCGTAGATTTGAGTTCATGGAATGGATTGTGAACGAACCTAACTGGGCCTGATCGGTCGGCGCGATCCGTTGTCTAAACGGCCGACGACTGATTGAAGCGTAGCAACGAAAACGTCTAGGGGCTCGCGAGAAGCGTGCTGCCTGGTGGCAACTTCATTCTCGCAGCGCCAGCGTTGGAGGCGTTGTTCGCGCCGTTGCCTGAAGAGGACGACGGGTAGGCTTAATGTCGTCACTGAGTGTGCTGAAAGGCGCACTTGGCGGTGGCATTTATTGTCACTTAGTTATTAATTTTGTTCAATAAGCGCTCGAATTCGACGTTCTTCGGATCGGCTCGACGAGGAGAACCATGCGCTTAGGAAGAAGCCTACTGCGCCTACCAACATGGTTGAGCTAAAGCTCATCTCAAGGCCGTCGACTGTCCAACCGAAAAGGCCGAACACAATTGAGTTTAGCGCAGCAATAAGGCCCAGAGTGCTCCGGCCTCGGTAAAGCTCTGCCTGTCGCTCTAATTCCTGTTGCAGAATTCGGCTCGTTCCCAATTTGCGTGCTTTCGAATGCAGGTTAGGGTGGCTACTAAGTCATATGTGTCCAATGAGGCGACTTTTGTCAAAAGATGACTATCAGCAAGAGCATTCGTCAATAGACGACCGCCGTCTTCAATTTATCGAGTTTTTCAAACCGATATACGAATATGGCCAGCAGAAAGTTCGCGAGTATGAAAGTAACTCATCTGCTGCGCAGAATGAGATGCACCGGTATGTAGTTGCTGGCGCTGGTGGCGGAATATTATTACTTTCCAGCCATTTGGCGAGTGCTTCATCTGAGCAAGTGGGGTTGCTGATAGTCCCGATTTTGTTGTTTGCAGGTGCTCTTTTTAGCTCACTAAAGTCTATGCAGGGTAAGTGGCTGGACGATAAAGAAGTTGCCAACAGTTGGCTCAAATAGACCCACGATTCATTTAAGATCGTTATGGCCAGGGCGGAAACTGGGGTGCAAAAAGAGCTGCCAGCAGCCCCGGTCTATGTATCACGTCGCTACACCAAGTGGGGTGCGCGCGCCTTAAATGCTATGACGGCTGGTGGAGCAACGTCAGTTTTCTTTCTTCTAACTCTGCCGTCCTGGTCCGAAATTTGGTTGGAGCTCACATCGGTGTCCAACGCTTCGACGTGCTCTGTTTTGGCTTTCCCCGATGCAGTTTGGTGTAGGTGCTGCAGTTCGGACGGAATCAAGACGCGGATAGAGTACTTGCTACCGCGCTTTTTTAGGGATCATTTCATGTGCATCGACCTCATATGGTGTACCAGGTCGGTACATTCAAGGTCGGTACAAAATTCCCTAAAGCGTTGATTTTAATTATAAAACGGAATCTGGCGGAGGGGGAGGGATTCGAACCCCCGGAACCTCTCGGCTCAACGGTTTTCAAGACCGCCGCAATCGACCACTCTGCCACCCCTCCGATGGCCCCAATTACCCAGCTTTCGGGGTGATTGGCAACTATCTTCCTGCAGCTTACGGAGCTTTCACCTTTTCGCCGATATTCTTGTTCTAGTCTGAACCCTTGCAGTGACAGGTGGGATTCCTTGCGCGCGATCAAAACCGTTCTGATTCTGGCCAGCATGTTTGCTGTTACGGCCTGTTCGTCTTCGCCGAGCAATTTGCGCTCCTTCGAGGACGGTGCCAGTCGCATGACACGTCCATTGTCCAATTCGGAGACGCGCTCGCTGATTGCGCGTTCGAGCGATCACCAGAAAGTTGGTAATCCCTACGTCGTCGGGGGCCTGCGCTATGTTCCCCGGCGCGATGATGATTATGACGAAGTTGGTATCGGGTCCTGGTACGGTCCGAATTTCCATGGCCGGCCGACCGCCAATGGCGAAGTGTTTGACCAGCACCAGATGACTGCGGCGCACACGACGTTGCCCATTCCCTCGATCGCCGAAGTAACCAATCTGGAAAACGGCCGTAGCGTTATTGTCCGCGTCAATGATCGCGGCCCCTTTGTGGATGACCGGATTATCGACCTGTCCCGCGCGGCAGCGGAAGAACTGGATTACCGGTCCCGTGGGCTGGCGCGGGTCCGAGTGCGCTATCTTGGCCCCGCACATGCCGGTGGTGAGCCACCGGCTCGAACACATTCCGCGCAGGGCGGCGGGCGCACCATGCCGGCGCCGGTTCCAACCGCGGCCGCCCAGCCGCAATCAATTGCACCGCAGCAACAGTTTGCGGGCGCGGAGCGGTTTTCCGTCCAGCTTGGAGCGTTCGGGGTCCGCGGCAATGCCGAAAACCTCCGCGCGCGAGTTGCGGATCTGGGAGATGCGTGGATCGAGGAAAGTGTCAGCAATGGACGCCCCCTGTTCCGGGTCTATCTGGGACGATGGAGCAGTGAGCAGGCGGCCGCCAATGCGGTCTCCCAGCTGACGTCCTACGGCATTTATGACAGCCGTATCGTCTCGATCGGCTGACAATTCACGAAAATGCCCAGTTTGAGCGCTGGACCAAAACAGGTCCACGCGCTTCAATGCGCGCCTGTTACCCACGAATCGTCGAAGGAGCGTCCTCGTTGCGTGCCATCCTCGCATCCCTGCTTCTCCTGACTGCCCCCGCGGTTGCCCAGGACCAGTATCAGACCGAAGCCTCTCACGCTGTGATCATGGATTTCGAAACGGGTGAAATCCTGTTCGACCGCAATGGCGACGAGGCCATGCCCCCGGCATCCATGTCCAAGTTGATGACGGTGTTGATGACGCTGGAAGCCATCCGGGACGGTCAGTTGAGCCTGGATGACGAACTTCCGGTTTCGGAGAATGCCTGGCGTCGTGGCGGTGCAGCTTCGGGCAGTTCGACCATGTTCCTGGAGGTGAATTCGCGGGCGCGGGTCGAGGACCTCCTGCGCGGCATCATCATCCAGTCCGGCAATGATGCCTGCATCGTGATTGCGGAAGCGCTCGGTGGATCCGAGGAGGCCTTCGCCGAGATGATGACGGATCGTGCGCGTGCGCTGGGCCTGGAGAGTGCCAGCTTTGCCAATGCGACCGGCTGGCCGCATCCCGATCACCGGATCAGCGCGGCCGACCTTGCCGAACTCGCCCGGATGATCATCGCGGACCACCCCGAGCTCTATTCGCTCTGGGCCGAGCGAGAATTCACCTATAACGGCATTCGCCAGTTCAACCGCAACCCGCTGCTGGGCGTGTTCTCCGGTGCTGACGGTCTTAAGACTGGGCACACCGAAGAGAGCGGTTATGGCCTGGTGGGCACCGCCGAGCGCGATGGCGTGCGTCGGATTATCGTGTTCAACGGCATGGACAGCAATACGGCCCGGGCCAGCGAAGCCGAGCGCATGATGCGCGCTGCGATCAATGATTATGCGATCTATGACCTCTTTTCGGCAGGTGATGCGCTGGAGCCGCGTGCCGAGGTTTTCATGGGCGAAGCAGAGACTGTCGGACTGGAAGTGGCCGAGGACGTGCAGCTGGCGCTGCATCGTCGCGCGCGTCGCAACATGACCGTGTCGGTGGTGTTTGACGGCCCGCTGCCGGCGCCGATCTCGGCAGGAGATGTTGTCGGGCGTGTGGTTGTTGAAGTGCCTGGCCAGGATGACCGCGAATTCGATGTACTTGCGGCCGAGGATGTCGGTCAGAAAGGCCTGATGGGACGTATCGGCGCTGCGCTGGCTCATATGATCCGCGGGAACTGACGTGGCTGGAAAATTCATTTCACTGGAAGGCGGTGAGGGGGTTGGCAAAACAACCCTCATCCAGAAACTGCGTTCCCATCTCGAGGCGCGCGGCCTGGAAGTTGTGGTGACGCGCGAACCCGGAGGGACGCCGGGTGCCGAGGTCCTGCGGGATATCCTGCTCACGGGCGCCACAGATCGCTGGTCGCCGGTCACCGAGGCCCTGTTGATGTACGCGGCCCGTGTGGATCACGTGGAGCGCTTGATCCAACCTGCGCTTGCCCGCGGCGCCTGGGTCCTGTCAGACCGGTTTTCGGACAGCACAATTGCCTATCAGGGCGCGGCGGGCGGTATGGATATCGCTCGCATCCGCCAGCTGCATCACGTGGCGCTGGAGGATTTCTACCCGGACCTGACCTTCGTACTCGATCTCGACCCCCTGGTCGGGCTGCGCCGGACGGTAGAACGGGGCGAGGATCCGACCCGGTTCGAAATGCATGATACGGAGTTTCATGCGCGGCTGCGTGACGCCTTCCTGCGCATCGTCAAGGATGAGCCGCAACGCTGTCAGGTTCTCGACGCCTCGCGCCCGCCGGAAGAGGTATTCGACGCCGCCCTGGCTGTGATGTCTGAAAAACTCGGTGCCTCCGCGTGAGTCTCACTGATCCGGATATCGCTTCGGATCAGGAGGCCGGCTGCCTGGCGCCACGTGAACGCTATGACCTGCTGGGCCATGACGAAGCCGAGCAGGCCTTCGCGACGGCCTGGAACACCGGGCGATTACACCACGCCTGGCTGATCTCCGGGCCCAAGGGTATTGGCAAGGCCACCCTGGCCTGGCGGATGGCTCGGCGCGTTTTGGGAGCCGCGCCCGATGCGGAGTACGGCACGTTGGGCTCGAGCCCGCGTGACCCGGTCTGCCAGTTGCTGGAGGCCATGGCCAATCCGGATCTGTTGTTACTGCGTCGACCTTGGGACGAAAAACGCAAGCGCTGGCGAGCTGAAATCACCGTAGATGAAGCCCGCAAGGCGCCCAGCTTTTTTGAAAAAAGCGCCGGAGCAGGGGGCTGGCGTGTCTGTATTGTCGACAGCGCAGACGATATGAACCGCAATGCGGCCAATGCCCTGCTCAAGACATTGGAAGAGCCGCCCAAGCGCGGCATTCTCATTCTGATCTCTCACTCGCCCGGTCGGCTGCCGGCTACAATCCGATCCCGCTGCCGGAAACTGGTCCTGCGTGCCCCGGAGGTTGATCAGGTGACCCAGTGGCTCTGCGAGCGAAATGGTGTTGCCCGGGATGCTTCCCTTGATCAGCTGGTGGCCTATGCGGGCGCAAGTCCCGGGCGGGCCCTGACGCTGGCCACCGGTGATGGTGCCAGTCTGATCCGGGATGTGGATACGCTGGTCGCCCGGGGAAAATTGCTTAGTGATGAGGAAGCCCGACGGATCGCGGATCGTGTGACCGGCAAGGGGCGAGAGGACCAGCTGGCCGTCTTTTATGATGCCCTGGCCCGGGCCTACCAGGCCCAGGCCCGCCAGCGCGCGCTCCAGGGGCAAGACCCCAAGGGCTGGATTAAGGCCTGGGCAGATACGGCAAAACTTGTCCGGGACGCGGAAGCGCTTTATCTCGATCCGAAACAAACCGTTCTGCAGGCCTTGGCGTTGAGCCGGGCTGCCGCTTCAACCTCCTGAGCATCCGGAATTTCAAGACATGTTGGTGGATAGTCACGTCAATCTGCACGGCGAGCAATTTGCCGATGATCTCGATGAGACCATTGCCCGGGCGCGCGAGGCCGGGGTCAAGCGAATGCTCACGATTTGCTGCCAACTTACCGATTTTCCAGCGGTTTCGAAGATTGCAGAAGCCTATGATGATATCTGGTGTACGATTGGCGCCCATCCGCATCACGCCAAGGATCGACCGGACATCACGGCGGATGAGCTGATCGAAATTGCCCAGCACCCGCGCGTCGTCGGGATTGGCGAGACCGGCCTTGACCTGCACTACGGTTTCAGTCCGATTGAGGAGCAAATACAAAGCTTTAGAGCGCATGTTGATGCAGCCCGGCGGACGGGTTTGCCGCTGGTGATCCATACCCGCGAGGCGGATGAGCTGATGGGCGACATCCTGGAAGAGGAAATGGGGAAGGGGGCGTTTCGCCCGCTGATGCATTGTTATACCAGCGGCCCAGAGCTTGCGAAAAGGGCAGCAAAAATAGGCGCTTACTTCGCGGCATCCGGCATTATCACGTTCAAGAAAGCCGATGATGTCCGCGCTGTGTTCAAGGAAATCGTGCCGGACGACCGGGTGATCGTGGAAACCGATTGTCCGTATCTCGCGCCGGTCCCGCACCGAGGCAAGCGGTGTGAGCCAAGCTTCCTGCCGCATGTCGCGGCCAAGCTGGGCGAGATCAAGGGCTGGGACGAGGCTGAAACGGCATCGCGGACGACCGAGGCTTTCTTCACATTGTTCGACAAGGTGACACGTCCATGACCGGAGTGACGCGGCTGACCTTGCTGGGGACCGGCTCTTCAGGCGGTGTGCCGCGCGCCAACGGGGATTGGGGCGATTGCGACCCCGCTAATCCACGAAACAGACGCCGACGGTGTTCCGCCTTGCTGGAACGTGCGCGTACGCCGGAAGACCTAGAAGAGGGCGGTGCTGTCACACGGGTCGTGATTGATACGTCACCGGATTTTCGCGAACAGATGATCTCGGCTGGTGTAAAGCGGCTCGACGGTGTTCTGCTGACGCACGAACACGCGGATCAGACGCATGGGATCGATGATGTGCGCGCTTTTGCTCTGCTTCAGCGCCAGCGCATCCCGGTATGGATGGATAATCGCACGGCGGACATCATGCTGGCACGCTTCAGCTATGCGTTTGTTGCACCAAAAGGGTCAATCTATCCGCCGATCCTTGATGCAAGACGTGAGCTCCAGCCGCTGCAGACGGTGGATATCGATGGTCCGGGCGGCGTGCTTACCGTGACGCCATACGACCAGGAACACGGACCCATCCGGTCCTTGGGCTTTGTCAGCGATGGTCTGGCGTATTCGGCGGATATCAGCGCATTGCCGGCTGACAGCGCGGATTTACTGCGCGATGTGGATTGCTGGGCGGTGGACGCCTTGCGCGAGGAAAACCATCCCACGCACTACACGGTCAGCGATGCGCTGGCAGCGATAACGGCGATCGGCGCCAAACGCGCCGTTCTCACGAACCTCCACATCACGCTGGACTATGAAACGCTTTCCAGCCAGCTTCCTGCGGGGGTTGTCTGTGCTTATGACGGGCTAAGCGTGACAAAGTCGGGCGGTAGCGTGCACGTCGAATAGCCTGGTATATAACGGCCAATATTTCTCATAATATTCATTATGCGCACTTTACATGGGGCGCCCACTATCGATCATCCCGTAGAATCTGCTCATCTAGGCGCCTGATCCTAGAGCGAGCGAAACAATGTCCGATACCCCACTCCAGCCGATGTCCGAACTGTTGGCTATCATGGCGAGGCTGCGTGACCGCGAAACCGGTTGCCCCTGGGATATTGAACAGGATTTCAGCACCATAGCGCCTTACACGATCGAGGAAGCCTATGAAGTCGCTGACGCGATCGAGCGCAAGGACATGGTCGATCTGCAGGATGAACTTGGCGATCTCCTGCTCCAGGTCGTGTTTCACGCCCAGATGGCCAAGGAAGCCGGCCTGTTTGATTTTGAGGACGTTTGCCGCTCCATCAACGACAAGATGATCCGTCGGCACCCGCATGTCTTTGGCGGTGAAGGCCAGCGCGATACCGACGCGCAAAACCAGGCCTGGGAAGAGCAAAAGGCGCTGGAGCGAAAGCAGAAGGACAAGGGCGAGAGCCTGCTTGACGATGTTCCGGTCGCCCTTCCCGCCCTCAAGCGCGCCCAGAAACTGCAGAAACGCGCTGCAACCGTCGGCTTCGACTGGCCCGATGCCGATCGGGTTCTCGAGAAAGTCGATGAAGAGCTGGGCGAAGTTCGCGATGCAATCATGCATAACGACCAATCTGCCATAGATGAAGAAGTGGGTGATTTGTTGTTTGTTTGCACTAACCTGGGGCGGAAACTGAAAGTAGATGTTGAGGCGGCCACCCGGTCTGCCAACGCGAAATTCGAACGCCGATTCCGCCATATCGAGACGCGTCTGGACGCGCAAAACCGCACCACCAGCGATGCCAGTCTGGAAGAAATGGAAGCCCTGTGGGACGAAGCCAAGCGGATCGAGAAACAGCCCGCCTAGTAGTCCTCTTTGGGAAGTGGCGCTGCGATATGGGGGTATTGTGAGCGGAAACGCCCGGCATTGACGTCAGACAGTTTGTATCGGCCGTGGACTGTTCCGGTTTCCATGTCGGTGTCCTGGCTGATCACATCCGCATTCGCCATGAGCCAGGCCAGTGCCCGCCCCTCTGCCGGCGGCAACACCAGTTCCATCACTTCACCGCGTTCCGCCAGGGTCGTTTCGATGGCATCCAGCAGGACATCGATGCGTTCACCGGTGTGCGCGGACACGGCCAGCTTGACGATACGCTCGGCCTTGCGGTTGGCCAGCAGACAATCCAGTTCGAGATCCTCGAGCGGCTCCGCGTCCAGCATGTCGATCTTGTTCCAGGCTTCGATCTCGAGTTGATCATGAGCCTTGCCCGCCTCGATCTGGTCGAGCACCGAATTCACATCGGCGACACGCCCCTGCATGTTCGGGTCCGCTGCATCGGTCACGTGGATGATCAGGTCGGCTTCCTTGACCTCTTCCAGCGTTGCGCGGAAAGCGGCAATCAGCTCGGTTGGCAGGTCGGTGATGAAGCCCACCGTATCAGAAAGCAGGATTTCCAGGCCGCCAGGCAGTTTCACCTTGCGGACCGTTGGATCAAGCGTGGCAAAGGGCATGTCCTTGGCGAACACCCCTGCTCCGGTCAATCGGTTGAACAGTGTCGACTTGCCCGCATTGGTATAACCCACCAGTGCAACGGTCGGAAACGGGACATCGTCGCGCGTCTTGCGATGCAGGCCGCGTGTCCGGCGAACATCATCGAGCTGTCGGCGCAGCTTGGCCATCTTGTCCGCGAGCAGGCGGCGGTCCGTCTCGATCTGGGTTTCACCCGGACCAGCCAGAAAGCCGCGACCACCGCGCTGGCGTTCCAGGTGGGTCCAGGTTCGCACCAGTCGTGAGCGTTCATACGCCAGCCGCGCCAGCTCGACCTGCAATACGCCCTCTTTTGTGCGCGCGCGCTTAGCGAAAATCTCGAGGATAAGTCCCGTGCGGTCGATAACCTTGACCTTCCAGGCCTTCTCCAGGTTTCTCTGTTGCAAGGGCGACAGCGCAGCGTCGACGACTGCGACATCGGCTTCGGCCTCTTTCAGCTGAGCGCTGATCTCTTCGACCTTGCCGCGACCGAAGTACAAGCCCGCCTCGATCCGTCGAAGCGGAACGAGGTAGGCGTCGACCAATTCCATGTCGAGGGCTTCGGCCAGTCCGGAGGCTTCCTCCAGGCGCGCATCCGCGCGATCCGCACGATCCCTTTCGTACGGATGGATGACTGTGGCTCGAATTACCGGTTGTTCGCGTTCAATCAATCCGCGATATCCGCTGTCTCAGGCGAAGACGGGTCGGCTTCGAGGCCTTCCTTCTCCTGATCAAACAGCTGGACGGCCTGTGCCGGCATGATGGTCGAGATCGCATGCTTGTAGACAAGTTGCGAGAGCCCGTCCCGGCGAAGCAGGACACAGAAATTATCAAACCAGGTCACAACGCCCTGAAGTTTGACCCCGTTTACCAGGAAAATGGTGAGCGGTGTCTTGGACTTTCGCACCGCGTTCAGGAAAACGTCCTGCAGGTTTTGTTTTTTATCTTGAGACATTGTTTGCTCCGCGTGCGCCGCTTTTCCAGCGATTCGTTAATTACGGTATACAGGCCTGAGCCCTTCCTGCAACCGTCTCATTTTAAAAAGAAACGTGTCATTCGCCTATTGTGCTCTCAAATACTCATTTCTAAGGGAGAGCGAGAGCGAACCGGGCGTGCCGTTTGCGATAATCTTGTCGTCGATCTGGACAACCGGCATCACAAAACTGCTCGCCGATGTGATGAAGGCTTCGCGTGCAGAATGCGCATCTTCCGGTGAAAAAGCACGTTCTACCAGTGGGATAGACATTGATTTGGCAATTGCGATCACAGTTTTCCGGGTAATGCCTGGCAGGATGTGATTATCCAGTGGACGTGTGATCAGCTCGCCATCCCTGGAGACGATCCAGGCCGTGGTTGAACTTCCTTCCGTGACCAGGCCACTGCCATCGACCAGCCAGGCTTCATACGCCCCCTCTTCCCGTGCGGCCTGCTTGGCGAGAACATTGGGCAGGAGATTGACGGATTTGATGTCGCAGCGATCCCAGCGTTCATCGTCCTGGGTAATCACCCGGATGCCGTGCTCGGCACGCTGGGCTGCCGCATCGAAGTTGAAGCGCTTGGCTGTCAGCACAACTGTCGGGGCGATGTTGGCCTGGGGGAATGCGTGGTCGCGCGGCGCGACCCCTCTGGATATCTGCAGGTAAACCAGGCCGTTGCGAATGCGGTTGCGGCGGAGCAGTTCGTGGATCGTCACCAGGAGTGAGTCTTGCGAGCGTTCAAACAGGATGTCGAGCTGATCCAGCGAGCGGTAGAGACGATCGAAATGCCCCTGCTCGTCCAGCAAGTGTCCGTCCCGCACCCCCCAGACTTCATAAACGGCATCACCAAACTGAAATCCGCGATCCTCGATGTGCACACAGGCATCGCGATGTGGCAGGAAGCCGGAATTTACATAGGCAAAGCGCGACACACTCTATCTCCGCAGGAATATGGCCCAGATGGCGGTCAGGGCTGCAATGACTTCCAGACGCCCCAAAATCATGACCGGAATAAGGGCGGTGCGTGCTTTTTCGCTGAGCGAGGTCCACGCCAGTTCTTCGCCCGTAACCTGATCAAACACCGGGCCGGCATTGGCAAGGGCGCTGACTGTGGCGATGAAACTGGCTTCAAAGGCGTTGTCAAAGAGCGCGACGACAAAGGCGCCCAGCCCCAGGACCGCTGCAAAGGCCAGACCGTAGGACCAGACCGCAATCAAGGACCGGTCCTTTGTCACTCGTCCCCGGAATGAGACCGGCATGACGCTGGACGGATCCGCCAGCACGGCGAGTTCCGAGCCCATACGCTTCCAGAGCATCAGGATCCGGGTGACCTTGACGCCGCCCGTGGTGGATGCGGCTGCGCCGCCGATCATGATCACGAACAGAGCTAACAAGGCCACGGGGAATACGTCGTTTCCAACATGATAACCGGACGTTGAAACGAGAAGCGCAGCATTCGCCAGGTGGACGATCAGATCGTCACCGGTTGCGATAAAGAAAATCAATCCGGTACCGATAACAAGCGCCAGCAAGCCAATGAGGTCGGGGTCGCGGATCGTTGCCTTGTCGCGCAGGGCATCCCAGAACAGCGACACATTCAGGCTGCCGCACAGCGCGGCGAGGACGACCCAAAATACCGTCAGATTGAAAGTCGAAAAGGCCCCCGCGGGCAGGTCGGGCATCGTGCCCGTTGTCGACAGCCCGCCCATTGCCAGGACTGTTGCAGAGAACAGGTCATTGCCGGCAAACATCAACCCGATCATCACCAGCGCGGTCAGCAAGGAATAAATCAGGGCGATCCGCCGTGCTGCAACGCCGAGATGTGAGAAGACATTGTCAGGCCGGATCGTCAGCAGGGCCGAGCGCCGGATAGCGGGCAAATCCTTGTCCAGTGCTGCAAAGACGGCTGTCGCCAACACCAGCGTCGAATAACCGCCTGTCCAGCCCAGCAAGGCGCGCCACAGGATGAATATGCGCGGGAGGTCCTGCGGTTCCGCAAGGGTGGCGCCGGTTGTTGTCAGCGCGGAATACGCTTCGAATATCGCGTCAGGAAGCGTGAAAAACCCTGACAGATACAGGGGAATTGATGCGAACGCAGGCGTGATGCTCCAGGCGATCAGGGCGAGTAGAACGGCATCGACTGCGGTCGCTGACATCCGCATGCCGCTTGTCGCGGTGAGCATCAAAATGCCGGGAATTCCCGACACCGCGGCACTGGCGAAAAACAGGGGAGAAAGATGGGATTCCCCAAGGGCGCTGGCCAACAGGCCGGCGATCGCCGCGACCAGTGCGAGCAGTGTCCAAAGCCCTCCGAGCGGCCTGAAAAGTGCACTCGGCCCCATGATCAGAAGAATTCGAGGCTGACGCGGAACAGGTGCTCGACTTCGGAGATGATTGCGGTGTTGCAGAACAGCAGGACGCGATCATTCTCGCGGATGCGGCCGCCATCCCCTGGCAGCATGACGCTGTCCCCGCGCACGACCGCTCCGAGCGCGACGCCATTGGGCAGGTCCAGATCATCAATCTCCCGACCGACAAGCGGTGATGTGGCCAGTGCGACGCCCTCCAGCGCCTCGGCCTGGCCGCCTCCCAGCGTCTGCAGCCCGGTAATGCGACCGCGCCGGATGTGCTGGAGAATGGTTGATACTGTCGTGGCACGCGGATCAATGAGGACGTCGATTCCCAAGGGTTTGCGCATGCTCTCAAACGAGCGCTCATTGATCAGGCTGATGGCCCGTTTGGCGCCTTCGCCCTTGGACATGACCGCGGCCAGCATGTTGACCTTGTCATCATTGCTGACACACACCGCCAGCTCAGAGCGTGCTACACCGGCTTCGGCAAGCATGGCCGGACTGAGACCATCCCCGTGCAGGACGACGGTTTTCTTGAGCACTTCAGCGGCATGTTCAGCCCGCTTCTTGTCGGCCTCGATCAGGCGGACCTTGACGCCGCCGGAGCGTTCCAGCGCTCGCGCGACATAAAGCCCGATATTGCCGGCGCCGACGATGACGACACGACGCACGGTGTCGGCCTCCTGGCCGAAAATATCCAGCGCACGCCGAACCTGTTCGCTTTCCGTGACGACATAGACATCATCGCCGGGCAGAAGCGGGTCAGACGGCTTGGGAATGAAGAGGGTCTGCTCGCGCTGCACGCCAACGACGGTGACACGCAGATCGGGGAACAACTCCATCAATTGTTCGGTCGAGGAGCCTGCTGCAGGTGAGCGCTCGTCGAGGCGCAGTCCCAGCAACTGGATGCGTCCTCCGGCAAACACGGCGGTGTTGAAGGCCCCGGGCGTTTCCATGCGTTGCAGGATGGCTCGGCCGACTTCCAGTTCCGGAGAGATGATCTCGTTGATCGGGAGATTGCCGGTGGTGAACAGGTCGGCCCAGGCCGGGTCGAGATAGTTCTGGGCCCGGACCCGCGCAATACGCATCGGTGTTTCGAACAGCGAGTGCGCCACTTGGCAGGCGATCATATTGGTTTCATCGGAGTGAGTGACCGCCACGATCAGGTCCGCCTCTCCCGCCCCGGCGCGTTCGAGCACATCGGGGTGCGAGCCGTGACCAACCACGCCGCGGACATCAAGATCCGTGACGATATTGTCGATCAGCTCGGTCGACCAATCCACAACCGTGACCGCATTGCCTTCTTGAGCAAGCGCCCTGGCGATACCGAACCCGACCTGACCCGCACCGCAAACAATCGCTCTCATGAGATGTTCCTAGCTCGTCGCCGTATCGCGCTGAGGACCGCCCACACCGAGCGATTTCAGCTTGCGATGCAAGGCGGACCGTTCCATGCCGATAAAGGCCGCGGTTTTCGAGATATTGCCGCCGAAACGGTCAATCTGGGCCTTCAGGTACTCACGCTCGAAACTCTCCCGTGCCTCACGCAGAGACAGGGCAATCATCTTTTCGGAATCAAATCCGCCTTCCTGGGTATCGCGGGCGACGACTTCGGACGGCAGTGCGGCCAGGGTGATCGGCTGGTCGACCGGTCCGGTGGCCAGGATCAGGAGGCGTTCCACATTATTGCGAAGCTGACGAACATTGCCCGGCCAGCTGTGTGCTTGCAGGGCTGCCATGACATCTTCACCGAACACACGACGCGGCAATCCGGCGGTCACGGTCAGGCTTTCCTGGAAGTGCTCGACCAAGTAGGGAATATCTTCCCGACGCTCCGCCAGGGCCGGAACCGCGATCGGCACCACGGCGAGGCGGTGGTAAAGGTCTTCACGGAATTCACCGGATTCAATACTGGCGTGCAGATCCCTGGAGGAGCTCGAGATCACGCGGACATCCACCGATACATCGGCCGTGCCGCCAATGCGGCGAAAACGCTGTTCGACCAGGAGACGCAGGAGTTTCGTCTGGGTTTCGCGCGGCATGTCGCCGATTTCATCAAGATAGAGCGTGCCGCCATGAGCCCGCTCAAGCAGTCCGACATGCTTGATGCTGCCATCATCATTTTCGCGGCCGAACAATTCTTCCTCGAACGCCTCCGGCGCGATGCCCGGTGCGCTGACGGCGATGAAATCCCCTGCCCCGCGCGGCGATCCATCATGGATCTGGCGAGCGACGAGTTCCTTGCCAGCCCCTGAGGGGCCCTTGATCATCACGCGGCTATTGGTCGGGCTCACCCGGTCGACCAGCTGGCGGACTTGGACAATGCCCGAGGAGTTGCCGATCAGGGTCGACTGGACCTCGGTACGGGCCCGCAGTTCGGCGTTTTCCTGGCGCAGGCGGCTGTTTTCCAGCGCCCGCGTCACCGTCAGCAATAGCTTGTCCGACTTGAACGGCTTCTCAAGGAAGTCGTAGGCGCCCTTGCGAATAGCGCCGACGGCCGTCTCGATCGTACCGTGACCCGAGATCACTATAACCGGCAGGTTTTCGTCGATACGCTTGAACTCATCGAGCAGTTCAAGTCCGTCCAGGCGGCTGCCCTGCAGCCAGACGTCCAGGATGATCAGGGACGGTTTGCGCGCCTGTATGGCAGCAAGAGCACCATCGGCATCGGCCGCTTCACGCGGCTCGTATCCGTCGTCCTCCAGCAGACCACCAATCAGTTCGCGGATATCCGCTTCATCATCCACGATCAGGATGTCGCGTGCCATGAATCAAGCCTCCTGCGCATTCTCAAGCACGGTTTCACTCTCTCCCGCCAGCGGGAAGACGAGCCTGACAACTGCACCATGGCCTTCCTCGGGCGTGTCCAGTTCAAGACGGCCCTTATGGTCTTCCATGACGCGTTTCACGATCGCGAGGCCAAGCCCCGTGCCTTTTTCGCGTGTTGTCATATACGGTTCGGTCAGGCGCTCCCGGTTGGAAACCGGCCAGCCCAGACCATTGTCCTGCACTTCGATCACGGCATAGCCGTGTTCCTTGCGCAGGTGGGTTGCGATAATGCCTGGCTTGGCACCACCCAGATCGCTTTGCATGCGTGAGGACACGCTTTCAGCTGCGTTCTTGAGGATGTTGGCCAGAGCCTGGCTCGACAATCGCGCATCACAGAGCGCGTACAGCGAGTCATCACTCGCCTCGAAACTGACATCGATATTCGGGGAGGCCACGCGCTGGGCAAAGACAGCGGCCTGGGTCATCTCCCGCATTTCGACCGGTTCCACCTTCGGCTGCGGCATTCGCGCAAAGGACGAGAATTCGTCGACCATGCGTCCGATATCGTTGACCTGGCGGACGATGGTATCGGTGCAACGGTCGAAAATCTCGACATCCGTCTGGATTTCCTTGCGATACTTGCGCTGGATCCGTTCTGCCGACAGCTGGATCGGGGTCAGCGGGTTCTTGATTTCATGGGCGATGCGTCGTGCCACATCCCGCCAGGCCGCATTGCGCTGCGCCGCCACAAGTCGCGTGACATCGTCAAAGGTAACAATCAGGCCGGCTTCTTCGTCCATCGCAGCGCGAACCGAGAGACTGCGGACCTGATCATCTTCTGCATCTACATCGATCTGGGCTTCCGCGATCAATCCAGGGCGACGTCGGGCCTCTTCCACAATTTCAAACAGTTCCGGTGAAATGCTCGACACATTGATGCCGATCAGATCATCCGTGCCCGGGCTCAACAGGCTGACGGCCGAACGGTTGACCAGCGTGATCCGGTCCTGGCTGTCGACACCCATGACGCCCGCACTGACACCCGCGAGAACCGCTTCTGTGAACGCCCGGCGTTGTTCGGATTCCGCATGCGACTCAATGAGTTCGCGACGCTGGCTGCGCAATTGTCGGGTCATCCGGTTGAACGCGCGGCCGAGAGCGGCAATCTCGTCATCCTCTCGCCCCATCTGCACGCGCGTGTCCAGATCGCCGCGCCGGACACATTCCGCCGCGTACACCAGGCGAGAAATGGGCGTTACGACCCGTGTGGCAGCGGAGAGCGCCAACCAGATCGAGCCGATGATGATCAGGGCGACGACTTCTGCATAGAGCAGGAAGAAGACGGCCCGGGTTTCTGCTTCGCGTTCACGGATCGAGCGCACGGCGCTGGAAGCGTCCAGGACCTCGCGGAACATCGACATGCCCACTTCAAGCTCTCTGACAACATAGAGGTAGGCGTCGTCATAGCCTTCCAGCTTGCGCAGCACGCGCATGCCTTCTGCCGTCCCCACCGGCGTGTGCCGGGGGTCTGCGACCGCATTACCACCTTCATCTGCGAGATCATAGAGATTGGCGGAAGGCGGGACATATACCTCGTCCTGCCGGAACTCGACCTCGGCCAGGCGTGTGCCGCGGCTGTCCAGAATATAGCCCGCATTCAGCCGCGCTTCAGCGACCGCGTTGGCAAATCCGACATTGTACTGGATGCGACTGGTGACAAATTGCTCGACAGCGTCTTCCTGTTCGAGCGCTTCTGCCAACGCGTTGACGAGATAGGCGGTCCGCTCGGCTTCAGCCGTGAAGAACTGGTTGGCCGTGCTCGAAGCGGTTTCCACAAAGGTCTCTACCCGGTCGCCGAACCAGTATTCCACACCGCGCGACAGGACAGCGCCCAGAAAGATGGCGGAAAAAACGGCCGGGGCCGCAGCTGCGATCGAGAACAAGCCGACGAAACGAAGGTGCAGGCGCGGTGCGGGTTCGCCGAACCGTCGGCCGCGAATACGCCGGCGGACGCGTACAATGACGACGAGCGCCAGTGCCAGGATCAGGATCGCATTGCCGGACAGAATGGCCAGAGCCAGACTGTCACCCGGTTCCAGTGCATAGATGTCGCCCAGAATTGCCACAGCGATGACAACAAGAACCGTCGTCGCCACGACAAAGCCAAGCCCGAAAAGGGCAGCAGAACGCGGCGAGATATTCTTGATCAAGCTGACAGATTCAGAATCTGACACGGCGTTTCCCGAACTCCAAAAACGGTATCTTTACGCCCTTGTTGCCCAAAATCAACACTCGTGTTCCGGTCGCCACAATGTCAGCGCAGGCCGAGCTCTGCCATGCGTCTCGCAAGGGTGTTGCGATTGACACCGATCCGCGCCGCCGCCTTGGACTGGTTTCCCGTCTCGGCCTCTAGGGCTTGCAGGATCAGGGCTTTGTCCAATTGGTCGAGCCCTTCCTGGCGCGTGATGCCGCGCGCATTCATATGCTGGGCGAGCGCCGCAAACGGGTCTGCGGCTGTCGGCGCCGTTTCATCGTGGCTGGCGCGTGACAATTCTTCCTTCACCAGATCAAGGGTGGGCGCGCCGGACTGGCTGGCAACGGCCAGGCGCGACAGCACAGCTCGAAGCTGGGCAGAATTGCCTGGCCAGTTATAGGCCTGCAGGGCGTCGAGGATATTGGCCGGGAGTGAGAGCGGGGTTCGCCCGTCACGGCGGGCGAATTCGGTCATGAAGGCTTGAGCCAGCGCTGGAATATCATCGGCGCGCTGGCGAAGCGGCGGGAGGTCCACTCGGCTCTCACCCAGACGCGCCTGGAGACGACCGCTCAACTCGACCTTGCCCGGGGTGAAGGTCGCCACGACCAGCGCCTTGCCGGTATCCAGCCCGTCCAGCCCGGCTCCCAACTGCCGCTCATCCCACTCATCCAGGCGCAGCCAGAGATGATGGGAGGCGGATTGGCACGCGTCGAAGATCTCCTTGGGGGCGTGGGAGGGGGTGAGCACCTGGATTTCCTCGCTTGCCACCCCCCTCGCCTCGAACAGGGTTTCTGCGGCCGTGCGCTTGCCGGTCCCGGCCTCACCGGAGATGAGGACATTGGCGCGACTGCGGGCTGCCATGCCGATCGCCTTGAAGCTGGGTTGCATCTCCTGGGACCGCCCGGACAAACCGGATTCGGTGGCGCGTTCACGCGGTCGAAAGCCTTTCTTGGCGGACTTGAGTGCGGCCGCCACGGTCGCGGACAGATCATCCAGGTCGAATGGTTTGGGCAGGTATTCAAACACGCCAACCCGGGAGGCTCCGATCGCAGTCTTGGCGGTCGTCTGCGCACTCATGGCAATCACTGGCATGTCCGGCTGCAATCGCTTGAGCATGGGCAGATGCTCGAACACGTTTACGCCGTCCAGCAGAACATCCGTCAGCAACAAGTCTGCCGTGCCGTCCTGAAGCCATGTTCGTGCGGTTTCAATGGCGCCGGTTGCACGCACTTCATAGCCCGCGGACGACAGTCCCCGGGTTACAATCTTGCGCAGACTTTCATCGTCTTCGAGCAGGATAATCTTAGCGGCCATGTGTCCCTCGGCGGTCGGCAGGCAGTTTCAGGTAGAAGGAGGTCGAGCCCTCCCGGGAGTCAAAATCCAGGCGACCACCATGTAATTGGGCGATGCGTGCGCAGAAGGAGAGCCCGAGCCCCTCTCCTGCAGGCTTACTGGTCACAAACGGGGTGAAGAGCGACGCGCGCAATTCCGGAGCGACACCCGGGCCATTATCCCGGACTGCGATGACCAGTGGTGCGGGGCGAGACCCTTCAACACCGCGATCGAGTGCATCGTAATAGGTCTCGACCCGGATTTTCGGATCCGCAGTGTCGACCAGGGCGTCCAGGGCGTTCTGCAACAGGTTCAGGACGACTTGCTGGAGCAAAAGTGCATCGCCGCGTCCCTGGGGCAGTGACGGGTCGAACTGTTCGACAATTAATCCGGACGCCAGATCTGCGCCGCGCTCCAGTCTTTCAAGTGCTTCCACGCAGACCCGGTTCAGGTTGACCGGCTCTTCCGCCTGGAGCTCGACATCGCCGATACTGCTCCAGCGATTGGCGAGACTGGTAATCCGGTCCACGTCTTCGATTATGGTTTGCGGCAGATCCCGGTCGGGCTCGGGCACCGCGCGCTCGAGCAATTGAGCCGCTCCGCGAATACTGGCGAGCGGGTTTTTCAGCTCATGTGCCAGCATGCGCCCAAAGCCCAGAGCCGCCTGGTGTTCCTGTCGCCGCGATGGAGCGCTGGGCAGAACGCAGAGTGTCGTCGCCCCCGCCTGGTGATCATAGCTAGCGCTAAGATCGTATCGGCCACCTGCCATCTCGCAGTCCCGTACAATAACGGATTGGCCGGTGTCGATGGACTGGAAGACGGGCTCTGTGATCCTGGCATAGGCAGGATGCAGGGCGTTGACCCCGTCCTTGCTTAGGCGTTTCAGGGATATACCCAGCCACTCCTGGGCTGCGGTGTTGAGCCAGATCACGCGCTTGAGGTCGCTGAAAACCAGCAGCGGAAACGGCAAGGCTTCAGCCGCGAGCTGTGCGGGGTGTTCCAGCGCCGTCCCGGTCATGCCGCCAGCATTTCCTGCGGATCGCCAAGACCGTCGAGGCAATTGAAGAGCTCGCGGCTGTCAAAGCTGCGGCAGAGGATGTTTTTAAGCGGACGGCGTTCGTCTGCAATCGCTTCGGGAATTTCGACATCCACGAAGGATGAAAAATGCTTGCGCATCATCCGGATGCCCAGATCGCCACCGTAGAATTCAATCGAATCTTCCAACTGGGTGCGCAAGGCCGCACGCTTTTCTTCCCAGCTGACATGGCGTGTCTGTCCCAGCAGCCGGGCACCGATTTGACCCACCAGCCAGGGCAGGCCCTGAGCGGCTCGACCAATCATGACGGCATCTGCTCCGGAGCGTTCCAGGGCCAGGCGGGCATCTGTTTCGGTGCAGATATCGCCATTGACGATCAGCGGAATACTGATCGCCTCGCGCACGGGTCGCACGGCATCCCAGTCGGCCTCGCCCTTGTAGAATTGCTGTCGGGTCCGGCCATGCACCGTGACCAGCTGGATGCCGGCATCTTCGGCGCGTCGCGCCAGTTCGGCCGCATTGAGGCTGGCATGGTCCCAGCCCAGGCGCATCTTCAGGGTAACCGGAAGCCGCGTCGCCGCCACCGTTGCCTCGATCAATGTCATGGCATGATCGAGATCGCGCATCAGCGCAGAGCCTGACAATCCCTTGGTCACCTGGCGCGCCGGACAGCCCATATTGATGTCGACGACGTCGGCGCCGGCATCCTCGGCGATCTTCGCGCCTTCTGACATCCAGCGAGCCTCGCGCCCGGCCAGCTGGATGATGCGTGGGTTGAGGCTGGCATCACTGGCAGCCTTGCGCACCATATCCCGGCGACCGGCGGCGAGTGCGTCACTGGCAACCATTTCGGAAACGACGGCACCTGCGCCGAAGGCCTGGGCCCGGCGCCGAAACGGCAAGTCGGTAACACCTGACATAGGCGCCAGCACTGTTGGCACCTCGATCTCGTGTTTGCCGATTGAAAAGCTCATGTTAGGTGACTGCCTCTTCGCGCTCGCGTCGCGATAACGCTAACGATTTTGCTGCACTGCGGCAATGCATGGGACTGCCACATGAATTGTGCTGCAATACTGGTTGCTGCCGGGCGCGGCGAACGCGCAGGCGGAGGCGTGCCGAAACAATATCGCGAACTGGCCGGAAAAATGGTGCTGGAACGGACGCTTGAGCGTTTTCTGGCGCACCCAGATATCGATGCAGTTATTGTTGTCATCAATCCGGATGATGCGCATTTCTACCAGGCGATCGCGGGCGAAGTTGAGTGGGTGGAAGGCGGTGCAACCCGTTCCGCGTCAGTACGCGCCGGGCTGGCAGCGCTGGAATCGCGCCGCCCGGGACGGGTGCTGATTCATGACGCTGCCCGCCCCTTCGTGTCCGACACTGTGATCTCAGACGTCATCGACGCATTGTCGGAAGCTCCGGCCGCTCTGCCTGTTCTTGCTGTGACCGATGCGCTGCTCGCGCATGAGGGTGGGCGGATGAGCGAGAGCGTGGATCGCGACCGCTTGCGCGCGGCACAGACCCCGCAGGGTTTCCGGTTTGACGCTTTGCTTGCTGCCTACGAGAAGCTGGGTGACGACAGCGCGCATGACGACGCGTCGGTCGCGCTGGCGGCGGGCCTGGATATTTGCTTGACCCGGGGTGATGCCGCAAACTTCAAGCTGACCACCGCCGAGGATTTTGACCGCGCCGAAGCGCTGCTGGGAAAGACGGATATGATCTATGTCACGGGGCAAGGGTTTGATGTGCATCGTCTGGAGCCGTCTGATCACATGTATCTGTGTGGCGTGAGGCTGGAGCAGGATTATGGCCTCGTCGGTCATTCGGACGCCGATGTCGGTTTGCATGCCTTGACGGACGCGATCCTGGGCGCCGCCGGAGAAGGCGATATCGGTCAACATTTTCCGCCCAGTGATGACCAATGGAAGGGTGCATCGAGTGACCGGTTCCTGACGCATGCCTGCCAGCTGTTGAAAAATGCAGGTGGCGCATTGGTCAATGCCGATATCACGCTGATCTGCGAACGGCCCAAGGTCGGCCCCTACCGGGATGAGATGCGGGTCCGTGTGGCAGAATTGCTCGGCCTTCCCCTCGCTCGGGTGAATATCAAGGCGACCACCACCGAAAAACTCGGTTTCACCGGCCGCCGCGAAGGTGTTGCCGCGCAAGCAATCGTGACTGCAAGGATGCCGGAAGATGTTTGATCATGAACTGACGCGACAGGCCGAAGCGCTGTTGCAACGTGCGCGGACGGCAGGTGTGATGATCGTGACGGCAGAAAGCTGCACGGGCGGGCTGGTCAGTGCGCTGCTCACCGAGATTCCGGGCTCTTCTGATGTCGTGGACCGGGCTTTCGTGACTTATTCCAACGAAGCCAAGACGGAGATGCTGGGCATCCCTGCTCGGGTCATCGCGGCCAATGGTGCGGTCTCACGCGAGGTCGCGCTGCGTATGGCTGAGAATGCCCTGCTCAAGTCCAATGCCGATATTGCCGTTTCCATCACCGGGATTGCAGGCCCGGGGGGCAGTGAACACAAGCCGGCAGGCCTGGTCCATTTCGGCCTCGCCGTACGCGACCGCCCGGGCATGTGCGAGGTTCACAGATTTGGTGACCGCGGCCGCGATGTCGTGCGTCGGCAAAGCGTTCTGAGCGCTCTGCGCCTACTTCACAAGGGCGTCGATCTCATCGTCTAGGTTGACTGAAGGGTCTCCGCTGATCGCATAGCGGCGTGCAGCTTCCGCACTGAAACGGTTGATCAAAACCTGGCCAGCGCGCGCCTTGTTGGCCTCCAGAAGCATTTGCAACATGCCGATCTTGAATTCGGCCTCGATGAAGAAATCAACCAGGCAGGACCCATCGCTCAGCGGCAGGAATTGCCAGGAATTGTTCAGCGTGCGGAATGGGCCGGAAATAAAGCTGACATCGATCCGGCGCGTATCCGGACAGGACTGGACGCGTGTGGTGAATTTCTCGGCGACAAATTTATAGCGCACCCGCGCTTCCGCAGTCAGATCGTTTTCGCTTTCTTTGAGCACCCGCAAGGCCGTGATCTGGTTGATAAATTGCGGATAGGCACGCACGTCGAGAACCAGGTCGAACAGTTCGTCCGCCGAATGGAAAAGACGCAGATGCTCCCGAACGACCGTGGCCACTAGCGGTTCACGACCTGTTCGCGGGCCGCCTTGAGCTTGGCAAAGTCATCACCGGCATGATGGCTGGAGCGTGTGAGCGGTGTTGCCGAGACCATCAGGAAACCCTTGGCGCGGGCAATGGTCTCATACGCCTTGAACTCGTCCGGCGTAACAAATCGTTCGACAGCTGCATGCTTGCGGGTTGGTTGAAGATACTGGCCGATGGTCAGGAAATCGATACCCGCAGAGCGCATATCGTCCATCACCTGCATGACTTCCTCCTTGGTCTCACCCAGACCGACCATAATGCCGGACTTGGTGAACTGGTTCGGGTCGCGTTCCTTCACACGTTCCAGAAGGCGCAGGGAATGGTAATAGCGCGCACCGGGGCGGATGGAGAGATACAGGCGCGGCACAGTTTCCAGATTGTGGTTGAACACATCCGGCTTGGCGTCGATGACCATCTCTGCCGCGCCGTCCTTGCGCAGGAAGTCAGGTGTCAAGATTTCGATCGTGGTTTGTGGGGCTGCGGCCCGGATGGAATTGATCACATCAACAAAATGCTGGGCGCCGCCATCATCAAGGTCATCACGATCGACCGAGGTGATGACGACATGGTTGAGACCCATCTCGGCCACGGCATCAGCGACCCGGCGTGCCTCGTCATGATCGACCGGTGCGGGCAGACCTGTTTTCACATTGCAGAAGGAACAGGCCCGCGTGCACGTGTCGCCCAGGATCATGAAGGTGGCGTGTTTCTGTTCCCAGCACTCGCCGATATTCGGACAGCCCGCTTCCTCGCAGACCGTGACCAGACCGCCCTCTTTGACAATCTTCTGGGTCTCGGAAAACGTCTTGCCCAAGGGAGCCTTGACCCGGATCCAGTCAGGCTTGCGCAGGACCGGCGTATCAGGACGCTTTTGTTTCTCGGGGTGACGAGCGGCACGCGCAGACGCGGCTGCTACACGCGAAGACGTATCAATCAGATTGGCCATAACCCGCAAATAAGCCCACAGGCGCTGGACATCAAGCGTTGTTCGCCGTGCGTCTTCGCATATCGGGCTTTCAGTCAGTTAGATGAATTTCGAATTGTTCTTGACTTCAATTCGTCAATTAGCAAATCGTCTAATCATGAGCACTGTATTCAAAGCCCTGTCCGACCCTACGCGTCGACGTGTCCTGGAGCTCCTGCGGGAGCGACCCATGACTGCCGGCGAGCTGGCGGCCGAGTTTGACGTTTCCAAACCGACCATGTCGGCCCATTTCACGGTCCTCAAGGATGCCAATCTTGTGGACGCAACGAAGGACGGAAAAAGCGTGATCTACCGGATCAAGCTGTCCGTTCTCGAAGATGCCCTGCTCGGATTTGCCGCCGCCTTCGGGCTGGGCAGCACCTCCGACTCTGAAAAAGAGGAGACCGGACAATGAGCCGTACATCCAATTCACTTTTCGCACCCCTGTTCATGGTCGGCGCCACGGTCACCCTCTCAGCTCTTGCCGCATATCGAGAACCTGATGGCGCCATTGCCTTCCTCGTCGCCATGCTGTTCCTGCCGATTGCCTGGACGGTTGTGGAATGGCGCAATCGAAAGCGCGAACGGACTGAGCGCTGCCGTGAAGACCTGGCATCGCTGCGCTGGTCAATCTCGGCCGCGGCCTTCCTGCTGCTCGTACCTCTTATCTTTACGCTGATGATTTCCTACGGCGTCACCGAGGCGCTCGGCGATGATGTCGAGAAGCGTATCATGGGGGTCGCGTTCGGACTGATCTTCCTGCTCTACGGCAATAGTGCGCCCAAGCGCCCGGTATCCCTGTCCGAAGCAGGATGTTCACCGGCAAAATTGCAGGCCCATGGGCGGTTGTCTGGCCGGGTCTTCATGCTCACCGCAATCGTCTACGGCCTGACCTGGGCGTTCGCTCCGATTGACTACGCCCTGCCCGTCGCAATGACTGTGCTGGTGTCCGGCGTGCTCGTCGTGATCTACGCCACCATCAAGCTCTACCGCAAGACAGACTAACCCACACCACTCACCTTCGCTTCGCCGTCAAGCGCGTGTCCAAAGGCACGCGACCGGCGGAGCTGTGCCCGAAAGGATTTTCTCATGCCCTTCCTACCACTCTTGAGCCGGCTTTTGCTGCCAGCGCTCCTCTCCTTCCTGATCAGTTTGCCGGCACTGGCCCAGGCCTCCACGCAACACTGGATCGGCACGCTCGACACGCCAGCGGGCTCCATGCGTCTTCTGATCAAGGTGAGCGAGGCCGAAGACGGCAGCCAAACCGCCTTCCTTGAAAGTCTCGACCAGGCGCCGGGACAAAACATCCCTGTCACCCAGATCGCCCTGGACGCCGATCAGATGCGGTTCCACATCAGCAATCTGGGCGCCCAGTATGCGGGGAGCTGGAATGCCGATTCGCAACAATATGAAGGCGAGTTTCAGCAAGGCATGACCTTGCCGCTCAATTTCTCCCGCGTTGATGAAACGGCCGCCGTCAACTTTATCGATGGACTCGATGGTCGCTGGGAGGCGGTGCTGGACCGCGAAGGCACTCTGCTCAACCTAGTTCTCAACATTGAAACTGGCCCACACGGGACATCAGCGACGCTCGATAGTGTCGACCAGGGCGTCTATGATATTCCGGTCACCGATCTCTCGCGTGATACGGATCAGGTGACGCTGCGAATTCCCATGGCCAATGTGACCTTCTCTGCGGCACTTGATGCGGACGCTGGCGTGCTGGCCGGTGACTGGACACGACCGGGTTTTCCCGATGTTCAGGTGGTTTTCTCCCGGACCGCCCTAGAGATTGTCGCGCCGACCCGGCCGCAAACGCCGCAAGCGCCCTTCCCTTATGCCATCACGGATGTGCGTATCGACAATCCGGACGCAGAGGGTGTCACCCTTGCCGGCACGCTGACCCAGCCGCGCGGATCTGATCGTGTCGCGGCCGTCGTCCTGGTCTCAGGTTCCGGCCCGCAGGATCGCGATGAGAGCATCTGGGAACACCGTCCCTTCGCGGTCCTCGCTGACCACCTCTCCCGTCAGGGCATTGCCGTCCTGCGCTATGATGACCGTGGATTTGCGGTATCGACCGGCGATTTCGCCACGGGTACGTCGCTTGATTTTGCTGGTGACGCCATGGCGGCGCTGCGCTGGCTGCGCACCCAACCCGGCATCGATCCCAACCAGGTTGGTGTGATTGGCCACAGTGAAGGCGGATTGATCGCGCCCATCATGGCGGCTGAGGTCGACGCACCGGACTTTCTCATCCTGCTGGCGGGTCCGGGCACAAGCGGTCGGGAGATTGTCCTGGAACAATCCGCCCTGATTGCCCGCGCGGCCGGAGGTGCGCCAGAGGATGTCGGATCAATGGTTGAAGCGCTCGAGATCATGACCGCACAAGCGGCTCTGGCCGAAAATGGCGCGGATGTTCGCGCCCGGATTACCCCGATGCTGACGGATGAGTTCATGGCCCGCCTCGGGGTTCCAGCGGACCAGAAAGAGCTCTTCCTCGTTCAGATCACCCGCGACTGGTATGTGGAGTTTCTGAACCATGATCCGATCCCCTATCTGCAGGCGGTCGACCAACCGGTTCTTGCGATCATCGGATCTTTGGATCTGCAAGTTCCTGCCCCGTCCAACCTTGCCGGGCTTCGCCGCGGCCTGGCCCATAACGCGGATGCGACCATCCTGGAGCTGGAGGGGTTGAACCACATGTTCCAACCGGCACAGACCGGCACGATTGCGGAATATGCCCAGATCGAAACCACTTTTGATCCAGAGGCGCTTGTACTGATTTCCGATTGGATCTCCGAGCGGACCACACGTTGATCCAATATCCCCCGGAAAGCAAAAGCCCGGCTCGATGGAGCCGGGCTTTTGTCTATTCGTCGCGTGCCTCGATACTGTCGCGTGTGACGCGGCGATCGAGATCGCTCATCATGTTGGAGCTTGAGCCCTGACCGGACCGGTAAAGCTCCAGGCGGGTCGGCTCGATGCGCGGCGGATAGTGATTATCCGTACGATCCGCATCGGCGGTTTCATACAGCGGGTCCAGTTCGACGGAGACCACCTGACGATCGGTGATATAGGACCAGGTGATATTGGCCGGGTTGTACCGCCAGACCTCTGCCGGGATGCGGACCAGTTCCGTTTCGCCATTGGCGAAGGTGAACTCCAGGATGACCGGCATGACCAGCCCGCCCTGGTTG